>Ga0193959_1000046_pt1 | contig 52386 bp, 40 predicted proteins | sample FB_2_MG_FD_140333 | JGI IMG/M metagenome (GOLD analysis project Ga0193959, IMG submission 140333) | Microbial mat bacterial communities from the Broadkill River, Lewes, Delaware, United States - FB_2_MG | ecosystem: Environmental > Aquatic > Freshwater > River > Microbial mats | place: USA... | reverse complement strand
ACCATTGTTTATTAAATCTTCAAGTACGTTTGCAGACTCTGGAAATTTATCTTGGTATAAATAAACCTTTCCTAACAAGGCTTGTGCAGCTCCTTTAGTAACTCTTCCAGTAGGATAGCCTGTATAATTTAAATTGCTAGCAGCATAAATTAAATCTTGTTCAATTAAAGCATACACCTCTGATTTAGGAGTTCTAGGAATACTAAATTGATCTCCAAATTGTATACGTTTATCAACTAACATTGGTACATCGCCCCACCATTTTACTAAAATGAAATTATAGTAAGCTCTTAAAAATCTAGTTTGAGCAATAACATTTGCTTTATTTGAAAAATCAGTTTTATCTTGAAATTCCAAAATATAATTACAACGGTTTATAGCTTCGTACATCCATTGCCACATAGTTCTTAATCCACCGTCACTTTGACCAACTGCAGAATGAATCATATCATCTATTTGCTGAATATAAGGTGAATCTGTTGCACTTTCACCTCCACACAATGTATTGTCTGAAGCTATTTCTGCATATTGAACAAATTTAGATGTTGCTTGTAAGTAATCATAAGCAGCAACCAATGCATCCTGATAATCTTCTTCTGAATTAAAAAAGTCTTCAGAGTTTGGGTCTAATGAATCTACATTTACAAAATCATCACTACAAGAATAGATGATAAAAACTGTAAAGAGAATATAAATGTTTTTTAAATTTTTCATAATTCTTGAATTAAAATTTTAAGTTAACACCTAACAATAATGATGCAGCATTTGGGTAAAACCCTTGATCTATTCCACCACCAATTGGTGCTCCGGTTCCTGCTGTTGGGTCGTAACCACTATATTTAGTTAAAGTAACTAAATTGCTTCCTGAAAGATATATACGTAACTTATCAACATTAGAATCTTCAGATTCTGTATCAAAAGTATATCCTAATTGTACATTTTGTAAACGGATAAATGAACCATCTTCTACATAAAAATCAGAAAAAACAGTATTTGAAGAAGTTCCAGTTGTTATTCTTGGTGCGCTATTACTTGTACCTTCTCCTGTCCAACGATCTAAATAAAAATTAGGCTTATTAACTAATTGCTGATTACGTTCGTAGTTACGAACAATATCATTTCCTAAAGATGCAAAAGCATAAGCTGCAAAATCCCATTTTTTATAATCAAAAGAGAGATTAAGACCCATTGTAGCATCTGGTAAAGGGTTTCCTAAATTTATTCTATCATCTAAATCTATAACGCCATCACCATTTTGATCTACAAATCTTAAATCTCCTGGTTGAGCTCCTAAATCTGTAACAGCCGCATTATCTATTTCGCTTTGATTTTGGAAGACACCATCCGTTTTATACCCAACAAAATAACCTAAAGGGTACCCTGCTTCCATTCTTGATATAGCTGGTTGAGATATTCCAAAATTACCTCCTTCAAGATATTCACCATCTCCACTTACTGCTACAACTTCATTTTTTATTGCAGTAACATTGTACTTAATACTAAATTTAAGATCATCACTCAACACGTCCGAATAACCAATTGCAAATTCAATACCTTCATTTTCTACAATTCCAGCGTTTACTACAGGTGGTGCACCAGTACCTAACAATCCTGATACTTGAGGAGACACTAGTAAATCTTCAGTTCTTCTTTTAAAATAATCTGTAGTTATATCAACTTTATTATCTAAGATTCGTAAATCAAACCCTATATCTAATGTTGATTGTTTTTCCCATTTAATTTCTGGGTTTGAAATTGGACCACTTGCAACTCCATAATACTCATCCTCTAAGTTATTTCCTCCGAAGAAATAAGTTCCTTCACCAGTAAGTAGTGATGTAAATCTATAATCTGGAATTCTATCGTTACCTAATATTCCGTATGAAGCTCTCATTTTTAATAATTGGAAAAATTTATTATTACTCATAAAGTTTTCATCTGAGATAATCCAACCAACTGATCCAGAAGGGAAATACCCAAACTTGTTACCTGGTCCAAATCTTGTAGAACCATCTCTACGTACTACTGCAGATAATAAATATTTACCTTTATAATCATATTGTACCCTCGTAAAATATGATAATAATCTACCATCAAATGTTGGGTTTCTGCCTAACTCTGCGTAAATATTTTCTTTTTCTAAAGCTTTATCTACAAATGCATTAGCTATACTATTATCTGCAATATCACGGCCTATCATTCCAGAAAACAAGCCTGTTGTTCTGAAAACTGAAGTACCTAAAAGCACATTAAGTTTATGCGTATCATTAAATGTATTTTCATATTTTATAAAACCATCAAAAGTATAATCTCTATAAATATCAGACCCTTCAAAAACGCTATTTCTAGATGTATTAAAAACCTTACCAACACCATAATAATCTATAGGATCAAAACTATTTGATCTTACTTCAGCATAATTAAATTGAATATTAGCTTCTGCTGTAAAATGTTCTAAAAATGTATATCCTAATCCAGCATAACCATTAAATTTTACCACTCTGCTTCTATTATAAGTATTAGCCATTTGAGCAACTGGATTAATCACTTCGCCTCCTAAACCATCTGCTAATGAAAACTCTCCATTTGCATCTCTAACAGGAATATTAGGCGCCATATTTAATGCGTTGAAAAGCACAGATCCTAAAGCATTTTCTGGTAGATTTTTTTTATTTGTTACGGTTGAAGTAACTCCAGACTTAAATTTAAAATTCTCTAAGAAGTCTAAATTATAACCAAGGCTTGTAGTATTTCTAGTAAAATTTGATTTGCTACCTCCAACAATACCATCTTGAGTTAAATAAGAAGTACTGAAAGAATATGATGATTTTTTTCTACCTCCTTTTAACGAAAGGTTATGACTTTGAATTGGAGCTGTTTCAAAAACTTCATTTTGCCAATTAGTACCAACGCCTATATCTGAAATGTTTGTAAATGGAGGTGTACTACCACCGGCTGCAAAAGCTTCGTTAACTATTAAAGCATATTCTGTAGCATTAAGCACTGGCATTTTACGAGTTGTTCTTTGAAGACCTACATAACCGTTATATTCAACAGTTAATGGCATTTCTTTTCGCCCAGTTTTTGTTGTTATTAAAATAACACCATTTGCAGCTCTTACTCCATAAATACCAGCTGTAGCATCTTTTAGAATATTCATGCTTTCAATGTCATTTGGGTTAACTACACTTAAATCTTCAACCACGTTTCCATCTACTAAAATTAAAGGTCTACTGTCTCCATTTGTAGAAACACCTCTAATACTAATTGTTGAACTTCCTCCAGGAGAACCTGAATTGGTAGTAACATTTACACCCGCAACTTGACCTTGTAAAGCTTGTTCAACCTGAGTTGGTTTTAGCTTTTCAATAGTTTCAGAACCCACAACGGTTACAGCCCCTGTAATTTCTTTTTTAGTTTGAGTTCCATAACCAATAACAACAACCTCATCTAAACTTTGAGTATCTTCTGTTAAGACTACTGATAAATTATCAGCATTGTTTACGGTAATTTCTTTAGTAGTAAAACCTATATACGAGAAAACGAGTATCTCTCCTTGTTCTACGTTGTTAATGGTGAAATTTCCATCAAAATCTGTAGAGGCACCTTTCGCTGTACCTTTTACTAATATAGTAACACCTGGTAGAGGCGCACCACTTATATCAGTAACCGTTCCATTAATTTCATAAGTTTGGGCAGTAACAGCTACTCCCATAAAACTTAGAAAAAGTGATAATAAAAATGACTTCATATATTTATTGAATTAAGTTTAAATAAAAGTACATTTAATTTAACAGGGTTTTAAAAAATCGACCTATACAAAAAATATACATTAATCAAATAACACGCTATTAATCTACTATAGTTTATGATTAAAATAGCACCATTCTTATAGGCTTTATTGAAGAATAAGCAACTTTATATTGCGATTACAAAGTCTTAAAAAAAAGTTAATAAATCAAAGCTAAAACCTTGTAGTTGCCTAAATGTTGTGCTAATGTTGAGGTGTTTTTTTGTTTTGTAGCAGTTATTAAATCTTTAAAAAAGCACTCAACAGGCTTTTTTACTAATATTAGTTTATTATCTAACAAATTATAGGCTCTATTTTAGATTCTAATGAGCATTCTGTTACTAATTCTATAGCCATATATTTTAGCTTCAAAAACTCTTAAAATATATAAAAATATAGGTCTGCTCTTTTTCTAATAAAAAAATTAAAAATGGCTAAATTTAGTTAGCGTTTTTATTAATATGTTTGCTTAAAAAGTAACTACCTAAAGTAATAATTTTAAGTACTAACGCTATTAGTTTAATTACTTGAAATGTAGTTGCTACAAAATAAACTGCTACAGTTACTGAAATTTCTATTTAATACCGATGTAATAAATAGAGTGAGAAATATAAAGTTCAATTAAAATTTAAAATTATATTTCTAAAATATACTCAACAAGACTTTGCTCGTGATCTAATTCCATTTTTTTACGAAGCCTATATCTTTTTATTTCAACACTTCTGGCTGAAATATTTAACAATGGTGCAATTTCTTTTGATGACAAGTTTAAACGCAAATAGGCACACAACCTCAAATCATTTGGTGTTAAGTTAGGGTGTATGGTTTTTATCTTCTTTAAAAAATCACTATCTGCATTATTAAAGGCTTCTTCAAATAATTTCCAATCGCCTGTATTAGATAAATTTTTATTTATAATTTTAATTACTGGTTTTATTCTGTCTTTTTCATTTATTAATGAAAGTTCTTCTTTAATAGTATTTAATATCTCATTCTTTTTAATAATGCTCATAGTAGAAGCAGAAAGTTCTCTTGTTTTACTATCAATTTCATGTTGCAATTTTTCATTTTTCAATTTCATAATTTCTTTTTCACTTTTTAATTGTGACATAGAAAATTCTCGTTGCTTTTCATCCATTAATTTCTTTTTTTGTTTTGAATAGTATTGTTTATACAAACTATGAACTAACAAAAGCAACGCAATAAATATAATTGCATATATAAGAATTGAGTAATTAGATAAATACCATGGTCTATCAATTACAAAGGAATAAGTTGCTATATTATTTGACAAATTATTTCCAATTTGAGCCTTTACGTTAAATGTGTAGCTTCCGTAGGGTAAATTTTTAAAAGAAACTTCAGAATCTGTAGACCAATTACTCCAATTATTATAAAAACCTTTTAATTGATATTGGAAATTAACTTGACTAAATTTGTCAAATTCTGGAACACTATAAGTAAAATATAAATTGTTCTCTTTTGAATTAAATTTACTGCTTTCGTCTAATGAAACAAACTTTTTCTCTTCATTAAGAGTGCTTTTCTCTATTGAATTTATAGTTACTTCGAAATTTTTAGTGTTACTTTTATCTTTATCTAAAATAAAATAACCTCTAGAAGTTCCAAACAAATAAAACTGATCATACAAGTGCACCATACTTTCAAAACCAGCAAGATTTCTTCTTAAAGACGCTGGTAAAAATATTTTGGTGCTTTTTAACGTATTGTCAATCTTCCCTGGAGAAAAATAGATAATGCCTTTATTTGTAAATCCCCACAAGGTATTAGTTGTATCATCTAGAACAAGTCTTCCAGATACAAATTCATCATTTTCTAAAAAACTATTAGATAAAACAGTATCATTCTCAAATACCTTCTCTTCGTTATTATATTTAAAAACACCTTTATTTGAAGTGTATAAAAGAGTTCCATTGTATTTAGAGATAGCAGATTTTAAAGCTTTGGGCGCACTATCTAATATTTTATAACTTTTAACTCGAGTAAAATCACTATTAACATCCAGTTTAAACACACCTTTGTATTCATGATTTACTAAAATACTTCCATCTTTGGTAAAATCAAAAAACCGACTTGTTGGGCTAAAACCTTCTATTTTATTTCTTAATTGCCACGTATTATCAATTTTTTCAAGAACATTTAAACCGCTGTAATAACCTTGAATTAAAATATTTGGATAGCCTTCTACAGATTTAATTTCCATAGTACCCATAACATCTGTTATAAGCGTTGCTTTGTTGTTATTTATAATAAAGGTACCTTTATTATGACCACAAAAAAGCTTATTATCGTAAGCTTTAAAGCACCAAACCTGCCCGTCAGTTCCTTCAATAAAATCAAAATCGCTTTTAGAGTTTAGTTCTTTATAAAACAATCCTTGATTTGTACCTAAATAAAGATTATTATTAAAAATAGCTGAAGTGTATACCGAACCTAATTTCCCTCTAAAATCATTATAAACCCTAAACGGTGAATTCATATTTACAACACTAATACCGTTATCTAATCCAAGCCATAGGTTTTTATTAACGTCCTCAAACATAGACAGAACAGTATTATTATTTAATCCTGTTTCCTGATCAATATGAAGTAATAAATTTCCATCTTTATCAAGTTGGTAAATTCCGTTTGAAATAGTTCCTAAAACAAAACTACCATTAGCCAATTGCAAGCTACTATAAACACTTATAGCAGCAATTATAGGATTTGAAGTAATATCCCATTTTTTAATGCCATTTTTAGCTAAATAATAGAAGCCACTGTTTTGTGTTTGGTAAAGTATCTTATCGTCTGATTTAAAAATATTTACTAAAATATTGTTTTTAAGTGTTTTATCCTCTGAAACCAAAACAGATTCTCCATTTTCAATTTTAAAGATACCTTTACCCATTTTTTGAAAATAGACACTTCCAGCTACCTTAAATACCTTTGGAAGTTGTGTTTCTGAAGTTATAATTTTAAAAGATTCTTCTAAAGTATTATAAATATAAATTCTATTTAAAGATTGAAATAATATCCATTTATCAAAATCTATAATATTCCAAAAATCCTCTTCAATTAAAGATTCTTTTAGTTTTTCACTTAAAGAAGTATACTCTAAATTTCCGAAATTATTTTTTTCCCAAAACCCAAACTCCATATAAGCTCCAGTATAAATCTTATTATTAACAACATTTACAGAACGTAAAATAGTGTTGTTAGGAGATGGATATAGGCGCCATTTTGAACCGTTAAATTCTAACAACCCACTGTTATTAGCTATGTATATATTTTTTTGTTCTGATTGAGAAACAGACCAGTTCTGATTTTCTGCACCGTAAATTTTTGATGAATAATTTTCTATTGGAGGCAATTCTTGACCCACAATAAAAAAAGAAGACAACAATAATAAACAATTGAAAAAAAGTGCTTTAATATTTCTCATACGTAAATTTACTTAAATCCTAACTCGTTTGTATTTTGGTGTTTTTCTAATTAAAATCAGAAAAATTAAAGATAAATTCTATATAAATAGAGCTAAAACACAAACAATAAATGCTCTTACAATATTACAATTTTTAAAGGTATTTACCTTAAAGTTACCTGTTTTCTATTTTAGAAAAAAAATATTTTATAAAATAATTAAACTCATTGAATTATAAAATCTATTACGCTTTTTTTTAAGATTCCTTAAACTCTTAATGTTTTTTAGAAGTTTAAAATGCCTTAAAAATTCAGTTAAGCAAATAGCCAATGATACTCCTTTACTTTTAGGTGAAGATTAAAACCTTTATAAAATTTTAGATGTAAAAAATTACCTAACCCAGATAAAAGATTACTTTACGAATCTTTAATAGTGTAACAATACTTATATAAACTCTTAAAATGCAATTTCATTTTCTCTTTAACCTCTGTTGGATTTTGTTCTTTTATTGCTCTAAAAATAGCTGAATGCTCCTCAATACCAATTAATAATGATTTTGTGTCACACACTTGGTACTTCTCTATATTTATTATAATTTCTGGAATAATCATTAACATTAAGGTATTTAGTGTACTATTACCTGCTGCTTTTGCAATTGCAAGATGAAACAATAAATCTTCCTCAACTGCATCCTCATCACTCAGTACTTTTTTAGAATATGCCTCCAAAGCTGCTTTTATTTCTTTTAAATTAGCATCTGTTCTTCTTAAAGCTGCTAAACTTGCTATTTTTAACTCTAATAAAATTCGAGTTTCAACAAGCGACTTAAAATCTGGCTCTTCTAGTCTTAAAATTTCATCAATCATACCATTTAAAGCAACAACACCAATATTCGCGACAAAAGTTCCACTTTGCGGTATCGATTTTAACAATCCGTAAAATTCTAATTTTTGAATAGCTTCACGAACATTACTCCTGCTTGTTTCAAACTTTTCAGACATCATTCTTTCAGATGGTAATTTATCTCCTGGTTCTAAATTTTTATAATTTATTAAATCTCTAATTTTAGAAATTATTAAATTTTGAGTTTTATTATTATCGCTTTTTATAAGTATTTCTAATTTCATCTTATTTTTGGTTAACCAGTTTATGATGTAAATATATAAATTAACCCATTGTACATTTAAAAAAAGTGTTGCAAACTATTAAAAAAGAGTAAATTACAGTATAAAAAAACAAATTAAGATTCAGAATTTCCAAGTAAATTACGATAAAAAAATTGAATTATTAAATAAATTTGAATTCAAAAATATTTATTTTATCACAAATCAGGATTATTAAACTTCCGAATAACATACTCACATACAAAGACTTAACTCTACAAGGATAATTATTGATTGAAACGCTAATTATTTAGAACATCAATTCTCTCATTAAATAAAAAATGATAGCATATAACTCATCTACATAAAAACAGTTAAACAATCTCCCTTACAGTTTTTTAAAATTTTATGTTCTTAACTGCACACTAAAGGTAAACAGTACTTTTCAAATATAAATTATTTTTAAGTGACTCATATAAAAGATATCTATAAAAATTAACTAACACCAACAGCCTATTTAACTTAGCTCTTCTTAAAAAGGGGACTACAATATTAAATATTGATAGCAGACATTTTAAATCTCAAAAAAATTAAAAATATCCTTATTAATAATGATTCTAAATAATAAATGTTTGTATATTTGTCCTTATTTTTATTTAATCTAAATAAACATAACGTTTTGAAAATTCAATTTCTAGTATTTATATCAGTAGTTACATTTTTTTCTAGCTTCGGTAACAATTTAAAAAACAAAGACTTAGTAAGTTTATCTGGTAAAGTAAGTTACAAAAACGGCACACCCGTAGAATTGGCTTTAGTCTATATCAAAAAAATTAATAAAAGTACTTATACCGATGAAAATGGAAATTTTATATTAACTGATATTTCTGCTGGAGAATATGATGTTTTTATAAAAGCTTTTGAAACAAAAGGTATTAATATAAAAGTAGATTTAAGTTTAAAATCTGATCATATTACAATTGTTTTAGAGAATAACGAAGCTATTACTTTAAACAGTATTACTATTATTAGTAAGTCTAAAGGGCAATTAGTAAAAGAAAAAGGGTTTACAGTTAATATTGTGGAAACGCAAAAAATGGCTATCCAAAATTTACAAGCAACCGAAATTTTAGGAAGATCAGCAGGCGTTAAGATTAGACAAACAGGTGGCTTAGGTTCGCATACACACATTAACTTAAACGGACTTACTGGAAGTTCAGTTCGAATTTTTATTGACGGTATTCCACTACGCAATTACGGAGAATCTTTTTCTCTAACTAGCATACCAGCAGCAATGATTGAGCGTATTGAAACTTACAAAGGTGTACTCCCTGCTGAACTAACAGAAGATGCCTTAGGTGGTGGTATTAATATCATACTTAAAAAAAGTATTAACACCCATCTAAGTGGCTCTTACTCATTCGGTTCCTTTAATACACACCAGGTTAATGTAGACGCAGGTTATAGAAATCCAAAAACAAATTTTAATGTAGACTTTTCAACTTTTCTTAATAGCACCGACAACAATTATGAAGTTTGGGGAGATAATGTATATGTAGTAGACCCAAACTCAGGTAAAGTTAATTATGTAAGAACCGAACGCTTTCATGATAAATATAAATCTAAAGGAATAAAAGGTAATATAGGCTTTATTTCAAAAAATTGGGCAGATGAAATTACACTTGGACTTATGCTATCAGATATGAATAAGGACATACAAACTGGACCAACTATGGATATTGTTTATGGCAATAGAAGAAGTAAACTTGATAGCAAAATGACTTCTTTAAAGTATAGAAAGAAAGACATATTATTTGATGGATTATCCGCTAATACGTTTGTCTCTTTTTCTCAAACCAATCGTACAGTTATAGATACTATTCCAAATATGTATAACTGGCTAGGTGAAATAATAAGAGATACTGATGGAAACCCAATTAATTGGCAAAGCAATGGTGGTGAAGCAGGTGATGCAACATTAGCTAAAAACAAAGAAATAAATATAGCAAACAGAACTGCTCTTTTTTATCAAATATATCCACAACACAAAATTGGTGTACATTACTTTTTTAATAGATTCACCAGAGATATAGACGATCCAATGCGTCCGCAAGCGGAAAGAGATTTAACAGATACTAGATACCTTACAAAGCAAATAGCCAGTATATCTTATGAAAGTGTTTTTTTTGATAAAAAATTAAAAACAAACCTCTTCTACAAATACTACAAACAACACGTAAAACTTTCCGATCCAGAAAAACAAGGAAATAATATAATCGCTTTTGATTACAAAAGAACAATTGACCATGACGGATATGGTTTAGCAATGTCGTACAAAATTTCGCCCAAGATTATATTGTTAAGTTCTGTTGAAAAAGCTTTACGAATGCCAGGTATTTCAGAGTTATTAGGAAATACCAGTGAAAATATTCAACCTACATATACTCTATTACCAGAAACTAGCAACAACTTTAACTTAGGTTTTCTATTAGGTACCTACATATTTAATAAACATACTTTAAACCTAGAAGCTAACTTTTTTGTAAGAGATATTAAAGATATGATTGTTAGAGGAATTAGTGGAAGCATATCAGACACTTATGGCTATGAAAATTTAGGAAAAGTTAAGAGTACAGGTTTCGACACCGAATTAAAATACAATTACAACAATAGATTATTTGTAACCACTAATTTTTCAAATTTTAATGCCCGTTATAACTTAAAGTACGACGATTTTGGTTCGGAATATATTTATTATAAAGACCGGTTAAGAAACGCTCCTTATTTAACTTCCAATACCTATATCGAATATAAATTTAGAGATTTCATAAAAGAAAAATCAAAATTATCAGTTAATTATAATTTTGGTTACACACACCAATTTTTTAGAAACTGGGAAAGCTTAGCAAGTACAGGAAAAGCGTTTATTCCAACACAAGCACTACACGATTTAGGAATCTCTTATACAACACCCAATAACAAAACAACCTTAAGTTTTAATGCAAAAAACATTACAGACCAACAAGTCTTCGACAACTGGGCGATGCAAAAACCCGGTAAATCATTTTATTTAAAATTAACATACAGACCCATATTTTAAAAACAATTAAAACCCAAATATATATTATGAAAACAAATTTAATATCAATAAGTAAATCATTGCTTCTATCAGCCACTTTAATGGGTGCATTCTTTACCAGTTGTAACTCTGACGATGACCCAAGAGATGAAGAATTTCCAACAGGAAATCAAGAGTTTTACAACGTCGCTTTTGGAGTAAGCTCAGAAGGCAACTCAGGCACTTACACACAAGCTTTCAATGATTTATCAAGTGGAGAAATTTCATTTAAAGGAGCAGGGTTTGAAGTACCTTCTGTACGTACCGCTAGAATCTATGGTTCACCCTCTGGAAAGTATTTATATAACCTTAATTATGGAGGCGGTATGCTTTATAAATACGAAATAAAAGGAGCTTCTAATTATGTTCAATTAGAAGAAACCAATGTGCAAATTGCAATGGGTACAGCTTACCCAAGATGGAAAGTACTTAATGAAGATGATGCTCTGGTGCATAATATTATTACCGAAAATATTTATAAGAACGATGCTTATTCATATACAAAAGCAACTGCTGTTTTACAACGAATTGAATTAGCTGACTTATCATTGGCTGAAAATTCAGAATTAACAATTCCAAAAACAGAAGATGGTTTACATATTTGGCGTATAGATAACCCAGCTATCCAAGGTAATAAAGCATATTATGGTGTAGCTAAAAGAGGCTACGACCCAAATACTGATGAAAATATAAGCACAACAGACTATAAAGCGACAACATTGGTTGTTGATTATCCTTCTTTAGAAAACCCAACATTATTAGAATCTGAAGTAGCTCAGGGATCTACTTACGGCTACCGCGCTCCTGTGTACCATACAGATGAATTAGGAGATATTTATCATTTAACTGCTGAACCTACTAAAATAATTAAAATTCAAGGAGGAGCATATGATAATTCTTACGAATTAGATTTATCAGCTGCTTTAGGAATGACTATGGTTGGTGCAAACGGTTGGTACTATGTTGGTAATGGTATCGGTTACGCTCCATATTACGATGCTTCAGTAGGTAGTGGAAATGACACTAGTACACCATGGGGGGTTGCTAGAATAGATTTATACAGTAAAACTGCAGTAAAGTTAAACCTACCTGACAACCTATGGATGTGGTATTACCAATCTGGTGTGTTAGGAAAAGATGGTAATTTCTATATGACTATTGCGCCTCTTGGTGAAAAAGGTAATATTTATATGTTTGACCCAAAAAGCACATCTCCTAATGGTTTTACAATAGGAGCCAAACTTGAGAGCGGTGCAGACTCTTTTTATCTTGGAATATATTAATGCAATAACATATATACTGTCCAATATTTTATATTGGGCAGTTTTTTAAAATTAATTAATTATGAAAAAAATAATTACAGTAACACTTTTATTATTAGTAGTAGGTACACTTTTCGCACAAGAAAACAATATTTTTTGGAGTAGAGGCTTTTGGAAACCTACAACTACTATAAATGAAGTTCAACAAAAGATTAAAGAAGGTAATAATGCTACAGCATTAAATCCTAATAATTTTGATGCAACAACAAATGCAATTTTGGCTAATGCGCCAATTAAAACAGTTGAATTCCTTTTAAATTTAGAAGGAAATGATATTAATAAAATTACACACGACGGACGTACATATTTATTTTGGGCAGCTTTAAAAGGCAACTTGCCAATTATGAAATATGTGTTAAGTAAAGGTGCAAAAACAGCTATTATTGACGACAAAGGAAGTTCTGTTTTACTTTTTGCAGCTGGAGGAGGACAAACAAAACCAGCCCTTTACAACTTATTATTAGCCAATGGTGCTTTAATAAATGACACCAATCCTAAAGGCACTAATGTAATACATCAATTAATTGGTAAAGTCAAAAATTTAAATGAACTCGATTATTTTATAAAAAAGGGGTTAAAACTTTCTGACACAGATAAAGCAGGGCTAAACATTATAGATTATGCTGCTCGTGCAGGTAACAAAGAAATTATTGAGCAATTAATAAAAAAAGGAATTTCTTACAAAGACACAAATATTGATGGAGGTAATGCATTTCTTGAAGCCGCAACTATAGGTCGTGGTGGTGGAAACAACTTAACATTTTTTAAATATTTAGAAAGCTTAAATATTAACCCTAACATTACTAATAAAAAAGGCGTAAATCCAATTCTTAAATTAGCTTCGAGCAATAACGATAAAGCTATATTTGATTTCTTTATTGAAAAAGGTGTTGGTATTACTAAAGCAGATAATAACGGCAATACTGCTTTAATTAATGCCGCTGGCAGAAATAATTCAGAAATTATCACCTATTTTCTTAACAAAAAAGTAGCTATAAACGCTACAAATAACGATGGGAAATCAGCCTTGTCAAATGCAATAGCAACTAATTCTTTTGAAGCTGTTAGCCTGTTAATCAACAAAGGAGCCAATGTAAATATTATTGACAAAGACGGTAACAATCTTGCTTATTATCTTGTAAATTCTTATTCAAAAAACAATAAAAAACAGTTTAATGAGAAATGGAATCTACTGCTACAAAAAGGAGTAAATATGCTACATGTTCAAAACGAAAATAACAATCTTTTACATTTGGCAGTAACTAAAAATAATACTGACTTATTAGATAAAATTGCAAATCTAAAGATTGAAATTAACGCTAAAAACAACAACGGATTAACACCGTTACACATTGCTGCTATGACAGCAAATAATACTGAAATTATAAAGCACCTAATTAAATTAGGAGCAAAAATTAACGTATTAACAGACTTTGAAGAGACTGCCTACGATTTAGCCCTAGAAAATGAATTTTTAAATAAAAACGACATTGAATTTTTAAAATTATGAAATTAAAAATTATTATTTTAAGTATAATAAGCCTATTAACATTTACTGCTTTTAGCCCTGTTACTAAAAACACTTCTTATAAATGTATGATTCAGCTTATAAATTATGAAGGCGAAGGAGCTTACATTGTAGTTTCATTATTAGACCCAAAAGGTAATTATGTAGAAACATTAAACATACTTGGTGATGACCAAGAATGGTACCACGATTTAACAGAATGGTGGAACTTTTTCGAAAAAAAACCAGCTAATATTGATGCTATTACTGGAGCAACTATAAGCGGTGGAGAACGTAGTATAAAAGTTATTAAAATTAATGATGAAATTTTAAATAAAGGATATAAAATACGCTTTGAGACTGCAGTTGAAGATCAAAAATACGTTGCAGATGATGTAACCTTTGAACTTACTTCAGAAAGTGTAAAAAGTAAAGTAGATGGAACGGGTTACATAAGATATATTAGAATGTTACCTCAAAAATAATTTTATTATGACGTTATCTATTTGGAGGTACAGCCATTTAACATTGGCTGTATCTTCTTCTATTTTTATCTTATTAGCTTCCTTAACAGGAATTATTTTGGCTTTTGAACCTATTTCAAATCGTATACAGCCATACACAACTAATAATTTAAACGAAATTACAGTTGCTGAAATAGCAACTACACTTCGTGAAAATTATACCGAAATAATTTCATTAGAAATAGATAAAAATAATTGGGTTACAGTATCTATAATTAATGATTCTGGAGAGAATGAAATTTTTTATATAAACCCAAAAACAGGAGAAAATTTAGGCAATCCTTCCGAAACAAATTCAATATTTAAATTTGCTACAAACTTGCATCGTTCTTTATTTTTAAAAAGTTTTGGACGCTTTTTTATTGGATTAACTTCATTCTTACTTTTTTTAATTAGTATTACTGGAATTTTTTTAATTGTTAAAAAACAAGGAGGAATACGTAACTTTCTAAATCCAATTATTAAAGAAAAATTCAATCCGTATTTTCATACAATTTTTGGAAGATGGCTTTTAATTCCTATATTAATTATCACTTTAAGTGGTGTTTATCTTTCTCTAGAGCAATTTAATGTTATTTCAAAAGCAAAAATAATTCATACAGAAGATTCTAAATTTGAAGAAAAACCTCTACTAGAGTTAGCACAGTTTAACATCTTTAAAAGCACAAAACTCTCTGAAGTTAAAAAATTAGAATTTCCTTTTTCTGAATTTCCAGAGTCTTATTTCTTATTACAATTAAAAGATAAAGAAGTACTTATAAATCAGTTTAACGGAAATATAATTAGTGAAGTTAATTATCCGTTTACTGCAATAATTTCTTACTACAGTCTTATATTTCATACTGGTCAAGCAAGTATTATTTGGAGTATTGTATTATTATTTGCTTGCATTGGAATTCTTTTTTTTATGTATTCTGGGTTTAAGATAGCACTACAACGACGAAAATCTCAAATAAAAAATCGCTATAAAAAAGACAATTGTGAATATGTTATTCTTATTGGTTCGGAAAATGGAAATACATTTTATTTTGCTAACGCATTACATACAGAATTGATTAGACTTGGTAGAAAATCATTTTTGGCAGAGCTCAATAGCTATAAAAGTTACAAGAACATGAAACATTTAATAGTAATGACTTCAACTTACGGTACAGGAGAAGCGCCTACAAATGCTAAAAAATTTCACACTTTATTACAAAGTCAAAAACAAAAACGTTCTTTTAAATACTCCATTGTAGGATTCGGTTCATTAGCATATCCAGATTTTTGCAAATTTGCTTATAATGTTGATGAAATGCTCCAAAAAACACCAAAAAGCAAAAGATTAAACGACGTTTTTACTATAAACAATCAATCTTTAGAAGCTTATAATCAATGGTTGTTGCAATGGAGTAAAAAGGAAAATTTGGATATTAAATTGCCAAATTCGTTAATTTCTGCAAAAAAACAGAAAACACATACTTTTGAAATAACATTAAACACCAAAGCTAAAAACCAGCCAGATGCTACTTTTTTAATTAAAATGAAAACTTTAAGTAACGTACAATTTAATTCAGGTGATTTATTGTCTATAGTTAGTGAAAAAGATGGTAGAGAACGCCTTTACTCCATTGGAAAATTGGATAAAGACAATCTGGTTCTTAGTATAAAGTTACATAACAAAGGCTATGCTTCCAATCTGTTAAACAATCTTGAAGTAGGTGATAAAATAACCTGTGGAATTATAAAAAACAAAACATTTCACCTTCCTAAAAAACAAAAAAATATTGTTTTAATTGCTACTGGAACAGGTATTGGACCTTATTTAGGAATGATTCGTGAAAATAACAAGAAGTCAGTTTTAGAACTTTATTGGGGTGGTCGCACTAAAGCTTCTTTTGATTTGTATAAAAACGAAATTGAAACACTACAAAAAAAGGGAAACATACAATCATTACATTTAGCTTATTCACAGGAGCAAGACGTTAAAATTTATGTGCAACACTTGTTAAATTCCAATGGAAATAAGATTGCCAAAACTCTAAAAAACAAAGGCATTATTATGATTTGCGGTTCTGTAGTAATGCAAAAAGATGTAACACAAGTATTAGAAGATATTTGCCAACAATACCTTAAAAAACCACTAAGCTATTACCAAAATAAAGGAGCGGTTCTAATGGATTGTTATTGATTTATAATTAAAGATTCTCTAAGCAAAAATAATTTCACTTGTTACAAATAATAGTTTTTCAAGTTTTTGAACTAAGGAAAGAATAATTATCAAATTGTTACACCTCAGTGCTACCAAGCATATTTTCGAAAATAAAAAAGCTTCATATTTCTATGAAGCTTGCTTAGTAGCGGGGACTGGACTCGAACCAGCGACCTTCGGGTTATGAGCCCGACGAGCTACCTACTGCTCTACCCCGCGATTTGGATTGCAAATGTACAACCTTTTTTCAAAAAAACAAGAAGTTTTTTTTAATTAAAATATTAAAGAGTACCTTTGCCAGCTTAAACACTGAAAATGAAACACAAAGCAGGTTTTGTAAATATTATTGGAAATCCAAATGTTGGTAAATCAACATTAATGAATGCTCTTGTAGGTGAAAAATTATCTATAATCACCTCAAAAGCACAAACAACACGTCATAGAATTCTAGGAATTGTGAATGGTGATGACTTTCAAATTCTTTTTTCTGATACACCAGGAATTATTAAACCAGCATACGAATTACAAGAATCTATGATGGGTTTTGTAAAATCTGCCTTTGAAGATGCAGATGTGCTAATTTATATGGTTGAAATTGGAGAAAAGGAATTAAAAGATGAAGCTTTTTTCAACAAAATTACAAACTCAAAAATACCAGTACTTTTATTAATCAATAAAATAGACACTTCTTCACAAGAACAAGTAGAAGAAAAGTTATTGTATTGGAAGGAAAAAGTACCAAATGCAGAAGTAACATTAATATCTGCTTTAGAAAAATTTAACGTAGAAGGTGTTTTTAACCGAATTGTTGAATTATTACCAGAATCTCCAGCTTTTTACCCAAAAGATCAACTAACAGACAAACCTGAGCGATTTTTTATTAATGAAGCCATTAGAGAAAAAATATTACTACACTATAAAAAGGAAATTCCGTACGCTGTAGAAGTTGAAACTGAAGAATTTTTTGAAAGCGATAAAATTATTAAAATTCGCTCTGTAATAATGGTTGAACGAGAAACTCAAAAAGGAATTATTATTGGTCATAAAGGTTCCGCATTAAAACGTGTAGGAATTGAAGCGAGAAAAGATTTAGAAAAGTTTTTTGGTAAAAAAATTCATTTAGAGTTATATGTTAAGGTAAATAAAAATTGGCGAAGCGATAAACGTCAGTTACGTAGATTTGGATATAATGAATAAACACTGTTTTATTGTATTTCAAAAAAACAATCTGAATTAATTAGAATAGCTAATTTGTATATACTTTTCAACATTATTTCTCCAACGTTTTCATCATAAATCCGTATAGTTGGTCCATTTGTTTGTGCCCTTTTCTTTTACCAATACTTCCTAAAAAATACATTAAAACCCATAAAACAGGTAATGCAAGCACAATTATTAAGGCAACAGTAAAATCTTCTTTTAAAGTCCATTGCACATACGCCATAACAAAAAAACCAATAAAAGCAACTGCTACAGCAAAATGGAAAAACATAAATAATGTCCAAACCTGAGGTTTTGGTCCAAACAATCCTTTTACAATTGTTTTTTCTGAATTATTTTTCTCAATTTCTATACTTAACTGGGGAGACCAAAAATGGTTTTCTTCAGTTGGTACATCAATAACTATATGTCCGTCAACAATTTTACTACAATATTTGCAATTTTCATCTTTTAAATTGTCCCTAAATTTTGAAATTAAAACATCCTGACTTTCATTAAAATCCATTTTAAATCTAGGGCGTAAATGAATGTCGCTATTTTTATGTGCTTTCATAAAGATTAGTTAGTTGAGATTTGAAATATACTAATTTTAATTAAATGTCTAATTTTGAATTCATAATACTTCAAATTTCAAATTTAAATTGCTTAGTTTTGCAAAAAATTTCAATACGAATTTTATGAGCAATATTGTAGCCATTGTAGGAAGACCTAATGTTGGAAAATCAACTTTATTTAACCGTTTAGTACAACGTAGAGAAGCAATTGTAGATTCTGTAAGTGGTGTAACACGTGATAGACATTATGGAAAAAGTGATTGGAATGGAAAAGAATTTTCTGTTATAGATACTGGTGGATACGCTGTTGGATCCGACGATATTTTTGAAGAAGAAATTAGAAAACAAGTACAATTAGCCATTGAAGAAGCCGATATTATAGTTTTTGTAGTTGATGTTGAGCAAGGCATTACACCAATGGATTCTGAAGTTGCTAAATTATTACGTAAAGTAAAAAAACCAATTTTAATGGCAGTTAACAAAGTTGACAATGCCATGAGAGATGCAGATGCTGTTGAATTTTACAATCTTGGATTAGGAGATTATTTTACAATTTCTTCTATAAATGGAAGTGGAACTGGAGAATTGTTAGATGCTTTAGCTGAAAAATTGGAAGATAAGCCTGAAGAAAAAGATGAATTACCAAGATTTGCAGTTGTTGGTCGTCCAAATGCAGGAAAGTCATCTTTTATAAATGCTTTAATTGGTCAAGAACGATTTGTGGTAACAGACATTGCTGGTACAACAAGAGATTCTATTGATACAAAATATAACCGCTTTGGATTTGATTTTAATTTAGTAGATACTGCCGGAATTCGAAAAAAATCTAAAGTAAAAGAAGATTTAGAATTTTATACAGTTATGAGAGCCGTTAGAGCCATTGAACACTGTGATGTTGCAATTTTAGTATTAGATGCAACACGTGGTTTTGAGGGTCAGGATGAAAATATTTTTTGGTTAGCTGAGAAAAATAAAAAAGGAATAATTATTCTAGTAAATAAATGGGATCTTATTGAAAAAGAAACCAATACAATGCGTGATTTTGAAGCTCAAGTAAGAAAAGAAATTGCTCCGTTTACAGATGTTCCAATTTTATTTATAAGCGCTTTAACAAAGCAACGTATATATAAAGCAATTGAAACCGCAGTTGAAGTTTTTGAAAATAGAAAAAAAAGAATTCCAACTAGTAAGTTAAACGATACTATGTTAGAGATTGTAAAACAATACTCACCACCTGCTTATAAAGGTAAATTTGTTAAAATTAAGTATTGTATGCAGTTACCTACACCAACACCACAGTTTGTATTTTTCTGCAATTTACCTCAATACATTCGAGACCCATACAAACGTTTTGTCGAAAATAAATTGCGCGAATTATTTGATTTTCAGGGAGTACCAATTGTAATTTATTTTAGACAGAAGTAATTTAACACCTAAATTCTATCTGAAAATTGCATTGTGTAAATTCTTATTTTGTAGATGATACTGTAATTTGTCATTTATTATTAAACAATAATTTTTTTCACGTTTTAAAAAGAAACACAAACCAACAGGAATCGTAAATAATAGCATTATTTACGATTCTTATACAAAGTCAATACACAACAAATTATCATTAGATTTTCAACACTTCTTAACACTTTTATATCTTAAAAAGATATGTGCTTTTGTTTACACAAAACTCTCTTTTAATTTGTAATTTCGTAGTTAAATTTATCTTTTCACCCTAAATATACTTCAAAATGGAGGATATGATTTTCTACGATAGATTGCAGTTTGCATTTACTATCACGTTTCACTATATATTTCCTCAATTAACAATGGGGTTATCTTTAATAATCGTTTTCTTTAAATGGAAATTTTTAAGGACTAACATTCAAAAATACAATGATGCTGCATTATTTTTTATGAAAATATTTGCCATTAATTTTACAATGGGTGTTGTAACAGGAATTCCGATGGAGTTTCAATTTGGTACAAATTGGGCTAAATTCTCGGAGCTTACAGGTGGCATAATTGGGCAAACTTTGGCCATGGAAGGAATGTTCTCTTTCTTTTTAGAATCTTCTTTCTTAGCACTTTTTATTTTTGGTGAAAAATTAATGGGACAAAAACTTCATTTTTTAACAGGTTTTTTAGTCTTTTTAGGTTCTTGGGCGAGTGGATGGTTTATTTTAGCAACAAACGCTTGGATGCAACATCCTGTAGGGTATGAAATTTTAGAAAACGGTAAATTTGTCCTCGAAAATTTTTCGGCACTTTTCACCAACCCTTGGCTTATTCCTTCATTTTTACATAATCAATTTGCTTCTGTGGTTACTTCTGCTTTTGTAGTAGCCAGTATTGGTGCATTTTACTTATTAAGAAATAAAAATTTAGAACACGGTAAACTATTTTTAAAAACAGGTGTAGTTTTTGGATTAATAGCAAGTTTATTAGTTGCATTTCCTACTGGAGATTGGAATGCTAAAAATGTTGTCAACTATCAACCAGCTACTTTTGCTGCAATGGAAGGTATTTTTAAAACTGAAGAAGCCGGAGCAGAAATTGTACTTATTGGACAACCAAATATGGTTGAAAAAAAATTAGATAATAAAATTGCCGTACCAAATATATTAAGTTTTTTAACCTATCAAGATTGGAACAAGCAAATTTCAGGAATGGATCAATTTAAAAAAGAAGAATTGCCAGACAACATTCCTGCTTTGTATTATTCTTACCACATTATGGTTGGTTTGGGAACTATATTTATTGGAGTTATGTTAGTAGCTGGTTTCTTTTTATGGAGAAAAAAATTATACACACTTAAGCCACTACTTTGGGCAATTATGTTTCTAGTTCCTTTTCCATACATAGCGAATCTTACGGGATGGTACGTTGCAGAATTAGGTAGACAACCTTATTTAGTGTATGGATTATTAAAAACAAGTGAAGGTATTTCTCCTACCGTTTCTTCAGGAAACACCCTGTTTACACTCTTGGGTTTTGTTGGACTATATATGCTACTTGGTTTGTTATTTTTAATTTTGATTGGTAAAACTATTCATCAAGGCCCTAAAACTTTAAAACATTAAATTATGGAACTATTTTGGTTTATTATTATTGCACTTGTAGTCACCATCTTCTTTGTTTTAGATGGTTATGATTTTGGCACAGGAATTATTCATTTATTTTTCGCAAAAAAAGAAAAAGACAAACAAGTTGTTGCAAAAGCTGCAGGATTATTTTGGGATTCGAATGAAGTTTGGTTAGTTGCTGGTGGCGGAATGCTTTTTATGGCATTTCCTACATTTTACGCCTCAGTTTTTAGCGGATTCTACCTACCATTAATTATGGTATTGTGGCTAATTATATTTAGAGCTATTGGTTTGGAATTTAGAAGTCAATTTAACAATAAAATGTGGTCTTCAATTTGGGATACAGCTTTTGGAGTTTCCAGTTTGTTATTAGCCTTATTTTTTGGAATTGCTTTAGGAAATATTGTTAGAGGTGTAAATCTTGGAGGTGTTGAAAACGAAATATCACTTTATGAATCGCATTACTTTTTTCTTCCTTTATGGGATAGCAGTTTTAGCCCGCTAACTGAACACCCTGGCGTAATAGACTGGTTTACAATAATTATTGGATTTATTGCCGTAGTAACTTTAGCAATTCACGGAGCAACCTGGATACGTTTAAAAACAAACGCATCTATAAATAAGAAACTAAAAACTGTTATCTTTAATTTAAACATTGTGTTATTTATTCTAACCCTATTTTCTATAGTTGTTTGGCAGATGATTAATCCTAATTCACTTAATAATTTTGAAGGTAGGCCGTATTTATTAATTTTTCCTGCCATTTATTTTACAGGATTGTTTGGGTTATTTTTTATTAAAAGAATTAAAAAAGATAGTTATAGTTTTGTACTTTCAACATTGCTAATAGTTGGTGGTATAACTTCTTCTTTGGCTTCATTATTTCCTATTATATTACCTTCAACAAATGCTATAAATGAATCTCTAACAATATATAATACTGCAACTTCTAATTACGGATTATCTGTTGCTTTTAATTGGGTAATTATAGGCCTTGTCTTACTTATAATTTATTTTATAATTCAAAAAAGACTTTTAAAAGGAAAAATTGATGATATGGATTATGGACATTAATTAATGTTGTTATGACGGCTACTTTAATTTCATTATTAAGTATTTTAACGGGAATAATTGGGGCAAATACAACTGGTGTTATTTTAAAAAAATATTCTTTTGGGATTGTAGGAAATTCAATTGCAGGTGTATTTGGAAGTATCTTTTTTATTAAATCTTTTGGGCGTTTAGGTTTTGATCCTTTATCAATAATAAAGTTAGAGAATATTGATATTAAACTACTTATTTTAAATCTAATAGTATCTTCTCTTGGAGGTGCAATCGCTTTAATTTTAATAAAAAGACTAAAAAATGCACTGAATAAAAATTAATAATTATTCTTAGTTGGTTACTTTGCTTTTATTAAAATACCCCAAAATAATGCCTAAAACTAACGACCAAATTGCCGCCAAACCAATTTGAAATGGTTTATCCAACATAAATGTGAAGGTATGTGCTGGAATCCAAAACCAAATTAAAGAAAACATCCCTTTATCAATATTTTTCCAATTATTTTCACGTGAAATTAGGTTATCTAAAAACCTATGAAAGATCACCAATAATAGCCCAAATTGCAGATTCATAACTACAGAAACCGAAAATGCTCTTCCAAACAAATTGAGCTCTGGCAAAAAACGTTGAGCTATTAAACTATCAACAAACCCCTGAAAACCAACAAATGCGTACTTTATTGCTATAGCTAAGATTGCCCATTCCAACATTTTTAAAAAAATAACCGCGTATTTATAAGGCATAAAAACCACACCTCGCTGCATCCATTTAGAAAATATGTCGCCTAATGTTCCTAAAACCGCAAATTGAATCATTGCACTATAAATAGGATAGGTTTTTACCAGTTCAATATAAATATTCATAATTTTTCAACTTCTTTTTGCAGTTATAAAATTACCTGCTTTTTTAATTTTTTATTCAACTAGCTCCCTTTAGATTAACTCCAATCTTTATACGGATTTTTCATTAACATTGAATTATAATATTTTACTTGACCAGTAACTTCTTCTCCGAGCCATTTTGGCTTTATAAACTCCTCATCTTCTGCATCTAACTCAACTTCCGCAATAATTAAACCCTTATTTTCTCCATAAAATTCATCTACTTCAAAAGTGTGATTACCAGATTTTACATTAAAACGGATTTTATCTATAACACCAGGTTCACTAATTTTTAATAAATCTATAGCATCTTGAACAGAAATTTCTTTTTCCCATTCAAAACGAGAAGCTCCAGACTCGTTTCCAATACCCTTAACTGTTATAAACCCTTGATCGCCTTTAATTCTTATACGAACTGTGCGTTCTGGAACAGTTGATAAAAAGCCTTGAACTATTTTTGTTTGATTAAAAGACTCTTCTTTAAAATCATTGTTTTTTACTAAAAATTTTCTTTCAATTTCTTGTGCCATAATTAATTTGCTGATGGTTTGTTTATCCACCCTATTACCCTTTTTATTACTTGTAAATAATTGATATTCTCCACACCCTCTAATTTACAATCTACAATCTTTTTTACACCCATAAATCAAGCATTTATATTAATGTTTTCTTAACAAGAATTAAAAAACCTCAACATAAAACCTTAAAGAATATTATTTACTAACCTTATAAAAAATTAAATTTATTTTAAAACTAACGTTTAAATTATGTTATTTCATCATCTTCAAGTTCATGTAATTCATCTAGTTGTTTTAAAAGGTCAAACGTTTTTTTTGCTTCTTCTTCATCAATAGTTGAAATTGCCGCCCCTACATGAACAAGCACATAATCACCAACGTTGGCCTCTGGAACTAAGGTTAAACTAACTTCTTTTAGAACACCGTCAAAAGATACTTTTCCAACTCTAAAGACCTCATCTAATTGTGACGTAATTTCAATTAATTTTCCTGGAATTGACAAACACATACTTTAGTTTTTAGAATTAATTATTAAAAAATATAAATTTAACCCTTTTTTGACTTTCTATCTTTTGACTATATTTTCTTTCAACCAGGTATACCAAGCTTCCATTCCTTGACCAGTTGTTGCCGAAACTTCAAAAAATTGCAATTTCGGGTTAACTTGTAAGGCATAACTCTTCAATTTATCAACATCAATAGTTAGATACGGCAACAAATCAATTTTATTAATAATGCAAATATCTGATGTGTGAAACATGTCTGGGTATTTAATTGGCTTATCCTCACCTTCAGTAGTACTTATTATTACAACACGCTTACTTTCTCCTAGATCAAACATAGATGGACACACTAAATTTCCCACATTTTCTATCATTAAAATAGCATCATTTTTGATTTCGAGCTTTTTAACAGCGTCATATACCATATCACTTTCTAAATGACACCCTTTCCCTGTATTTATTTGCACTACAGGAATATTTAAGGCATCTATTCTATTGGCATCATTTAAAGTTTGCTGATCACCTTCAATAATATAAAATGGAATTTCTTCTTTTAAATCTAACAATGTACGTTCTAATATTGCTGTTTTTCCAGAACCTGGTGAACTTACTAAATTTAAAGCAACAATATTTTTAGCTTCAAAAAAGCCCCTGTTTCTTGCTGCTAAAATTGCATTGTTATGTAAAATATCTTGTTCTATTTCTAACACTTTATGTTTGTGACCATGTGAATGATTCTCTTCATGATGATGCTCATGTGAATGCCCCTGGTGATGGTGATGGTTTGCATGATTTTCAAGATTGTGTAAATGATTATGTTCTCCTGGTTTTAAAATTGTTGGACCGTTGTTGTCAGATCCACATCCGCAAGTTCCGCACATAATGTTATTTTTAAATTACTTCTAACGATTTTATTTTCAATTCCTTTCCTTTTATAATACTTTTAAAATTACTATTACATTTTGGACAGCAATCATAAATATTTTCCATAGCAAATAGTGTATCACAATCTATACATTTTCCAACACCTTCTATTACAATTATCTCTTTTTTAGCTTTTTCCAATACACTTTCATGTACTGCTGATTCCCAAACAAAATTTAAAGAATCTATCTCGACACCCGCTAAAACACCTATTTCAAGTACAATTTTTGTTACAGTTTTGGCATTTGCTTTTGCTGTTTCATCTTCAGCAATTTTTACAATGCCCGTTGCAATTGATAATTCGTGCATTTTTTATAATAGTTACTCTCAAATTTACAAAATATATCAAAAGAAAACGTATGATAAAAGTCATTAATAATAGCCTTTCAAAAAACATTTCATCTTAAGACTACCTACTCTTATTTTAAAAAATTCTAAATTAGATTATTACACTTAAATTAATCGTATTTTATTGTAAATTAGTTAGTCTCTAATTTCAATTGTGAACATGAGTTTAATAAGTCTTTTGTCAAGATTGGTTAGAAAGTCGTGGAGTAGTTTCATGGATGTTTGGAGGTTATAAATTTTAAGAGAAGCTCAAATAAAAAAACCTATAGAAATCGATAAGAACGATTTAAAAGATTAGAAAACTCCAAAACATAACGTAAATTTATGTTACTACCGTAGTATTAATAAAATAGATTTACTTTTTTAAAATTTTAAAATGAAAACAACAGAAAGAACTTCACTTAAAAAAATTGTAAATTCACATATAAATAAGCGTGTAGATTAAATGCAAAAAACCTATAAAATTACAATTTCTGGTCAAGTACAGGGTGTTGGGTTTCGTCCTTTTGTTTATAATTTAGCTAATAAATTTTCGTTAGATGGAACAGTTTCTAACAACCAAGAGGGTGTTATTATTTATATTTCAGGAGCTCCTAAAAACATTAAAGATTTCTATAAAAAACTAACCCTTTTTCCACCTCCAGTTTCTAAAATTCAGCATAGTTCAATTACAAAAATTAATTTTGTAGATTATAAAAAATTTAGAATACTTCCCTCTAATAAAAACGGACAATTAAATTTACCGCTTACTCCTGATTTTGCAATTTGTAACGATTGTAAAAAAGAACTAAAAGATAAAAAAAACAGAAGGTATAATTACCCTTTTACAACTTGCGTAAATTGTGGTCCAAGATGGGCAATTACTAAAACATTTCCTTTTGAAAGAAATAATACAAGCACAAATGAGTTTGTTATGTGCAATGATTGTTTAAAGGAATATAAAAATCCGTACAACAGACGTTTTCATTCACAAACAAACACTTGTCCAGCTTGTGGAATCAGCTTAAAATTAATAGATTCTAAAGAAAATGAGATTGAAATTATTAACAACAATATATATAACAAAGTAGCTAAACTTCTTTTAGAAGGAAATATAGTTGCTATAAAAAACGCAAGTGGTTATTTATTGTGTTGCAATGCAGAAAATGCAGAAATAATACAAAAATTAAGAACAAAAAAATTCCGCCAAAAAAAACCTTTTGCAGTATTATTTCCTTCATTAAAATTTTTAAAAAAAGAGTTTACATTATCCAAAAAAGAACTAAAATCGCTTACATCAACTGAAAGTCCAATTACTGTTATTCCTTTAAAAAACTATCATGGAAAAATAGCTATAAACTCCGTAGCTCCTAAGCTAAATCAATTAGGAGTTATGCTACCCTATACCAGTATTTTAGAATTATTAGCTAGCAAATTAAGCTTCCCAATAGTTGCTACAAGTGGTAATATTCACGGTTCTCCAATTATTAATACAAATAATGAGGCTATTGAAAAACTGAAAGATGTGGCAGATTATTTTCTACAACACAACCTAAAAATAACACACCCACAAGATGATTCGGTAATTAAAATAAGCGCTAAATTTAATCAAGAAGTTTTGTTTAGGCGTTCACGTGGTTTTGCTCCTAATTATTTTGGAATTACTATAAAATCTAGTGAAAATATTTTGGCAATGGGAGCCGATTTAAAAAGCAGCATTGCTTTTTTTCCAAATGAATATTTATACTTAAGTCAATATATTGGTAATTTAGAAAATTACGATGTTTATAATAGATTTACCGCTACCGTAAACTCTTTTATAAAGATATTTGAACAACAACCACAAGTTATTTTAACCGATAAACACCCAAACTATCATAGTGCACAATTTGGTAAAGAATTGGCTAAAAAAACTAATTCAAAATTAGTAGAAATTCAGCACCACAGAGCCCATTTTTCGGCAATTTTAGGTGAACATAATTTATTTAATCAGAAAGTTTTAGGAGTTATTTTTGATGGAACTGGTTTTGGTGAAGATTCCCAAATTTGGGGTGGAGAATTTTTTAAATATGAGAAAAACACAATAAAAAGAATCGAACATTTAGAATATTTTGATTGGATTTTGGGTGATAAAATGTCAAAAGAACCACGTATTTCATTATTATGCTTGGCTTCATCAGAAATGAATAAATTATTAGCACAAAAATTTACGCCAAATGAAATTTGTTCATATCACTATTTAAAAAGTAATAATAAACTAAAAACCTCTTCTGTTGGAAGACTTTTTGATGCAGTAGCTTCTTTATTGAATATTACAGACTTCAATTCATATGAAGGTGAAGCCGCTATTTTATTAGAAAACTTTATTAAAAACTATGAATTAAAATCTTGCAAAAGTTATTTAATCGACTTTGACAATGGCTTTTCAGCAAAAGAAATCATTAAAAACATATACTTAGACCTTAAAAAAGGTGCTTCAAAACAAAGTTGTGCTGCAAACTTTTTATTTACACTAGCAACTTCAATTTTATATTATGCAAAAACTAACAACTACCAACATGTTGCTTTTAGCGGCGGTGTTTTTCAAAACACCACATTAGTTGACATGTTAATTGAATTGGCTTCAAAAAAAATAAAATTGTATTTTCATAAAAACTTAACACCTAATGATGAAAATATTTCATTCGGACAAACCCTCCATTATTTAAACATTAATAATTAATTATGAAGTATTTAAGTGAATATAGAAATTTAGAAGCTACTAAAAAAATCTTAGATGAAATTCATAAAATTACCACGCAAGTATGGAATATTATGGAAATATGCGGTGGACAAACTCATAGTTTAGTTAAAAATGGAATATTAGAGTTATTGCCCGAAAAAGTGAGAATGATTCACGGACCAGGTTGCCCTGTTTGTGTTACACCCTTAAACTTAATAGACAAAGCTATTGAATTGTTAGAGCAAGGTGTAATTTTATGCTCCTTTGGCGATATGATTCGTGTACCTGGAAGTAAAAAAAGCTTGTTAGAAGCTAAAGCTTTAGGAGGTGATTTAAGAATTTTATATTCACCCATTGAGGCTGTTTCAATTGCAAAACAAAATCCGCACAAAGAAGTTGTATTTTTTGCAGTAGGTTTTGAGACTACTGCTCCTGCAAATGCTTTATCTGTTTTACACGCAGAAAAAGAAGGTATTTCAAATTACTCAATTTTAGCATCTCACGTATTAGTTCCTCCAGCAATAGAAGCTATTTTAGATGATAAATTCTGTACTATAAATGCTTTCCTCGGCGCTGGTCATGTATGTGCAATTATGGGAATTCAGCAATATTATCCGTTAGTTGAGAAGTATAAAATTCCAATAATTATAACAGGTTTTGAACCTTTAGATTTGGTACAAGGAATTTATATGGCAGTAAAACAATTAGAAGAAGACAAATACCAATTAGAGAACCAATATTCTCGTATCGTTAAAGAGTATGGAAATTCTGCGGCCATAAATATTATTGAAAAAATATTTGAAATTGGGAATAGAGAATGGAGAGGTATTGGTGAAATTCCAAATAGTGGATACGTTATAAAAGAGGCTTACAAAAAATACGATGCAGAAACAAAATTTAATATAAATACTATAAAAGTTCCAGAAAACCCAAACTGCATTGCAGGTAAAATTTTAAGAGGCATAAAAAAACCAAATCAATGCGACCAGTTTGGTAAAACCTGTAAACCATCCAACCCTTTAGGTGCTCCAATGGTTTCTTCAGAAGGTGCTTGTGCGGCATATTATCATTTTTCAAACAATTTAAAAAACTAATATGAACATAGAAGATATTGGATTTGAAACCATAAACTTGGGACACGGAAGTGGAGGTGAACTCACCAGAAATTTATTAGACAACATTATTTTTAAAACATTTAACAACCCGTATTTAAATCAAAAACACGACGGTGCTATTGTAAAAATTGAAGGTAAAATAGCCATTTCTACCGATAGTTTTGTTATATCTCCCATTTTTTTTAAAGGTGGAAATATTGGAAGTTTGGCTGTACATGGAACTGTAAATGATGTTGCAATGTGTGGGGCAATTCCAAAATATATTTCGTTAGCTTTTATTATTGAAGAAGGGTTAAAAGTTTCTGAATTTATTAAAATAGTACAATCTGTAAAGAAAGCGGCAGATGAAAGTGGTGTCTTGATAATTACAGGTGATACCAAAGTTGTGGAACGTGGAAAAGGTGATAAAATATTTATAAATACAACTGGTTTTGGAGCCGTACATCCAAATGCAAACATTCTGGTAACCAATATAAAAGAAGGTGATAAAGTTATAGTGAATGGATATATTGCTCAGCACGGGATGGCAATTATGAGTGAGCGCGAGGGATTAAATTTTGAGTCTACAATAGAAAGTGACTCAACAAATTTAAACTTTTTAACAACCGATTTATTGAATGCATTTGGAGACAAAATAAAATTATTTAGAGATCCAACTCGCGGTGGATTAGGAACCGTTTTACACGAAATCGCAAACGACATTAATAAAGGTGTATTTATAAAAGAAATAGCTATTCCTATAGAAAAACAAGTTGACGCAGCTTGTGAAATGTTAGGTTTAGACCCAATGTATGTGGCGAATGAAGGTGTATTTTTAATGGTTGTTGATCCTAGTATTGAAAATGAAGTTTTAACGTTAATGAGAAATCATGAAAAAGGAAAAAATACCGCAGTAATTGGTGAGTTTACAAATGAACATCCAAATAAAGTAGTAATGGAAAGTTTAATTGGTGGTAGGCGAATTGTGAGTCCGTTAGTTGGAGAGCAGTTACCAAGAATTTGTTGAGAAACTTATCATCCTAACAAGGCAAGAGTAAAATCTCATAATTCTAATTATAAAGAATATCTTCAACTTCTATTTTTTTATTATTTATAAAATCGTAAAGTGTAAGTTGTCTTAATATGTAATAATCAATCCAAAAATCTTGTAATGAATTTAAATACCTTACCATAGCTTGATCTTTTTTCTCTTGACTAATATTTAAATCTGTAATAGTTACTTTTCCAAGAAAATACCTTTTTTGAGTTATTTCGTAACTTTTCTCTGCTATTTCTTTTGCTTTTTGTGATGTAATTAAAAAATCTCTTTTACTGGACCAATTCAGTACATGTAAATAAATCTCTTGCTCAAAAGCTTGTTTGTCTTGTTCAATATTATTGTTTGTTAAATCTAAATTGGCTTCAGCCATTTTACGTTCAGATTTTGAAACTCCCCAATCAAAAATAGGAATCCCTAAATTTAATGATACATATTGTTGTTTATTATAATTGTTAAATAGGTTATTAAAATCAGAATCGTTTTGAGAGATTCCCAAATTAGCAACAAGACTCATTTCTAACTTATTATTTCCTTTAGCTCTAGCCAATTCGTTTTCAGCTTGGAGTCTTTTCCTTCTAAATTCAATAACTGCTTTTCTGTTAGATTGAGCCTCTTCAATTGCTTGCTCCACATCCACATTAAACACAGCTAATTCATCAGGAACTCTTAATTCTATATCTTCACTGTCTAGTTCTAAATAACGTGCAATTTCTTGTGAGGTACGTTTTAGTTGAATGGCATTTGTGGTTACTTGATTTTTAGAGTTTAAGAGCGACAATTCCATTTGCAACAATTCATTCTCAGCAATTTTACCATTTCTAAACCTACCTTTCGAAATTTGATATAAGGTATCTTTATTTGATACATTTTTTTGAGAAAATTCCAACTGTATTTGGGCTTTTAACAAACTAAAATAACGCCTACAAGTAATAATTGAAATTTGCTCCATACTCTCGATGAAATCTCTTTTAGATTCTTCGTAGATTAAAGGTTCTATTTTTTTATCCCATTTAAATCTATTATAAAAAAGTGAATTTTGACGATAACGAATTGAAAACGGCACTACAGAGTAGTTTGTAATATTATTATTACCATAAAGATCTACTTTTTCTAAATTGGTATATAACGAGAAAGTACCACCTGTAAACGCAACATTTTGAGATAACGACAAACCTGCAGCTAATAGTAATTGATTTTGGTTCACAAATACATCTTGTCCAGCATCATTGGTTTGTCTTCTAGTAGAATTACTAAATTCTGGCAATGTTGCATCCAATCTAAGTTGTGGTAAAAATCGTGCTTTGTAATTTTTGAAACGCCAATAACTAGCTTGATTTCTATTTAAATTTGTTTTGTATTCTGGCGACTGCTTTTGTGCAATTGTAATAGCATCTGCAAGCGTTATTTTCTTTGATTGCGAAAATGTAATTATTGAAAACAACCCAATAATTATAAGTAGCATTATTTTTTTCATGTGTCTATCTTATTTTCTTAAACGGTTAGACGCTGTTAGTCATTTCCTTGATGAATAAACTTTTTAGCATGCCCGCTTCATGTTTTTTTTATTCAGATCTTAAAGCTTCAATAGGTCTTTTTTTAGCGGCTGCTTTTGCAGGAAAAATCCCAAAAATTAATCCAACTGCGACAGCTATAAAAAAGGATAGCATTATTGAACTTAAAGTTAGCACGGTTTCTATTCCAGAAACAATTTGAATTATGTATGCGCCCGTTACACCTAGAATTATACCAATAACTCCACCGCCAACGCTAATTAGCACAGACTCTGATAAAAATTGTAAAATTACATCTCCTTCTGTTGCCCCAATGGCTCGCATAATTCCAATTTCTTTGGTACGTTCTAATACGGAAGCCAACATAATATTCATAATACCAATACCTCCAATAAGTAACGAAATACCAGCAATTAAGCTTAGAACAATGTTAAATATTTGTTTTGTTTTTTGCTGTTGTTTAAGCAGTTGTATAGGAATTGATATTTCAAAATCTAATTGATCGTTATGTCTTCGTTGTAGCATTCTACTTAAAACCTCAGCCGTTGCTTTTAGCTCTTTAGAATTTGAAACCTGAACCGTTAATTTGTCTATTTGATGGTAATTCCCTCTCGGGTTACTTCCACCAGGCCCTCCTTGATTTCTTCCTCTAAAATTTCCAAGATTACCAACTGCATTACGGTTTTTATAACGTACTAAAAATGTTTTAATAGGTATGTATACATCTTGATTTACATCTCTTATCCCTAAATTTTCTTGTGCTTTTTCTGAAATTAATTTTTCTTCAATAACACCAACAACTTCAAGCCAAACATCTTTAACTTTAACTCGTTTACCTAAAGCACTTTCTCCAGTAAATAGTTTTTTCTCTACCTTTTTTCCAATAATACAAACTGGTAATGAATTTGTGTGTTGGTAGTTTGAAAAGTTTTTTCCGTTTCCTATACTAATATTTGAAACATCAAAAAAAGAATCGGAAACTCCTACTATTTTAACTGGATTTTGTTTTCCATTATTAATAATATAAGTATCTAAAATAACTTCTGAACTAACAAAATTAACGCTTGGAATATGTTCTTTTATACTTTTAGCATCTAAAATATCAAGACCTTTGGAGAATCTTTTTCTTTCACTTTTACCGTCTTCACTTTCTTCTATTTCAGTTTCGCCGTTATCTATTATAGGCGTAACAACAATATTGTTTACGCCAACTAATTCTAACTGAGCTAAAATCTCTTTTTCAGCTCCGCTACCAATTGCCAACATTGCTATTACAGAGGCAACACCAAAAATAATACCTAATGCTGTTAAAAATGTTCTAACTTTATTGGTTTTAACAAACCAAAAAGCTTGACTAAAATTGGACTTTAGTTTTTCTAAGAGTATACTATCTATCATAATTTATTTTAATAGTGTTATACTTTTAGCATCTAGATCTTTAGGTTTATTTAAATAAATAACATCGTTTTCTTTTAAGCCCTTGTTTATAATAACTTCGTCGTTGTTGGTTAGGCCTAGTTCTACTTGTCTTTTCTCGATAGAATAGGCAGATTTTACATAGGCATAACTAATTGAATCTTGAGAAAAGATTGCCTCAATTGGTGCAATTAAAACATCTTCTTTTTGATTTATTAAAATTTTATTAGAGGTTGTCATACCTGGTCTAATATTTTTATTGGTTTGATTCAGTTTAATTAAAACCTGAAAAAGTTTAATGTCTGATCCATTTTTGCTTTCACCAATATTAGCAACATTGGTAACTTCACCTTCTAATTCAATATCTGGAAAAGCATCAAAACCAATGGTAGCTTTTAAGCCTTTTTTTATTTTTCTTATATCAACTTCATTGCTATAGGTTTTAGATTCCATTTTAGTTAAATCTGGCAAACTTGCAATTGCTGGGTTCCAAGGTGAAATAACTGAACCTACCTTCTTTTTAGAGCCATTTCGTTCTTTAATGTAGGTAACCATACCAGGATTATCTGAGTAAATAGTAAACTCTTTTTGTAATTCTAATAATTCTTTAATTTGATTTTCAATTTTTAACACTTGGTTTCCAACTCGAATCATTTTAGCATCTGCCTGTCTTTTTTTAATAAAATAATCAGCCTTTTTCTCTTTTAATTCACGATTGGTTTTATCAATCTTATTTTCTAGTGACCTAATTGCAGCAGGAGATTCGTAAGCTGAGCGCTGTAACTCCAATTTATCTTCTTCAATATTAAATAAAAGGTCTTTTATACTATTACGTTCTTGTTTTAAAGATAAAGTAGTGTCAAGTTGTTGGGTTGTGAACCTAGATTGTGCATCTTCAAGGTTTATTTCATAATCTAAAATTTTTCGGTTAATTTCAGATACGTCAAGTTTTCCAATATATTCTCCTTTCTTAACTACAGTACCTTCGGGTACTAAATCTTGAATTTTTATTTCATAAAGTCCAAATTGTCTTGCTTTACTTGGTCCATTAATTTCTTTAGAACTTGTAGATTGAGCTTCGCCAGAAATATAAACCTCATTAACAAAAGTGCCTTTTGTTACTTTGGTGGTAATGGAAATATCTTCATTAGAAGATTTATTATAAAATATGTAAATAATGATTAAAATACTAAATCCACCAACCAAGTAGGTTAATTTTTTTCTTGTCATAACATTTTTTTGATAATTAAATCCAAATTTATCGAAAAAAGAATAATTAAATGTGATAAATACTGTTAAAATGAAGCCAAAAAACAGTTTTAAAGCATTAAATAACAAACCTATATATTGTTATTTAACATAATAAAGTTTTCTATAAAGAACGATAAATGGGCATTATACTATCAAAAACATCAACTATCCTCTTTTGTTAATTTGAAATTGTCCAATAGACACCAATTACAAAGGCAAATAATCCACCTGCAAAGCGAATACCTTTAGAAAAATTTTCATTATGCTCATTTTTTGAAAAATCTGATATTTTTCCAATTACTATGGCAAAGGAAATCATTGCAATTAAAGTTCCTATAGCAAAACCTAGAATGTATTTTAAAGAATCAAATGTAGATGAAAAACCAATTACTGGTAAAAAAAGTAAAAAATGAGCCACTCCTGCAAGTCCATGAACAAAACCAACAGACAAAGAAACTATGTTTCCTTGTTTTAATTTTGGGTGTGTATGGTTATGTGTGTGCTCTCCATTATGAGTATGCTCATGTTTATGAATTAACGGATTATTACCATGAACATGTGTGTGTTTATGGTATTTTTCAACTTTAAATATTTTAAAAAAAATCCATAACCCCAAACCTATCAATATTATACCAACAAATAGCTCACTATGTTCAGATATTTTTTCAATAGGAATTAATTCTTTAAAAAATAAAAATAAAACTCCTATTAATAACATTCCCAATAAATGTCCTAGACCCCAAAACAAGCCAACTTTCCAGGCTTTCTTTTTACTCTCAATTGCAAAAGGGGTAACCGCTGCTAAATGATCTGGACCAGCAATAACATGCAACATTGCTGCAATAATGCCCGCAAATAAGGGAAAGGTTAGTTCCATAATGTATAATTTAACAAGTTTGAACTATAAATTTATAAACAAAAAACCTTACAAGAAATAAATATTTAACTTTTTTAAAATTTATTATAAATTACAGGCATCTTACCTTTCCATTTATCCCATAAATTTCTATCACTTATTAATTTGGCCATGAAATTAGCAACATTAATACGACTCGTTTTTCCTGGATTAAAAATTGGACTTCGGGTTGGAGAATTAAACACTTTATAACTAGTAACTTCTTCTTCATTAATTAATCCGTCAGGTCTAACTGCAACCCACTCAACTAATACATCTTTTTGACCTATTTGAGTTCTTAAAAAATCTGCTGCTTTTTCATTATCAACATGCGGTGGCAATAATAAACTAAGAAGTCCTATTATATATTTTTGAGCAAATGATATTGGTTCATTAATATCACGATTTCTATTTCCAGTTGTATTCATTAAAATATACTTTACCGGAGCTTCAGGCTTATTCATTTTAATGGCGTTGCAAAGTCTTTTGGTGGCATCTGTAACTAATTCTCTCGGTTGTCCATAAACACCTTTCCAAGTTAAGTTATGCCCCAGGCAAGATACCACAGAATAGCATCCCAAAACGTGTTTACATAACTCTTTTTCACTTAAATTTAAGACACTTGCAACTATAATTTTTAGGTTAGTATTGTTCTTCCAAGATTCAGGAATTTTTTCAATAGATCTTACAATTATCTTAATCTTTTGATCCTGACTTAAAAGTTGTTCAACAAGTTTTCTTCCTGTTGCTCCACTTGCTCCTACTACTAAAATTGACATTTATTTATATATATTTTCTGTTTATAATGCTAAGATTGAAGATGGATTTTTTTGTTACATCTCATAATTTCTAAGTGCCGTAGTAAATAAATTACTTCTCTCTTTTGCTTTAATTTTGAACCCTTTAAGTTCTTCACTCTCTAACATTCTTCCTTTTATAGTATCCACATAAAAATATGTATTGTATAAATAGAGTATACACTACAGTTTCTTTTTTAGGGAATAACAATATTTAATTGTAGAAAGTATTTAAATAAAGTAAAAACCACTTCATTTTAATGAGGTGGTTTAATTAAATAGATTGATAATTTATTTTTTTATAGTCAATGGAAGAGTATATTGTTTAAACTGTTCCCCAGGATTTGATATTACTTTTTGATTTAAATTTTTTCGAATATAATTTAATACATCTGAGTCTTTTGAATCTACATTTAACACAATTACTTCTCCTTTTGAACTAAACGTAAATGTAATTTTTACTGTAATTTCTTTATTAACAGTGAAGTTTGGAGTATCCATCAGTTCTATAATTTGGTCTCTCATTTTATATACAGAATCATCTGAATTAATGTTGTTTGCAAATAAACCTACTGTTCCAATAAATAATGCTAAAGCTAATAATTTTATTTTTTTCATAATTGTACGTTTTACTTTGTTTATAAACTATATCTTCTATAATTTCCCCAACTTGCTCTTTTAGTATTTGAAAAGCTTGATGAATTAAATCTTGATTTGCTTAAAGTTGTCATAATAATAAATTTTAATTGTTAGTATATGTAAATGACGTCTCTAAAATTATATTGTTACATTACTATGCATAACAAAGTACTATTTTAACACATATTTAACAATTTTAGCAAATAATAGATTCCGTAAATAATTTGGTAATTGTTTTATAAATTCATCTCTCTATACTTGCCTATTATGCAACCTGTTTCCTTAAAAAACTGTATGAATTAATATTATAACCTAAGGAAAAATTAAAGCAATTTTGAAAATTAAAAAAGTAATTGTTCTAAACTTCCTCCTGTTTTCCAAAAAGGTTAATAATTTGTTTTTTTGAAAAGAAGGTGCTTCTTCCTGTTGTGCTTTTTTTAAGATTGTTCTGGTAGACATAAAGCATCAATTCATTTTTAACAACCTTGTAATTAAGTTTTACAATGGTATCGTTACCCGTTTGGAGTATAATTTGATGACTTTTACTATTTTTAAAACCATTAATTATTATAGAGTAAAAATTATTTTTATCAGCAAAAGAGAAAGAATGCTCATTTTCAAAATTTTGAGATTCAACGTCTGAGTACCTGATTAAGAATACATTATCTAATTTGTTAAGTTTTATAAAGTGTTTTCCTTCTTCAATACTACCAATTTCTTGACATAACATAACTGAAGAAAAAAACATAAAAAAAGCTAAGACACTATATTTCATAAATTAGTAAAACGTAGGTTTATTTTACAAAAAAGCCTGCATAAAAATGCAGGCTTCGTATTTTGCTCCCCCTCTTGGGCTCGAACCAAGGACCCTCTGATTAACAGTCAGATGCTCTAACCAACTGAGCTAAGGAGGAATGCAATTTGCTTTTGCGAGTGCAAATATACAAGCTTTTCTTATTTTTACAATCTTTTTTTAAAAAAAATGCACTTTTTTTTTACTTATTCAAAACCTAAATTATAAACACTTGTAAATTAATTTTTTAGCAATTCATAAAAAAGTGATTTTTTACTACTTTTATTTATTAATCATAAAAAAAACAACTTAAAAATCACTTTTATCAAGGATTTCCTTAATTTTTGTCAAAAATACAATAATAGATAAAATAGCTTATTTAAAATGGTTGTTTTGGTAAAATTTGTATTTTTGTCCAGATAACTAAAACATAGACTACTAACATAAAATATGGATAAATTTTCATTTTTAAATGCTGTACATACAGAATTTATAGCCGATTTATACAATAAGTATTTAATAAGTCCTGATAGTGTAGAGGCAAGTTGGAGAAGTTTCTTTCAAGGATATGATTTTGCAAATGAAAACTACTCATTAAAAGATGCTGAAATTCAAATTCCTGACAATGTATTTAAAGAGTTCAAAGTAATTGATTTAATAAATGGTTACAGAACACGTGGTCATTTGTTTACTAAAACAAACCCAGTAAGAGATCGTAGACAATATAGTCCTACGCTAGATATCGAAAATTTCGGTCTTTCCGAAAACGATTTAGAGACTGTCTTTGATGCTGGTGGAATGATTGGGTCTGGTAAAAACACGCTTCGTAACATTATAAAACACCTTAAAACCATTTATTGTGATTCTATTGGTGTAGAATATATGTACATTAGAAATCCAGAAGAGATAAAATGGCTTCAGAAACAATTAAACAGAAACTCTAATCATCCAAATTATTCTACTGATTCTAAAAAATACATTCTTCAAAAATTAAATCAGGCTGTTACTTTTGAAAACTTTTTACAAACCAAATATGTTGGTCAAAAACGTTTTTCTTTAGAAGGTGGAGAAACTTTAATACCAGCAATAGGTTCTGTTATTAGAAATGCTGCCGAAACATACGATGTAGATGAGTTTGTACTAGGTATGGCACATAGAGGGCGTTTAAATACACTTGCAAATATTTTTAGAAAACCAATTCGAGATATATTTAGTGAATTTGAAGGTAAAGATTTTGAAGATGAATCTATTGATGGCGATGTTAAATATCATTTAGGCTTAACCATTAATAAAACATTAAAAAATAATAAGGAACTAAAAATGAATCTAGTTCCAAACCCTTCACACTTAGAAACCGTTGGGCCAATTGTGGAAGGTATTGCTAGAGCTAAAATCGACAAGATTTATAATGGAAATAATTCAAAAATACTTCCAATTATTGTACACGGAGATGCTGCAATTGCCGGACAAGGTTTAGTATATGAAGTAACACAAATGAGTAAATTACCTGGGTATTCTACAGGTGGAACTATTCATATTGTAATTAACAATCAAATTGGTTTTACCACAAATTATTTAGATGGTAGATCTAGCACCTATTGTACCGATGTTGCAAAAGTAACCTTATCTCCAGTATTACACGTAAATGCCGATGATGTTGAAGCTGTAGTACACGCTATAGAAATGGCCTTAGATTTTAGAATGAAATTTAAACGCGACATTTTTATAGATTTACTAGGATACAGAAAATATGGACATAACGAAGGTGACGAACCTCGTTTTACGCAACCAAATTTATACAAAGCTATTGCTAAACATAAAAATCCAAGAGATATTTATGCAGAAAAATTAATTGCTGAAGGTACTATTGATGAAACTTATTTAAATAAAATTATTACAGAATTTAAAAACTTATTAGAAGAAGAATATCAAATTTCTAAACAAGCTGAAACTTCTAAAGTTAGTGAATTTATGCAAGATACCTGGAAAGATTTTACCAGACACAGAGCAGATGCAATGCTTATTTCTGAAAAAACAGGTTATCCTAAAACAAAATTACAAGAAATTTCAAAAATAGTTTCTACCGTTCCAGAAGGTGTTAAATTTTTAAGAAAAGCTGAGCGTATTCTTAGAGATAGAAATAAAATGGTTTTTGAAACTAATAAAATTGATTGGGGAATGGGCGAAACCTTAGCTTACGGAAGTTTACTCGAAGAAGGTTTTGATATTCGTATTTCTGGTCAAGATGTAGAACGTGGTACATTTAGTCACCGCCATGCAATTTTACGTGATGAAATTTCTGAAGAAAGAATAAATTTATTGAACACCATTAGCGATAAGCAAGGACAAATGTATATTTACAATTCATTGTTATCGGAATATGGCGTTTTAGGTTTTGATTATGGATATGCCATGGCAAACCCAAATACATTAACTATCTGGGAAGCTCAATTTGGAGACTTTAGCAACGGTGCTCAAATTATTTTCGATCAATACTTATCGGCTGCTGAAGATAAATGGAAACTCCAAAATGGTATTGTAGTTTTATTACCTCACGGCTACGAAGGTCAAGGTTCTGAGCATTCATCTGCACGTATGGAACGTTTTTTACAACTTTGTGCCACAGATAATATGATTGTTGCAGATTGTACAACACCTGCTAATTTTTACCATCTATTACGTCGTCAAATGAAACGTAAATACAGAAAACCTCTTATTGTATTTACTCCAAAAAGTTTATTGCGTCATCCTTTAGTTACTTCTACCATAGATGAATTCTCAAATGGAAGTTTTCAAGAAGTTATAGATGACAATATAGCGCCAGAGAATGTAACTAAATTAGTATTTTGTACTGGTAAGTTTTATTACGATTTAATAGCAGAAAGAGCAGCTTTAGAAAGAAACGACGTTGCTTTTGTAAGAATTGAACAACTGTTTCCACTACATTTAGATAAATTACAACAGATAATTGATAAATATACAAACGTAAAAAACTATGTTTGGGCACAAGAAGAACCAGAAAATATGGGTGCTTGGAGTTATATGCTACAACGTTTCCGATTAGTGCATTTAGAAGTGGCTTCACAACCATTTTATGCTGTACCAGCAGCTGGTTCAGCAGCGCGTTTTAAAAGAAGACATCAAAGAATAATAGATAAAATTTTTCAAACTAACGAATAAAAAAATCGTCAATAAAAGACTAAAAATTAACAACATGATTTTAGAAATGAAAGTTCCCTCTCCGGGAGAATCAATCACAGAAGTAGAAATTGCAGCTTGGCTTGTTGAAGATGGTGATTATGTTGAAAAAGATCAACCAATTGCTGAAGTAGATTCAGATAAAGCAACCCTAGAATTACCTGCTGAGGAAAGTGGAATTATAACTTTAAAAGCTGAAGAAGGTGATGCTGTAGAAGTTGGAGCAATCGTTTGCTTAATTGATATGGATGCCAAAAAACCTGAAGGCTCAGCAACAGAAACAAAACCTATAGTTAAAACTGAAACTACCAAAGTTGAAGCTGAATCTAAAGAAGTTAAAACTACGTATGCTAGTGGTGCTGCTTCTCCTGCAGCTAAAAAGGTATTAGCTGAAAAAGGTATTTCTACTTCAGAAATTAAAGGAACAGGAAAAGATGGTAGAATTACAAAAAACGATGCGGTAAAAGCTGTACCAAGTATGGGAACTCCTGCAGGTGGTTCTCGTGGCTCGGAAAAAAGCAAACTTTCAATGTTACGTAGAAAAGTAGCAGAACGTTTAGTTGCTGTTAAAAATGAAACTGCAATGCTTACTACTTTTAACGAAGTAGATATGAAACCAATTTTTGATCTACGTAAAGAATTTAAAGAAGATTTTAAAGCTAAGCACGGCGTTGGTTTAGGATTTATGAGTTTCTTTACATTAGCTGTTGTTAGAGCTCTAAAAATGTATCCTGATGTAAATTCTATGTTAGATGGAGATTATAAAGTTTCACACGATTTTCAAGATATTTCAATAGCCGTTTCCGGTCCAAAAGGATTGATGGTTCCAGTTATTAGAAATGCTGAAAATTTAAGCTTTAGAGGTGTAGAAAATGAAGTTAAACGTTTGGCAATAAGAGCCAGAGATGGACAAATTACTGTTGATGAAATGACTGGAGGAACATTTACTATTACAAACGGTGGTGTTTTTGGTTCTATGCTATCAACTCCTATTATTAATCCTCCTCAAAGTGGAATTTTAGGAATGCATAATATTGTAGAGCGCCCAGTTGCTGTTAATGGTGAAGTTGTTATAAGACCAATTATGTATGTGGCACTATCTTACGATCATAGAATTATTGATGGAAGAGAATCTGTTGGATTTTTAGTTGCTGTTAAAGAAGCTTTAGAAAATCCAATTGAACTATTAATGGATAACAATCCTAAAAAAGCATTGGAATTGTAACTTCTTATTCAATATAAATTTTAAAGCCGAGCAATAGTTCGGCTTTTTTGTTTTATGATCAAAATCATTTTTATTTAGACTTAATAAGAATAACTTTGCGAAAAGTTATTACATCTGAAATGAGAAAACTATTGCAACCCCTAATTGGTATGTTATTATTTTTAATTTACCAAAATACGTCTGCTCAAACCGCAGAAGCTTCTTCAACTATCGCTAAAAATATTTTTCAAATAGAGTTAGAATCCGTTTATACAGTTCAAAAAGAAGATGATGAAACAATGAAATCTTGGAGTATCCCAAGTGCTTTATTCCGATTTGGTGTTATAAATGGTTTAGAACTTCAATTAAACACTCCTATCATAAAAGAAGAACTTTGGGAAAACGATCATCTAGTTCATTCTTTAAACAAGTTTGATGATATTCAATTTGGACTTTCATTAAACCTTTGGAAACAAGAACATATATTTCCAGAAGCATCAATTATGTTACGATCCATTTTGCCAACCGACTCTAAATTTAAAGACGCTAAAATTGGTTATATAATTTCGTTAAACTTAGCCAACTCTCTCTCTGAAAAATTTTTACTTACTTACAATATTGGTTACGCCGTTGAAACTGATAATTCAAAGTCTGCATTTTATATTGTAAACCTTAATTTTGATGCTAGTTCAAAATATCACTTTTTTATGGAAACTTTTGGAGATTTTGCAAATAATGAATTTTCTTCGGTAAATATTGTTTCTGGTGTTGGTTGCAATTTTAATAAACAACTAACTTTTGATTTGTCCGTTGCAAACGGTATTAACCACAGTCTGTTTTATGTTGGTGGTATATTAACTTATGCATTAAACACTCAAAAAAACAAACAAAACTTGGCTAAAAATTAACTCAAAATACACATCCATTAAAAAATACGTGTTTAAAGTATTATTTTCTCATTTATTATTTTTTTATTACCTCTTTCTTTAATTATTGATAATTATCATGATTTAAGAAACATGATAAATATAGTTTTACACTTATGTTTTAATTGAAATAAAAATGAGAAAAATAATACTATTCTTTTTACTAATCACAAATTTAATATCTTTTAAATCACAAGGGCAAACTGTTATTTATTCTAATAAAGTTGAAAAAGATATTTTTCAAATAGAACTTTATTCAGATCAAACTATTCAACATCAAAACTTAGAAAAGGTAGTATATTGGTCTTTACCAAGTGCTTTGTTTAGGTTTGGTCTATCCGATAGAGTTGAACTACAACTTGTTACCCCATTTACCTTAGAACAGATTTATAACAACAATAATATCCAGACAAATCATTATATGAATATGACACAAGTTGGAGTACTTATAAACTTAATAAAACAACAAAATGCAATACCAGAAATTTCTTTTACATATAGATCTATAATCCCATTTAAAGAAAATACAGTTGGAAAAACATCTCATCTTGTTTCTCTCAATTTTTCGAATAAAATATATCAAGATTTTAATATAAATTACAACTTAAAATATAAAATAATACCAGAAAGATCTGACATAAAACAAGTTGTAGTTAATTTAGGCTATAATGTTTCTTCTAAATTTCAACTTTTTATTGAAAGTTCTGCCGAATTGATTTCAGATAAAATTGCTTCAAACTTTATTACTGGTGGTTTGTCTCATACATTAAAGAAAAATTTATACTTAAATCTCTATTACGGAAACTGTTTAAAAGAGAATACTTCTTTAGCTGGTGGAATTTTAACTTGGCGATTTAATACAAAAAAAGTTAATAGTTAAAAATCAGTTTCTAAAATAGAATAGCCTAAAATTATGTTAGGCTATTTTTAATAGTATACTACTCCATATCAAATCTAACACCTAATGAAACGTTGTTTTGTTTAATTAATTGGTCTTTAAAAATAGGAGATAAATCGTATTTTACATATACTGCTGCACTTCCAAACGCAACATAAGAACTTAATCCATAAACTAAATTGCTAGCATTATAACTTTGCTTAATCTTATCTTTTCCCTTATCTCCATCAATTGTATATTTTAATTTTTGTCGGGTTCCAATATTAAATCCTGCATAACCTCCAATTCCAAATTTAAACTGATTGTAAGTACTGTACCTGAAATATGTATCGTTATTTACTGTTTTTTTAGATGAACCAAACTCAAAATGAATAGGCATTACCAAATTGGTAATATTTAGTTTTGATTTTTTTAAATTTCCGTCAAAAATTTCAAGAGAAGTTTCATCACCATTTTGAACAAAATACATATTATTGTTAGGTTTTAAACCATTAAATTGTAGCGAAAAACCATATTTAAAACGCATAAAGTTTGTGTTTTTAAACACTCTAGTTTTCCAAGCCCAACCAAGTTCAAAAAAACGAGAACCTAGATACTTATAGGGTGAATCATCAAACGCTTCACCTTCAATTATAGCATTGTTTAAACCAATAGCCACAACTATTTCATTATATGTTCTTCGGTCGTATCGCTTTATTTGGTTGTTTTCTTTTGATTTAATTTCTACAAAAGTTCCATTTTCAGCAACACTAATTCCTTCGTTAGATGTTACTCCATCATTAGCAAAGTATCCTTTCTCGTTACGTTCTAAAAGGGAAATTTTATTAGTTAAAATAGCTGTTCTATTTTCTATATTTAAAGCCCGCTTTCTAGCAGCTGCCTTTTTAAGCGAATCTGCCTTTTGTTCGGTAATTTCTCCATTTTTTAAACGTTCTAAAATAGTGGCTACTTCTGTTTTTAAAAAATCGCGTTCTTCTGTAGTAATTTTATCTTTTTGTTCTTTTAATATTTTAATTCTAACACTATTATTAGCTTCTTGAGCTTGTATAAATTGTGTGGTTAACACAAGGACTATAAAAAGTACATATTTAGTTATATTTTGCATGGTGTTTTTTTTAGTTTTAACTTTTACTTATTAATTGTTACGTTGTGCAATTGCAGTTTTAATATTTTCAAAATTTAATTTTAAAGTTTCTAAAAACTTAACTCTAATAGATTTATCTAAATCTGCTTCAACGTCTTGAAGTAATTTATAAGCATCTACTGTTTTGGCATTATCTTCAAATAATTTTTCTAAAGCCAAGGTATTTTGGGCATCTTTTAAAAGTGCATCAATATCGGTATCAGTTACTGTTAAATGTTCAGATTTTAACGTTTCAACCTGAAGAATTAGCGCTGTTATTTCTTGATCTTCTACCGTTGTTTTTGCATTATCTTTTTTACTATCCTCATTTTTTATTACAGCTATTTTATCTGAAGTATTAGTTACAGGTATTTTTGTAGTTTCTAAAATTTCATCTGAAGAATTTTTGCTTTTAGAAAGTAATATTTTTGGACTATCTACAACCAAACTTGATGCATCATCGTTAGTTTTTATACTATTTAATGTGTCATTTTCTAGTGAATTTGTTTCAACCACAATTACTTTAGTTGCAGCTTCTTTTTCAGGAATTGGACTGTCTACAATTATTGGTGTCGTTTTTTCGATATCTTTTTTAAAAAATGTTGAAACCAAAAATAATACACCAACAATACTTGCAGCAACACCTAATATATACCAAACTTTTCTTCCTTTTCTTTCATTTTTAGAATCTAAAGAATTAGCTAATTTATCCCAAGAATTTTTAGTAGGATTAATAGTGCGTTTTTCAAGCTTCTCTTTTATATTCTCTTCAAATTTATAAGGTTCCATTGCTTGTTTTATTTAGTTTAATAATTTTTTTCTGAAGGATTTTTCGAGCTTTGTATAGTTGAGATTTTGACGTTCCTTCAGTAATATTTAATAATGCCGCAATTTCTTGATGCTTATATCCTTCAATAGCATACATTATAAAAACTATCCTATAACCATCTGGAAGTAAATCTATTAATTGCTGAATTTGAGCAACATCCATATCAGAATAGATCGTATTTATAGCATTATCACTAAATTCAGATTCATCAGAAACAAATTCTATATGCTGTTTTTTTCTTAAAAAAGAAATAGATTCCCGTATCATAATCCTCCGAATCCAACCTTCAAAACTCCCTTTATTTTCGAATTTATTTAAATTGGTAAATACTTTTAAAAATCCGTTTAACATTACCTCCTCTGCAAACTGAATATCTTTAATATAATACCTGCAAATACTTAGCATTTTTGAAGCATACAAATAATAAAGCCGTTGTTGTGCATCTCGGTTGTTTTGAATCGCTTTTTTAATAAGCTTTTCTTCGTTTTTAAATAATTGAATAATTTTCACAATTTTGAACGGTTGTTTTTTACCAGCCTAATTCTTTAAAAAATTCAGATTAAATTGGTGTTCTTATTATAAAGACGCAAATTGTGTGCAAAAGGTTGCCTGAAGTTTATTTTTTTATAAAAAAAATTAATTTATTGTACTAAAATTATCTAGAATACTATAAAAAATTGGGACTAAACATAATGAAATTTTAAATCAATATTTCAACTTTAGTTTATCTTGAGCAAAGTTGAAAGCTTAGTAACTAGTTCAATATTAAGCTAATTATTAAAACTTAAAAACTAGCTTTTTTAAATAAACACATTTCTTTTTGTAATCTATTATTGCTTCTCCTTTTTCCAAAATATCTGCACCTATAATTCCGTGGACAGCTTTTGCATTGTGTTCGGTTAAAGCAGTATTTACGTGGGTTAAATCTAGCAACACTACATTAAAATTTTTGTATTTCCAATCTTTAAATTTAATAGTATTATTAACTGCAATTTTGGTTTCCATACCAATAGCGCCTGCTCCGGCTGCTTTTGTTTCTGAATCTTCAACTTTTAAATTATATTGATCTGCTAAAGTAATATCCAAACAAGAATTTGAGGCTCCAGTATCTAAAATAAAGCATCCTTTTTTACCGTTTAAAGTTGCTTTAATTTCAAAATGATTAGTATTTATTTTCTTTAATTTAATCTTAACAAAGCCCTTTCTTAAAAGAATATTTTTTAATTTCATATATTATTTATTTAACCCAAATCTACTATTTTTAATAAAGATAAGTATACCCAATAAGGCAATTATTACACTAAAAATCCACCAATAAACATAATTATTGTTTTCAACACTTGTTACTTCACCAAAATAAATAAAACTTGCCCAATAATAAGGCGATTTTTTTATAGCTGGAATAGAAGCATCTTCTAAATATTTCAACTTTGACTTATATAATGCATTTGCTTTACTTCCTGTTTTTTTATAATTTTTATAAAAACCTGCCATTAAATTTTCGGTGGATTTATCGTTAACCTTCCAAAGTGAAACAATTAAATTTTTTACACCTGCAAATGAAAACCCTCTCGCTAAACTTAAAACACCTGCTCCTTTTCTTAAGGTTCCTACTCCAGTTTCACAAGCACTTAACACAACTAAATCATACTTTAAATTATATCCATAAATTTCCGACAAGTACAACGATTCATTAAAAAACTCAATGGCTGGTGGTCTATAAAAATCACCTGCGTTAGCGTGTGTTGAAAGGTGCAAAATTGAAAAGTCTTGCTTTGAATTAATAAACGTATTTTTAGTAGCAACTTCAGCAATTAAAAAACTTCCGTTAAATTCATTTTTTAAACTCTCTGCCTCTTGAGCAGTATAACTTAGTTCTGCTAAATTTCTATGATTGTTTTTAAATACGGGAAAAAAACCTAAAACTTTATCATTTTTTTTAATACTCTTTTTAGAATCGGTCCATAAAATTGAAGCTGAATAACCATAACTTATGTTAGTTTTATGTATTAAATAAGGTAACTTTTCGAAATTATTAATTGTTGTTTCTGCTGTTAATAGTGCGTCAAAAGGCAAAAAAGAAAATAATCCGTCTGGTATTATTATTATATTTTTATGTAAATCTTTATTAAATAAACCTTTGAATAAACTAAAGGCTAATGTTTTATATTCCTGTATGTTATTCTGAATAGCTGAACCTCTAGCATCTGAAAATAATGTCAAAAACTTTACAAGTTCTTCATTAAATTTAGTTGTTTTCTCTATTCGATTTACAGAAATTGGACTGTTTTTTGAAATTGAAAAAATATACAAATGGGTTGCTCCATCAAAAAACTCTAGTAACAATTCGTTATTAGCTAAAACATCTTTTTGAATTGTTTCGACTGGAACTATATTACTTAAGTCTGACTTTAAATTTGGGTATTTTAATTCAATTTCTTGATTTACTAATTTTATTTCCTGAACAACCTGCATGCGTTCTTTAATTAATGATGCCAATATACCTACATCTGCGTACTCATTTTTCAATTGTTCTATTGTAATACTTGTATTTAATTGTGTTTTTTTTAATGACAATGCTTTTTCTTTTATAAATAAACTATCATTTTTAATAGTCGATTTAGCAACTAAAGCTTTTTTATTTTCTAATAAAATTGAAGCTTTTGTCAATTCGGCAAATCCAAATGCTTTTTCTATCCATTTAGTAGCTTTTGTTTGCTCAAATAACATATAACACAACGCTATACAGTTTTCGCTTCTACTTCTATTTTCTTGTTGTTGCGCTAATTTTGAATTCTGACTTAAATATGTATTTTTAAGCTCATCTTCAACCAAAAAAGACAACTCATAGTTTTTTAATGCAGCTTCAAGATTATTTGTTTGAGTTAAAACAGCTGCTCTACCATCTAACGACTGTTTTAAGGTATTTTCAGGATAAAAAAACACACTTTCTGGGTTCTCAAACTCATTATTTGGAGCATATCTTGGCAACAAAGTAGTTAACGCCTTTTGATACGTTTCTAAAGCTTTTTCACCATCGTTTTGAAGTCTGTAAACCTCAGCAATTTGATTGTAAATTTTAGCAACTTCCCTATCATTGTTTCCAAATGCAGTTTTGGTGAACTTTAAGGCTTTATTAAATTCAATTAATGCATTCTTAAAATCTCTTTTCAGAAGAAAACAACTTCCCAAAGTGTTGAAATTTCGTGCTAAAATTGACACATCAGTATTCAAATTTAATGTGTTAGATATACTAACATAATACTCAACCTTTTCAACAGCTTCTAACAACAAATAATTAATGGCCAAATCGGAATAAATTTTAGCTTTCTGATGATTTGATTTCGTATTTTCTAATCCTAACTCTAAATAATTTACAGCTGTTAAATAATCGCCTTTTGTTCTGTAAACAACAGCTAAATTTAAATAACCTGATGTAATTTGCTCTTTATTTTTTTCTACAACTGCCTGTTCAATAGTAACTTTAATAATATCTTCTGCACTATCAGCATCACCAAGTCGCGTGTAATTATTGGCCAATGGTTTAAGGCAATATTCTATAATATTATAGTTTAGTTCATGTTTTTTATAATACGCAAACCCTTTTTCATAATAACTTACAGACCTATTTATAAACCCTAGTTGCTTTAATTGATATGCGTAATTAATATAAAAATAAAGTTGTGCTGTATATTCTTTTTTATTTATTGGATTCCTCCATAAAGTTGTTACCAAATTTTCAAAAATTTCTAAATTTTTAGCAGTAGGACTTTTCTCAAACTCGTCTAAATGTACATAAATAAATTCCGAATAATTATCTTGTTCTTTTAAGGTGTTAATAGTTGAAATAAAGGCATTATTTTCTTGCTGTGCTGAAACTAAAAAATTACAAAAAATGATTAGAAAAAATAGTCCCTTTTTTATCATTTTATAGTCTTAAATTTTCCAAATGGCATACAAATGAAGTTGGGCGCTTGGTTCATTCAAATTATAAATATAACGTGCTCCAAAACTTGGTCCTATTCTGGAAGCTCCAATAGTAATATCACCAAAAATACCGTATTTAATATCTGTAAAAGGCTTATTTTCGACCATGGTTGTTGTTGAAGAAGCTCCTTCAATAAGTTTACCTACACGATTGTTAAAATAAGTAAAATATTCTGTTGAAGTTGTAGTTTCTAATTCATTAGAAACATCTAAAGAAATCTGTGGGCCAATTCCTAATCCAATAACTCCATTTAAATTGTATCTAAAAGAAATTGGAACAACATCAATATTTAACTTTGTTGTTGTTAAATTTTTATCTTCCATTTTTATTGCACTATCAACAAATGTTCCGGGTAATTCAAGCATACCAATAGGTTTAGAGATAGTTTTAAAATCTAAAAACTCATGAGTACTCATCATAATTTCAGCTTGTAAATACTTTTTATACGATTTATAAGGTGAAATTGTAGCGCCGATAAAATAACTTTTAGAGTCTTTTAAATCTGGAAAGCTATTATAGCCCGCTTTTACGCCAATTGAAATTCCTGGTTTAAATCTCGATGTAGAAGTATTGGTAATAATTGGTTCATTTTTATCGAATATAATTGCTGTTTTACTTTTAGATTTTACTTTATGAAAATTCTTTCCAAACTTTAACGTATATTTTACAAATCCTTTGGTTGAATCTTTATCTTGTACTCCTTTTTGAGCAGTTCCAGGCAAATAGATATTTTTAAACTGAAATGAAATTTGATCCTTCGTAATAATCGTATCCAAACAACTGTATTGAACTTCTTCTTCTGGGCAAATTTTACATTTTGGATACATATCTAACACTTCTAAAGTAGATTTATCTAACATTTCAGGAACATCAACATTTAGTTTTATAAGTCTAGCAGGGCCTTCTCCATCATTCTGAAATCGTACTTTATATTTTAATTTCTTAAAACGCACCAATCTATAATTTAAACGTGTGTCGTAAACTGCCATTTTGTTTGGGTCGTGTGAAGTTACAATTTCCATTTCTTTGGTTAACACTTTGTGCGCATCATTACCTCTTTCAGGAACATAGATACTTCTTATAGAAATTACAGCACTTGTATCTTTCAACATTTCTGGTGTAGTTTTAAATGTAAAAAACATATTACGCTCTTCATTAGGTTGCATTTCATTAAAATCATACACTTTTACATCTTGATAAGATGCTTTTGCTTCTTCTAAAGTAAGTGGTAAGTTTTGTTTTAATGTATCAGTCACAAACAATTTTTCATCTAAAAAAGTACTAACTCCAGTTGTCTGAATCAATTCCTCTTTTGAAATGTATCGATTGTTAACGACTATAATTTCTTCAGAAATTTCTTGTTCGTTATTATGCAGACGCACATCAACTAAATCAAAGTTTTTGTCTTTATATTTAGTTTCATTAAAAAACAAGTACAGTTTACCATTTGTTGCATAATTTTTAGTGTTGCCATAACTTACAATAAATTGCATTTCTTCTTCAGGCATAGGTTCTCTATTTGTTTGCAACCTAAAACCATTATGATTGGCTATCAAATATTGATTTTGATTTAAATCCGTATTTTTATTTACCTTTGTTATGCTAACATCTTTTGGTCTTGTTTTTGGAGGTTTTCCATCGTCATAATTATTAGTAACCGAAAGTTGTGTAGTATAATTGCCCTTATCTTTGTATACATGCGTTGGATCCTTTTGAAAACTATAGTTTCCATCTCCAAATTCCCAGTAGTAAGTATAAAATGCTTTTGGAGCACCAGCAATTTGATTTAATTCTGGAGTTTCGGGATTAAACGAAACTTTATTTCCATTAATTATGTATACTATTGATGCCGTTCTTGTAATTGAATCTTTTTCAAAAGATTGTGCACTTAAAAAATGACAACTTAAAATAATGCAAGTAACTATAAAATAATTTTTCATATGTCTCTGTTATTCTTTTTAAACGGTTAGATGCTGATTAAAATTTATTCTTT
>Ga0193959_1000045_pt1 | contig 53466 bp, 44 predicted proteins | sample FB_2_MG_FD_140333 | JGI IMG/M metagenome (GOLD analysis project Ga0193959, IMG submission 140333) | Microbial mat bacterial communities from the Broadkill River, Lewes, Delaware, United States - FB_2_MG | ecosystem: Environmental > Aquatic > Freshwater > River > Microbial mats | place: USA... | reverse complement strand
TTTATACGTCCTTCTTCATTCTTAGCCCAAACTACAGCAATATCAGCAAAAGGAGCGTTTGAAATCCACATTTTTGCTCCATTAAGAATATAATGATCACCCATATCTTTAATATTGGTAACCATTCCACCTGGATTAGAACCATGATCAGGTTCTGTTAATCCAAAACATCCTAAAAATTCACCACTTGCTAATTTTGGCAAGTATTTATTTCTTTGGGCTTCATTTCCATATTTCCAAATAGGGTACATTACTAAAGAAGATTGTACTGATGCTGTAGAACGAACACCTGAATCTCCTCTTTCAATTTCTTGCATTATTAAACCATATGAAATCTGATCCAATCCTGCTCCACCATATTCTTCAGGAATATATGGTCCAAAGGCACCTATTTCAGCCAAACCACTTAGTATTGATGTTGGAAATTTTGCTTGTTGAGCCGCCTCTTCAATTATTGGAGAAACTTCTCTTTTTACCCATTCTCGTGCTGCATCTCGCACTAAAATATGCTCTTCAGTTAACAAATCATCTAATTGATAGTAGTCTGGAGCTTGAAATAAATCTTGTGACATTTAATTTTTTTAATTTTTGTTAGTACACAAATTTAACAATTAAAGTCTTTTAGGAATTAATTTTTTAAAATCTTTTATTCATTACTTTTGTAGTGATGAAATTTACATTAGGATTAAAAGAAAAATTAAAAAGTAAACAACTAATAGAACAATTGTTTGAAAAAGGAAGTCGTGTAAAATCATTTCCCTTTCAATTAATCTACTTAAAAAAAGAACATAGTTCGGAATTTCCTATAAAAGTGGGCTTTACAGTTCCAAAACGATCCGTAAAATTAGCTGTTAATAGAAATAGAATTAAAAGGAAGATGCGTGAGGTGTATAGAAAAAACAAGCACGCATTTGCTGAAAATTTAAAAGAACAGTATATCTTTATGTTTATTTACATGACAAAAGATGAGTTAGAATACGAAGAATTAGAAAAATCTATTCTTAAAGTATGTCATAAATTTTCAACTAAAATAACAGAAGATGAACAAAGTTAAAAAACTCATATTTGGAGTTGTTACGAGTGTTGCCATAACTGTTTCTGTAGGTTTTCAATCCGATTTTTTTGAAATTGCGAAGCAAATCGATATTTATACCACCTTATTTAAGGAATTAAATATGTATTATATTGATGAGGTGAACCCTGCAAAACTCACTAATAATGCAGTGAATCATATGCTTCAAAATTTAGATCCATATACGCGTTATTATGATGAACAAGGTGTAGAAGATGCACGAATAACATCAACAGGTGAATACGGAGGAATTGGAGCACTGTCAAAGTTTAAAAACAAAACATTAACTATTCGAGAAATATTAAAGAATTCTGCAGCAGAAAAGGCAGGGTTGAAACCTGGAGATAAAATTTTAAAAATAGATGATATTCTTGTAAAGGATTATAATGAAAAAGGAGTTTCAGCGCTTTTAAATGGACTACCAAATTCAAAGGTGAAACTTATTATTGAACGTCAGAATAAAGAGATGAATTTTGAGATAACACGTTCAAAGGTTGAAATAAATCCAGTACCATTTTATACGATGTTAGATGCTGAGGTTGGATATATATCTTTTATCAAATTTAATGAAAAAGCCGGTGCTGAAGTTAAAAAGGCATTTTTAGATTTGAAGGATGATGGTATGAAAAAATTAATTATTGACGTTCGTAGTAATCCTGGAGGATTACTAATGGAAGCTGTTAATATTAGTAACTTCTTTATTCCGAAAGATAAAATAGTTGTAACAACAAAAGCTAAAATTGAGAAGTGGAGCAATACATTTAAAACCAAAAATGAGCCTATTGACCTGAAAATTCCTATTGCTATTTTGGTAAATAATAGATCTGCTTCCGCTTCTGAAATAGTGGCAGGTTCTTTACAAGATTATGATAGAGCTCTTATAGTTGGGGAACGTTCTTTTGGAAAAGGATTGGTTCAAAGGTACAGACCACTCTCTTATGGAACACAGTTAAAGGTTACAATTTCCAAATATTATACTCCAAGTGGTAGGTGTATTCAGGAATTAGATTATACAAACAGAGACGAAAAAGGAAATGTACCTAAGTTTTCTGATGCTGGAAGAAAAACATATAAAACTGAAATTGGAAGAACAGTTTATGGTGGAGGAGGTATCCTTCCTGATGTTGAAGTTAAAAAAACTGAAACTACAGAAACTACTGAAATCTTGCTAAAATCTGATGCTTTTTTCAACTTTGTAACTAATTATTTTTATGATAATCCAACAATTTCTAGTCCAGAGAAATTTAATTTAAATGATACTGATTTTGAATTGCTTAAAAATTATTTAAAAAAGCATCATAAAGATTTTGAAACTAAAACAGAAGTTGATTTTAGAAAAGCCAAATCAAAAGCAAAAAAGGAGAGTTTAGACAAGAATCTAAACAAAGTATTTGATGAATTATTAGCTAAAATTCAATCTGAAAAATTAAAAGAACTTGATAAAAATAAGGAAGAGATCCTACATAAATTAACTGAGGAAATTGTAAAACGTTATTATTATGATGAAGGAGTTTATAAACAGAAAGCGGTTTTTGATGAAACCATAAAACAGGCAGTTTCAATTTTAAATAATAGTAATAAATACAATTCAATTTTAAAGAATTAAATTCTAATTATTAATAGTTGAGAACAATTAGTATTTATATGTATAAACTATTATAAAATCAAGTCATAATTAGATTATTTGTATCTTTGAACCCCAAAAAATAATATGCAACATTCAAAAAATATAGGAAGAACCAGAGCACAGGAATCATCAAAAGCAATTGAACGTTTATACATTTCCATGCGACATTTATTTACACGAGGATTTTATAAGCCAATGGGAATTTCGGGAGATGCTTTAAGAGAATCTCTTTTATTACTTCGACCAGAAATTTATGGTTCTATTGCTGAAGAAAAAGTTGAATTGAATGGGTTGATTTATGTTATTGAAAGGCTTCCAGCAGGAATTGAAGAATGCAGATATGTTAATTTAACTGCCGATGAAGGTTATTCAAATTCACATTTTAAAGCAATTATTCCTCCTAAACGTAGAAGAAATTGTTTTCGAATAGATAAAGATCAAATGAATATTGAGGTGACTCGTGGTAGATCTGAGATTTATGATATACTAACTCATTTAACCTTTTTGTTTATTGAATCTCATAAAATTGCTTCTAAAGTTCTTGTAAATAACGATACTGATACTATTAGAGAATGGAAAAAATTAGAAGATACTGTACTGCATAACAGAAAACTTTCAAGAGACGATAGAGATATAATGTTGGCTCACATGGCAAGTGTTTTAGGGAGAACGTTTGAAGAAACTCAAAGTACTCACAATGAATTGTCTGAAAAGAATAATCCAGATCGATTTTTTCAAATTATTTATTGGTTAGGACATATTGCTTTAAATGAAAAAGTTAAAGGTTTGAAAAGAGCCATTACATTTAGTCCTGTTTTACGAGAACGTATCGGTCATCATATTTACGGAGAAATTTGGGCTGATAATATTAAAGATGTTCTAAATGAACAAAACTTATTGGATAGACCAATTCATATTATTAGTGCAAATATGCACAGCGTAATGAACTCTATTTATGCACCCATAGTTTTACCAAAGCAAATTAAAGATGATGATACAATCTCATTGTTTGAATTATTGAGTAATGATGATAACGAGGATTTACGCAAACAAGTAATGGAATATGCAGCTGAAAATGGGTTAACCTATATTAAAGATACTTCAGGAACAAATATCAATGTTCAAATTATTGATACAGCTAAAATTGACATGGCTAAAACACGCTATGTTCTTGAAAATAGTATAGGTCATGAGGGGAAACCTGTAATTATAGTTATGGATTATGCTTTTGGTGAACAGGCCTATGAAACTATGGATGAGCTTTTAAAGCCTTATGAAACTAAAAAGAATAAAAAGCATCATTTAAATATTGAGTCGGTTTCAATAATGGGGAAAGCAGGTATTTTAGATGGTGGAAAAGGAGATATTATGATTCCGTCATCACATGTTTTTGAAGGAACTGCTGATAATTATCCTTTTAAAAATCAATTAAAGAAAAAAATGTTTGAAGGTTGTGGAGTAAATGTTTCTACTGGTGCTATGGTTACTGTTTTAGGAACATCACTTCAAAATAAAGATATTTTAAAGTTCTTTCATGATTCAACTTGGAAAGTAACAGGGTTGGAAATGGAAGGAGCTCATTATCAAAAAGCAATACAGGCGGCTGCCAAGATTAGAGGAAATATTTCTAGAAAGGTTAAAGTTCGCTATGCATATTACGCATCAGATAATCCTTTGGAAACAGGAAGTACATTGGCTTCTGGTGGATTAGGAACAACGGGTGTATTACCAACTTACGTCATTACAGAAAAAATTTTAAATCAAATTTTTTAAGCATTAAATAATTAACTAATAAATCTTATTACATAAAGAGTAAAGAATTAAAATTTATGAACGTACTAATATTAGGATCAGGAGGAAGAGAGCATGCATTGGCTTGGAAAATAGCACAAAGTAATTTATTAAATCAGTTATTTATTGCGCCGGGAAACGCTGGTACAACACAATTTGGAACAAATTTAAATGTAAATCCAACGGATTTTGATGCAATCAAACAAGTGGTTGTTGAAAATAAAATTGAATTGGTTGTAGTTGGACCTGAAGATCCTCTAGTAAAAGGGATACATGATTTCTTTTTAGAAACTGAAGAATTAAAAAATGTTGCTGTTATTGGACCTCAAAAATATGCAGCTCAATTAGAAGGAAGTAAGGAATTTGCAAAGGAATTTATGTTTAGACATAATGTTCCAACGGCGGCATATCAAAGCTTTACAAAAGATAATTTGTCTGAAGGGTATGATTTTTTAGAAACTTTAAATCCTCCTTATGTTTTAAAGGCAGACGGACTTGCAGCTGGTAAAGGTGTTTTAATTTTAAACGATTTACAAGAAGCAAAAGATGAACTAAAAGAAATGCTAGCAAATGAGAAGTTTGGAGCAGCTAGTAGTAAGGTTGTAATTGAAGAATTTTTAGATGGTATTGAGCTTAGTTGTTTTGTTTTAACTGATGGAAAAAGTTATGTGAATTTACCTAATGCAAAAGATTATAAAAGAATTGGAGAAGGAGATAAAGGTTTAAATACAGGAGGTATGGGAGCCGTTTCACCAGTTCCTTTTGCATGTGATGAATTTATGCAAAAAATTGAAGAAAGAGTTATAAAACCAACGGTAGAAGGGCTTCAAAAGGATAATATACCATATAAAGGATTTATTTTCTTCGGAATTATAAAAGTTGGTGATGAACCAAAAGTAATTGAGTACAATTGTCGTATGGGAGATCCTGAAACAGAAGTTGTAATTCCTAGAGTTAAAAGTGATTTTCTTGAGTTATTAATAGCTGCTGGAAAAAATGAGTTACACACAAAATCAATTGAATTTAAAGAAGAAAGTGCATGTACAGTAATGTTGGTTTCTGGAGGTTATCCAGAGGCTTATGAAAAAGGTAAAGCAATTCTTGGTTTAAATGCAGTTGAAAATTCAATTCCTTTTCATGCTGGGACAACTATGAATGGAAACGATGTTGTTACCAATGGAGGTAGAGTCATTGCAATAACTTCTTATGGTACAAATTTTAAAGAAGCCTTAAAACAATCTTATCAAAACATTGATAAAATATGTTTTGATAAAATGAATTTTAGAAAGGATATTGGATTTGACTTGTAAAAAAAAATTCTTGTCGCCCCATTAAATTGGGGGCTAGGGCATGCAACTCGTTGCATGCCTATTATTCATGCTTTAATAAAAGCTAATTTTACACCCATTATAGCAAGTGATGGAGATGCTTTATTGTTTTTACAAAAAGAATTTCCATTACTTAAATCATATACTCTTCCGTCTTATAATATTAAATACAATAAAAACGGAAAAAGCCTTAAAAACAAGCTACTTTTTAGTGTTCCATCCATTATTTCTGCTGTTAAGAAAGAAAAACAAATAGTGTCAGAAATAGTAGCAAAGAACAATATTTGTGGTATTATATCTGACAATAGATTTGGTGTTTATAGCTCTAAAATACCTTCGGTATATATCACACATCAAGTAAATGTATTCTCAGGAAATACTTCTTTTATTACTTCAAAAATTCACCAAAACATAATTAGAAAATTTGATGAATGCTGGGTGCCAGATATTAAAGAGAAACCAAATTTATCAGGAAAACTTAGCTATTTAAATAAAGAATCACTGAATTTAAAATTTATTGGAGTCTTAAGTAGGTTTAAAAAAAGTAAAAAAAAGTTAAAATATGACTTATTAGTGGTACTTTCAGGAGTTGAACCACAGCGATCGTTGTTAGAAATAAAACTGCTTGAAGAATTGAAATATTTTGAAGGAAAGGTGTTATTTGTAAGAGGGGTTTTGTCAAATGTTGAAAAATTAAATGCGCCAGAACAAATTAAAATTGAAAACTACCTTTTGTCTGCTGAATTAGAAAAAGCAATGATTGAAAGTAAAATTATTGTAGCCCGCTCGGGTTATTCAACAATAATGGACTTGGCCGTGTTAGGGAAAAAAGCTTTTTTCATTCCTACACCTGGTCAATTTGAACAAGAATATTTAGCACAACATCTAAGTGAAAATTTAATTGCTCCTTTTTCTAAACAAGAAAGTTTTACAGAACTTGACTTTGATAATTTGAAGTATTTTAATGGATTTGATACTTTAAAAACTGAAGTGAATTTAGATATTTTCAGCCTTTTCAATACTAAATGAAAATTCTGACCCCTTGTAAAGTTTACTTTTTACAAATATTTGTTCGTTATGCGCTTCAATAATATGTTTTACTATAGAAAGTCCTAAACCTGAACCTCCCTGTTCTCTGGATCTACTTTGATCTACTCTGTAAAAACGTTCAAATATTCTGGCTTGATTTTCATCACTAATTCCTTCACCATTATCCTTAATTTTTACAAGAACTTTGTTTTTTTCTATTTTCAAACCTACTATAGTGGTTCCATTAATTTTACCATACTTAATAGAGTTTACAATTAAGTTTGTTAAAACTTGTTCATAGCGTTCAATATCGCCTATAACCATTATAGGGTAGTCATATTGTTGATCTAAAAGCAAAGAAATATTTCTTTTTTTTGCTTTCATTTCCAGTAGTTCAAAAACACCTTTTATAAGCTCAATAATATTAAAAGGTTGTTTGTTTAAATTTAAATCTGCCGATTCTAATTTTGAAATTAGATCTAAATCTTTGACAATTGCAATTAGTCTATCGACACCTTTATTTGCTCTTTCTAAATATTTTTGACTTACGTTTTTGTCGTTAATGGCTCCATCTGCCAGCGTTAATAAATAACCTTGAACCGTAAATAAGGGCGTTTTTAATTCGTGCGAAACGTTACCTAAAAATTCTCTACGATATCCTTCTCTTAGAGTTAAATTTTTGATTTGCTCCTGCTTGTTTTCAGCAAATTTTTGAACCTCTCTTGATAACGCATCAATATCCGATGTAATTGATGTTTGATTGAAATCTGAGGAGTCTAATAATGAAACACTTTCGTATATTTTTTTAATTCTCTGATAAATAAATTTTTCAAGACGATATTGAAAAATGAGAAATGTAAAAGCAAATACTATAGCATTATAAATTACAAAATGACTGAATTTAATAGGTGTGTGCAGGTAAAAATAGGTGATTAAAAAAATGGTTAAGGATATAACAAAAGTTGAATATAGAGCTGTCCAAAACGCATTTGAATATGTTTTTTTAATCTTCATCTATTACAAATTTATATCCTACTCCTTTTACAGTTTTGAAATAATCATCACCAATTTTTTCTCTTAATTTTCTAATATGAACATCAATTGTTCTTCCTCCCACAACAACTTCGTTACCCCAAACCCTGTCTAAAATATCATCTCGTTTAAAAACTTTCCCTGGTTTTGAAGCTAACAGTGAAAACAATTCAAATTCTTTACGAGGTAAGGATAATTTATCACCATCTTTTATAACTACATATTCTTCTCTATCAATAATTATTTCACCAACATTTACTTTTTCTGAAGAAACCGGAGTTTCATTATTTTTAATACGTCTTAGTAGAGCCTTAATTTTACTTACCAAAACTTTTGGCTTAATTGGTTTTGTAATATAATCATCAGCTCCTACATTAAATCCAGCAACTTGAGAATAATCTTCTCCACGAGCTGTAAAAAATGTAATTAAAACGTTTTCTAACCCTTTTGTAGCTCTTATTTTTTCACAAGCTTCAATACCGTCCATTTCAGGCATCATGATGTCTAGAATGATTAAATGAGGAATTTCTTTTTTAGCCATTTCAACAGCTTCAATTCCATTTTTAGCGGTAAAAATATTATAATTCTCATTTTTTAAATTGTAACCAACAATTTCTAAAATATCTGGTTCATCATCAACCAGTAAAATTTTTATATCAGTGTTTTTCATTTTTTAATACTATTTTGAACAGTAAAAGCAATCAAAAGTAATCATTAATTGCAAGTAAGAAACATTAGAATAAAAGTATTTAAAAGAATAACGTTAAGCTAACATTAAAATTACATAACCTTAATTTAGGGTTAAGTTTATGTGTAAAAGGCTGTGTTATTAGTTGTAAGTTGCTGATTTAAAAAATTTTAGTATTTTTGACGTAATTGCTAAAAATACTACTATGAAAAAGAATCACCTATTTTGGGTTGCACTTGTTGTGACCACATTTTCCTTTGGACAAACTATTTTTATTAATGAAATTCATTATGCAAACAATGGTGTTGATGTTAATGAAGGAATTGAAATTGCAGGTCCAGCGGGTACAAATTTATTAAATTATAAAATTGTTTTGTACAATGGTGCAGATTCAATGGTTTATGATACTGGTGGAACTATTAATCTTACGGGTGTAATACCAAATCAACTGAATAATTTGGGGACTCTTTGGTTTGCGAAAACACCAATTCAAAATGGATCTCCTGACGGTATAGCTTTAATTAATCCTTCTGGTGTTGTAATACAATTTTTGAGTTATGATGGCATCATAACAGCGGGTGATGGCCCGGCAATTGGACTTACTTCTGTAGACATCGGAATAACAGAAGATAGTTCAACACCTATAAGTTACTCACTTCAATTAATTGGTAACGGTTCTGATTATTCAGATTTTACTTGGAATGGTCCAATTTTAAATACAATAGGAGCTCCTAACACTGGACAAACTTTGCCTGTTGATGAAAACAATATTAAAAAATTTAATCTATTTCCCAATCCAGTAGCCAATAGAGAATTATATATAAATTCTACTAATAATTCAACTAAACAAATTGAGATTTATTCATTAAATGGAAAGTTAGTTTATAAAAAAAACATTGTATTTAATGAAGTGATTAAACTAACAAATTTAATTGCTGGGCTATATCTTATTAAGATTAAAGAAGAAGGAAAAATAGAAACGCATAAACTAATTATTAAATAGAGTTCTATGAACATAAAAACGAATTTTGAAAACATTTTGTTTTTAGATATTGAAACGGTACCTGAAGTTGAAAATTTCAAGGATTTATCTGAAGTAAAACAACACTTATTTGAATTGAAAACCCAATATCAAAGAAAGGATGAGTTTACGGCTGAAGAGTTTTATGATAGAGCCGGTATTTGGGCCGAGTTTGGAATGATTGTATGTATTTCAGTTGGTTACTTTGTTAATTTTAAATCGGAAAAAAGAGAGTTTAGAGTTACTTCATTTTTTGGTAATGAAGCCTTAATTTTAAAAGATTTTAAAAAGTTATTAGATAATCATTTTAATAAAACTCATCATTTATTGTGCGGTCACAATGCAAAGGAGTTTGATTTTCCATTTATAGCTCGTAGAATGATAATTCATCAAATTGAACTACCTGAAAAGTTAAATTTATTTGGGAAAAAGCCTTGGGAAATTCCACATTTAGATACCATGGAATTATGGAAATTTGGTGATTATAAGCATTTCACTTCATTAAAATTACTAACTCAAATATTAAATATTCCGTCTCCAAAAGATGATATTGATGGGAGTGAAGTAGGTTCCGTTTTTTACAAGGAAAGAAATATTGCTCGTATCGTAAAATATTGTGAAAAAGATACTATTGCCGTAGCTCAGTTACTTTTACGTTTAAACAATCAGCCTTTAATTGAGGAATTAAATATAATAACTATTTAATCTTCTAACTTTGAAGAAAGTTCAAACCAGCGTTCTTCTTTTTCGTCTATTTTATTACTTATTTCTTGAAGTTTTATTGATAATTCATTGACTTCCTCTCCTGAAATTGAGCCGTCTAAAAACTTGGCTTCGATTTTTTCCTTTTGAGAGTTTAATTTTTCAATATCACCTTCAATAGCATCAAACTCTTTCTTTTCTTTAAATGATAATTTAGCTTTAGAAGTCGATTTGTCACGAGTATCTACTTTTTGAACTGACTTTGTTTCTTCTTTTGATTTTGAATCTTCATAAGTTCTGTAATCTGAATAATTACCAGGGAAATCTTCTATTTCACCTTCACCTCTAAATACAAATAAATGATCTACTATTTTATCCATAAAGTATCTATCGTGCGATACTACTAATAAACATCCAGGGAAATCCAATAAGAAGTTCTCCAATACATTTAATGTGATAATGTCTAAATCATTTGTGGGCTCATCTAAAATTAAAAAGTTTGGGTTTTGAATTAAAACGGTACATAAATATAAACGTTTTCTTTCACCGCCACTTAATTTTTCAACAAAATCGTACTGTCTTTTTCTACTAAATAAAAATCGTTCTAATAACTGTGCTGCTGATATTTTTCTACCCTTAGTTAAAGGAATGTATTCACCATATTCCTTAATAATTTCAATAACTTTTTGCCCTGGTTTTGGATTGATTCCATCCTGAGTGTAATACCCAAATTTAATGGTTTCACCAATTACAACTTTTCCTGAATCTACAGGCAGTTTTTGAGTAATAATATTTAAAAACGACGATTTCCCAGTTCCGTTTTTTCCAATAATTCCAATTCGTTCACCTCGTTTAAATACATACTCAAATTTGTCTAATATTTTTAAATCTCCAAATGATTTTGAAATATTATGAAGCTCTAAAATTTTAGAACCCATTCGTTCCATATTTATTTCTAATTGAACGCTATGATTATCTCTTCTTTTATGTGCCTCTTCTTTAATTTTATAAAAATCATCTATTCTAGATTTGGATTTGGTAGTTCTTGCTTTTGGTTGTCTTCGCATCCAATCCAATTCTTTTGTAAAAAGATTTTTGGCTTTATCGATACTTGCTTGTTCAGCAGTTATTCTTTCTTCTTTTTTCTGCAAATAATAAGAGTAGTTACCCTTGTATGTATAAAAGCCTCCGTTATCTAATTCAACAATTTCATTACAAACACGTTCAAGAAAATATCTATCATGGGTTACCATAAATAAGGTTATTTTTTCCTTTTTAAAGTAACTTTCAAGCCATTCAATCATTTCCAAATCCAAATGGTTGGTAGGCTCATCTAGTATTAATAAATCTGGTTTATGAATTAATATCACAGCAAGCGCCAAACGTTTACGCTGACCTCCTGAAAGTGAACTTACCTTTTGAGTTAGATCATCTAATTTTAATTTGAAAAGTATTTGTTTGTATTGTGTTTCAAAATCCCAAGCATTGTGTCGTTCCATTTTTTCAAAAGCTATTTGATATGCTTTTTCATCAGATGGATTTTTTAATGCTACTTCATACTCTTCAATTATTTTAAGGGTATCGTTATCTGAATTAAAAATGGTTTGCTCAACAGTTAAGTCAAAATCTAAATTATCTTCTTGAGCTAGGTATTCAATTTTTAATCCTTTTCTTGAAATAACTTGACCTGTATCTGAACTTGCTCTTCCAGCTAAAATATTTAGAATAGTTGTTTTACCTGTTCCGTTTTTTGCTATAAACGCAATTTTTTGATCTTTATTTATTCCGAATGAAATATCACTAAAAAGTTCTACTTCACCATAAGATTTTGATATATTTTCAACAGACAGATAATTCATTCAATAAAAATTTTGACAAAACTACATAAAAAAACCCGAGAAGTGATTCTCAGGTTTTTTTATTAAAAGAAGTTTAGGTTATTGTTTAATGAATTTCTTTGAAAGAATTTCATCTCCATCATTTACTTCTATAATGTATAAGCCAGCTTTTAAGTTAGTAACATTAATTTCACTTTTTAAGTTTCCTGCTTGAACAGTTTGACCTAAAATATTAGCGATTTTGTAAGTTGCATTTTCTTTGTTGGCCATTCTAATATTAATGTATTGTCCTTTAACTGGATTTGGATAAATGGTAAAGTCATCAATTTCTTCAATATCTCTTTCAGTTGAAACCATTGATCTAATTAATGTTACACCATCTTCACCTCTTGTCAATCTTCCTGTACCAACAATTCCACTAATTGTAATTTGATCCATGTATATATAATCTGAATTACCAGAGGCATCACATTGAAATCTGAATTGTGCATTAGATGAAAAATTAAAATTAGCTTTATCTAAAGTTACAGTTGCAGTGTAGAATCCGTTATTTTCGAAATCAGTTCCACTAGCATAACTTGCAACTGTAGACCAAGTTGAACCGTTGTGGTATCTTAACCAGAAGTCTTCACCACTTTCCATACTACGTGAATAGAAGTGGAATTCAACTTTCACCTCGTCATATGAGCTCAAATCCATTCCTGAAAGAGTCATAGCAGATCCTGTACCTGAATTATCTCTTAAACGAATAGAATAATTTCCTTCATAGGCATAAGAACTAGTTGCATCACGAGCAACATCACTACCACCGTCAGACCAACCATCCCATCCAGATTCAAAGAATCCTTGGTGTAAAATGGTAGTTGAGTTTGGATTTCCTTGTAGCGTAGTAATAGCTTCTGTATTACTATCTCCAGAAATATTTCCTGCAGCATCTTTAGCTCTAACATTAAAGTTATAAGTCGTGTTAGCAGTTAACCCTGTTACTTGATAAGAAGTTCCAGTTGAGGTAGTTATTAGTGAACCTCCTTGATAAACATCATATCCAGTTACACCTACATTATCTGTAGCTCCATTCCAAGATAAATCAACACTTGAATCTGTTATATTTGCTGAACTTAATGAAGGCGCACTTGGTGCTTGTGTATCAGGTGTTGTTGTAGTAGCTGAAGCTGTATTACTATCTCCAGAAATATTTCCAGCAGCATCTTTAGCTCTTACTGTAAAAATGTACGTGGTACCTGCTGATAATCCTGTAGCTTGGTATGTTGTTCCAGAAGTTGATGTTACTAAACTTCCATCTTGATATACATCATAACTAGTAACTCCAACATTATCAATTGAACCACTCCAAGATAAATTAATTGTAGATTCAGTAACTGACCCTATTGTTAAACTTGGTGCCGTTGGAGCCTGTGTATCAGGAATCGCTGCATTTAACACAACTGTATAGTCTTCAACTTCACCATAAGAAAATGCTTCACAAGCAGTAGGAATACCATTATATTTCATAGAAACTCTCATTCTTGTAGCTCCGTCTAAAGCACTTGTAGGAATTGTAAATGTACCACTCACAGGTGTTGTTTGAGATGCGGCTTTTGTCCATACTTGTTCTCCAGCATCCGTAAAGTCACCATTTTGATTATAATCAATCCAAACTCCATAGCCTTCGTTGTACTTAGTACCAGTCCAAGTTGGAGTTATTGTTATAGTTACTTGTGCACCTTTATCTAAGTTTGTAGAGATAGATGTATGATCGCTATAGCCATTTCCACCGGTAGAAGTATTGTTGATAGTTCCAATTTGAACTCTACTTATATATTCATCGGCTACACTATTTCCTTTTGAAGCACAATATGTTAATGATTGTACTAAAGTTGTAATAGTTGCAATATTACTGTCAGAAGTGTTACCAGCAGCATCTTTTGCTTTAATCAAGAAATTGTATGATGTGTTAGAGGCTAATCCTGTTGCTTGATAAGACGTTCCTGTAACAGAAGTTAAAAGGACACCGTTTTTATATACATCGTAACCAGTTACTCCAACATTGTCAGTAGAAGCAGTCCAAGATAAATCAACTGTACTTTGTGTAATATTACTTGTTGATAACACTGCAGCTGAAGGAGCTTGAGTATCTGGTGTAATAGTTGTAATAGTTTCTGTATTACTGTTTGCTGAAACATTTCCCGCAGCATCTTTTGCTTTTACAGTGAAATTATATGAACTACCAGAAGTTAATCCTGTTGCTTGATATGAAGTTCCTGTAATTGATGTTAAAAGAACATTGTTTTTATAGACATCATATCCAGTAACACCAACATTATCAGTTGAACCACTCCAAACTAAATCTACAGTTGTTTCAGTAATATTATTACTTGTTAATACTGGAGCTGTAGGTGCTTGTGTATCTGGAGCAGTAACAGTAGTAATTGAAACAATATTGCTATCTGTCGAAATGTTTCCAGCAGCATCTTTAGCATTTACTTTAAAATTGTAGGCTGTACCATTTGTTAATCCAGTTACTTGATAAGAAGTTCCTGTAACCGAAGTTAAAAGAACATTGTCTTTATAAACATCATATCCTGTAACACCTATATTATCTGTTGATCCACTCCAAGCTAAATCTATAGTTGTTTCAGTGATATTGCTGTGAGTTAAAGTAGCAGCAGTTGGTGCCTGTGTATCTGGAGCTGTAAGTGTAGTTACCGAAACTATATTACTATCAGTAGAAATATTTCCAGCAGCATCTTTTGCTTTTATCTTAAAATTATAAGTAGTTGCTTCAGTTAATCCTGTTGCTTGGTATGTAGTTCCTGTAACAGAAGTTAAAAGAACATTGTCCTTATAAACATCATATCCAGTAACACCAACGTTATCAGTTGAACCACTCCAAGATAAATCTACTGTAGTTACTGTTATATTTGATGAAGTTAAAGTTGCTGCAGTTGGAGCTTCCGTGTCTGGAGTTGAATCCATTAATACAACAGTGTAATCTTCTACTTCACCATATGAAAAAGCTTCACAAGCTGTAGGAACACCATTATATTTCATAGAAACTCTCATTGTAGTTGTTCCAGTTACAGCTCCCGCAGGCACAGTGAATGTTCCACTTACTGGTGTTGTTTTTGAAGCAGCTTTTGTCCAAACTTGTTCTCCAGCATCAGTAAAACTTCCATTTTTATTGTAATCAATCCAAACAGCATAACCTTCATCATAAACAGTGCCATTCCAAGTTGGAGTGATAGTTATTGTTACAGCTTCACCTTTATTTAAATTAGTTGAAATTGAAGTGTGATCGGTATATCCATTACTTCCATTGGATGAATTATTTATAGTACCAATTTGAACATTACTAATAAATTCATCAGCAACACTATTTCCTTTTGAAGAACAATAAGTTAATACCTGATCTAAAGTTGTAAAGTTAACCAATGCGCTAAAAGCAGAATTTCCACTTGAACAAACACTTTGAACTTGTGCTTCGTATTGTGTAAGCGTATTTAATCCTGTTAAATTTGTTGAAATACCTCCAGTATTTACTGTTATCCAAGGAGTTGTACCAACTTCTCGGTATTGAACGTTATAAGTTGCTCCAGAAACTGAATTCCAAGCTATGGTTGCTCCAGTTGCACTTACGTTAGAAGAATTTACTCCAGTTGGCACTGTTGCGTTACAAACAACTTCTCCTGCAATTGTAAAGTTAGTGTTAGAAACATCATAAAAAATGTTATCAGCGGCTTCAACTCTTATTCTATTTTGTGTACCAATATTATTAGGAACAGTAATTTGAGCGGAACCATTGTTGGCAACACCTGAAGCTAAATTAATAGGGTAGGTATTTCCACCATCAGTTGATAGTTTAATATTTACTGTTTGACAATTTACAGCACTTCCACTTGTTCCTGCAACATCCCAATTTACAGTTTGTAACTGACCTGCATTCCAAGTTACATTTGTGTTTGGACTTGATACTATAAATGGACCAGCAGAACTGTTTACAGTAACAACCATGTCATCACTATTATTAGCTCCACCACCAGCAACATTATCTCTTACTGTTAATCTGAAATTTAAAGTTCTTCCAACTGAAGGAACTGCTTCCCATTGTGTTGAAGTATTTCCAGCCAAAACAGTTGATAATTGTGGAAATGATCTTGTTTTTGAAGCACTTGGAGAAAATGACCTGAAAGCAATACCTGTTGTAGCTGTTGTACTTGGGTATTTAGTTGCTGCATTATTTTCATCCATTTGTTCCCAGCAGTATGATAAATTGTTTCCATCAGCATCCGTTCCATCTCCTGTTAATAAAAAAGGAGTACTTTTAGGAATTGTATAATTTGCTCCAGCTAAAGCAGTAGGAACACTATTTCCAGTTGCTGTGTTAGTTTGGCAGCTTGTAGTTTTAACATAATTTGTTATTTGTTGAATGGTCATGGCGTGAAAGTACGGATCACTATGTGCTTGTACATCGGTTGCTCCAGTAATACCAGCATATCCCATAATTGTTGATCCACTTCCTGGTTCAACCTGTGCATCAGTTCCTTCATTACCATTAAAGGTCCAAGTGTGGTTTCCACCAAATTGGTGTCCTAATTCATGGGCAACATAATCTACATCAAAATTATCTCCTTCTGGAGTTCCATGTGATGTAAACCCACTACCTTTTTGATTGTCAACACATACGCAACCAATACATCCAGCATTACCATTATTACTCCCTTTATGTACCAAGTGACCAACATCGTAGTTAGATTCACCTATAACACTAGTAAGAGTAGATTGTAATTGACTGTTTAAACTTGTTGTATAAGGATCACTATTTGCACTAGTATAAATAACCGCATCAGTATTTGCAATTAACTCCATAGTAACTCCAAAGTCAATTTCAAAAATTCCGTTAACTCTTGTCATGGTTGCATTAATAGCGGCTAAAGCATTTGCTTTGGTTCCACCAAAATAAGCGGTGTAATCACCTGAAGCCGACATAGCCAATCTAAATGTTCTTAAAGTTCCATCATCAGCATTTGGTCTTGCTGCAGTGTTTGATTTAATTTTTGATGAAACATCATCTTTAACTAAACATTCAAAAGAATTTAAAGAAGCGTCTTTAGATTTTTTATCATACACCATATACTTTGTATTATCGGAAGTATAAGGTTCCATAAATACAGCATTTTGACCAGCCGCAATAGTCATAGATTTTAATCCTAATTGTGAAATACTAAAACGAATTGTAGCTGTAGGATCATCAATTCCTTTTCCAGCATAAGATTTAATATTAGGATACTTTGCTTGTAGATCTGGATGCATTACCGATGCTTCAAAGATACTAAAGCGTTGAAATTCTCCCTTTGAGTTAGGAAATTCAATAATTGTTGATGATTTTTGTAAATATCCTCCTCTTTTTGGAGAATTAGTTAGAGCTTTGTTCAAAACAGTTGCATCAAGATTAAATACTTGAAAATTGTTAGCAATTTGATTTCTGTTTTGTAATACATTATTTTTATCACTTTTAGATGATTTTACCCAAGGATTCACACTTTGCGAAAACCCATAGGTAAATGATAAAATAAATGTTAAAAAAAGTAGTTTTTTAATCATAGAATTAAATTTGTTTGGGTTAGTTTTTTTTGATGCTTACAAAATATAAATAAATGTTTAAATCGGCAAAATATATAAATTTTTGCATAATTCTTAAAAAATTAGGGTTTTTACCAGTTATAATGCAATAATTATTAATGAAGAATATTCTTAAAATTGAAAATTTAAATATTTCATTTCCAACTAAAGTTAGTGTGAATGCGGTAGTTCATAGCGTTTCATTTGACTTAAATGAACATCAAATTCTTGGAATAGTTGGAGAGTCAGGAAGTGGGAAATCTGTAACGGCTTTGGCTATATTAGGTTTGCTTTCAAATAATTCAAAGGTTGAAGGAGTAATAAATTTTAACAATTTAGATTTAATAACTACTTCTGATAAAAGTTTTAGAAATATTAGAGGTAATAAAATTTCAATGATTTTTCAGGAGCCAATGAGTTCTTTAAATCCAAGTTTAACTTGTGGATTTCAGGTTCAGGAAATATTATTACAGCATAAAAAAATATCAAAAAAGGAAGCAAAAAAAGAAGTTTTAAATCTTTTTGATAAAGTGAAACTGCCAAGAGTTTCAACAATTTTTAAACAATACCCTCATCAATTATCAGGTGGTCAAAAACAAAGAGTAATGATTGCTATGGCGATAGCTTGTAAGCCTCAAATTTTAATTGCCGACGAGCCCACTACAGCCTTAGATGTTACAGTTCAGAAAGAAATAATAGAGCTGTTAAAAGACCTTCAGCATGAAACAGGAATGAGTATTATTTTTATTTCTCATGATTTAGCTCTGGTTTCTGAAATAGCCGATGAAGTAATTGTAATGTATAAAGGTAAAATTGTTGAGCAAGGGAAGGTTATAAATGTTTTTAAAAATCCTATACATAATTATACAAAGGCATTAATAAATTCAAAACCAAAATTAAATGAACGTTTAAAAATATTACCAACTGTTAATGATTTTTTAAATGAAACGATACCTACTGATATTTATTCAGATAGTGATAGAAGTAAATTTCAAGAGGTCATATATGATAAGTTACCATTGCTTGAATTAAAAAAATTATCGACCTACTTTTTATCTAGTAAAAAAATGTTTTTTGAAAAAGAAAATATTATTAAAGCGGTTGATAATGTTTCGTTAAAAATTTATGAAGGCGAAACTTTAGGTTTGGTAGGAGAATCTGGTTGTGGTAAAACCACATTGGGAAGAACAATTTTACATTTAGAAAAGGCAACTAAAGGTGAAATTTTTTACAATCAAAAAGATATTACAAATCTTTCAGGAAAAGAATTGAAAACTTTTAGAAAAGAGGTTCAAATAATATTTCAAGACCCTTTCTCATCCTTAAATCCAAGAATACCAGTTGGAGAAGCAATTATGGAGCCAATGAAAGTTCATAATGTGTTAAATTCTAATGAAGAACGAAAAAAACAAGTTTTAGAAATTCTGAAACGAGTTGGATTGCAAGAGGAGCATTTTTATAGATATCCTCATGAGTTTTCAGGAGGCCAGCGTCAAAGAATTGGAATTGCCAGAACTATAGTTTTAAAACCAAAATTAATAATTTGTGATGAATCAGTCTCTGCGCTGGATGTTTCGGTTCAGGCACAGGTATTAAACTTGTTAAATGAACTAAAACATGATTTTGGATTTACCTATATTTTTATATCTCATGATTTGTCTGTTGTAAAGTATATGTCAGATCAATTGGTAGTTATGAATAAAGGTGAAATAGAAGAGGTAGGTGATGCCGATTTGGTTTATAAATCACCTAAAACTTCATATGCCCAAAAATTAATTGATGCGATTCCTAAAGGAATATAACTTCAATAAATTGTATATTGCACTTTAAATGAAGTTTAAAATTCTACATATTTATTTTTTAATTGGAATTCTATTTATTTCTAGCCTTTCATTTGCTCAAAATATAAATTTAACAGAAGAAAATGATTTAAAATTTCAAACCTTTTTTTTTGAAGCATTAAAGCAAAAAGCAATAAATAATTACAGCAAGGCAATTGAGAATTTAGAAAAGTGCTATGAATTAGATTCAACGAATATAGCAGTTCAGTTTGAATTGTCTAAAAATAATTTATTATTATCAAATTACTATGAGGCTGAGGTATTTATTGATTTAGCGCTAAATAATCAGACAGATAATATTTATTTACTTCAACATAAAATGAATGTTTACAAACAGCAAAGAAGATTTATTGAAGCTATTGAAATTCAAAAAAAGGTAGTAAAAATTCAACCAAAGGAAGCTGATAAATTAGTACTGTTGTATATTCAAAATAGAGAGTTTGATAATGCTGAAAAATTAATTATTCAAATTGAAAAAGATGCTTTATCAACACAAAGAATCAAGGTTTTTAAAAGGTATCTTAATAATAGGAAAATAGTTAAGAAGCCGATAGATGGTATCGCTAGTTCAATTGATGCTGCAGATATAGCAATATTAAAAAAGGAGTTTGACAAAAGTAAAAACTATAATACCTTGTTGAAAATTATAACTCATGAGGTTAAAAACAACTTGTTTGAAATGCTTTATATTGATAGTAAAGTTGGATTAGAATTATTTCCAGCGCAACCGTTGTTGTATAAAATTAACGGATTAGCATTAAATAAAATAGGAAAATATAACGAAGCAATTGACGTTTTAACTCTTGGCATTGATTTTGTAATTGATAATAATGAAATGGAAGCTGGTTTTTATGATGAGCTTTCTAAAAGTTATAAAGGTTTAAAAAAAGATGATTTAGCTTTAAAATATAAACAAAAGGCTAATAATTTAAGAAAAGGAATTAAATGAAGTATATTATAAAAATATTAATAGTTTTATTGATGGTTACATCTTGTAAATCGAATAAAAGAATTACAGATGCTAATGCAATTAATAACATCTCGACTAAGAAAATTATTAATAATCACTATGATAGTAATTTTGATCAAAAGACGGTTTATGCTAAATTAAGTGCTAAGTATAGAAGTAAGAAATCTTCAGCTACTGTCACTATAAAATTACGTTTGGAAAAGGATAAAACAATTTGGATGAGCGCTACCAAATTAGGTTTTCCATTGGCAAAGGTTAAAATTACACCTAATCGAGTTGTGTATTATGAAAAATTAGAAGGAACTTATTTTGATGGTGATTTTTCATTGTTAAGTAAGTGGTTAGGTACAGAGTTGGATTATGAAAAAGTTCAAAATATTCTTTTAGGTCAGGCTGTATTAAACTTAAAAAAAGGAAGATATTCTTCAATTGTAGAAAACAACCAGTATCAATTAGTTCCAAAAAAAGAAAATGAATTATTTGGAATATTGTTTTTTATGAACCCAAACAATTTTAAATTGAATAAGCAGGAAATTAGAAATATTGATAAACAGCAATTGTTAAGTGTTTCATATCCTAAATATGATGCTATAGAAGGAGAGCAATTTCCAAAAAACATTAATATTAGAGCAACAGATAATAGAAATTTAACCACAATAAATATTGAGTACCGTTCGGTTGAGTTTAATAAAAAATTGACATTTCCATTTTCAATTCCAAATGGTTATAAAGAGATTAGTTTAAAATAATGCAGTTTAAAATAAAGTATTTACTTTTTGTTTTATCACTTTTATTAAGTGTAAATATTTCGGCACAAAAAAGAACCAAACGTCAGGTTTTAGAAGCTCGACGAATCCAAAATCAAAAAGATCAAATTTATATAAATGCCTTACTTTCTAATATTAAAAGAAAGGAGAAGAATGTTTTAAGTGAATTAAAAGATTTAAAAGATAAAATAAAAACCAGAGTCAATTTAATTAATTCTATTTCAAATGAGTCGAATGAATTAGGTAATGAGATTTATTTAAATCAACTTGAAATAAATCAAAATAAACATGATTTAAAAGCTTTGAAAGAGGATTACGGAGATATGATTTTTAAATCATACAAAAGTAAATCTCAGAATAGTCGAATCATGTTTTTATTATCCTCTGAGAGCTTTTACCAAGGGTATAAAAGGTTTCAATACATGAAGCAGTATACTTCATTTAGAAAAAAACAAGGAGATGAAATTCAGCAAAAAACAATTGAAATACAAGCTTTAATTGATACTTTAAAGCAAAAAAAAGAGTTAAAACAACAGTTGTTATCAGAGAAAAAGAAGGAGCAATTGGTTGTAGAGAAAGAGAAAAAACAACAAGAGAACTTATTAAGCCAGGTTAAGAAAAAGGAAAGCAAATATAAAAAGCAAATTAGGCAGTTTCAAAGAGAGGAGTCTCGTATAAATGCACAAATTGACAAGGTAATTAAAGATGCAATTGCAGCTTCAAACAAAAGATCTGGTAATACATCAAAATCTTCAAAAAGTTCTTTCTCATTAACGCCAGAAGCTAAAAAATTAGCAGCAAAATTCACACAGAATAAAGGGAAATTACCTTGGCCTGTTACAAAAGGGTATATTTCTACCTATTATGGAAAACAACCACATCCGGTTGTTAAAACAGCTACCATACAAAGTAATGGAGTTAGAATTACAACTAACAATGGGAGTAAAGCCAGAGCTGTTTTTGAAGGGACAGTATTTGCTATTCAAGTAACATCTGGTAATAAAAAGGTTGTTTTTATACAGCATGGAAATTATATAAGTGTGTATAAAAATTTAGAAAAAGTTTTTGTTTCAAAAGGAGATAAGGTCAAAACAAAACAAGATATTGGAGTTGTGTTTACCGATAAAATTACAGGTAAAACAATATTAGGATTTGTTCTTACTCAAAATACGAAAACTCAAAATCCAACTTCTTGGATTTCCAGATAATAATTATGCATTTAAAAATAAAGCTTTAATTTCAGTGGCGTCATGAGGATCCATTTTTCCTGAAAGAATTAAACTTAGTTGTTTTCTTCTTAATGCACCTTCATATCTTTTCTTTTCAAGATCTGTTTCTGGTTTAATTTGAGGAATTGCAATAGGACTTCCGGTATTATCTACAGCAACAAAAGTATAAATTCCTTCATTTACCTTACTGCGTACTTGAGATTCTCTGTCTTCACTCCAAACGTCAACATAAATTTCCATAGAAGATTTAAAAGCTCTACTCACTTTAGCTTCAATAGTTACCACACTTCCAACAGGCACAGCTTTATTAAAGGCAACATGGTTAACTGAGGCAGTTACAACTATTCTTCGTGAATGACGTCTTGCAGCAATACTACAAGCTCTATCCATTCTAGCTAATAATTCCCCTCCAAATAAATTGCCTAACGGATTAGTTTCTCCTGGTAAAACAATATCAGTTAATATGGTTAAAGATTCTGTAGGTGTTTTTATTAGCATGTCTTTGATTTTTTTGCAAAGATATAGCTATTTTATAAAAAAATAAGAGAATATATTAAATTGGTTTTTAGTACTCTTTTACAAGTAACCAAGCATCTTTTGAAACCGATTTTTTAATAGAATTCAATTTGTTAATTGCATCTCTTTTAGAGTTAAAACTTTCATATGAAACCTGGGTTAAGTTCCATTTGTTAACACCTAAAATTTTAGCATTGAATCCTTTTTGTAAAAGTTGTTCCAATTTTTTTTCGGCATTTATTGGTTCTCTAAAAGCTCCTGCAACTATATGATATCTATAGGTTTCTTTAGCTACGTTTAGGGTTATTGTTGGTAGTGGATTGCTTATTACAAAAGTAGCTTCCTGTATTGTTTTTTCAACTTTTTGTTGCTGTAATTCAGATTGAGTAACTAGGTTGTTGTATTCAAATTTTTGATATTCTTTCCAACCAACTGTTCCCATAGCAAATATTATTGCGGCAGCAGCGGCATATTTTATAAATGCTGGTAATCTGCGTTTGTTTTCTTCTGAAGGAAGAATTGGAGCAATAGTTTCTAATTGTTTTACATTTTCTTTATAAGCTATACGTTTCACAGCAGGAGAAACGTAAGAACTCATTCCAAATGAAGAAGTCAAATAATTAATAACACTTGTTGGTTCAAAAATTAATTTTCCCTCACCGTTTAACCTAAGCGAACCTATGTTTTCAAGTTCTAATTCTTCATTTTTTAAAGAAAATTTCCAATTTTCAACTTCTTTATTAATAATTGAAACAGCTTCAGAATATGAAATATTTTCAGCTGTAGCTACATAATTAGCTAACAATCCATCATTATTTTGCAAATGAGCATTAAATGTAAGTTGTTTTGATGGAGCATAAAAAGTATGTGTAAAGTGATTCACTTTTGCCGAAATTTCATTGGTTACAAAACCTCCAAAATTAGGAACAATTACACATTCGTATCTATATAATAAGTCGCTAATGTATGTTGCTAGTGTCATTATAACAAATATAACAGAAAAGCAACGTTAAAATTAAGAGTTGTCAGAATTTTTATTAACAATAATTTTATATATTGAGACTCAAATTGTTAAAATATGCTAGAAGAAGATTTGCTATACGTTTTGGCGTTACAACGTGTTAAAGGTATTGGTGATGTGAATGCAAAAAAGCTGATTTCACATTGTGGGAGTGCAAAAAATGTACTAAAAGAGAAGCGAAAAACCCTTGAAAAAATTAATGGAATTGGTTCATTTACCATTAAAAATCTATTCAATTCAGAAAATTTAAAAGAGGCAGAGAAGGAACTTGAATACATTCAGAAACATAAAATCAAAACCTTTTATTTTGAAGATGAAAATTATCCTTCTAAATTAAAACACTGCTTAGATGGACCAATTTTAATGTTTAAAGAAGGAAATTTCAATCTGGAAAAACAGCCCATAATTAGCATTGTAGGGACAAGAAAAATTACAAGCTATGGAAGAGATTTTTGTGAAAAACTTATTTCAGAATTAAAAGATTTCAATCCAATAATTGTAAGTGGTTTTGCGTATGGTGTTGATATTTGTGCACATAGAGCAGCAATTAAAAATAACCTGCAAACAATAGGTGTTTTAGCTCATGGGTTTGATGAAGTGTATCCAAAATCTCATAAGAAATATGTTAATGAAGTAAATAATAGCGGTGGTTTTATTACTGATTTTTGGCATAATGATGAATTACAACGTGAAAATTTTCTAAAGCGAAATAGAATTGTTGCTGGAATTTCAGAAGCAACAGTTATTATTGAGTCTGCTGATAGAGGAGGTTCTTTGGTAACAGCTGATATTGCAAATTCTTATAACAGAGATGTCTTTGCGGTTCCAGGAAGAACTTCAGATGTTTACAGTAAAGGGTGTAATGATTTAATTAAAAGAAATAAGGCTGCTATTTTAACTTCGGCTAATGATTTAATTGAAATGTTGAATTGGAAATTAAATAATGAGTCCGAAAAAGTCATTCAAAAGCAATTATTTATTGAATTGAATGAGACAGAGCAGCTGGTTTATGATTTTTTGATTGATGAAGGAAAAGAATTATTAGATATTATTTCTTTAAATTGTGAATTACCAATTCATACTACGGCAACTATTTTGTTTAATCTTGAAATGAAAGGAGTTGTTAAGCCACTGCCAGGAAAATTATTTGAAGCAATTTAAAAATTTTGGTAAAAAAAGTATTAATATGACTACTTTTATAGCCGAAAAAATTATTATGATAGAAATCCCAAAACAAGCAAAGGCACTAATTTTTGATTTAGATGGAACAGTTGCAAACACTATGCAAAACCATTTTAAGGCTTGGAGAAAAGCTTTAACACCGCATGGTATAGAATTCACTTCAGATTTATTTAAAAAACTTACAGGTAAAACTAGAATTGCAACCATACATAAATTAAACGAATTGTTTGGCACTAAAATGGATCCAGTTAAGGTAGGTAAGGTAAAAGCAGAACATTTTGATACGTTGGTAAACGGAACAAAAGAAATTTCAATTGTTGCTGATGTTGTTAGAAAATATCATAATGTATTACCAATGTCAATTGGTACTGGTAGTACTAGAAATGGGGCCAAAAAGACTTTAGAGGTAATTGAAATGAGTCATTTTTTTGATTATGTAATTACAGCCAATGATATTTCTAAAGCAAAACCAGATTCAGAAACTTTTTTAAAATGTGCATTATTAATGGGTGTTGAACCTGAGAATTGCGTTGTTTTTGAAGATGGTATTCTTGGGATTGAAGCCGCCAAAGAAGCAGGAATGATGGTGGTAGATGTTAACGATTATTTTAAAATAGAGTTTGTAGTATAATCTAAAATTCTTTTAATAATCCTTCTTCCCATTCGTCTAAAAATTCTTTAAGTTCTTCAATAAATGGACTAGGTTTTTGAATTCTGTTGATTGTACAATGGATTATTATTTTTTCTCTATCTGGTGGAAATCCAGTTGTAATTGTCCATGATAAAGCATTTGGGCAATCTAATAGCGTAAATCTAACTCCTCCTTTTATTTTATCATAACTTATAGTAAATTCACCCCACAAGGTTGTTCCTCTAAAATAATGTTCAACAGGTTCTAAAAACAGCATTGTTTCAGCAAATGAATCTACACTTTCAGGTGTAATTGTACTTTGTATTTTTGCTTCTGTAGCCTGCTTATTTATAATTCTAAAATATTCCATTAAAGTAGTAAGTGTTTTTGATTTTTAGTAAAAATTCAACTTGGGCAAATCTATATTTTAAAGTTGATAAAATCAACTCCCTTTTTTTAAAGTTCCTTTAATTCATTTTTTATAATAGATTTCTTGGATTGAACACTTTCAATAACTACTGTAGTTAAAATTAAAAGACCACCAATTATAGTGTTCGATGAAGGTATTTCATTCAAAAAAAATAAACCAAATAAAACACCATAAACAGGCTGAATACTGCTCATAATACTTGCTGTACCTACAGAGAAGTTTTTAAAACTCATCACAAATAAAGTGTGCCCAATAGAAGTTGTAAGTAAAGCTAAAACTAATAAAGCTTGCCAGTCATTGGTTGTTGGATTTGCTTCAAAAATGAAAAGTACTGGCCAAAGTACTAATGTGATAATGATCATTTGGTAAAACATGAGCATAGATCCGTGGTAATTTGCTACCTTTTTCTTCATTAAAATATTTCGAATGGCATAAAATACTGCTGAAATTAATCCAAATAAAACGCCCTTAGTTTGATTGTTTTCAACATTAAATTCAGGGGATAAAAAATAAATTCCAACCAAAACTACAAGTCCTAAAAGGACGTGATTTTTATTAAGTTTAGATTTAAAAAATAGTGGTTCTAAAAGAGCTGTAATTACAGGGTATGTAAATAATGAAAGCATTCCAATTGCTACACTTGATAAATGCAGCGCATAAAAATAAGTTACCCAATGAGCGCCAAAAAAGAGCCCGCTTAAAATAATTGTAACCCAGTCTTTTTTTCTTGAAACTTTTAAATTTATTTTCTTATACCAGCAAAAAGCACCTAAAATAACTGCCGCAAAAAGGCAACGCCACCAAATTGTAATTGGAGGAGGCATTGAAATATATCTCCCTAAAACTCCAGATGTACTAACAAGTAGAACTGCAATATTTAGCTCTATAACATGCTTTATATGTTCACTTCTCATTTTTCAATTTTTTGAAGTGTCTCCAAAGCTTTTTCTATGGAATCAATTCGAATGAATGTTAATAATAAACGTAGACCTGCTTTTGTTTCTTTTTCTTTCATTACACAGGTTGTTGGGTTTTTTTGTGTGTATTGAATAACATTAGTGAAGGTGGTAGTGTTATAAAAAGAACTTTGTTGATCTGAAATAAAATAACAAATCATTCTTTTTTTCTTTAAAATCAATCTTTCAATACCAAAGTGTTTCGCTAACCATTTTAAACGAACACTATTTAATAAATCTACTACTTGTATTGGAAGTTCTCCAAAACGGTCTGTTATTTCCAATTCAAATTTTTGTAATTCTTCTTCGGTTTTTAACTCACTTAATTTATTGTATAAATTTAAGCGTTCAGAAATAATACTAATATAATCGTCGGGAATTAATATTTCAAAATCTGTATCGATTTGAATTTCTTTAACGTATTCTTTAGGTTTTTTATTGGACTCGTCTTTATACAATTCTTTGAATTCGTTTTCTTTTAACTCTTCAATGGTTTCATTTAAAATTTTCTGATAGGTTTCAAAACCAATATCATTAATGAAACCGCTCTGTTCACCACCTAACAAATCTCCAGCACCTCTAATTTCCAAATCTTTCATTGCTATATTTATACCACTTCCTAAGTCGGTAAACATTGCAATAGCTTCAATTCGTTTACGAGCATCATCAGTCATCATATGATAAGGAGGCGTGATAAAATAACAAAATGCTTTTTTGTTTGATCTACCAACTCGACCTCTCATTTGATGTAAATCAGACAGACCAAAATTGTTAGCATTATTGATGAAAATTGTATTTGCATTAGGTACATCTAAACCACTTTCAATAATAGTTGTAGAAACCAACACATCAAACTCATTATTAATAAATGCAAGCATAAGGTTTTCTAACTTTTTACCTTCCATTTGTCCATGACCAATACCAATTTTAGCATCAGGAACAAGTCTTTGAATCATTCCAGCAACTTCCTGAATGTTTTCAATTCTATTGTGAATAAAAAATACTTGTCCACCACGTTGAATTTCATAACGTACAGCATCTCGAATAGTTTCTTCGCTAAAACGAATCACATTACTCTCAATTGGATGGCGGTTTGGAGGAGGTGTGCTTATGATGGATAAATCACGTGCCGCCATTAATGAAAATTGTAACGTTCTTGGAATAGGTGTTGCCGTTAATGTAAGAGTATCTATATTTTCTTTTATCGTCTTTAATTTATCTTTAACAGCAACTCCAAATTTTTGTTCTTCATCAACAATTAATAACCCTAAGTCTTTATATTTTATAGCCTGATTTGTTAATTGGTGAGTTCCAATAACAATATCAACAGAACCATTAGCTAATCCTTCTAAAACTCCTTTTCTTTGAGTTGCCGTTCTAAATCTGTTTAAATAATCAACAGTGACAGGGAAATCTTTTAAACGTTTGCTAAAAGTTTTAAAATGTTGAAAAGCCAAAATAGTGGTAGGCACTAAAATAGCAACTTGCTTGCCATTATCTACGGCTTTAAATGCAGCTCTAATCGCAATTTCTGTTTTACCAAAACCAACATCTCCACAAACCAATCTGTCCATTGGCTGTTCTTTCTCCATATCAGTTTTCACATCTTTTGTTGATGCATTTTGATCTGGAGTATCTTCGTATAAAAAGCTGGCTTCTAATTCGTGTTGTAAATAACTATCCTGATTGTATTGAAACCCTTTTTGCATTTTTCGCTTCGCATATAATTCAATTAAGTTATATGCAATATGTCTAATGCGAGATTTTGTTTTTTGTTTTAATTTTTTCCAAGCACCAGATCCTAATTTGTATAGTTTAGGAGCTTTACCGTCTTTGCCAGTATATTTTGAAATTTTATGAAGTGAGTGAATACTAATGTATAAAATATCTCGGTCTCCATAAATTAGTTTAATGGCTTCTTGTTTTTTTCCTTCTACATCAATTTTTTGAAGACCGCCAAATTTTCCAATTCCATGATCAATATGAGTAACAAAATCTCCAATATCTAAGTTTGTTAACTCTTTTAAAGTGATAGATTGCTTTTTAGCAAACCCACTTTTTAATCTGAACTTATGGTAACGTTCAAATATTTGATGATCGGTATAACAAACTAATTTATTTTCGACATCAATAAATCCGTTATAAAGTGGAAAAACCAATGTTTTATATTCAATTTCTTCTTCAACATCTTTAAAAATTTCATCAAACCTATCCGCTTGCTTTTGAGAATCACAAAAAAGGTAGTTTTTATATCCGTTCTTGGTATTTTCTTGTAAATTTTCAATTAATAAGTTAAATTGCTTGTTGAAAGAAGGTTGAGGTTTCGTGTTAAAAAGAACAATATTAGGGTTTTCTTTATTTAATAAAGGAGAATTTTCTTCGTCTTTATTAATTCCTTTGTTTGCAATTTCAACCAAAGTAAAATTTTGTAATTGTCTTTTTACAAGGATGCTATCGCAAAATAATTCTGAAGGTTTAGCCTGTTTTAAAGTGGTATTTAAGTTTTCAAATGCTTCTTCTGCTTTTGAAAAAAGTTTATCCAGTTTGTTTGTTAAAAGATCTAAGCTTTTTGTAAAAACAACAGTTTTAGCTGAAATATATTTTAAAAAACTTTCACGTTTTTCATCTAATGTTTTGTTTTCAACATTAGGCATAATGCTAATTTTGCTAAGCTTTTCAGTTGAAAGTTGCGTTTCTACGTCAAACGTTCTAATGCTGTCTACTTCATCGCCAAAAAATTCAATTCTATAAGGCTCATCGTGCGAATATGAAAATACATCAATAATTCCTCCACGAACGGAAAACTCACCAGGTTCTGTAACAAAATCAACTCTGTTAAAATGATATTCAAAAAGTACTTCATTAACAAAATCTAAACTTAGATTGTCGTTAACACTAACTTTAAGTGTGTTTCTGTTTAGTTCAGCTTTGGTTACAACTTGTTCAAACAGCGCATCAGGATACGTAACTATGATGGCTGGTTTTTTACGAGAATTTATTCTGTTTAATACTTCAGATCGAAGTAAAACATTTGCATTGTCAGTTTCTTCAATTTGATAAGGTCTTCTGTATGATCCTGGATAAAAAAGCACATCCTTGTCATTTAGAAGTTGCTCTAAATCATTTAAGTAGTAAGCCGCTTCCTCTTTATCATTAAAGATTAAAAGGAATGGTTTTTCTGTTTTTTTAAAGCTTTCTGAAATAACAAAAGACAATGATGAACCAACCAAATTCGAAATTTGAAAATGGTGATTCTCTTTTGATAAGTGTTGAACCAATTGTTTTTCTTCAACAATTGGTTCGTAATTTTTAATAATATGTTGTTTGCTCAAAAGTTGAGAATTTCGGCAAAGGTACTATTTTAATAAAAAATTGAAAAAAATTCAGAATAATTCCTTAAATTTAAGTTAACTAATTAATAAAAAGCTATTTATGTCTATTTCTGATTTGTATCCAACGGGTTTGCATCAACAAAACATTGGTCATTTTGCCACAATTGTTCGGTTGGCACTTTTAGATAATAGAATTGATGCTAAAGAGCGTGAATTGTTAGAACGATTGGCTGTAAGATTAGATATTACCAAAGAGGAATTTGAATCTATTTTAAAAGAACCTGATAATTACCCGGTAAATCCACCAGTGAGTTATGACGATAGACTTGTTAGGTTATATGATTTAACAAAAATGTTATTTTTAGATAAAAACCCTACTATTGATAAGACTTCAATGATGGATCGAATTGCTGTAGGCCTTGGTTTTCCACTTGAAAATGCTAGAGAAATTGTAAAAGAGTCAATTAAATTCTTTCTTAAGGAGCCAGATATTGAAGATTTTAAAGATGTGATTAAAACAGTAAATCCAATGAATCATTAATCTAATGGTTTAATTATCAAATATTTTATTGATTTTTTTATATTTGCCGTAAAAACGTGTAATATGGGAATATCAGATTTTAATTTAAGTGGTGAACAAAAAAGAAATATAGAGCATTTTGCGAGTATAGTGAGATTGGCTTTGGCGGATGAAGTGATTTCTGAAAATGAAGAAAAATTATTAAAAAGACTAGCAAAGAGATTTCACATTTTAGATGAAAAATACAAAGCTATTCTTGAAAACCCACAAGATTACCCACTACATACACCACATAATTATGACAAACGAATTGAACGTTTGTATGATTTAGGAAAAATGATTTATGCTGATGGTGAAGTAGATGGTGATGAAGCAAAAGTGCTTAGAAGGATTTGCATAGGATTAGGCTTTCCAACAGATAACGCAGAAAAAGTTGCAGATGAAGCAATTCATTTAATTCTAAATGACAATGATATAGAAGAGTTTTCAAAAGCAATAAAATATGTAAATCGAATATAATAGGATTGTAAAAATTAAATTAGTCACTATTTTATTACCTTTGATGAAATTTTTGAACAATTTGAACGTTTAAAAATATTACAATCATAAAGATCCCAAAAGAACTATGAACTATGTAGCATATAAAAAAATATTGTTGATTGCATCAATATTGTTTTTAGTTAATTATACGATATACTCACAAGACGAAGATGATAAATGGGTTGTTGGTGCAGGTGTTAATGTTGTAGATATTAGATCTCCACATAAAATTGGAGGAGTAGTTAGGGATTATGTTAATGGATCTTTTGAAGATTTAAATGCTGCTGGTAGTTTAGTGAGAGTTTTTGTTGGTAGATATTTATCAAATGGTATAACAATTCAAGCTTCGGCTTCCGCAAATGAAATTCAAAAAGGTTGGTGGTATATGACAGGTGACCCTTTAACAAATGATTCATTTTTTGCATTAGATGGTAAATTCAAATATGATTTAAATTATTTATTACAGAGATCAACAGGTCCATTTGACCCATTTGTACTTGTTGGTGGTGGATATTCAAAAATTGGAGAAATCTCTAATGTGAACATTGCTGCTGGTTGGGGGTTTAATTTATGGTTTTCAAGGAGTGTTGGTTTAAATTTTCAATCGGATTATAATCATAATCCTAAAGGTTCAAAAACTGACTATTTTCAACATAGTATTGGATTGGTATTTAAATTAAGTACAAGCCCTAGATTTAGATGGAGAGGGAGATAATAAAACCTACCTAATCCCCATATTATTTATTAACTTGCATTTTAATTTCTATGAATGCAAAAATTAACTTTATTTCAGGTTTATAACGCTTCTGCTGGAAGTGGAAAAACATTTACGTTAGTAAAAGAGTACCTTAAAATTCTTTTATCAAGTAATAATTCTTTTAAATTTCAACAAATACTTGCTGTAACATTTACCAATAAAGCTGCTGGTGAAATGAAAGAGCGTGTTATTAGTAATCTTAATAGCTTTTCAAAGGGTAAAGCGAATGACATGCTCTCTGTAATTTGTGAAGAAGCTCATTTAACTGAAGAAATTGTTTTTAGTAGATCTAAAACTATATTAAATGCCATTTTACAAAATTATTCTGCATTTAGCATTACTACAATAGATAGTTTTACTCATAAATTAATTAGAACCTTTGCCCACGATTTACATTTGCCTCTAAATTTTGAGGTGGAAATGGATGCCGAAAGTTTACTGAATGAAGCTGTTGATGTGGTTATATCTAAAATTGGAGATCAAAAAGAATTAACAAACTTATTGGTGAGTTATTCTCTTCAAAAATTAGATGATGATAAGGCTTGGGATATTTCTAATGAATTAAAATCTTTTTCAAAAATTGTTTTAAATGAAAATCATGCTTCACATTTAAAGTTGTTGAATGATGTTTCAATTGACGAATTTAAAAACCTAAAAGAAAAGCTTCAAAAAGAAAATAAAATTATTGAAATTGATTTTGCAAAAATCGGTTCTGAAGGAATAGATTTAATTAAAAATAATAGATTAGAATTTGCTGAATTTGCATATTCAGGGGAATTGCCGAAACACTTTGTAAAATTAAAAGAGTTTAAAAAGCAAAAACCAGATAGTTTAAAATTTGATGGAAGGTTAAATAAAACCATTGAAGAAGGTAAGAATTTATACGCTGGAAAAACCTCAGCTTCATCAAAACAAATAATAGAAAGTATTGCCGCTGAATTACATGAGATTTATTTTAGATCAAAACGATTACATATTGATGTTTTTGGAAGGTATGTTCTTAATAGTATAATTGTAGAAAGCCTTATCCCATTGGCTGTGTTGAGTTACATAAACTCTGCATTAGAAGATATTAAAAGTGAGAATAATATATTGTTGAACGCTGAATTTAATCAGTTAATTAATGATACCATAAAAAATGAACCTGCTCCATTTATATATGAGCGGATTGGCGAAAAGTATCGTTATTATTTTATTGATGAAATGCAGGATACCTCAGAACTGCAATGGAAAAACTTAATTCCATTAATTGATAATGTTATTTCTTCTGAAAATGAGATTGGTGAAATTGGGAAATTACTTTTAGTAGGTGATGCTAAACAATCTATTTATAGATGGAGAGGAGGAAAAGCTGAGCAATTTATTTCTTTATCTTCATCTGAAGAAATTCAACAGAATAATCCTTTTTTTGTTGAAAAAAAACTGTGTAATTTAGATACAAATTATCGTAGTTTTTCAGAAATTATAACTTTCAATAATACTTTTTTTGGGCATGTTTCTAAATTTTTAAAGAAGGATAGTTTCAAAAATTTATTTTTTAATGGAAGTAATCAGTTATTGAATAAAAATATTGGTGGTTTTGTGCAAATGTCTTTTGTTGAAAAACAAGAAGATTCAGATGATAATGCTTTGATTTATCCCAAAAAGGTTTTTGAGATAATTGAAAATTTAGATCCCTCTTTTCAAAAAAATGAAGTATGTGTTTTAGTTCGTACACGAAAGCAGGGAGTTGAAATGGCGAACTATTTAACTGATAATGGAATAGAAATTATTTCATCTGAAACCTTGTTGTTAGGAAATAGTTTAAATGTTGATTTTATTATAAATTTACTTTATGTTCTTCAAAATCCAAACAACAAAGAATATAAAATTAAATTACTTTATTTTTTATATGAATATTTAAATATTCAGGATTCAAAACACTCTTTTTTTAGTGGGTTTATACATTTAAACAATGAACAATTTTTTGAGGAGTTAAGAGTATATGGTGTGGTTTTTAATTATAATGAATTTATTCATAATCCATTTTATGAAAGTATTGAATATATAATTAGAAGTTTTAATTTAGTTTTAGAATCGGACTCAAATATTCAATTCTTTTTGGATGTTGTTTTTGAATTTCAACAGAAACAACATGTATCATTAATAGCATTTTTAGAATATTGGGAGTTAAAGAAAGATAAATTGAGTATAGTTGCTCCAGAAGCCAAGAGTGCAATTAGAATTATGACTATTCATAAAGCAAAAGGCTTAGAATTTCCAGTTGTTATTTTTCCATATGACATAAATATTTACAATCAAATTAAACCAAAGGTTTGGTATAATTATGAACAAACAAGTTCATTAAAATCTATTTTGGTTAACTATAGTAATAAATTAAATTATATTGGAAAGCAAGGAGAACATCTTTTTGAAGAAAGGCAGGAAGAGTTAGAATTGGATAATTTTAACATTCTTTATGTGGCTCTTACAAGACCTGTTGAACAATTGTATATTATTTCAGAAAAGAAATTATCATCTAAAAACGAAGAAAATTTAAATCATGTTTCAGGATTGTTTATCAATTATCTGAAAGAATTAAATTTATGGCAATCTGAAAAAAATGAATATTGTTTTGGAGATCACAAAAGGATAGGGAAACCCCAGGAAGTTGAAAATAAATCAACAACTCAAAAAAGTTTTATTTCTAATTCCTGGAAAAATCATAATATTTCAATTGTTACAAATTCATCTTTATTGTGGGAAACAGAACAAGGGAAATCAATTGTTTATGGAAATTTAATTCATGAAATTTTATCTAAAGTAAAGACTAAGGATGATATTGAAGATGCATTACATCATTATTTGTACAAAGGGGTAATTAATAATTTAGAGCAAAAGAGTATAGAATCAATTTTGAATAAAATTGTAAGTCATAAAAAATTGATTTGCTATTTTGAGCATAATAAAGAGGTGTATAATGAGCAGGAAATTGTCACTGCAAATAGAGAGATTATAATTCCTGACAGAATTGTGGTTGAGAATGGAGAGATTACAATAATTGATTATAAAACGGGTTCTCTAGATAAAAAACACGAAAGTCAACTTCAAAATTATGCAAATGCACTAAATAAATTAGGATATATAATTAGAAAAAGAATATTAGTATATATTAATGATGAAATAATGGTGCAAGAAGTTTAAATTAATATAATTTTGTAAAAAAAATAAACAAAAATGTACGGTAAAATACAACAACACTTACAGCAGGAACTGCAAGAGATTAAAAAAGCAGGTTTATTTAAATCTGAAAGAATAATTACTTCATCACAAGATGCAGTAATCAAAATTAATACAGGAGAAGAAGTAATAAATTTTTGTGCGAACAATTATTTAGGACTTTCAAATAATGCTGAAGTAATTCAAGCAGCAAAAGACACCTTAGACTCTCATGGATTTGGAATGTCATCAGTTCGTTTTATTTGTGGAACTCAAGATATTCATAAAGAATTAGAGGCTAAAATAGCAGAATTTTATCAAACAGAAGATACGATACTTTATGCAGCGGCATTTGATGCAAATGGAGGGGTTTTTGAGCCTTTATTGTCTGATCAAGATGCAATTATTTCAGATTCATTGAATCATGCTTCAATAATCGATGGAGTTCGCTTATGCAAAGCAGGGAGATATAGATATGATAATAATGATATGGCATCTTTAGAAGAGCAATTAATTGAGGCTAACAAAAAGGAACATAGATTTAAGATTATTGTTACCGATGGTGTTTTCTCAATGGACGGAATTGTTGCTAAATTAGATGAAATTTGTGATTTAGCAGATAAATATGATGCCATGGTGATGGTAGATGAATGCCATGCAGCTGGTTTTATAGGTGAAACTGGTAGAGGAACTTTAGAATTGAAAAAAGTTTTAGGAAGAGTTGATATTGTAACTGGTACACTTGGAAAAGCTCTTGGTGGTGCTATGGGAGGATATACAACGGGTAAAAAGGAAATTATTGAATTATTGCGTCAGCGTTCAAGACCTTATTTATTTTCAAATTCTTTAGCGCCTGCGATAGTTGGAGCTTCATTAAAAGTTTTTGAAATGCTTTCAAAGGATACTTCATTAAGAGATAAGGTAGAGTGGAACACCAACTATTTTAAAGAGGGTATGACTAAAGCTGGGTTTGATATTGTTAAAGGAGATTCAGCAATTGTTCCGGTAATGTTGTATGATGCAAAATTATCTCAGGATATGGCAAATATGTTATTGGAAGAAGGAATTTATGTAATCGGATTTTTCTTCCCAGTTGTACCAAAAGGAAAGGCAAGAATTAGAGTTCAGTTATCTGCTGCTCATGACAAAGAACACTTGGATAAAGCAATAAATGCTTTTGTAAAAGTTGGAAAAAAACTAGAGGTTATTTAGAAAAATATTAAAAATTCACAATATTTGAGATAATTTTGTATTTTTGTGAATAAGGTCGAGCTATAATAGTTTACTTAAAAAAAAGAACATTAAATTTAATTAATTGAAAATGAAACATTTAAAAATTGCCATAATGGCTGTGTTGTTAATAGTATCTTATAGTAATGTAAGTGCTCAAGATGAAAATAATCCTTGGATGACAACTTTTGGAGCAAATTATATTGATATTACAGATGGAGATTCAGGAACAATTCTTCCTTATGTGTCTGTTGGTAGATATTTAGGTTCAGGGTTAAGTCTAGAACTTTCCGGAGCTATGAATGAAGTAGGAAGACCTTGGGGAACTGGAGCAGATGCTACTTTTTTCGGATTGGATTTAAATGTAAAGTATGACTTAAATAATGCTTTTGGTGATACAAAATGGTTTGACCCATTCTTATTTACTGGTGTTGGTCAAAACGCACTAGGAGCAGAAAATGGATTAGGATTTAATATTGGTGCTGGTTTTAATGCTTGGTTTACTGATAAAGTAGGTATTAGTCTTAAAAGTGGATATAAAAAAGTAAACACTCCAGTTGACTTTGAAATGATGCAACATTCAGTTGGGTTAGTTTGGAGATTTGGGAAATCAGATACTGATGGTGATGGTGTGAGAGATAGAGATGATAACTGTCCTCAAGTTGCTGGTTTAGCAGAATTTAATGGATGTCCTGATACTGACGCAGATGATGACGGTGTTGAAGACTGTTGTGATGAGTGTCCAGAAATTGCTGGTTTACCAGAATTTAAGGGATGCCCTGATACAGATGGTGACGGAGTTAGAGATATTGAAGATGATTGTCCAAAAGTAGCTGGATTAAAGGAATTAAATGGATGCCCAGATAAAGATGGTGATGGTGTAACAGATTCATTGGATGAATGTCCAGAAGTTGCTGGTCCAGAAGCTAACAGTGGTTGTCCTTATATTGATAATGATGGTGATGGTGTAATTGACATTTTAGATAAATGTATTACAGTTCCAGGACCTGCATCTAATGAAGGTTGTCCAGAAGTATTTATGGCAAAAGAAACTATTGATTTAGCTGCAAAAGGAATTAATTTTGATACTGGGAAATCTGTTATCAAGCCAAATGTTGTTGCTATTTTAGATAAAGTTGCTACAATTTTAAATCAAAATGAAAATTTACAATTTAATTTTGCTATTAATGGTTATACTGATAATGTAGGTTCAACAAATAGAAACCTTGTTTTATCACAAGATAGAGCTAATGCAGTAAAAAAATATTTAATTGGTAAAGGTGTTGATGCAACTAGATTAACAGCTACTGGTTATGGTGAAACTTCATTTATTGATTCAAATGCAACAAGAGCAGGAAGATTTAATAACAGAAGAGTTGAAATTAAGGAACAGAAATAAGATTAATTAATTTTCAAAAAAAAAGCTACTTTTTTAAAGTAGCTTTTTTTTTGAAAGTTTGAATAATAACTAATTAAAAGCTAACTTTATATAACTAAAAAGAATTATTAATTAAATTCATTAAAAATGAAACATTTAAAAATAACACTATTTGCTTTATTATTGATTGTTGGTTTCAACAATGCGATTGCGCAGGATGAGAATAACACTTGGGCTGTAGGTCTTGGAGTAAACTCGGTTGATTTTTACCCCACTAATGCTAATCTTGCAGGCCATGGAGGGTGGTTTGAAGAATATGTAAATATTGGAGATCATCATAACATTATTCCTGCTATTAGTAAAATAACTGTGAGTAAGTATTTAGATGATGGTTTTAGTTTCGAAATTGCGGGTGCGATAAACAAGATTTCAAAAATAGGAGATAATAGTGCTGCTGATCTATCATATTTTGGATTGGATGGTGCACTTAAATATGATCTAAATAAAATTATTGGAGATACATCATGGTTTAATCCTTATGGAACAATTGGTGGGGGATATACTTGGTTAGATGATTTTGGTACAGGGACTTTTAATGGTGGTTTAGGAGTAAATTTATGGTTCTCAGATAATTTAGGTATAAATATTGAATCAAAATATAAGCATGCTTTTGATAGTTCAATTGTTCAACATTTTCAACACTCACTAGGTTTAATTATAAAAATGGGTGGATCTGATATGGATGGAGATGGAGTTTATGATAAATATGACGCATGTCCAGAGGTGTTTGGTTTAGCTGAATATAAAGGTTGTCCAGATGCTGATGCTGATGGTGTAATCGATTCTAAAGATGATTGCCCAAATGTAGCAGGTTTAGAAACTTTAAATGGTTGTCCTGATACGGATGCTGATGGAATTGCAGATAAAAATGATGCATGTCCTAATGAAAAAGGAACGAAAGCGAATAAAGGTTGTCCTGATAGCGATGGAGATACTGTAATTGATAAAAATGATACCTGTCCAAATGTTGCTGGGCCAGTTGAAAATAAAGGTTGTCCTTGGCCAGATACTGATGGTGATGGTGTTTTAGATAAAGATGATAACTGTATTAATGAAGCAGGTCCTGCCTCAAACAAAGGTTGTCCTGAAATTAGTCAAGTAGAAATAGCAAAATTGGAAGAGCTATTTAAAACAGTTTATTTTGATTCGGGAAAAAATACATTTACTAGCGAAACAATCTCGAAATTAGATGAGGCAGCTTCAATAATGACTAAATATTCAACTGCTAAATTTAACTTATCAGGTCATACCGATAGTCAGGGAAGTAAAAAGTTTAATCTAGAATTATCAGATTCAAGAGCAAATGCTGTTAAGGATTATCTTGTATCTAAAGGTGTTGGTTCAAGTAATTTAGTAGCAAAGGGGTTTGGAGAAGACATGCCAATTGCAACAAATAATACAAGAACTGGAAGATCTAAAAATAGAAGAGTAGAAGTTAAGTTAATGAACTAATTTCTAGTTTTTCTTGAATGATAAAAAACCATCCTGCTAGGATGGTTTTTTTATTTTAGATTAAAAAGTTTTGAGAATTAATAGGGGTTAAATTAGTAGGAGTAATTGTGTGATTATGAGAAATATATCCAAAAGAACTTTTTTTACATTGTTAACCTTCATTTTTGCTTTAAATATAAATGCGCAAAATAAAGATGATTTATGAGGCATTGGGTTCGGCTTGAATGCTGTAGATTTTTATCCTGCAAATTTAAGTGGGATGGAAACAGAAAATGGGGTTTAGACAAAGAGGTTTGACAGTTTTTTAAAAATTGATAATTATAATTACATTAGTGCTCCTTCGAAATTAAGTATTTGTAGATATTTAAATAAGAGTTTTAATTTGGAACTTGCTGTGAGTATTAATAAAATAACTAATATGGGAAATATTGGTGTTTCAAAAAGTCACTCGTATCTTGCTGTTGATATTAACTTTAATTATAAAATAAACAATATTATTGGGGGATCAACTTGGTTTGATCCATATGCTGTTGTAGGAGGTGGTGCACATATTTTATTATCTGATAAGGCTTTAACATTAAATTTTGGTGTTGGAACAAAGCTTTGGCTTGGGAAAAAAGCGGGAGTTAGGTTACAATCTGAATATAAGCACACCATTAAAGGATCATTTAATCATTTTCAACATTCAATAGGTGTATTTTATAAATTTGGAAGTAAAGATGAGGGATGTCCAAATTTCGATGGAGATGGAATTGTAGATATATATGATGAGTGTGTTTATGAAACTGGCCCTAAAACCAATAAAGGATGTCCAGTCATAACTAAAGTAGAATTAGCAAAATTAGATGAGTTATTCAGAACAGTTTATTTTGATTCAGGATGAAGTTCATTTACTGAAGATACCTTTTTTAGATTAGACGAGATCGTTCAAATAATGATTAAGAACTCAACGGCTAAATTCAGTATTTTAGGGCATGCAGATAATACTGGTGATAGTATTATTAACCGAACACTTTCTAATTCTAGAGCAAATGCGGTTAAAGAATATCTTGTTTCTAAATGTGTTGATTCAAGTAATTTAGAAGCGAACGGTTTTGGAGACGATTTGCCAATTGCTTCAAATAATACAAGAGTTGGAAGATCTAAAAATAGAAGGGTGGAAGTTAAATTAATTAATTAGTTAAACCTTTGCTTTTAATTATAAAAAACCATTCGTATTCGAATGGTTTTTTTACTTTTATAAAGTAAAAAAAAATCAATGGATTCATTTATTTCAAGGGTCGTAGATGACGTACTTTCAAAACATAATAATTATAAAAATTTAATATTTGTACTACCAAGCCAACGATCATGTATTTTCCTAAAAGAGGAAATTATAAAAAAGCTTCCAGAGTCTTCATTTTTGCCTAAAATTGTTAGTATTGAGAATTATATACAAGAAATTGGAGATTTAAGCTTAATTGATAATACCCAGCTTTTATTTGAATTTTACAGTGTTTATAAAAGTAACATTCCATTAGAAAATATTGAGTCTTTTGATACATTTTGTCAGTGGGCAACAATTGCATTAAGCGATTTTAATGAAATTGATAGTTATTTAGTAAACTCAAAAGATTTTTTTTCAAATTTAAGAGATATAAAAAAATTAGAAAATTGGTTTCAGGATAAAAAGCCAAGTAAATTAGCTGTTAATTATCTAGAATTTTTCGAAAAACTTCATCTTTTATATGAAAGTTTAGGGAAAAGCTTAAAGGAAAACAAATTTGGTTATCAAGGTCTTATTTATAAAGAAGCTAATAATAACTTAGAGTATTATATAAGTAACAATAAGGAAAATCATATTGTATTTGCAGGGTTTAATGCTTTAAATAAGGCGGAAGAATTTTTTTTACAAGAGATGTTAAATAATGGAATTGCATCTGCGTATTGGGATTGTGATGAATCAATATTAAATAAAACAAACGAGGCAGGTAGTTTTCTTAGAAAATACAAAAACAATTGGTCTTATTATGAAAACCACCCTTTTTTATGGGTTAGTCAAAACAATAAAAAGGAAAGAAATATAAATATAATTGGAGCTCCAAAAAATATTACTCAAATAAAATATGCTGGGGAACTTTTATCAAATTTAACTCACTTTCAAAAAACTGCATTAGTTTTGGCTGATGAAAACTTATTGTCTTTAACGTTAAACTCACTACCTAACAATGTTAAAAATATTAACATTACAATGGGGTATGCTTTGGCCGATATTCCGATTTCCAGTTTATTTGACAATTTATTTAAACTTCATTTAAATCAACGAAAATTTGATAAAGTATCTAAGGGTCAATTTTATTATAAAGATGTTTTAAACCTCTTAAATGACCCTATACTAAATAAATTATACAATGAATCACTTCAAATTATTATTCAAAATATTAATAAGGAGAATAGTATTTTTATCTCTTTAAAAGATTTAAAAAAGTTAATTGGAGCCGAAGAACATGAGGGGCTTTCTTTAGTATTTTCATTGTTTGAATTTTCATTAGATATTAATTTAATCATAAAAAAGTGTTCAATTTTAATTAATGAATTAAAGGAGTACTCTGTAGGTCTTGAAAAAGAATATTTATTTCGTTTTTACACAATTTTTAGACAACTTGAAACTCTTAATTCAACATACAACCATATCACAGATTTAAAAACACTTACTTTATTTTATAATCAATTATTAAAAAACGAGAAGTTGGCGTTTCAAGGAGAGCCATTACAAGGATTGCAATTAATGGGAATGTTGGAAACAAGGGCGCTCGACTTTGACACCATTATATTAACGTCTTTGAATGAAGGAATTTTACCTGCAGGAAAAAGCGATTTTTCGTTTATTCCATTTGATGTTAAGAAATACTTTGGCTTACCAACTTACCAAGAAAAAGATTCAATATTTTCATACCATTTTCAAAGATTGATACAAAGAGCTAAAAATGTTTATTTGATTTATAACACAGAAGCAGATGGATATGGAGCAGGTGAAAAAAGTAGGTTTTTAACCCAATTGGAAATTAATCATCCCGAAATTAATAAAATAATTATCAGTCCAAAAGTCCAGAAATCTGAAAAATCTACCTTATCAATATTAAAAACAGATGAAGTGCTTCAAAAGTTAAAAGAAGTATTTACAAGGGGAATTTCACCATCAGCATTATCAACTTATATTTATAACCCAACGAGTTTTTACGAACAAAAAGTATTAGGTATTAAAGAGGAAAACGAGGTTGAAGAAACAATAGCAGTTAACACCATGGGATCTGTAATTCATGATGTACTCGAAGAAATGTACAAACCATTTATTGATCATTATTTAAAGGTTGAAAATATTGTAAGCATGCAAAAAAACTGTGAGGTTTTACTATCAAAGTTTTTTGAAAAGCATTATTTAAAAGGAAATATTCAAACGGGAAAGAACAAATTAATATTTGAGGTTAGTAAAAATCATATTAATCGTTTTTTAAAGCAGGAATTAAAGGTTTTAAATTCAAAAAAACAACTTAAAATTATTGCGTTAGAAGAAAATTTGAGTGCTGAAATTTTTATTGAAGGAATTGATTATCCAGTTAAAATAAGAGGTATTGTTGATAGAATTGACCAGTTGGATGGTGTTACCAGGATTATTGACTATAAAACTGGAAAAGTGGACGCAGGCCAGCTTAAAATGTCCGATTTCAGTTTACTGCAAGAAGATTATAAATACACAAAAGCAATGCAGGTAATGTTATATTCTTATTTGTATCTTTCAAAACCAAAACAACCTGTTACAAGCCTGCAAAGCGGGGTTTATTCGTTTAAAAATTTAAATTCAGGGTTTTTAAGAATGAATTTTTCAGAAAAATTTAGAGGAATTGATTATGATGTTTCAGAAGAAAGGGTTCAAGGTTTTATGGATGAAATTAAACTCCTTATTGGGAATATTTTAAACCAAAAAGAAGAGTTTGTTGAAAATAAAAATTTACCATTTTAGAAAAATAATATGCAAGTAGTAAAAAATATAGTAGTTAAAAGTAGTTTTCATACTAAGCCAATAGTAACAGACCTTTTTTATAAAAAGAACAACATAAAAAAGCCAATAGTTATTTTTTGTCATGGTTATAAAGGTTATAAAGACTGGGGAGCTTGGAATATTGCAGCGAAGGAATTTGCCAATGCTGAAATGTTTTTTGTAAAATTTAATTTCTCTCATAATGGAGGAACATTGGAAAATCCAATTGATTTCCCCGATTTGGAGGCTTTTGGTCAAAATAATTTTACTATTGAATTAAATGATTTGGAAAATGTAATTGATTGGGTAACCACTAATGAAGATTTTCAAAATGAAATTAATATTGATGATATTACCTTAATAGGACATTCAAGGGGTGGAGGAACGGTTACGATAAAAGCTTCTGAGAATAAAAAGGTAACTAACCTAATTACATGGGCAGGAGTGTCGGATTTTGGCTCTCGATTTCCAACAGGTGAAATATTAAGTGGATGGAGAAAAGCTGGTGTTTCATTTATTGAAAATGCAAGAACAAAACAACAGATGCCTCATTATTTTCAATTTTATAAAAACTTTAAAGAATTTGAAGAGTTATTAACTATTAAAAATGCTGTTTCAAGAATAAAAATTCCACAGCTAATTCTTCATGGAGAATTTGATGATGTTGTTCCCTTAAAAGAAGCTGAAAATTTGCATTTATGGAACCCAAATAGTGAACTTAAGGTTATAAAAGATATGAACCATTCTTTAGGTTGTGTGCAACCATGGGAAAGTACTCAAATGCCTGAAAATTTAAAACAAGTTGTAAAATGTAGTATTGATTTTATAAAATCTAAAAACTAGGATGATAACAAAAGCTTTAATTTCAGATTTAGATGAAATATATAATTTGACTAAAAATTGTGCTAAAGATTTAATTAAAAAAAAGATTTTTCAGTGGAATGAATCGTATCCTTCCAAAGAAATATTACGAAATGATATTGAATTAGAGCAACTTTGGAAATTTAAAGATAATGATGCTATAATTGCTGTAATAGTCCTAACAGAAATTGTAGATAAGGAATATTTGTCTGTAACCTGGTTTACGGAAAATTCGAAAAATTTATATGTGCATAGATTAGCAGTTGATCCAAAGAAACAAGGAAAGGGGTTTGCCAAACAAATGATGGATTTTGCTGAATATTACGCTGAGAAAAATAACTATACTTCGGTTAGGTTAGATACTTTTAGTGAAAATATAAGAAATCAGAAGTTTTATGAAACGAGGAATTACATAAAACTTGAAAATATCTTTTTTCTAAATCAAAGTGAGCAACCATTTTGTTGTTATGAAAAGGTCATAAACAAAAGCTAAATATTTTAATAAGCAACCAAATAAATTACCTTTGCATTTTAAAATTTATAAGACTTACTTAACTGTACTCTTTGTATGGTAAAATATTAAAATGCATAAAGAATCTAATATTACCTTTAAAGGAATTAATAAACTTGCAATACCTGCAATAATTTCTGGAATTGCTGAACCGTTGCTTTCAATTACTGATACAGCTATTGTTGGGAATATTCAAGAAAATCCTACGGAAGCTTTGGCAGCAGTAGGTATTGCTGGGTCATTTATTTCGGCATTGATTTGGATATTAGCACAAACAAGATCGGCAATTTCTGCAATTGTAGCAAAATATTTGGGAGCAAAGAAGTTAAATGAAATAGCAACATTGCCAGCTCAAATAATTGCAATTAATTTAACATTAGCTGTAATTATTTATTTTACAACAGTGGTTTTTGCTAATGAAATATTTCAATTGTATAATGCTGAAGGCTTAATATTAAATTATTCAATAGATTATTTTAAAATTAGAGCAATTGGATTTCCACTAACACTTTTTGTGTTTTCATCATTTGGAATTTTTAGAGGTTTACAAAATACTTTTTGGCCAATGGTTATAAGTATTACTGGTGCGGTATTAAATATTGGATTAGATTTTGCCTTGGTTTATGGAATTGAAGGCTTTATAGATCCAATGAATGTGAAAGGAGCGGCCTGGGCAAGTGTCATAGCTCAAGGTGTAATGGCAATTTTAGCGTTAGTATTAATAATTAAAAAAACACCTTTTAGTTTAAAATTTACTTTTCCATTTAATAAGGAAATTAAGAATTTACTAAAAATTAGCTTCAACTTAATCATAAGAGCTGTTGCTCTAAACATTGCCTTATATTTGGCTAATAGTTTTGCTACAGGGTATGGAGATAATTATATAGCTGCACAAACAATAGCTTTTCAAATATGGTTGTTTTTTGCCTTCTTTATTGATGGTTATGCCAGTGTTGGTAACATTGTTTCTGGGAAGTTATTAGGTGAAAAGAACTATGAAAAAATGTGGAAGTTAAGCATTAAACTAAGTAGATATTCTATTGTTATTTCTATTTTATTGAGTGTTTTCTGTGCATTTTTATATTTTCCAATAGGTAAACTTTTTTCTCAAGAAGAAATGGTTTTACAATCTTTTTATAGTATTTTTTGGATAGTTCTTTTAATGCAGCCAATAAATGCCGTAGCATTTGTTTTTGATGGTATTTTTAAAGGACTTGCAGAAGCTGTTATTCTTAGAAATTTATTAATTGTTGCTACATTTTTTGGGTTTGTTCCTGTGTTGTTGATTGGAGATTATTTAAATTTAAAACTATATGCAATTTGGATGGCTTTTACTATTTGGATGGTGCTTAGGGCTGGGATATTAGTTATTAAATTTAGAAGAAAATATTTACATAAAAACGCTTAACTTTGAACCTTATGAGCAAAGGTAGTTTATACACGTATATAGAAAATAATATTGCAACCATTGAGTTTGGTCATTCTGCAAGTAATTCCTTTCCAAGTGAATTATTAAATAGATTAACAACTTCTTTAAATGAATTGAGTATCAATGAAGATGTTCATATTATTGTTTTAAGAAGCGAAGGTGAAAAAACCTTTTGCGCTGGTGCTTCCTTTGATGAACTGGTTTCTATTTCTAATTTAAAGGAGGGGAAAAAGTTCTTTTTAGGGTTTGCTAATGTAATTAACGCCATTCGTTCTAATTCAAAAATGGTTATTGGGAGAATTCAAGGAAAAGTAGTTGGTGGAGGAGTAGGATTGGCAGCAGCTTGTGATTATTGTTTGGCTACTGAACAGGCATCAATAAAATTATCTGAATTTACTATTGGTATTGGTCCTTTTGTAATTGAGCCAGCAGTAAGAAGAAAAATTGGGCTAGCCGCTTTTAGTGAATTAACTCTGGATGCTACAAGTTGGCAAAATGCTTATTGGGCTAAAGAAAAAGGATTGTACGCTAAGGTTTTTGAAAGTATTAGGGAGTTAGATGAAGAGGTTAACATATTGGCAGGAAAACTATCAGGATATAACTCTGAAGCTTTAAAAGCAATGAAAAAGACTTTATGGGAAGGAACTGATCACTGGAATGTGTTACTTGAAAATAAGGCTGAAATAAGTGGTAATTTAGTACTTTCTGAATTTACTAAATCAGCTTTAGAAAAATTTAAAAAATAAGATATGTTGGCGAGTTTTATTAGTTTATTTCAGCAAGTTAATATTGAGGAGAAAATGAAGAATGCTCCTGATAGTGGGTATGAAATAGGAGTTGTTATTGGAACTTATTTGCCTTTTGCAGTATTGGTTTTACTGGCATATTTAGTGTATTATAGAGCAAAAAACAGAAAAGATTTAAACGATTAGTTATGAGTAATATTAGAATAACAAAGCAATTCGATTTTGAAACAGGTCATGCTTTGTATGGGTATGATGGTAAATGTAAAAATGTTCATGGGCATAGCTATAAATTATCAGTAACAGTTATTGGATCTCCAATTGAAGACACTAATAATGTAAAGTGTGGAATGGTAATTGATTTTGGAGACTTAAAGAAAATTGTTTCTTCAGAAATAGTTGATAAATTTGACCACTCTACAGTATTTAATAAGACCACACCTCATATAGAGTTAGCAAAAGAACTGAAAAAAAGAGGACATAGTGTAATTTTGGTAGACTATCAACCAACTAGTGAGAAGATGCTTGTTGATTTTGCTGAAAAGATTAAAAATCGTTTACCTAAAGATGTTAAGTTACATTCTTTGAAGTTGCAAGAAACGGGAACATCGCACGCAGAATGGTATGCTTCAGATCAATAGTTTTAATTAAGAAATTTATTTACCATTAAAGGTGTTCATGGTATTGTTTAATCCAGCAGTACCAAACGACTTTATAAGTTTACATCCAGTTTCTAATCTTTCAACGAGTTGTTCTTTTTCTTCGGTGTTCCATTCACCTAAAACAAAATCAGATTGACGACCTTTTGAAAATTCCGAACCTACGCCAAATCTAAATCGAGCATATTTTTGTGTTTGGAGCGCGGCATTTATATCTTTTAATCCGTTGTGTCCACCATCGCTTCCTTTTGCTTTTACACGGATAGCCCCAAAAGATAAATTTAAATCATCACAAATAATAAGTAAATTTTCTAATGGAATTTTTTCTTTTGTAAGCCAATATTTAACAGCTTTACCACTTAAATTCATAAAGGTAGAAGGCTTTAAAAGAATAAATGTTCTTCCCTTAAATCTAAAGCTTGCAATGGATCCTAGTTTATCAGTAGTAAATGAGATTTCCTCTTTAGCAGCTATTTTATCTAATATTTCAAAACCGATATTATGTCTTGTATTGTTGTATTTTTCTCCAATATTTCCTAGTCCTACAATTAAAAATTTTTTCATGGGATCGATTGTTGATTTTTCTTCTTTTGTTTTGAAAAGTGTTTTAATGAATTGTAGTAATTGCATTCAACAAAAATAACAAAAAGAATGAAATTTTATTAAAAAGAAAAAGCGTTGCAATTGCAACGCTTTTTTAATTTTATTGATGCGAATATTATTCGGCAGCAGCTTCTTCAGTAGCTTCTTCACCTTCTTCTTCGTCTTCGTCACTCACTGCAACAGCAGCTCTAGATGTTCTAACTTGAACAACTACTGAGTTTTCTGGGTGTAAAATTGAGTATTTTTCATTTTCTAATTCAGTAACAAATAATTTACTTCCAATTTTTAACTTAGAAATATCAGCATTGATAAAATCAGGTAAATCAGCAGGTAATGCTCTTACACTTAATTTACGCATAGCGAAACGTAAAGATCCACCATTGATAACTCCTGGAGAGTTACCAACTAATCTTACAGGAATGTTCATAGTTACCAATTTATCATCAAATAATTGGTAAAAGTCAACATGTAAAATTTTGTCAGAAACTGGGTGGAACTGAATATCTTGCAAAATTGCATGATATGTTGCTCCTTCTAATTCAATCGTAGCAGTATAAACGTTCGCTGTATACACTAATTTTTTGAATGATACTTCATCCGCTGAAAAGTGTAATGGTTTATCCCCTCCGTATAATACGCAAGGTACCTTTCCAGCATTACGTAAGGCTTTAGTCGCTGCTTTACCTACGCTTTCTCTTTGAGATCCTTTGATTGTAATTGATTGCATTTATTTATATATTTATTAATTATTTACATTAAAAATTGTCCGCTAATAGATGTGTTGTCTTGTACTTTATGCATCACATCGGCAAACAAAGGGGCGCAAGATACAACTTTTATTTTAGAACTTTCTCTTTTTAAAGGAATTGTATCTGATACTATAAGTTCGGTTAAGCTTGAATTTTCAATTCTTTCATAAGCTTCACCCGAAAGAATTGGGTGTGTACAAATTGCACGAACACTTAAAGCTCCTTTTTCTAGCATTATATCAGCTGCTTTAGTAAGAGTTCCTCCTGTATCAATCATATCATCAACAATTATTACATGACGATCTTTTACTTCACCAATTAATTCCATTGTATCAATAATGTTTGCTTTTAATCGTTGTTTGTAGCAAATTACTACTTCACTTTCTAAAAATTTAGAATACGCATAAGCACGTTTTGATCCTCCCATATCTGGAGAAGCAATAGTTAAATTTTCTAATTTTAGACTATTTACATACGGTAAAAATATTGTTGAAGCATATAAGTGGTCAACTGGTTTTTCGAAAAATCCTTGAATTTGATCTGCATGTAAATCCATTGTCATTATCCTAGTTGCTCCTGCAGTTTGTAACAGATTTGCTACTAGTTTAGCCCCAATTGCAACACGAGGCTTGTCTTTTCTATCTTGTCTTGCCCATCCAAAATAAGGGATTACTGCAGTTATATGTCTGGCAGATGCACGTTTAGCAGCATCTAACATTAACAACATTTCCATTAAATTATCTGAATTTGGAAATGTAGATCCAATAATAAACACGCGTCTACCTCTTACAGAATCTACAAAGGCAGGCTGAAACTCACCATCACTAAATCTTGAAACTATTACATTTCCAAGCGATACTCCATAATGTTTAGCAATGTCTTCAGCTAAATGTTGACTTTGCGTACATGCAAATAGTTTGGGTTCTAGGTTGTTACCTTCCATATTTTTTAGTTGTGTTATTTAATTGATTTATTATGTGTTGTTGTTTTGTTGGTGCAAATTTAAAATTATTTATATAGTTACGGTATAACAAAGTTGATTTTTTATGATTTAGATGAAAAAAATTTATAAATTTGCAAACCAATTCAAAAAGCCTCGATGGCGGAACTGGTAGACGCGCTGGATTCAAAATCCAGTTCTTTCGGGAGTGCGGGTTCGATTCCCGCTCGAGGTACAAAAACCCTTCTAATATTTATTAGTAGGGTTTTATTTTTTTAAAGGAATATTTTTTTATAAAAAACGGCTATTTTACAAAGTCGGGCCATCTTTTTAAATAAGTAACAAACTTTTCGCCTAATCCTTCTTTTTTAAGGTGTTCTTCTGAAACTGGAATTTTAATTGGATTAAAGGTTGGGTTTTCTATAACTAATTTCGGAAAGTTGTGATGTAATATTGCTGAAGTTCCAATAGAAACAAAATCGACCCCAGAATCTAAAACTTTTTGTACATCAACTGCATTGTAAATTTTTCCAGCAACAGTCCATTTTACATTTTTAAAATCTAAGCTACTAAAATGCTCTAATAAGGTGATTTTTTGATATTTTTCTTCGTTAGGAATTTTAAAACAATCCCATAAGGAGATGTCTAAAAAATCTATATTTCCTAAATCAATTAACTGCTGACAAATCGTTTTTATCTCTTCAATATCCATTCCAAATCTTTCAGGTGATAATCGAACACCAAGTAAAAAATATTTTCCGCATTTTTCTCTAATTCCATCAACTATTTCAAATAGCAATCGAGATCTATTTAATAATGATCCACCATAATCATCGGTTCTTTTATTTATTTCTGAACTTAAAAATTGAGTTAAAATATATCCGTGAGCACCATGAACTTCAACACCATTGTAACCACATTTTTTGGAGCGAATAGCAGCAGTTATAAAATCATCTCTTAATTGTTTAACTTCTTTTAAAGTTAGACCACGTGCATTGGTTTCCTCATTCTCGGAAGGACAAACAGGTTTAACATTTATCAAATCTGCCGGAGTTCGCATTCCTGCATGGTGTAATTGAATAACAGCTAAACTTCCCTTTTCTTTAATATTTGTGGTTAATTTTATATGCCCTTCGTTTAAGTCATCACTAAATATACCTAGTTGACCAGAAAACCCCTTTCCAACTTCTTGTACATGCGATGCGCAAGTCATTACCAAGCCAAATTCACCTTCTGCTCTCATAGTTAACCATTTTAGTTCATCATTGGAAAGTTGACCATTCTCGTGGCTTTGTTGGTTAGTTAGTGGAGCTAACATAAATCTATTCTTCATAGTTGCACCACAAGGGAAAGTTATTGTTGAATTGGGATGGGCCATAATAAAATATTAAAAAGATGTTTGGGTCAAATTTAAGTAGAAATATTAGATGTTTTAAAACTAAATTATCCAATCAAATTTTGATTTTCATTTAGTTGTTTCGATATTTTTAATAGGTTTTATAGGTTTCAGATTAAATATTGATTTCAAGAATTAGTTAAGTTTTAATTTATATTTCTTTTTTAAAGTTTATAGTAAACCCTCCAAACGACTTTGCGAATAAATTATAGAGTATTGCTTCAATAATTCCTAAGAAAAAACCAATCACTATAAAAATAATAGGCATACCAATCAATGCACCAAAGGCTAAAAATGTTCCAAAACTTAACCCCGGTGTTTCTGAAGAAGAAATCCAATCAATACTAACAAGTGTATCGATAATAAGACCACCAAATGAATATATAATACCACAAATTACGCCTACTAATCCCGTCAAAAAAGCTTGAAATTTTGCAAATGCAAAAATTTTAATTCTTTGTAATTTCCCCATAATATTACTAATTGAGATATTATAATAATTATACTTTGTATATCCAATTGTAATTTCTCGTTGTTTTTTTATTCGTCGTAACTTAATACTTCGTTCGTCGATAGTAAACGAAGATTTATCGTTATAAACTTTTACATGGGAAGTATTTTTTGAAATTTACATTAAATTACTGAAAAGGAACATGAATAAACCACTTTCCATATTATTAGTTGAAGATGATATCATTGAAATAATGAAGTTCAATAGAACGGTATCTTCTTTAAATGTAAATTGTTCAATTAACGAAGCCAAAAATGGTGAAGAAGCTATCGATTTTTTAATGGATACTCCTCACTTACCAGATATAATTCTACTTGATCTTAACATGCCAAAAATTAATGGTATTGAATTCTTAAAGATTATTAAAGAGAATGATAATTTTAAAGGAATTCCAACCATAATTTTAACTACTTCTACTAATCAAACCGATTTACTAGAATGTAATAGAATTGGAGTTAGTGGCTATATGGTTAAACCCTTGAAATATGAAGATTACGTTTCTAAAATTCAAAAAACTGTTTCTTATTGGAGTGAAAGTGAGCGGTTCACCGCTTAATTTCCATAAGTTTATCCCATATTCATAGTTGATATGTTATTTAATTCATTAAAATTTATTTTTGGAAAATAGCATAGCTGGTTAAAATTCTTAAGGTTTGATAAAAATCTAAACCCTAATTTTAATGCTGCATGTAATCCTTTTTCTTTTTTAATATTTACTACACTAGTATTGTTTGGGAATTGTTCTGAAATTTGTTCTAAAATTTCAAGTGTATTATCTGTACTCCCATTATTTACAAAACATAAATGAATGTTTTTTTGAATATCTAAGAACTGAGCTATTTCAACTTTATTAATTTGACTTTCTTGGTTGTAAAGCGTAATTATAATTCCTGTTTTCATGTTTTACTTTTTTTTGAGGTTGGTTATAAGTCCAGGCAATTTGCCCTAATTGAAATATGATTTTTATAGAATCTTTCATTGATAATTTTGATCCATCTGCATGTATCCATCTTTTTAGTGGTTTTTCACAAAGTATTTCTTCTGCAATTTGAAGGTTTAAACGCTTTTTTATTCTTAGAAATATTTCAACATCAAATAACCATTTTGTGATAAACTTATCTTTAAAAGCCATATTTATGATGTCTTTGTCAAATATTTTGGCACCACACTGGGTATCTTTAAAATTCATTCCAAGAATTTTTCTAATAATAAAGTTTACAGTTAAACTAATTATTTTTCGAGCAGATTCTTTAGTAATATTGGCTCCCATTCTATTAATTCTTGAACCA
>Ga0193959_1000043_pt1 | contig 54633 bp, 54 predicted proteins | sample FB_2_MG_FD_140333 | JGI IMG/M metagenome (GOLD analysis project Ga0193959, IMG submission 140333) | Microbial mat bacterial communities from the Broadkill River, Lewes, Delaware, United States - FB_2_MG | ecosystem: Environmental > Aquatic > Freshwater > River > Microbial mats | place: USA... | reverse complement strand
CACCAATGCATTAAGGTTATATTGAAAATGCACAAAGTGGATTTTGCTAATATTGATCTCAACCTTCTCAAGCTATTTGAGGCGCTTGTAAAAGAGCGCAGTGTCACTCGCGCAGGCCAGAAATTGGGCCTTAGCCAACCGGCCGCTAGCCGTGGTCTGGGGCGTCTTCGCCGTTTGTTAAATGATCAGCTTGTGGTGCGTACATCGCAAGGGTTGGAACTGACACCGAGGGCAGTCGCTTTATCTGAGCCAGTGGCAAGGCTGCTTGAAGATGCGCGATCAATCGTAGCGCCTTTAACGTTTGAGCCTAAAACCGCATCAGGCCGGGTGACTATTGCCACCACTGATCATATGGCATTGTTATTGATGCCATTACTGCTAACAAAGTTAGCGCACTTGGCCCCAATGCTTGATCTGGAGATCCCGGCGGCATCGGGTGACAATATTAATCTGGTTTCACAGGGAGACACTGATTTAGCTATAGGCGTTTACGGTGAGTTGCCCGCACGGTTCCATCAGCGATCACTCTATGATGAAGATTTGGTCTGTCTGGTTCGCCGTAAACACCCTGTGATTGCCGAAGCATTAACCTTAGAGCATTTTATTTCGTTGCCGCATATATCGGTCATTATTACAGGTTATGGCAGTAGTGCCGTTGATGCGGCATTGCACACTAAAGGGCTGAGCCGGCGCGTGGCGGTGCGGCTCCCTCATTTTCTTGCCGCTCCTATGTTGGTGGCACAAAGTGATATGATTTTATCGCTTCCCCGTCGACTAGCTCATCGAATCGCGATATCAACACCGGTTAAAATTTTTGAGATGCCGTTAAATATACAGCACTTTAGCCCGTCCATGATTTGGCATGAGAGAAAGCACAACGACCCTGCTCATGTATGGTTGCGACAATTAATAACAGAAGTGGCCTCTGAGATAGCATGATCATTAAAGGCAAGCCCGGTGTATTTTGTAGATGTTGGAATTAATGTAACGCTTCGATGCGTTATTTACATTGTGCAATGAGTTCACTGCTTACACACTAATAGAAGACCTCGCCTCTTATCCCTATTTGTCACTACTTTCTGGCAAATGTCCCGTCTTAACAAAAATGATTGCCCCGTCTTCTTTGCTGTAGGGCTTATGTGCACTTAAATGTGGGGAGCGCAGCCACGAACCTTTTGGGTATTCCCCGTGTTCATCATAAAATGTTCCTTCAAGTACAAAAATTTCTTCACCACCCCAGTGCTCATGTGCATTAAACTGTGTGTCTGGTGCCCACTTTACTAAAGCGCAATTTTCGTATTCATACGTATGTAAGGGCATTACCATGAGGCCATCAATCACCCCTTGTTGCCAAGGCGTGTCGTTGGTGTTGATAATTTTTTGCTCAGTGTCACCACGATTAAATTGATGTAATTTGACCAGTATGGTTGCCCCTTCTTCGCCTACTTTGGGCGCATGTGATGTACCGATTGGATTGCGAACATAACTACCTGTGGGGTAGTGGTGATGCTCGTCGGCAAATGTCCCGTCGAGGACTAAAAACTCTTCGCCACCGTCGTGGGTGTGCGCTGAAAACGTGCTGTTAGGTGCGTAGCGAACGATCGTTGTTGCTCGTGCAACTTCATTGCCAATGCGATCTAGCATCATCCGCTCGACACCGGGCATCGGGGAGTCTACCCACTGGTAATCTTCAGGTGTAATGACGGCGCGTTGTGAAAAGTCAGCATTAATTTTTAAAGACATAATGGCTCCTCTTACTTACTCTTTGAGTACAGGTATCTATGAGATTGAAAGCGTAGTGCTTTCAATCTACGCAGTGTCGTTATTAAGTAAGCAGGTGTGTACCATGGGTAATAGCCGCGCCTGCACGCAGTGCGGCAGCGACATGAATGGTCTCTGCGATTTCTTCTTGAGTGGCACCGGCTTTTTGTGCGGCACTTTTGTGCAGCTCAAGGCAATAAGAACACTGTGTTGTCAATGCAACGCCCAGCGCGATTAATTCCTTGTATTTGATAGGAATAGCCCCATCACTCATCACTTGTTCATTATAAGCCCAAAAGGCATCGGTTGTTGCTTTTGCATGTTTGCTCAACTGAGGCAGTTTTTTTAAATTATCCATATTGTGCATGGTGTAAAACCCTCTACATTGTATGTTAAGGCCACGCTCGCCTGTTTAGGCTAAGTGTGGCATATATTAATCGGTATTAGTTACGCCCAGCCATCACGCCACCATCAACATCCACGACTGTGCCAGTGATCCAGCCCGCTTCATCTGATAACAGGAAGTTAATAACGTTGGCGACATCTTCGGGTTGACCAATACGGCCAATGGGGTGAAAGTCATTAAAGCCCGACAGCGCTGTTGAGATTTCATCTTCTGCGATAAATGATTTGTAAATAGTGGATAATACAACCGCTGGTGCAACTGCATTGGCTCGAATATTATAATCTGCAAGCTCCATTGCCAGGTGTTGAGTGAGCGCATGCAAACCGGCTTTTTGCATAGAGTATGCAGAAGAGGGCGTTGCCTTAACCGCTTGGTGAGCCCACATTGAACCGATATTAACGATAGAGCCACCGCCGTGTGTCTTCATATTATTGGCAATGGCTTGGGTGATAAAAAAGAAGGCTTTGTTTACATCCATTTGTGCATCATAGTCACTTTCGTTGTGTTCAAGAAAACTCACCGGCTTGAAATAACCTGCGGCATTGACGAGATACTTAATATGGCCCTGTTCATTATTGATAGTGTGAACGAGGTTGTCGACATCGGTCTTCTTGTAAAGGTCGGCTTGAAAGGTCAGTGTTTGCCCCCCGCCAAGTGCATCTAGTTCTGCTTTTGCGTGATTAAGTGTGTCGCTATTGCGGCCAATAATATGAACCTCAATGCCTTTTTCTACTAAGCGTTTTGCGGTTTCTAGGCCCATTCCTGATGAACCGCCAACAATGATGGCGTGTGTATTTGACATGGTAAACCCTCTTTTGTTTGTATGCGTTAATTGTTGTGAAATGATATATCTACCTTCTGATAGGTAGATATAATATAGATGAGGTTTGTTGCCTGTCAATAGTTATCTATCAATAGATAGAATGCGTATAAAAAATACACTTCAGTGGCTTATAGGTTATAAGAGGTTGATAAAATGAGTACGGATGGCAAGGCACTTAGCGTAGTGTATTGGCTAGCTGCGTTATAGACGCGGTAATTTCTTTTTCTTCTAGTGCACCAAAACCAAATCGAATATGTGTTGATGGGCTGTTTGTATCGCCAAATAGTACGCCAAAATTAAAATCCTGATGGGTAAATTCGGCCATACTTTCTTGGTTTATTACCTTCTGTAAGTTAACCCACAGTGCCATTCCGCCAGCGGGTTTTTTGATAATTACATCATTGCCGAATAGGCGGTAAAATTCTTGAATAGCAAAGTCCCGTCGTGCTAGATAGAATCTGCGTGTTTTACGAATATGTTTTTTTACGTCACCAGAGGACATCATATAAGAAACGGCTAACTCTGTGATAGCGTTGCCCTGTCTATCAATTAATAGAATTTCTTGAGCCATCAAATCGATAAAGCGTGTGTCAGCAGCGATATAGCCAAGCCTCAACGCGGGTGCAAATACTTTAGACATAGAGCCGATATGCACGACGTTTTCAGCATCAGGCAGGCTTGCTAAAGGCGGAATAGGCCTTGTGCCGTAGTGAAATTCGTGATCGTAATCGTCTTCAATAACCCAGAATTTATGTTGTTTCGAGAGCGACAATAACATGAGGCGGCGCTCCATGCTCATGGAAACTGTAGTGGGGTATTGATGATGAGGTGTCGTATAAATAGCCGCAACTTTGTGCTTGTCTATAATATCTTTTAAGTGATCGGTGTTTAAACCGTGATGATCTAGCGCGCAGCGAACTACCGTAAAGCCATTTGATTCAAACGCTGCAACTGCTGGTGGATAGCTAAGTGCCTCACAAACAATCACTCCTTTTTGTGAATCCAGCGCTCGCGAGGCTAAGTAAATACCCATTTGGCTCCCTCGCACGACACATACCTGCTCAACCTTTAGATTAATAAAGCGCTCTAGAGCCAGCATGTCGCGAATCGATTGGCGCAGTGCCATAACACCTCGCGGGTCACCATAACCCATCTCGCCCTTTCGAGTGGATTGAATAATAGCTCGCCGATAAGCTTTGGCCAGTAAGTTGTAAGGAATGAGCCGAGAATCTGGTACACCATCATTGGTTGCTGTAGCGCCTTTATGTTCAACTAACGCTGATCGGTATAGCTCTGTAACTAACGGGCTGGGTGTGCGTATTTCATCTCTTGTGTGAATAAGTCTGCGATTTTTATCCGATAGCCGTTGTTCTGGCAGTACATCTGCCACAAAGGTACCACGTCTGGGTTGAGTGTATAGCCAACCCTGTGATTCCAATTCTTCATACACCAGTTGAATCGTTTTTCTATTCACGCCGAGCTGCGCGGCCAATGATCGCGAGCCTGGCATACTCATACCCGGCACAAGCCGCCCTGTTTGGATCTCTTTTGTCAGTTGGTTGGCTAGTCGCGTATGAAATGAAGCGCCTTTGGCATCTTCAAGCCATAGGGGCATGTCCCATGGTTGCTGCATTTTTGCTACTCAGAAGGTTATTTTCTGGACCATATTAAAAATTAAAACTGGATGATTACACTGGTCCAGATGGTTTCTATTATGTCTCTATACATCGAGATTGGCAAACCATTACGGAGTATCCCAATGAAAACAGCATCGCTTAGTAAGCAGGCACTTATGCAGCAAGCACAACATCGTATGGATGATTTATTTCACGATAATGATCTAAGTGATAGGCAAAAACTAGCGCTTACTTGTCGTATTTTATTTGAAAAAGGCCACGACTCCGGGCTTGCTGGACAAATTACCTGCCGGGCAGATACCCCCGGTAGATTTATTACACAACGTTTAGGTTTAGGGTTTGATGAGATAACCGCCGATAACCTGTTAACGGTTGATGAAGACCTACAACCCTTGGATGGAGAGGGCATGGCAAACCCTGCCAATCGATTTCATACATGGGTGTATAAAGAGCGGCCCGATGTTAACTGTATTATTCATACGCATCCAACACACATCGCTGCATTGTCGATGCTTGAGGTCCCGCTGGTTATTTCACAAATGGATACGTCTTGTTTGTATGAGGATTGCGCCTTTTTGCGCGCTTGGCCCGGGGTTCCTGTGGGTAATGAAGAGGGGGTTATTATTTCTAAAGCGCTGGGAGACAAACGCTCAATATTGTTGGCACACCATGGGCAACTAGTCGTTGGCGGCACAATAGAAGAGGCATGTAACTTAGCCGTTTTAATTGAGCGTGCTGCAATGCTCCAGTTGTTGGCAATGGCCGCTGGCGATATTAAGCCTTTGCCCGAGGCGTTAGCGCGCGAGGCTCATGACTGGGTGTCAACGGATAAACGCAACAAAGTCAACTTTGCCTACTACGTAAGGCAAGTATTAAAAACTCACCCCGACTGTCTTTAAGGAGTTAACAAATGAAACTTTCCGGTATTATTGCATACCCGATCACCCCTTTTAGTCGTGATGGTAATCGCATTGAATTATCTGTGTTGGGCCAATGCTTAGAAAAACTGATTCGTAGTGGTAGTGACGCTATAGCGCCATTAGGTAGCACCGGTGAAAGCGCCTACCTTAGCTTCAACGAATGGCAAGAGGTAAGTGCCTTTACAGTAAAAACGGTTGCCAATAGAGTACCTGTTATTGTTGGTATTTCAGAGCTCACGACAGCACAAGCGATTAGTAAAGCACAATACGCTGAGTCTATTGGGGCAGATGCTGTGATGGTTATCCCTGTGTCTTACTGGAAGCTATCAGATCAAGAAATTTTTGATTATTATCAAAGTATATCCGATGCTATTTCAATACCGATTATGGCGTACAACAACCCTGCAACCAGTGGCATTGATATGTCGCCAGAGTTATTGGTGAATATGTTTAACGCGATTGATAATGTCACTATGGTAAAAGAAAGTACGGGTGATATTCAGCGAATGCATACGCTGTTTGAATTGAGCCACGGCAAGTTACCCTTCTTTAATGGCAGTAACCCACTGGCGTTAGAGGCCTTGTGTGCCGGTGCGAGTGGTTGGTGTACCGCAGCGCCTAATTTGCTGAACGATCAGCCTAAACAGCTTTATAACAGTATTGTTAATGGTGATTTGTTGGCGGCCCGGTCTCTTTTTTATCAACAATTGCCACTGTTGCGCTATATTGTTTCTGGCAATATCCCTAGGGCAATTAAAGCTGGATTACAACTCAGTGGTATCGATGCAGGCCTACCGCGTAAGCCACTACATGGTGTACAACCCGAAGAACGCGCCTTATTAGAAGACTTAATGTCCTAGTGTATTCACTGTTACACAATAGACTTATGATATTAACAGCTGGTGATATTGACGAACAAGAAACGTTTAACAAAGCATTACCGCTGTTACTGGCCTGTTATCGTCAGCGGCAAATTAAATTATTACTGTAAGGGCGGGAACATTCAAAAAGCGAACAGCCAAGCGATAAGATTCAGGTGATTCGTGAATTCTTAGATAGTGAGCTAGGTCAAGCCGAAACTAATACAGATAAGAGCTAACATTATTGGTATTCAATTCAAGGGTAGCCCAGTATTACTGGGCTATATTAGTTAGTAGGTTAGTTATCCCACTTCGTTTACATTACCTACGCCACATACCTTAAACTCTAGTCCTGTCAAATTATGGTCTGCTATTAAATTACGTAACTTTTCTCCACTGCACATGATACTTCGTGGAGACTCAGGAAAAGAAAAAATAGTATCTGGTGGTATATTTTCCTCTGCAAAAATAGCTGTTGCTAACCTACCTCTACCTCCATTAGAACGGGTTTTAAATTCGCTTTCTTTCTGGTTGAGAGCACCATCTATTAGGTTTATAACGTTTATCAAATAAAGCTCTATAGATTCCTGTAATATTTGGATGGGCAAAAATTCTACCTTCTCTGGAAATTCATTCTCTATAATTAGCTTTGTCTTTTTATTGAGATTAATAGATGGTCAATATATACAGCACAGTAGTGACATCATTGCAGGTGCAAAAAAATATCAACTCATCCATGCTCTGTATCGGCTATTAGATAACTGGATGAAAATAGCGGCAACATAACTCGTCACAACCGCTCGCAATATATTGGCTAATCATCAGAGTAGTGAATGATCGATAACAACTTAATCGGAACCTCTTCTAACCGCTCAGGCCCATGGGGGACCTCAGCATCAAAGGTAAGGCTATCGCCTGCTTCCATTTCATAGAGGTGGTTTCCGTGGCGGTAGAGCAGCTTTCCTGAAACGACATAGATAAACTCTTCCCCGGGGTGTGAAAACGTTGGGAATACCTCAGCGAGGTCATCCATAATCACCATGAACGGCTCAAAGGTCGTTTTCCCTCCGCGCTTGTAGGTTAGCAATTGGTAAGTGTGGCCTTTTTCTGTGCCTCGGCGTACAACCTCAAGCCCTTCTCCTGCTTTGGTAAATTGAGCGCCTCCATCGGGGCGGTCATAGTCTGTAAATAGTGTTGATATCGGCAGGCCAATAGCATCGCACAAGCGGCTCAAGGTTTCCAGGCTGGTAGATACTTGTGCGTTTTCGATCTTGCTGACCATGCCTTGGCTAATACCAGAAATGCGTGCCACGTCAATGAGCTTTAAGCCTTCGTCTAGACGCGCTTTTTTCACTTTCATGCCGATATATTGATCTAGATCGAATTTCTTGTCCTGGGGGTCTGCCATCAAAAAATGCCTCTATATGGTGCTAATTGCGCTAAAAGAGTGCGCAATGTTCTTTTATTATCGAGTCAGTTAAGCAGTGTCATATTCCCATAAAGGCATTTTTTTTACTAGGTCCTTATAAAACAACAGTTTATCTTTTGAGAAATTAATATTCCCGGTGAGAAAGTTGTTGGCACGTTATATGCTTTCTTGATGGGTAAGTAAATTTACTGAAGAGAAATTTTTGCTAATAAAACTTTCTCTGTGTGAAACAACGGTAAATAGATGTTAACAGTAGACGGAGTTCGGAAATGCCCAAAGATATCGATAAGTTTATTAGCGAAAATGAGATCAACTATATATTGGCTCAATTCGTAGACATTCATGGCGTGGCTAAAACTAAATCCGTGCCCGCGCACTGTTTGATGGATGTGGTGGAAAACGGGGCCGGCTTTGCCGGTTTTGCGGTTTGGGGGCTGGGTATGGAGCCTCATGGGCCTGATTTTATGGCTCGAGGTGATCTGGATACCTTGTCTATTGTGCCTTGGCAGCCAGGCTATGCACGTATTGTTTGTGATGGCCATGTCAATGGCAAGCCTTACCCCTATGACAGCCGGGTGGTATTAAAAAAACAGCTAGCGTTATTAGCCGATAAAGGCTGGACATTAAATACTGGGTTAGAGCCTGAATTTTCTTTATTCAAGCGTGCAGAAAATGGTGAGCTGAGCCCGGTTGATAGTAGTGATGTACTCGATAAACCTTGTTATGACTATAAAGGCTTATCGCGTTCTCGTGAGTTCCTGGAGACACTCGTAGAATCGTTACAGGCGTTAGATTTTGATGTATATCAAATCGATCATGAAGATGCCAATGGTCAATTTGAAATTAACTATACCTATGGCAATGCGCTTGAGTCAGCGGATCGTTTCACCATGGTGCGTATGGCCGCAGGGGAGATCGCTAATGACCTCGGCATGGTCTGCTCTTTTATGCCTAAACCTGCCTCAGACCGTACCGGTAATGGCATGCATTTTCATCTGTCGATTAGCGATAGCGAGGGTAAAAACCTCTTCAATGATGATAGTGATACAAGCGGTATGGGGCTTTCTGAATTGGCTTACCACTTTATCGCAGGGTTGCTACACCATGCCAAAGCATTGTGCGCAATTGCTGCGCCCACTGTAAATTCTTATAAGCGCTTAGTGGTGGGTGGTTCGACCTCTGGTGCTACTTGGGCACCTGCTTATATTGCCTACGGTGATAACAATCGCTCTGCGATGGTGCGCGTTCCCTATGGTCGCCTTGAATTTCGCCTGCCTGATTCAGGGTGCAACCCTTATTTAGTTCATGCCGCACTGATTGCTGCTGGCTTAGATGGTATAGAGCGTAAGCTTGATCCTGGTGAGCCGCACAATATTAACCTCTACTCTCTCACCGATGACGAGCGTAAAGAAAAAGGCATCGAAATTTTACCGCAAAATTTAAATGAAGCATTAAATGCACTGGATGCCGATACTGTTTTAAAAGAGCGTTTAGGTGCTGAGATTGTGGATGAATTTTTAAGTGTAAAACGTGCAGAATGGATTGACTATAGTCGTCATGTTTCAGATTGGGAATTGAAACGTTACGCCGAATTTTTCTAATTAATCCTGTGTTGATTGAAATAAATACGAGGTTTATATGTGTGGAATAGTTGGCCTTTATTTAAAAAATAAGGCGTTAGAAAACCAATTGGGTGAGCTGTTTTATCCGATGCTGATTGCGATGACCAATCGTGGGCCTGATAGTGCTGGGTTTGCCATTTATGGTGATGAAGTTGCCCAAGGAACCACTAAATTGACCCTGTATCATCGGGATAAGGCATATGACTGGAGTGTGCTTGCACGTTCAGTGCAAAGCGATATGGATTGTGGTGTTGAATGGTTTCGCAATAATAAAGTGGCTGTCTTTAAAGTACAGCTATCAGCTGCAAAAGCGTCGGCTTATATTGCCAATAAGACACCCGATGTATTGATTTTGAGTGCAGGACGATCGATCGAAATTTTAAAAGAAGTAGGGTTGCCAGAGAAGATTGCAAAGGATTTTAATTTATCCAGAATGAAAGGAAGCCACATTATTGGCCATACCCGAATGGCTACAGAATCAGCGGTTACGATGCAAGGCAGCCACCCATTTTCGACGGGGCAAGACCTCTGCTTAGTGCATAACGGCTCGCTCTCTAATCACAACCGCCTGCGTGAAGAACTAAAGCGTGATGGTGTGGTGTTTCAAACTGACAATGATTCGGAAGTTGCAGCTGGCTATTTGACATCGCGATTGCAAAAAGGCGATTCGCTCAATGGAGCGTTAGATAATGCATTGAAAGATCTAGATGGGTTTTTCACTTTCGCCATTGGTACTCGCAATGGTTTTGCGGTGGTGCGTGACCCTATTGCGTGCAAACCCGCCGTACTGGTTGAAACCGATGATTACGTGGCGATGGCCTCAGAATATCAAGCATTGACAGCACTGCCTGGTATTGAAAATGCCAATATTTGGGAGCCAGAGCCTGCCACTATTTATGTTTGGGAACGCGATTAGTAAGCACTTTGTAAAGGAGTGAGAGATGAAAACAATTAGTTTAGCAACACAAACAGTACGTGAACTCAATCAGGCATTGCATGCACAGGCTATTGAGTGCACGGAGCGCGAATGGCAAGTGTTAGCCCCTAAAGGTGAACACAATATTGCCTGTGGTATCGATCAAAATATCGCGGTGGATGTTAAAGGCCATGCGGGTTATTTCTGTGCGGGTATGAACAAAAAAGCACATGTCACTATTCACGGTAATGTGGGGCAGGGTGTTGCTGAAAATATGATGTCTGGCACTGTGCGTGTAAAAGAGAATGCCTCGCAGGCAGCAGGTGCAACTGCTCACGGTGGTTTGCTTGTGATAGAAGGTAATGCCGGTGCTCGCTGTGGTATTTCCATGAAAGGAGTGGATATTGTCGTCAAGGGTGATGTTGGTCATATGAGCTGTTTCATGGGGCAGGCGGGTAATTTGGTCGTGTGTGGTGATGCTGGTGATGCCTTGGGTGATTCACTGTATGAAGTACATATTTATGTTAAAGGCAAAGTGAAATCGCTCGGGGCTGACTGTGTTGAAAAAGAGATGCGAGATGAGCACTTTCAAGCGTTAAGTGATCTTCTTAATCGCGCGGGTATCGATGAGGATCCTGGCGCATTTAAACGCTATGGCTCGGCTCGAGAGCTGTATAACTTCAACGTTGATAATGCATCTGCCTATTAATATGTGAATTTTGAGGAAAAACCATGAGTGAAGATATTAATGTGAACAATAGTCTGCGTGAATCGGCAACGTTTGATCGTACAGCCATGGCCGAGATTCGTCGCGCCGCCGAAACTGGTATCTATGATATTCGAGGCTTTGGTGCGAAAAGAAAGTTGCCACACTTTGATGATTTATTATTTTTAGGTGCGAGTATGTCTCGCTATCCTTTAGAGGGTTACCGCGAATCCTGTAATACCTCAGTAGTATTGGGAACGCGCTTTGCAAAAAAGCCGATTGAGTTAGATATTCCCATTACTATTGCGGGGATGAGTTTTGGCGCACTTTCGGCAAACGCGAAAGAAGCATTGGGGCGTGGCGCATCATTGATGGGTACATCGACAACTACCGGCGATGGCGGCATGACACCAGAAGAGCGCGGTCAGTCAAATAAACTGGTCTATCAGTACTTACCCTCGCGCTATGGTATGAACCCCGATGATTTACGCAAAGCCGATGCAATTGAAATAGTGTTAGGACAAGGCGCTAAACCTGGCGGTGGTGGCATGTTATTGGGCCAAAAAATTACCGATCGTGTTGCGCAAATGCGTACTCTACCAAAGGGGGTGGACCAGCGTTCAGCTTGTCGCCATCCAGACTGGACAGGTCCTGATGATCTGGCGATTAAAATTCAAGAGTTGCGTGAAATAACCGATTGGCAAGTACCTATCTATATCAAAATTGGTGCTAGTCGTACTTACTACGATGTAAAGCTTGCTGTTAAAGCCGGTGCTGACGTTATTGTTGTTGACGGTATGCAAGGTGGTACTGCGGCCACCCAAGATGTTTTTATTGAGCACGTCGGCATTCCAACTCTGGCGGCCATTCCTCAAGCAGTACAAGCGCTACAAGAGATGGGGATGCACCGCAAAGTTCAGCTTATAGTTTCTGGTGGTATTCGCAATGGTGCCGATGTCGCTAAATGTATGGCGCTAGGTGCTGATGCGGTTGCGATTGGTACGGCGGCATTAGTTGCACTGGGTTGTAACCACCCGAAGTATGACGAAGAGTTTAAAGAAATCGGCTCCGCCGCAGGTTTTTATGATGATTATCATGAAGGTAAAGACCCCGCAGGTATTTCTACACAAGATCCTGAGCTAATGCAGCGCCTTGACCCTGTCGTTGGTGGCCGCAAATTGGCAAACTATCTTAATGTATTAACACTTGAAGCTCAGACACTGGCGCGTGCTTGCGGTAAAAACGATGTGCACAATTTAGAACCGGAAGACTTGGTGGCATTGACTGTTGAGTCTGCTGCTATGGCGCGAGTGCCGCTGGCAGGATCTGGCTGGATTCCAGGGCAGATGTTTTAAACATTTGTACAATAAATCATTAAATTATATATGGTGCTTACGATTTTTTTAAAGTGCCGGTTGCCTTGACAAAGATAGGTAAATAACGAGAAGTCATCGGGGTTGGTGTTATGACAAACGAGAGTAAAAATAAAGATTATATTTTAAAAGTGAGCTGCCCTGCTCGAAGTGGCATTGTTGCCGCTATAACAGCGTTTCTCGCCGAGCGAGGATGCTACATCAGTGAAATGAGTCAGTATGATGACCCTGACAGCAACACTTTTTTTACCCGTTGTCGTTTTCAATTAGAGCAAGGCGCCTATGCGCTGAGTGATTTGAATGGTGAGTTTGAAGTGGTTGCAAGCACATTTAGTATGGAGTGGACGCTCGTGCTGGCAGATCAACCGACTAAAGTATTGATTATGGTGAGTAAGTTTGATCACTGTTTGGATGATTTGATGTATCGCTTATACAAAGGTGAGATCAATATGGAAATCACTGCTATTGTATCAAACCATAAAGATTTACGGCCAATGGCTGAACGCGAAGGGCTACGCTTTATTCACCTGCCGGTGACAAAAGAAAATAAACGTGAACAAGAAAATACACTGCTAGAGATTGTGAAAGAATCTGGCACACAACTAGTAGTGCTTGCACGTTATATGCAAATTCTTTCAGACAGTTTATGTGCCGAACTCAGTGGCCGGGCGATTAATATTCACCATTCTTTTTTGCCGGGATTTAAAGGCGCTAAGCCCTATCATCAGGCACATAAGCGCGGAGTTAAATTAATTGGGGCGACGGCACACTATGTGACATCTGACCTCGATGAAGGCCCGATTATTGAGCAGGCTGTACAACCTGTGGATCACAGTTACAGCCCCGATGCTCTCGTTGCGGTCGGGCGCGATACCGAAACAGTTGCGCTGGCTAAAGCGGTAAAGTTACATGTAGAGCATCGTGTATTTCTCGATGGCAACAAAACCGTTATTTTTAAGTAGAGGCTCTTGTTATGGCATTACTGATTGATGGCAAACAGATTTCACAAACGGTGGTTGATGAGGTTGCTGTAGATGCTAAAAGGTTTAAACAGCGGTATGGTTTTACACCCGGCCTTGCTGTGGTATTGGTCGGTGAAGACCCTGCTAGTCAGGTTTATGTACGTAATAAAGTGAAGCGCGCCAATGAGATCGGGTTAAAATCAGTTGAGCATGTACTGCCGGTAAATTGTACTCAGGAAACCTTGGTGGCATTAATTAAGACCTTAAATGCAGATGCGACTGTACATGGAATCTTGGTGCAACTGCCACTGCCTGATCATTTAAATGAAGATGCTGTGATTGAAGTGATCTTGCCAGAGAAAGATGTTGATGGTTTTCACCCGTTGAATGTCGGTGCTTTAGCTTGTGCTAAGGCATCACTGATACCTTGTACGCCACTAGGTTGCATGTTAATGCTCAAGCATGTCTTAGGTAATTTGAGTGGAAAAAATGCAGTAGTAGTTGGGCGCTCTAACATTGTTGGTAAGCCAATGGCTGCGTTGTTATTGCAGGAAAACTGTACTGTTACAGTGGTGCATTCTCGCACAAAAAATATAGAAGCGATCTGTTCTCAAGCAGATATTTTGGTCGTTGCTATTGGTAGGTGTGAATGTGTGAAATCTAATTGGGTTAAGCCCGGTGCAACTGTGATTGATGTCGGTATCAATGCGATAGTGCGAGAGGGTAGGCGCAAACTGGTTGGCGATGTTGATTTTGTCAATGTAGAACCTGTTGCCGCTGCTATTACCCCTGTTCCTGGCGGAGTTGGTCCAATGACTATTGCTTGTTTAATGAAAAATACACTCACTGCCGCTTATGCGTTAGAAGCGAAAAGTGAGTCAGCTGTTAAAGACAGTTAACCTATTATTCGTCGTACTGTGGCGTAGATTAAGGAGGGAGGGCTATGCCTTTCTCACTATTAAAATATGGTCTAAATAAAGACTATCCTTTTGAAAAAAAAGCTGACTTGCCTGTGCCTGGCGAACTTAAGACTAGCTACGATGTGGTAATTATTGGTGGCGGGGGGCATGGTGTGGCCACAGCCTATTATTTGGCAAAATACCACGGCATCACTAATGTAGCCGTGTTAGAAAAGGGGTATCTGGGAGGGGGTAATACCGCGCGAAATACCGCAGTAATTCGCTCCAACTATTTAACATCTGAGGGTGTTAAATTTTATATTGAATCGGTAAAGTTATTTGAAAAGCTGTCTAATGAATTTGATTTTAATATTATGTATTCGAAGCGAGGGCAACTGACACTGGCCCACACCGATGCTGCTATACGAGGGTTTCGCCAACGAGCTGAGATCAATCAACATTTTGGCGGAAAAACTGAATTGATAGACACACAACAGATTCGCGAGCTGGTGCCTACGCTGAATATGAATCCTGGGCATCTTCCTGTACTGGCAGGGCTTTGGCATATGGATGGTGCTACTGCACGCCATGATGCAGTAGCTTGGGGCTACGCAAAAGGCGCTACCCAACGAGGTGTGGAGTTGCATCAACTGAGCGAAGTGACAGATATAATTGTCGAGCGTGGTCGAGTTACCGGGGTTAAAACTAATCGTGGAACACTCAATTGTGGCTGTGTTATTCAAGCCGTCTCTGGTCACAGTTCTTTAGTGGCCAATATGGCGGGGTTTCGCATGCCGATACTTTCTTATCCACTACAGGCAATGGTGACTCAACCGGTAAAACCGTTTCTCGATCCTTTAGTGAGTTCGCCATCACTGCATTGTTATGTGCAACAGACCAGCCGAGGCGAGCTTGTGTTTGGTGGTGGCTCGGATCCTTATCCACTCTATAACACGCGCTCTACGATGGAGCTTAAAGAGAGTTTGCTTGCACATGCCATTGAGCTTTTTCCATTCATGGCCAATATGCGATTGATGCGCCAATGGTCTGGCTTAACCGATATGACCTCTGACTACAGCCCGATTATGGGCTTGAGTCCAGTAGAAAACTATTACCTCGATGCAGGGTGGGGTACGTGGGGATTCAAAGCAACGCCGATCTGTGGCAAGTCGATGGCAGAGTTAGTTGCCAGCGGCGGCAAAGTGCCCGATTTGATTAAGCCATTTGCAATGGATCGGTTTATGACGTTTCGCCAAGTCAATGAAATGGGCGCAACGGCGGCGAGCCATTAAGGAGACGCTAATGAAAATAATGAACTGCCCTTTAAATGGCCCTCGCAATATCAGTGAGTTTGTCTACGGTGGTGAAGTACGTACTATGCCAGATCCAAACTTATGCAGCGATAGTGAGTGGGCAGACTATGTATTCTTTTATGATAATGCGATTACGGTAGTGAAAGAATGGTGGTTGCATGCTCCTTCAGGTTATTGGTTTATCGCAGAGAGACATACTGCAACTGATGATATTGTACGTACCTATGATGCGCATGAAATATTTAATAAGCGTATTGATTTTTCAGTTGATAAACAGGAGCCTGTTGCATGAAGCCTGCAAGATTATCTGCCCCGATGGGTGTATTAATTGATCGCGAAAAGCCAGTTACCTTCCAGTTTGAAGGCAGATGCTACAGTGGTTATCAAGGCGATAGTATTGCTAGTGCACTATTGGCTAATAACCATTACTTGATGTCGCGCTCGTTTAAATATCATCGCCCGCGTGGCCCACTGACGATGGCTGGACAAGATGCTAATACTCTCGTTCAACTTGGCGGTGAACCCAATGTACTTGCCGATAAAGAAGTTCTTGTTGAAGGTATGCAGGTTGAAGGGCAGAATTATAACGGTTCCCTTGAGAACGATCGCGATGCTTTTTTGGGGCGCTTCGCCCGTTTTATGCCGGTGGGTTTTTACTATCGCTCTTTTTTTAAACCAATGGGTGTTTGGGAAAAATGGGAAGGTTTTATTCGCGAAAAAGCAGGTTTAGGAAAGCTCGATCTACACCATAAGTCTGAATATTATGATAAACAATATTTGTTTTACGATGTTGTAGTTATTGGTGGTGGGCCTGCGGGTTTGACTGCTGCTTTAACCGCAGGCCGCAGTGGTGCTCGTGTGTTGATTGTTGAAGAACAACCTTTACTAGGTGGAGCATTGACGTACCATCGCTTTGATGAGGCCGGGACATTATCAGCTCAGTTACATACAAACCTATTATCGCAAGTTGAACAGAATGACAATGTTGATATTTTAAGTGAAGCCATTTGTAATGCGTGGTTTACGGAGAATTATTTACCTGTTATTCAAAACCGGCGTATGTATAAAGTTCGGGCAAAGGAGTGCATTGTGGCTTCAGGGGCTTTCGAGCAGCATGTTGTATTTCGCAACAACGACTTACCGGGTGTGATGATGAGCAGTGCAGCGCTACGGCTGATGAAATGGTATGGGGTAAAACCCGGCAATAAAGCCGTAGTGTTGACGGGTAATGATGATGGTTATTTCGCCGCACTCGATATGCTTGAGCAAGGGGTCAGGGTTGCGGCTGTAGTTGATATGCGCGATGAATCTAGATCGCCTCATATGCTTGAGGTATTGCAAGAGCAAGGGGTGAAGGTTGTTGCCAGTTCAACCGTTTATGAAGCGTTGGCGCTCAAGGGAAATAAACACATTCGAGCCGTTGATATACGAACAATCATCGGCCAAGGGCAGGTGAGTGAACAAGGGGAGGTTATCGAATGTGATTTATTATGCATGTCGGCTGGGTATATGCCTGCCTACCAACTACTTTGCCAAGCGGGCGCGCAACTAAGTTACAACGATAAAACAGCGGCATTTACTTTATCGGGTATTCCTGAACACGTACACGTTGCAGGCTCTGTTAATGGCATACATGATTTACTGGCCGTGCAGGCCGATGGCGAGCGTGCAGCATTAGAGGCTTTGAATAATTTAAACCTGTCTCGTGAGCGTGCAGAGCCTGTGAACTGCCTGCTAAATGTTAATTATACATGGCCTATTTTCGCTCATCCTAAGGGTAATGACTTTGTCGACTATGATGAGGATTTACAGACTAAAGATATCATTAATACCACTCGGCTAGGTTATCGCGACGTACAATTAGTTAAGCGTTTTTCTACCGTCGGGATGGGGCCTTCTCAGGGGCGCCATTCGGCATTGCCAACGGCAAGGCTGGTCGCTAAGGCCACCGATAGAACCGTCACAGAAACCGGTGTAACGACCGCACGGCCACCTTTTTCGGCAGAAAAACTTGCTCATATAGCGGGTCGAATATTTGACCCCTATCGCCGTACTGCGATGCATCAACGGCATGTAGCGCTGGGTGCAACATTTATTCCCGCAGGTATTTGGCAACGCCCGGGTTTTTATGGCCCAGCTGACCAACGAGATATTTGTGTTCATCACGAAGCAAAACATGTGCGTAACCATGTCGGGTTGATTGATGTGAGCACTCTAGGTGGTATTGATATTCGTGGGCCGGATGCGGCAGAATTTATGAATCGCATTTATACCTTTGCATTTCTAAAACAGCCGGTTGGTAAAACACGTTATGCCGTGTTGACCAGTGAGCAGGGCGTTGTGATAGATGATGGTGTGGCGTGTCGTATTTCACCGACGCATTTTTATGTTACTGCAACGACTAGTGGTATTGATCGTGTCTATCGTGATATGACCAAGTGGAATGCCCAGTGGCGCCTCAATGTTGATATTTATAATGTCACCTCTGCGTTTGCAGCGGTGAATGTGGCCGGACCTAATTCGCGCAAGGTGCTTGAAACACTTGTCTCGGATGTGTCGTTGGATGCCGATGCCTTTCCTTATCTTGCCTATCGAGAGGGGCATGTTCAAGATATTCCCGCGCGTATATTACGTGTAGGTTTTGTGGGGGAGCTGGGTTATGAGATTCATGTGCCGACACAATTTGGTGAGGCTCTTTGGGATTTATTGATGGCAGCAGGTGCAGCGTTCAATATCAAACCTTTTGGCGTTGAAGCCCAGCGCCTACTGCGCTTAGAAAAAGGCCATATTATTGTTAGTCAGGATACCGATGGTATGAGTCACCCCGGCGAGCTGGGTTTGCAATGGGCCATAAATCGCAAGAAGCCTTTTTTTGTGGGGTGTCGCTCTGTAGACATAATGATGGCTCAGCCCGCTAGCCGCCAACTGGTGGGTTTTACACTACCGAAACACAGCGATAAGCCACAAGAAGGTCATTTAGTGATTAAAGGCAATGATGTGAGTGGCAATGTAACTTCATGTGAATATTCCCCTGTGACTGATTGTATCATTGGTATGGCCTATGCCGGCGTTAATGAGGCTGAGCCGGGCTGTCGTATCGATATCAGGGTTGATAAGGGGAAAGTGGTGCAAGCAGAAGTTGTCAGTTTGCCATTCTATGACCCTGATAATCTAAGACAGGAGCTTTGATATGCGTGTTATATCACCTGAACTATTTACTAAACGCAGTCTAACCTATCAGCTGCATAACGCATTGCAATATGAAGAGCGCTGCGGTGCAGGCGTTATACAGCAGTACGCAACGACAGATTCGGTAAAGCAACTACACGCATGTGCGCTGCTGGATTTGTCGGAGTTGTCTCGCACTGGCCTGCGAGGAAAAAACACCGAGACTGTATTGACCCAAGGTAATTTACCGTTTCCTGTCCGGCCGAATCAAATCAATATGTTGGCAAATGGGGCAGTAGTTGCACGTTTAGGCTCGACAGAATGTTGGATACTGGATAACCCACTTTTGACAACCACCTGTATTGATCAATTAGACGCACGGGTTACGAGTGCGGCAGATTGCTATCCGGTTTATTGTCAACATACCCATGCCTGGTTTGCTTTAAGTGGGCAATATATGCCGGTATTAATGGCAAAGGTGTGTGGAGTTGATCTTCGCCAAGATGTATTTCCTATTGGGTCAGTAGTGCAGACCTCACTCGCTCGGGTGAGCGCTGTGATCATTCACCATCGTATTGGCCAAACACCTGTTTTTTCAATATTGAGTGATAGCAGTTTGGCAGAGTATTTATGGTATGCCCTACTGGATGCCATGCAAGAATTTCAAGGTAAAGCTGTTGGTCTTGGTGTTTTCAGTAACCGCTAGCGACACCTTTATTAACTTTACACTTGCGCTTCGTGTTAATCGTTACCTAAAAAGAGGTACCTCTTTCAGAGGATTGTTTAAATTGGTGTAAGAAATAGTATTTCTATTGAGAATAGATAATGTAGAACGTACGGTAGCGTGTTGTGAACACTGATTTTTAACATGTCAGTGGCAAGCGATATTGAATTAAATATTAAAGACTTTGGAGGGTGAAATGCAACCTGACACATTTTTTGAGGTAAAAAGTCGCCCGGTATATCAACCGATTAAAAAACGTAATCCATCATTACAGCATGTATTTATTGTTGCCGGTGAAATGCCCGAAGATATGGCGACAACTTATAGGCATTGCGATAACACAAAACGCACATTGATATTGGTGAGCGATAGTGAAAAGGCAAAAAAAACGATTGCGGAAAAAGCCTCTTTATTATCACTGTCAGCGACAGTGTATGTTGCAGGTGATGAATCATTTATCTGGTTTGTATCAGAGTTATTGACAGCCAAAGGCATGTTGCCTGAGCAAATAAAATTATGTGCACCTGTAGAGCAATACCGCACAGTATATTGTTGCCATTGTTATCACTTTTCAACAGGTGTAACACATAGCCCGGCTACGTGTGCAGGTTGTCAGCGACTGTTGGCAGTGACTGATCATTTTTCCCGTAAGAGTGGTGCTTATTTAGGTTATCAGGTAAATGCCGAAGACCCTGCTGATATTCCAGAAACACAGGAGCTGAGTTAATGAGTGTGGACTCAATTGCGGTAACCGTAGCGGCAATAGTGCAAGTTGCACCGGCTATTCGTGAATTTACATTATTGCCCATTGACCAACCATTACTGCCATTTTCACCAGGCTCACATGTAGTCGTGTCGATGATAGATGAACATAAAGTGTTTAAAAATGCATATTCTCTGATAAGTCATCCCTGGGATACAACGTCTTATCGTATTGCTATTCGCCGACAGGATATATCGCGTGGTGGTTCACTTTTTATGCATGAAAACGTTGCTGTAGGCGATACGCTTAATATTACGCCTCCAGCAAATATGTTCGCCCCGCAGTGGTTTGCTAAAAAGCATGTGCTGATTGCTGGTGGTGTAGGCATTACGCCCTTTATGTCCTATTTACCGGAGCTTAAGCGTCGAGAGGCTGATTTTGAATTACATTACCTTTATCGAAGTCAATTGACAGGTGCTTACAAAGACGAGTTGGCTAAGACACTGGGTGCTCGTTACCGTGGTTATGATTCAGACACTGGTGAGCGATGCGATATTGCAGCACTCTTTGCGCAGCGTATGTTAGGCACGCACTTTTATATTTGTGGCCCGGAATCACTCGTTAAATGTGTGAAAGATCTTGCAGCAGAAAGTGGAGTGCCGGCTAGCGCTATTCACTATGAGGCGTTTTCTGCGCCACAACCGGGTACCCCCTTTGATATTGTCATTAAATCAACAGGACAGGTAATTGCCGTCGATGCACAACAAAGTATGCTTGAGGCACTAGAGGCCGCAGAGGTGGCAGTGGCTAACCTCTGCCGAGGTGGTGTGTGTGGACAATGCGCTTGTCGTGTTGATCAAGGTGAGATAGATCATCGTGATAGCTTTCTTTCTAAGGCAGAAAAAAAAGCGGGAGCAACAGTAATGCCTTGTGTTTCTAGGGCAATAAGTAAGCAGCTAGTTATCGATATCTAGGAGTACAGTTATGCGTGTAGCACCAAAAGAGATACAAACGTTTCGAGATAATTTCACCTATAGTAATAGTCTAGATGCAATTAAACGCTTTCCCTTCCCGTTTCCTGAAGACGACTATCGTTACTCGGTTAATATGGAGCCTCATGAACCAAAAGGTGGCGAAGGTTCTGTTTATGAAAAATTTTTAGATATTGATGAGCACTACCTTTCAGAAATGAATGAACGCGCACTGGTACTTAAGAGTATGCCGCATCGCTGTTTGGCGATGGATCATATGGAACTGGCCTGTTGGGATATGATTGAGCGCAGTATGGTCTCTTTAGCTAACGATTATCCTCAGTATTTTAGTTTGTCCTGTGAGGGGGACCATTGGTTTTGGGAAAATAAACTGCTAGGTATTAATGATCAATTTATTTTTGGTGACAGCACGACATTGCCTAGAGCACCACTGGAATATATTGGTCGCCAACTTCAAGGTGATTTTGCTATTTTAGATCAGCGAGATGGTGATTTATTTCTTGATGCCGGAATAATTACTTGCCCGGCTGACTGGTCATTGGCCTTTGATACAGGTATGAGCTTTACCCAATGGCATGGTCCTGTGCCTATGGCACACAGTGAAGGAATATTTGAACGCGCCTTAAAATATCTAACCGCAATGCCTACTGGAAAACCTGTGCGCCGTTTGAATTGGACGCTAACGGTTAATGCTCGAATGGACACATCACCAGAGACCTACCACGAGTGGGGTTATGAGCGCACTACGATTACACCTGAAAATGTAGCCGAAAAAGTGTATTTACGTGTTGAGCTACAAGTGATTGATCGTATGCCTCGCAGTCATGCATTGATGTTTAGTATTAGAACTTATTTAATGAGTCTCAATGATATTGTGAGTAATCCTGAGTGGGCAACGCGTTTGTATCGAGTGATGAAGACTCTGCCTGAACCTTTGATTAATTACAAAGGGTTAGCTCGATATCACAGTACGGTAGTCGATTATCTTTCTCAGTTTGATACGAAAAGTTGAGATGTCTTTTATCGATCTATCCAGTTACCTCTCAGGAGAATAGTATGGGATGGCTCTATTTGTGCGTTGCCGGCGTACTTGAATGTTTTTGGGCGATTGGTTTAAAACATAGTGATGGTTTTAGTAAGTTGTGGCCTTCGCTCATCAGTGCAGCGCTAATAATACTTAGTTTAATTCTGCTCTCAATGGCTATGAAGACTATTCCTGTTGGCACAGCTTACGCTGTATGGGCAGGCATTGGGGCGGCTTTACTCGCGGTATATGGCATTTTATTTATGCAAGAATCGGCCAGTTTTATGCGAATTAGTTGTATTTTTCTCATTGTGCTGGGGGTGGCGGGTTTAAAATACTTTGCATAAATGTGAGTGTTTTTCCGAATCATTTTGTAGGAGTCTCTGATTAACCTCGAATGACTTCTGCGTGAGTCTACAATCCGTTTAGGCCGGCGGGCTTTGCAGCTAATGGCGTCGTCCTTAGCAAGAAGTCCAACACCGCATAAACGGATTTTAGCCACGCCCTTCGGCCAGACGTTATCCGAGGTTAATCAGAGACTCCTATATGTATAATGTTCTTATATTACAACATGCTGAAGGTGAATGGATTGGGTCGATGAAACATTGGTTTGGCGACAAACCATTTGTGTTGACAACGGTCAGATTGGATCATGGTGACGCGCTACCGGATATTAATTATATCGATTGGCTTGTTATTATGGGCGGTCCAATGAGTGCTTATGATGAGCAAACGTATCCATGGCTTATCCATGAAAAAATACTGATACGTCAGGTAGTATCGCAAGGTAAACCAGTATTGGGTATCTGTTTAGGTGCGCAATTAATTGCCAGTGCAATGGGGGCGACTGTTAAACCTAATGTACAACCAGAGATAGGGTGGTTTGAGGTTGTACGCACCAATGATGACGCTAACTGGTTGCCCTCTATCTTCACACCGCTGAGTTGGCATGGAGATATTTTTGATGTGCCCGAACATGCTGTGGCATTAGCGAAAAGCGAGATTACACCCTGTCAGGGATTTGCACTCGGGCGCCATGTGATTGGGCTACAATTTCACTTAGAGGCACAAAAGGGTACTGCGGCTGAATTTTTGGCATTAGATACAGGGGTTTTACCTTCAGGTCGTTTTGTACAGTCTGCACATACTATAATCAATACTGATCAACATATCGATCATAGCCAGCGTGTTATGTTTTCCTTGCTGGATCATTTGTACCAGAGTGCACTATAAACTTAAGTGTCTCTTAGTACGGTTGTGTACTTAGAGACAGGTTTAGGCATTTATTGATTTTTGATCACAAAGTGTTTGAAGATTTTTTTCTTAATTTCCCACTGACCTATAAAGTCGGCCTCAATGACTAATGTATCACCGGCAATAAATCTTTGTGGTTCACCACCATCGGCTGTAATAACAACTTCACCTTCAATAATATGAATAAATTCCCAGCAGCTATAGGTGGTATGATATGTACCTGCTGTTGCCTCCCAATATCCAGCTATCATGGTTTTATCCGGGCTTGTATATTCAATCCAGGTTTTCATACAAGGGTTACCATCGATAACTTTCCAGCCTTCAAGGTTGGTATCGATAGATGTGGCTGTTTTGTTAATAATTTTTGTCAGTGCATTCATTTGTAACTCCAGAAAATATTGCCCCACCTGTGCCTTAGTAGCACTAGGTGAGAACATAGTGCTAGCCTGCTTCTGATACCTCTCCCTTATTGGAAGATAGGTAGGCCTCTAGTGAATCGTCCAGTGCATCAATCCATGGGGTGTGATGTGCTGGCGATAAAGTACCTGTGATCAATGAGCGGTATGAGTAATCGCGAAAGGTCATGATGTTTTCTTTTTTGTGATGTTTCCATTCCAGAAATGTTTTATTCACGCCTTCTATATCAAAAGTGGGGTAATCTGTAGCTTTGATCAGTTCTAAAATATAATCGCCTTGATAGGTATACATTTCTTCTGCGGTATTGAGCGTAAGCTCACGGTTGCGCCACTTTATACTGTTAGCACTCATCTCTTGTTGACTATCTGGCAATGTAATTTTTCCCATAATAATATCGCGTACGTACCAGGCTTGGGCGTCAAACATATTAAAGGTATACCATTGGTCCTGCATGCCCAAATAAAAAAGTTTTGGGTTATGTTCCCAAACAACGCCTTTATAAAGATTTAATGGCCAAAGGCGGTTATTGGTTTTTAGACGTAAATTCTCAGCTAAAAAAGGAAAGTGATGTAAGTAACCCGTACATAGAATAATCGCATCCACGTGGCGAGATGTGCCGTCGGCAAAGTAGGCTTTGTTAGTATCAACGCGAATCAGGCTTGGTTTTTCTTCCCAGTTGTCGGGCCATTTATAGCCCATGGGACTTGTACGGTAACAACTGATAAGGTGGCGTGCGCCATATTTGTAACATTGAGAACCAATATCTTCGGCAGAGTAACTACTGCCTACTAAAAGTACATCCTTACCTTTAAACTCTAATGCATCACGAAAATCGTGAGCGTGTAGAATGCGGCCTCCAAAACGTTCAAAGCCTTCAAACTCTGGGACATTAGGTGTGGAGAAATGACCAGAGGCACAGATTACATAGTCAAATTCTTCTGTGTAAACAGACTCTGTATTATGGTCATTAACAGTGACAGTGAACATTGTCGAATGGGTATTATATTCAACATGCTGCACGGCTGTGTTGAAGCGAATGTAATCACGTACGCCGGCTTTTTCTACACGGCCTTTGATATAGTCCCATAAGACTTCTCGTGGAGGGTATGACGCAATCGGTTTGCCAAAATGCTCATCAAAACTATAGTCTGCAAACTCTAAACACTCTTTCGGTCCATTAGACCAAAGATATCGGTACATACTGCCGTGAACAGGCTCTCCATGTTCATCCAGGCCTGTACGCCAAGTATAGTTCCATAGCCCCCCCCAATCATTTTGTTTTTCAAAACATACCAGCTCGGGAATATCATCCCCTTTTTCTTGAGCGGATTGAAAGGCTCTCAATTGTGCCAGGCCACTTGGCCCTGCGCCAATAATCGCAATGCGCATTGTCATAGGTCTCTCCATCGTTAAAGAACAGCGTTGGCATTAAAAATAATCGTTTTCTTTGTCTGGAAAAATTCCCATGAGTGGGTAAGTCTAAAGGGGTAAATTAGGGGTAGGTATCAATTAGTTTGTAGAATAATACCCTCGACACCTAATATCATACCACTGTTGGAATAGAGACCGTGGCCTTTATCCTGTACTTGAATTTCAGTGCCGTTTCTCTGTATAAGACGGTAGTTAAGATTAAAACTGCTATGGGTTTGTAGCGCTATTTGCACTGCTTCCCAGACAGTGGTTGCATCATCTGGGTGAATCAGTGAAGCAAAATTGACCTGGGATTGATTAAGTAGGCTCTCCGCAGGGAAACCGGTTAACAGTGTACAACCATCACTGACATATTCCATCGTCCAGCTGCTATTGTTTCTCGATCTATAGAGCATGGCAGGCAAGCGATTCACTAGACTTTGCAAGCTGCGGTGGCTGGCATTTTTGACTTGTTCATTGCGTACTTGTGGTGTTATATCACACAGTGTGGCCGACAAAGGATAGAGCGTATCGGATCTCATTGGTTGTACTCGCATCTCACACCAGCGAACTTCACCGCTTTTATGCAATAGCCGAAACCAAATCAGTTCACTGGTACCCAGTGCTATTTTTTTAAACAGCCGTGTCCACGCTGGTATATCTTCAGGATGCATAAAATCAGGCAGTGGCCGCGCGACTGTATTTGCTACAGGGAAACCTGTGATGTGTTCCCAGCATTGGTTAATGGTTACAATACACTGTTCGTGGTCAATAGCGACTACTACATCATTCAAGCTATTGAACAGTTGCCATAACTGTTGTTCATTGGCTGTTGTCGTGTTTGAACGGCGAGGCCATTTAAGTATGGTCATAGTCTCTCCTTAATTTAGCTCTTCTTCCGTAAGGTTTCTATGCGCCCACGCAGCAAGCTCTAATCTAGAGTGCAGTGCTAGTTTTCGTAGTAGGCTTTTTACATATACCTTTACAGTACCATCGCTAATGCCTAATTCTCTGGCGATGAGTTTATTATTTAGCCCCTGAGCGATAAATAGCAGGGTTTCGCGTTCGCGGTCGGTTAATTCAGCTAAAGTTTTATTGCATTGAGTGATCTCCTCTTCGTGGCTTTGTCGAATGTGATTAGCAATAGATGTCACTGCATCGGTATTCAATGCGATGTTGCCATTGACTACTGCTAGTAATTGACTGAGAATTTCATCAGGAGGTGTATCTTTTTGTAGATAACCATTAGCACCATAGCGCAATGCTTCAAGTAATTTGTCTTGGTCGGTACACGCGGTAATAATAATGATTTTTAATGTGGCATCATATTCTCTGATCTGTTTTAGTAGTTCTAACCCAGATTTATCGGGCATTTGAAGGTCGAGTAGAAGGATATCTGGATAATGGTGCTCTAGGTTATCAAGCAGTGAAAAGCCGTTATCGTATTGGGCAATTACGCGCATTTCTTCACTGTCGTTTAGCAACTCGACGACACCACGTCTAAACAGTGGGTGATCATCAACGACAACGACAGAAAGCTGATTGTTACTCATAGTGTTCTCCCATATCGAGCACTAACTCTGTACGGGTGCCACCACCTAGCCTATGGCCAATGCTCAATGTTGCCCCAATACGCTCGGCTCGCTCGCGCATAATTTGCAGTCCAAAACTATCGCAGCGTGCGGCTTCAGGGGCAATGCCTGTACCGTTATCTTCGATAATAACCTGTAGTTGTTTATTGTGTAAAAAATTGAGAATGACACGAGAATGACTGGCATGGGAGTGGCGAATAGTATTGCTAAGACTTTCACGTACAATATAGAGTATCTGCATGGATTGCTTCGGGGTCAGCATATTGTGTAGCATACGATTATCCAGCTCAAAGACAATAGCGGATTGTTGCTCAAATTCTTGAATAGAATTAATAACGCCTTGTGAGAGGTTTTCCGTTTGCATGGTTAAACGTGATGAGGTGATTAATTCACGTGTCTGGCGATAAGCGCAATGGGTATAGGCTGCAAGATCTTCACTAATAGGCTTTAACGTTTGATATTGTGGATCGCTACACATTTTATCTAACTTGGCACTTTTAAGGCGCAGGTAACCGAGTACTTGTGCTAAAGAATCATGAAGTTCTGCCGCGTAGATAGCACGTTCGGCTTGTAGTGCTGAGGTGATTTTCTCTTCTCGTTGATGCCAGGCTTTTATGCCTTTTGTTAGTGCATTTTCTATGGCAGATGTTTTCCATTTTAATGTTTCAATACTCGGTGTTAAACCCTTAAATGTGAATAATAGCCAGACGTTTAAATGCTCGTTCTCTAATAGTTTTCGCGGGACTATTTTCCATGATATGTTATTGGTTTTTATGTCGATGATGTCTTTTTTAGATGTCTTTTTCAGTGTAAATATTCGATGCAGTTCCTCTATAAACTGAGGTGAAGGTTTGTTTTTACAGGAGTGATGAAGAAAAGATTCAGCGCTTATTGGCTTGGCAAAAAGAATAAAAATATCACCTCTTTCTTTATGTTTAAAAAATGTATCTATTGTTTGCTGAATACTAGGAATAACCTCCGGTAGCGTTTCACTGATACTATCAGCTGTGGCCAATGTAAATGCCAGGTCATTTAAATTGAGCGGGGGTATCTCTTTGTTGCGTAAATTAAGCTGGCGGCTGGTGAGCGTAAGCGCTAAGCCTTCTAGCCATTGTCTTGGCTTCATTACCATCTTTTTATCCCCTGATGAGAAAGTCTTTATATATCCAATAGTCTCAGCACTATTTATGCCATTTCACTGTTTTTTTGTCACTTATCTCTTAAGGGGTATTCCCGATGGAGGATTGTTTAAAAAACACCGTTGGTAAATATTTATAAGCTACAGACATTGTTGAATGCGCTATGAAATGTCTATTTTGATGCGCACTTAATTGAGTCAGTGATATTACCTGTGCACTAACAATGCACAGTGTGTGCTTTCATAAATGCTAGACATAGGGTCATGGGGTGAAACGATGTTGGAAAACAAAAAGCGAGAGGTTGTTGATGCGTGTTATTTCAATCTGCAATACCCAGTTGATGGCCAACGGTATCGCATAGACGGGCAGCAGGCCCAACATTTTAAATTGAGCTCAGGGGATCTACTGGCAATTAGCAGTCTTGATGTTTCGCAAGCCTGTGAACTCCTTGTGATGGATCAACAAGGTAATGCCGCTCCACAATTGTTAGATAATCGTGCACCTGTGGCTGCGGTGGCAATAGGTGCGCAATTGGCAGGAACGGGTACGGCAGCTTCGAGGCTTAAGCATGCGCTTGACACTTGGGGAGTTAAGCCTAGTCACCTGCAAACGGCGTTGCATATTCCCGGTGATGAACCGGTGACACTGCAAGCTTTGGCAGACATTACTGTCATTGCAGCAGCAGCAGGTATTGATATGGATGTAGATGAACACTCGCCGGTTACTGAGCTTAATCTTATTATAAAACACGCCATGCCTTGCAAGGAATATTTACCCGAGCCCTTAGCTGAGGTTAAGTCTCAATGGCGTGTTCCTCGGGCAACCGCGCGTGCTTATGAGGTCAACGCCGGGGAGTGGATTCAAATTATTGATGTCTCGGGTAAACAATGTTCGGATTTTCTCGCCTTTGATAAAGAGGCATTACTAACGGGTGATGAGTGCGGATTAGATGCGGTAGCTACCCGTACGGTTACAGGGTTAGATCATCCCCGGCCGGGTCTTTTTTCTCGTTTTCTTAGCCATGATATGCAACCGTTGGTAGAGATTGTACAAGATACCGTTGGCCGCCATGATAGCTTTCTAATGGCGTGCGCGTCTAAGTATTATGAAGACAGTGGCTACTTTGGGCATGTGAATTGTAGCGATAATTTTAATCGTGCGTTAGCACCTTATGGTGTAACACCGCGCTCAGCATGGCCGGCCATTAACTTCTTTTTTAATACGGCTATTGCCCCTTGCGGTGAGGTTACGATGGATGAGCCTTGGTCTCGGGCGGGTGATTATGTTCTGTTGCAGGCCAGCCGTGATTTAATCTGTGCATCATCTGCTTGCCCTGATGATATTGATCCCGCCAATGGTTGGCATCCAACTGACATTCATGTACGCATCTATAGCGCTGACAAACTGTTTCCTCGTGCTATTGCCCATCGACTTACACCATCGGAGCTACCTCGTATGACTAAAACAACGGGCTTTCATCAGCCGGTATCGGCACTCACTAAACAACTGGTTGAGTATCGTGGCTATTGGGTTGCATCAGAGTATGAAGGCTGGGGCGCTAAAGCCGAATATCTGGCATGCCGTGAAAGGGTTGCAATGATTGATCTTTCGGCATTGAGAAAGTTTGAAATCACAGGCCCTGATGCAGAAGCATTTTTACAATATGTGTTAACGCGCAATGTCAGGCGTCTGGCTATTGGTGAAATTGCCTACTCTGCTATTTGTTTTGATACCGGCGGCATGATTGATGATGGCACTGTGTTTCGCATGGGAGAGCAAGCTTTTCGTTGGGTTTGCGGTGATTCGTATACCGGTATCTGGATGCGTAATAAAGCCAGTGAAAAAGGGTTAAGGGTCAGTATTCGCGACTCTAGTGATCAGTTACATAATGTTGCACTTCAAGGGCCGCAAAGCCGAAATATTTTACGTGACATTATCTGGACCCCTCAATGCCAGCCTGACCTTGATACGCTCGGATGGTTTCATTTTTTAATTGGGCGTATCGGTGGGCCACAGGGGGTTGCGGTTATGGTATCGAGAACCGGTTATACCGGTGAGTTGGGATTTGAAGTGTGGTGTCATCCAGATAACGGCGAAACGGTTTGGTCTGCTATTTGGAATGAGGGGCAACAGTATGACATAGCGCCACTGGGTTTTGATGCGCTAGATATGTTGCGTATTGAAGCCGGGCTTATCTTTGCCGATCATGAATTCTGTCCTGAAACAAACCCCTTTGAGGCAGGGATTGGCTTTACCGTGCCGCTGAAATCTAAAGACGATGATTTTATTGGCCGGGAGGCTCTTCGACGTCAGGCACCAGAGAGCCGAAAAAAATTAATGGGGCTGATACTTGAGACACACGAAGCTGCTGCTCATGGTGACCCTGTTTATCAGGGCCGTTTCCCCGTTGGTGTAGTCACCAGCGCTACCTCTTCCCCTTTGTTGGGCAAGCAGATTGCTCTGTGTCGTATTGCGCCTGAGTTTGCTCTCAAAGGCACTAAGCTCGAGGTCGGCAAGCTCGATGGACACCAGAAAAGATTAACTGCCACAGTAACAAACCTTCCATTTTATGATCCCGAGCGAACGCGTGTTCGCTCATAACAATTCAAACATTCAATAACGTAAGCGTGAGGTAAAACCAATGTCTACAGCAATGACCTTTTATAAACAGGCAATCAAAACAGAACTTCCCAGTATGGAAAAACCCGGTATCAATGCTTTTTTGGGAGATATCTCTGTCTCAGATGATCCCGATAAAACGATCGTATCGGGTTTTTATCGTATGGAGAAATCCGATGAGCCACTGGTGTATGAATACACCTACCACGAGATGAAAATTATCGTAGAGGGCGAGATGGTTATATCGGATGAAGCCGGTAATGAAGTCTATGCCACTGTAGGTGATGTTTTCTATTTCCCTAAGGGGAGTGTCATTACATTTCAATCGCCGACTTACGGTGTTGGTTTCTTTTGCGGACAGCGTAAGGAAGGTGAAGCGTAAACAGACCTTAAGGCACAAGTGTGGACCAAAGTGGATCACAACAGAGATAAGAGAACCACTTTGGTGCCATTTTAGCAGCCACAGAGATATTATTTTTATAAGTATTTGAAAATAAAGACTATTGTTTTTTGGGTACGATGATTGCATTTCCTATTGAGAAATATTTATTACTGATAGTGCTTTTTGTTGCAGGTGAATAAGAAGCATATGAAGTTATAAGCGACAGTTATAACCATACTAGGGGGGTCACAATGGACCAAACACAAGTAGCAGAGAAACTCACAGAGCTACAAACTCTGATCGAAATGACCGGCACGATCAATATGGAAGTTTTTTATTGGTGGTGTACGGGTTTAATGGTCATTATTCACGCCGGTTTTCTGGCTTATGAAATGGGTGCTTCCCGTTTGAAAAACGCCTTGGCATCTGGTGTTAAAAATATTCTAGCATTTGCTTTTATTATTCCCACTTTCTTTTTCTTTGGCTGGTGGATTTATCTGGCAATGTACAACGGTTTTTCGCCCGACTTTGAGGCGGCCTCAGCGGGGTTACCTTGGTCAACTAATATGGGGCCGAATTTGAGCGATAATGCGAGCGGTATTTTCTGGGGGGCTTTTGTTCTCTTTGCTGCCACCACGGCGTCTATTTTCTCAGGTGCTGTTATCGAGCGTATTCGCATGAGTTCTTTTTTAATTCTGGCGATTATCCTGGGGTCTGTCGTGTGGATTTTGGGGGCATCGTGGGGATGGCATCCAACTGGCTGGTTGACCACTGAGTGGGGGTTTCACGATTTTGGTGCGGCGGGTTGTGTGCATATGGTCGCAGGTTTCTTTGCGCTGGGTGTGACGATCAACTTGGGGGCCCGCATAGGGCGGTTTGCACCCGATGGTACACCTATTGAGATTCAAGGGCACAGTATGCCGATGACTATTATTGGCTTGATGCTGATTATCGTGGGTTTCTTTGGTTTTCTCGGCGGGTGTATTATCTATGCTGGTGGGGCCCAGTGGACAACAATTTTTGGTACCCCTGTGACTCTTTCTGCGATTAGTTTTAATACGCTAATGGCATTTTCAGGCGGTATTATTGGCGCTTATTTTGTGACTCGACAACCATTTTGGATGATGTCTGGTGCATTGGCTGGTATTTTTTCAGCCGCACCAGGACTTGATCTTTACTACCCGCCACTGGCCTTTTTGATGGGTATTACCGGCGGTGTGGTTGCACCACTAGCGGATAAATTTATTACACATAAATTTAAAGTCGATGATGCTGTGGGCGCTTTTGCCGTACACGGTATTGGTGGTTTAATCGGTATTGTTGGGCTCGGTATTTTCAGTGGTTTCCCCAATGTAGTCGAAGGCGCACCGGCAGTTTCTTTTTCTGGCCAGTTAATGAGTGCTGCTGTTATGGCGCTGCTCGGTTTTATTCCTGGCTTTGGCCTGTCGTTTGCAATGGCAAAAATTGGCTTCTTGCGCGTACCGCCTAAAGCTGAGGAGGTTGGCTTGGATACTGTTGAAGTTCCACTTGAGGCCTATCCTGAATCGGTTCCTGCAACACAAGACACCCCCATCACTCGCACATCTGCAATCGCATAAGGAGAACATGATGAATACTAGTCCAATTACTACCTGGGAAGGCGCTGAAGCTTATTTTACTTTTGCCGATAGCCCCGCAGCTATGATGATTATATTATCATTAGCTGTAGCGGCTACCGTTGGAACTATTATTGCTTCGATTAAACATGAAAACGACACGTATATTGATTATAAGTAGTTAATCCTGACAATAGTGTCTAGGAACCTCGGATAACTTCTGGCCGACAGGCGTGGCTAAAATCCGTTTATGCGGTGTTGGACTTCTTGCTAAGGACGACGCCATTAGCTGCAAAGCCCGCCTTGCCTAAACGGGTTTTAGACTCACGCAGAAGTTATCTGAGGTTAATCAGAGGTTCCTCTATATAGAAGAGCGCCGGCTTTGCTGGCGTTCTTCGTTTCTGGATTGACGATGCGTTATTCAATATTGACAGGTAATAATCGTTGGCAGTTTGCTGATTTAAAAACGGTCATGGCAAAAGCTAGCCCTGAGCGTTCAGGTGATCGCCTAGCCGGTATAGCAGCCACAACCGCGCAAGAGCGTGTTGCCGCTCAAATGGTGTTGGCCGATGTGCCGCTCACACAGTTTCTTAATGAGGAGTTTATTCCTTATGACGAAGATGAAGTGACGCGTTTAATTATCGATACTCACAATGCAGCTGCATTTTCTCCTATTGCTTCGCTAACGGTTGGCGAATGGCGCAATTGGTTATTGTCAGAACAAGCAACAACAGCGGTATTGCAACAATTAGCACCGGGATTAACACCAGAAATGGTTGCAGCTGTGTCAAAAATTATGCGGGTGCAAGATTTGATTCTGGTGGCAAAAAAGTGCACCAATATTACCGCCTTTCGCAATACATTAGGTTTGCCAGGCCGCATGGCCACTCGCTTGCAACCAAACCACCCCACCGATGACCCTGCCGGTATTGCCGCGAGTATCCTCGATGGTTTGTTGTATGGCAGTGGCGATGCCGTGATTGGTATTAACCCTGCCAGTGACAATATCAATGCAGTCACTACGTTAATGAAGATGTTAGATGATGTAATCCACCACTATGAAATTCCTACGCAATCGTGTGTATTGACCCACATTACTACGCACCTTGAGGCCATGAATCGAGGGGCACCGGTTGATTTGGTTTTTCAGTCCATCGCCGGGACTGAAAAAGCCAACAAAGGCTTTGGCGTTGACTTATCTATTTTAAAAGAAGCACACACGGCTGCTCAGGCATTAAATCGGGGAACGTGTGGTGATAATGTGATGTATTTTGAAACCGGACAGGGAAGTGCACTTTCAGCGGACGCACACTTTAGTGTTGATCAGCAGACCTGCGAAGTGCGCGCCTATGCTGTTGCCCGCGCATTTTCGCCGTTATTAGTCAATACGGTGGTGGGTTTTATTGGCCCTGAGTATCTCTATAACGGTAAGCAAATTACCCGCGCAGGTCTTGAAGATCATTTTTGCGCGAAGCTGATGGGGCTACCTATGGGGTGTGATATTTGCTACACCAATCATGCGCAGGCCGATCAAGATGATATGGACAGCTTGCTGACACAATTAGCCGTTGCGGGGGTTAATTTCATTATGGGAATTCCTGGGTCAGATGACATTATGCTCAACTACCAGACAACCTCCTTTCACGACGCGCTTTACGTGCGCGATGTACTTGGCTTACGCCCGAGTCCAGAGTTTGATGCCTGGCTTAAAAAAATGCAAATCTTCAATAGCGATGGCCAATTAGCCGTAGGGCATCAGCTACCGCCTGCGTTTACGCACCTTCAGCGTTTGATGGGGAAATGATATGACTAAAGAGCCATACACAGCATCTAACAAAACTTCGACAGATGTTGAAGTAGAAAATAGTTGGCGTCAAATGAGACACTTGACCGACGCTCGCATTGGTTTAGGGCGAGTTGGTTGCAGTATTCCTACCAAGCGCTTATTGGCGTTTCAGATGGATCATGCCAATGCCCGCGATGCGGTACATACCCCGTTGGATGTGCCTAATCTACAGGCAGAACTGCCTGATCAATATGGTCAACTGGTGCTAGATAGCCAGGCATCAAATCGTGCAGTTTATCTACAAAGGCCAGATTTGGGGCGACGTTTATCGTTGTCGTCTGTGGAGGTAATTGATGCTTTTTTACAGCGCACAGACATGGGTGATAATGCGCTAAATGGCGCGCGCCATGAAGTACATATGACGGCGGGTATTATCATTGTTGACGGACTCTCCTCTACGGCCGTTCAAGCTCACGCCGGGCAAATGGTGCAACGTATTTGTCACGCTATGGAGAGCGAGAGAGGCCACACTTTCAACCATAAACGCTATCGTTTGGCACCAATTTGTATTGTCAATCAAGGCCGGGTTGCTATTGGTGATGAGATCGGTGAGCGGCTAGGCGTTGACTTGCTCATTCTTATGGTAGGTGAACGTCCAGGATTAAGCTCACCTGACAGCTTAGGTATTTATTACACGTTTAAGCCTAAGCGAGGCCTAGATGATTCCCGGCGCAATTGTATTTCTAATATTCGTCCTGCGGGTTTATCGTTTCAGGCGGCCACAAATAAATTAATGTGGTTGATCGAGCAGTCAATCAATATTCAACACTCCGGTGTTATGTTAAAAGATCAATCAGACCCTATTGATGGTATCAGTGACAACAGTCAGAGTAATTTTCTATTGGAGTAATATATATGACAACAGTACATGTAGATGCAAAAACACACGCGCACAGATATTATGTGAGCGTGTCTGTATAACTATCTGTGTGCGTGCATTACCCTAAGCCTAACGCGTTGGCATGGTGGCGCAGGTGGTCATCAATAAAACTGGCAATAAAGAAATAACTGTGGTCATAACCCGGTTGCATACGCAACTCTAGTGGGTAGCCTACTGCTTTACATGCAGCTTCTAGTGCTTCGGGTTTTAGTTGCTCGACCAAAAAATCATCGGCTTGTCCTTGGTCGATCAACAGTGGCAATTGCTGTGTTGCCTGGCTGATTAGTTCACAGCTATCCCAAGCCTTCCAGTGTTCTTTATTTGTGCCAAGGTAACCCGTTAATGCCTTTTCGCCCCAAGGGCAGTTACTGGGGTTACTGATTGGCGAAAAGGCCGAGACTGATTGATACTGGTCTGGGTTTTTCAGTGCACAAATAAGTGCACCGTGCCCACCCATTGAGTGGCCGCTTATTGCGCACGCCTCTGTCACTGGAAAGTGGGCTTTAATGACTTGTGGTAACTCTTCTACGACATAGTCATACATGCGGTAATTCTCTGACCAAGGCGCTTGTGTAGCGTTGACGTAAAAGCCTGCGGCTGAACCAAAATCATAACTGTCGTGTTCGCCGGGGAAGTCAGTACCGCGTGGGCTGGTATCCGGGCAAACAATGGCTAGCCCTAATTCAGCGGCCAAGCGTTGAGCGCCTGCTTTTTGCATAAAGTTCTCATCAGTGCAGGTTAGGCCCGATAACCAATAGAGCACCGGTACAGGTTTATTTTGGGCTTGCGGTGGGAGATAAATTGCAAAAATCATCTCGGTGGCAGTGCTGTTCGATGCGTGTTTATAGCGTTTTAGCCAACCACCAAAGCTCTTGGTGCATGAGATCATCTCTGGGGTTGTGGGCAATTCAGACATACAGCGCCTCCTTAAATCAGATAACAGGGTTTGTGTTGAGTTACCGCCACTAGCGGCTGTAATAACCATCCATGGCATTACAGTATGATGGCATAGTATTAATAGATAATAACAGAGCGAATACTTTCACCTGCGTGCATGAGATCAAATGCTTTATTGATATCATCCAACCCCATGGTGTGTGTAATAAAGGGGTCGATATCAATCTTGCCGTTCATGTAGTCTTCGACATAACCGGGCAACTGGCTGCGACCTTTTACACCGCCGAAAGCAGAGCCTTTCCAGACACGGCCGGTGACTAATTGAAACGGGCGAGTCGATATTTCTTGGCCTGCACCGGCAACACCAATAACGACAGATTCCCCCCAGCCTTTATGGCAGCACTCCAGCGCTTGGCGCATCACTTGGACATTGCCAATACACTCGAAAGAGTAATCGACACCGCCATCGGTCATATCTACGATGACATCTTGAATAGGGTCGGAGAATTTTTGAGGGTTAACGCAATCGGTGGCGCCGAACTGTTGGGCAATCTCGAACTTATCTTCATTGATATCAATTGCGATAATGCGGCTGGCGTTGGCTATACGGGCCCCTTGAATTACCGATAGACCGATCCCGCCCAAGCCAAAGACGGCAACAGTTGCACCGGCTTCAACATTGGCGGTGTTGAGCACCGCCCCGATACCGGTGGTGATACCACAGCCGAGCAGACAGACTTTTTCCAGTGGTGCATCTACATGTATCTTTGCGAAAGCAATCTCCGGTGCCACTGTGTACTCAGAAAAGGTAGATGTGCCCATATAGTGAAACAGTGGTTTACCACCGATAGAGAAGCGGCTGGTATTATCAGGCATTAACCCTTTCCCCTGAGTTTCTCGTATAGCCTGACAAAGGTTGGTTTTACCCGAGAGGCAAAATTTACACTGGCCGCATTCGGCTGTGTACAGCGGGATAACATGATCTCCCGGTTTTAAGCTGCTCACGCCAGGCCCTACTTCCTCCACGATCCCTGCACCCTCGTGGCCTAGAATTGACGGAAAGATCCCCTCGGGGTCCTCACCTGAGAGTGTAAATGCATCTGTATGGCAAACACCTGTAGCGACAATGCGCACCAGCACTTCACCCGCTTTTGGGCCTTGCACATCAATCTCTTCGATAGACAGTGGTTCGCCCGCTTTCCAGGCAATTGCAGCGCGAGATTTCATCGATAACTCCTGAGCTTTAGTGAATGTATCAAAAGGCTATTCTAATACAGCTATTTATTGTTATCTCTGCATTAATTGGAAATGACTTTTGCTATATAGCAATAATAAAGGTATATTTTTTGTTTTTGCCCGTAAGAGGGGGATAGCATGCGTCGGTGGGATGCGATTGAGGCTTTTGTGATGGTGGTTCAGCACGGTAGCTTTACCGCTGCTGCTGCTGCACTGGGGGTGTCACCCTCCCATATTAGCCGCCGGATAGCCGAACTGGAATCTACACTGGGTACTCCCCTGATCTATCGGACCACGCGCTCTATACGCCTTAGTGATACTGCCGAGCAATATTATGAAGAGTGTAACCGTTTATTGCAGGGCTTTGTTAGTGCCGAAGAGCGGATCAGCCAGCAGCTTGAAGAGCCTTCAGGGTTATTAAAAATCACCTGTGGTGCAACCTTTGGTGAGCGATTTATTGCGCCATTGCTGCCGGTGTTTCTTCAACGCTATACGAAACTTCAAGTTGACCTGCACCTGAGCAATAGCCGAGTCGATTTGATTCGAGATGGTTATGATCTCGCTGTACGTTTAGGTACGATGGAGGATTCAAGCTTACTGGCGAGGCGTTTGTGCGACCGTACAGAACATATCTGTGCCTCACCAGCCTATTTAGAGCGCTATGGCGCTCCTCATACTCTCAATGAATTGGCTCGGCATAATTGTATTCAAGGCTCTACTGCAACGTGGTTGTTTTTAGAGAAAGGGCAACGACGTGAACTCAAGGTAGAGGGGAATTGGCGCAGTAACTCAGGGCCTGCGGTGTTAGAAGCAGTCAGTGCGGGTTTAGGGCTTGCGCAGCTGCCGGATTATTATGTGGAGCCTTTATTAAAAAGTGGCGAGTTGGTGAGCGTGTTAGATAACTATCGCTACCCATTGTCTGGTGTGTGGTTAGTCTACCCTAAAGTACGCCAACAATTGCCCCGTCTGACATTGCTGTGCGATTATTTAATTACATCGTTTCAGCACCACCGCTGGGAGGTAAATGCATAGCCGTGCCTTCATGCGCGTTCGATAAGCTCTATTGTGTATCCGTCAGGGTCTTTAATAAATGCAATCGTTTCACGTTGATCAAAGCGCATAGGTCCAGGTGTTCTTGTGAATGTAACATTTTGCGCTAGAAGTTGTTCATATGCTTGGTGAATATCAGAGACGGCTAATGCAATATGCCCGAATGCATTACCTTTATCATACGTGATGTCTCCCCAGTTGTAGGTGAGCTCTAATACCGTTGAATGCTCCTCATTGTCATATCCAAGGAAGGCGAGCGTAAACTGAGCCTCGTTATAATCTTGGCGGCGTAAAAGGCGCATACCTAAAATATGAGTATAAAAATTAATAGAAACTTCAAGGTTTTTAACACGCAACATAGTGTGAAGAATACGGTGGGTGGGTTTATACTGGATCATAACGAGCCTCTATAGTCGATAATCCCCATTGTCTGTCGCAGACAATGGGGGTGTAATACACAGCATTAAGCGGCTTGATTAATCGCATCGCCTAGCTGTTCATTGGTGTAGGCTTGGCCCGCAATACCCCAAAAACCATCGACTGCATAGACTGCATTAACCCAAATATTGTTAATGGATAACGTGCCGTTGGTGGCATTAAGAATAATACTCGTCACACGTTCAACAAACATGGCCTTCTGGTCTTGCGTCTGGAAGGTAAAAGAAGGGACCCGCAACTCTACAATCGCTAGGTCTTGAACGTCTTTACCGGCAAAGGTTAACCCTTTTTCTACAAAAATAACTTCCCCGATAACATTGGGTGTCATAAAGGCATTGCCGCTGATGTCATGTGCTTCTAATAGAGCATCAGCCACGTCATGATGGATTTGCTGTGCTTTCTCTTTTGTTACAAGTCCTTCGGTCATCATAATTTGAACAGGCATAATCGTGTTTCCTTGTTAATTAAATGGAGTGTGTTTATTAATAGCGATCGTTATTAATAAATAGTATAGACAGGGATAGTTGTTGGTGTCAACATATTAATACTGATCGTTATTATTAGGTGGCACAATGCGTGTTTCAAAAGAGACAAAAGAGAAGATAAGAGCCGATATTTTGGATGCCGCAGGGCAAGGCTTTCGAGAAATGGGTTATGGTAGTCTTGGTATTGATGGCTTGGCAAAGCGTATTGGCATGACCTCGGGCGCTTTCTATAGCCATTTCCCCTCTAAGCAAGAAGCGTTTAAAGAGGTGGTTAGTAAAGGACTTAGTGATTATGGGGAGGCCGTTCAGCAGTTCCAAGTGCAGCATAGCACTGATTGGACAGACGCATTTCTCGATTATTATTTAGGTGACGAGCATGTTGAGAATCTAGCGTGTAGTTGTGCGGTACCGGGGTTGTCTGCTGAGGTAATGCGAGCTGATAGTGACACTAAAAAAATATACGAGAAGCAGGTGACTGATATTGCCACACACATTGCCGATGGCTTGGATCAAGGGTCTTTAGAAAATGCTTGGGCGTTAATGGGGCTGTTGGCGGGCAGTGTTATGTTAGCTCGTTGTGTCTCCAGCCCTGAATCTTCACAACAGATAGTTAATAGTGCAAGGCTATGGGCAGAAAAAATACTGGCAGATTCACCATGCAGTATTGACTAGTCATAGCGGCCACAAATATGTTGGTTTTATCATGACAATAGCTTTGTCATCAACAATCCTGATAAATACAGACCAATACCAAACACGGTATGCGTGGCCACGCTTTTTAAGCGAGCAAGATGTGGGTGCGCAAGTCTACTCGCGGCGATGCCTAAGCCAAAGCAAGGTTGTAGAATAAAAAAGGGAAATACAAGGGTAGCCACACCGACAATAAGGGCCGGTAATAGGCTTGGGTGTTCTGCCCAAGTGGTGCCCCATATCAGTAAGAGCCCATAGGCGAAGATAATGCCAATACTATAATGAGCTGTCCAGCCAATAATGGCCTCGCCGGTGATTGGACTGCTTTGGGTTATATTCTTATGTGTGAATACCCCTCTTAGTCCGTGCCCCATCCAACGGCCGACTAATGCATAATCTAACGACGGGATAGAAAAGCCGACTTTCAAAAATAGTGCCCATATATCCATAAGTATTGTTGCGCCAATACCTATCCAAAACGCAGTCATTAAAAGCGTTGAGTTCATTTATTCTGCCTCTGATGTTTGATTAATATTGACACAATACACGTTCAAGTCGGCTTTAAGTCAATAGTGTTTGTTACATGGGCAGCTGTTAATAAAGGAATTATTAAAATAAATGGGGCAATATGGGCTGTTGATTTCTGGCATGGCCAACATGAATGATTACATTGAGCCGGTTAATCGCTGATGGGTTCAATTTTTAACTTATAATAATGCGCCTTTTTACGTGGAGCCAGTAATGAATAAAGTATCATACCGTAAGACTCTAGGGTGTAGATTGTGCACTTTTGCCGATAGGGATTGCTCAAACGATCCCGATAGCGATAATAGTGCTTATTCATTCAATTAATATTGTGTAGATTATGGAAACATTAAGGATTTTAGGCTCGGGTATTGCCCTACCTGAACGAGTGGTGCAATCAAGCGAAATTGACAAACAGCAGGGCCTGCAAAAAGGGCAAACTGAAACCACCTCAGGGGTTGTTTCACGCTATTATGCCACATCAGAATCGGCAACGGACTTAGCGCTAACAGCGATTAATGATGCACTAGCAAATAGTGGGCACAGATTACAGGATATCGATTGTCTTATCTCCGCCAGTGGTACGATGGAGCAAGCTATTCCCTACAATGCCGCTAAAATCCATTCACGCTTGCACTTTGAAACACCTATCCCTGCATTTGATGTCAATATGACGTGTTTGAGTGCATTGATGGCCTTAAATCTTGCCGCGTCTATGATTGCATCCGGGCAATATAAAACTATTTTAATTGTAGCAGCAGAAGTGGCATCGGTAGGTATTGACTGGAGTGATCGAGAAACGGCCGGTTTATTTGGTGATGGCGCTGCGGCATTACTTGTATCGCACAGCGCTGACACCCATCAAGGGATAGTAGCCTCTCATTTTGCAACCTATAGTGAAGGTGTAGATTATTGCCAGATTCGTGGTGGTGGTAGCTTGAATCACCCCTCTAAAATTGACGGTGACTATAAACCTTTTGGTATGTTTGAAATGCACGGTAGAGAAGTGTTTCGCTTGAGTGCTACGGTAATAGATGAATTTCTAATGACATTATTTGCTAAGTTGCCTTTTTCTCTTAATGATGTCGACTGGGTGGTGCCTCATCAGGCCAGCGCATTGGCGATGAGCCATATGCGCAAAAGATTACAGATTCCGACTGAAAAAGTTATTCATATTTTACCTGATCGTGGCAATCAAATAGCGGCCTCACTACCCTCGGCACTACATGAATTACTAGTGAACCACCAGTCTAAAAAAGGCGATAAAGTATTGCTGATAGGTACATCAGCAGGGCTTAGCATAGGCGCATTGGTATTGGTGTTGTAATGAAAGCAATAGTAACGGGCGCTACAGGTTTTTTAGGTAAGCATCTTGTCGCACTACTAGAAGAACAACATTGCCAGATTTTGGCTCTAGGGCGTGATTGCCAAAAAGGTGCAGCACTGAATTCTGTACAAACAACCTTTAAAGCCGCTGACAATGCAAAGTGGCATGAGTTAGATGCTGTATTTGAAACCGCTGATATAGTCTTCCACTGTGCTGCCTTATCCAGTGTTTGGGGAAAGGCAGAGAGCTTTGAGCTGGCGAATGTACAAGGTACCCGTAATGTATTGACGTGTTGTGAAAAATGGTCAATAAAACGTTTAGTTTATGTATCATCCACGAGTGTTTATTTTGATTATCAACACAAAATCAATATTGTTGAAAGTGAATCTTTACGACAAAATTTTGTTAATCACTACGCGCGCACTAAATATGCCGCCGAGCAATTATTATTAACCGAAAGAAAAAATACTGAGATTGTTATTATTCGCCCTAGAGGTATTATTGGCCAGGGTGATACGGCAATTATGCCTAGAATATTACGAATAGCTAATAAAGGTTTTTTCCCGTTGATTAATCAAGGTGCTGCCATGGTTGATCTGACTTATGTTAAGAATGTTGCTTATGCATTATGGCTTGCAGGGCAGGCGATTGGCGTTGATGGGAAAGTGTTCAATATCTCTAACTTTGAGCCTATGAGCGTAAAACATCTATTAAATAAAGTACTTAATGTTCACAATACATCCTGTCGTTTAGTGCCAGTTAATTATCAGTTTATTTATGGCGTTGCTAAATTTTATGAAATAATAGCGAGCCGTTTGTCACTAGCAGAGCCGGGTATTACTTGTTATGGAGTCGGGTTGTTAGCAACAACCCAAACGTTAAATGTTGATGCAGCTAAAAAAGAATTAGGTTACCAACCACTCTATAGCTTAAATTATGGCATTGAGAGATCATTAGAGGTGACACCTTAGCATGCTAAGATTATTAAAAGTAGGCCATTGTTATCATCCAGAGGCGATGGTGATGAAAGGGCATTCTTGGCGCTCAATGCAATTCCCCGCTATCGTAGGGTTAATTAATCATCCGCAGCAAGGGTATATTTTATTTGATACCGGTTATGCCAAACGGTTTTTAGAGGCCACCAATCCATTTCCTGAACGTTTTTATCGTTGGCTGACTCCTATCCATCTGTGCGATAAAGAGAATCTTGTGACTCAACTTGCACAGCTTAATATAGCCGTTGAAGATATAGCGGCTATATTTATCTCGCACTTTCATGCAGACCATATATCCGGTTTATTGGATTACCCCAATGCAAAATTTATCTGTTCAAAAAATGCCTTAATTGAATTTACTCGATTAGGACGGATAAAAGGACTGATCAAAGGTTTCTTACCGGCGTTGTTGCCGAGTGACTTCACTAAACGATGTTCTTTTATTGAAGATATGAAAAGAGTGTTCATTACGCATAAATATAACCCTTTTGATATGGGGTATGACATCTTTAATGATGGTAGTTTTTTGGCTGTGGCGTTACCAGGGCATGCAGCAGGTCAATTTGGCTTGTTACTTGAGTGTAATGGTAAATCTTACTTTTTAATTGGCGATGCCAGCTGGACCCGAGAGGCCTATCAAAATGGCGCAAGGCCCAATATATTTACGTATGCAATAATGGATAACGGCAAGCAATATTTAGAAACACTAGATAAATTATCAACACTATTTTTAACTCAACGAGAGTTGCATATTATTCCCTCTCATTGCCAATTGTCTTTTGATAAATTTCATCATGAATAGACGCTTAAAACGCATTAGTATTTTTATTGGAAGTTTTCTAAACGCCAAGATAGGTCATAGATTGCCGCGTAAACTATTGGAGTTTCTCCAGTGTAAACGTTTTAAATTATTACAAAAACATGTATTAGTTTTATCGCCTTATTATGTTAATTATGCAGACAAACCATTAGATGAATATCCCTTTGTTAATAAAGCATTGCATGTTGATAATTTCAACACAATTAATACAGTGAAGCTGGATAAAAAAGGAGTGTTTGATACAGCAATTGCCGCTGAAAAAAATCGAGATTTTAAACCTGTATATAAAGGTTTTTCAGTGGGGTTGTCATCAGGTACGAGTGGTAGTCGGGGATTGTTTGTTACCTCAGAAGAAGAACAAGCCCAATGGGCGGGGTATATCATCGGTAAGCTATTGCCGTTTCGTTGGGGTAGACATCGGGTTGCCTTCTTTCTTCGTGCCAATAATAATCTTTATGAAACGGCGAATGGTTTTTTACTGAGTTTCAAGTTTTTTGACCTTGTTGCCGGTGTAGATAAAAATATAGCAGTATTAGAAACATTTGATCCAACGATATTAATTGCCCCGGTAAGTGTGTTGTTAAAAATTGCTCAGTGTGAAGCGCGTATTCACCCCGTCAAAGTGATCGCTGTGGCAGAAGTGTTAGATGAATCATCCAGACAAGCATTAGAAATAAAATTCCAACAAAAAATTCATCAGGTTTATCAATGCACAGAGGGCTTTCTGGCTGTAACATGTAATCAAGGCAATTTACACCTCAACGAAGATATGGTGATAATAGAAAAGCAATGGATAGATAAAAAAAGTGGCCGTTTTTATCCTGTTGTAACCGATCTAAAGAGAAAAACTCAACCGATCATTCGTTACCTCCTTGATGATATACTGATAGAAGATAAAAATCGGTGTGTTTGTGGCTCTAGCTTTACTCGGCTAGCATCTATTGAAGGACGCAAAGATGACATCGTGAGATTAGCCGATAAACATAACAACATCGTTGATGTTTTTCCTGATTTTATACGAAATACTATTGTTGCTGCTAGTGATGAAATATGTGAATATCAAGTGACACAAATTAAGCATGATACCTTAATTATTAGTACGTTACCTTTTAATCGTACACTGCAAAATGACATCACAGATGCTCTTAATGAATTGTTTAGTCGACTAGAAGTTTTGAAGCCCTGTTATTTATTTGAACAGTTTGAATATGAAATCGGTGGCCAAAAAAGGCGGCGAATAAAGAGATTGATAAATGGCTAGACTATTGATAACAGGTGCTAGGGCTCCGGTAGCATTAGAACTAGCAAGAAATTTTAATCAGTTTGGTCATTATGTGATTATGACGGATTCTCTCACTTATCCATTGGCTCGCAATACTAATGCTGTCGATTGTTTTTATGTCATACCTAGCCCTAGAGATAATATTGAAGAATTTAAATATACATTAATAAATATACTTCAGCAGGAAAAAATTGAATACCTTATACCTACTTGTGAAGAGGTTTTTTATCTTGCATTTATTAAAAACGATATAACGCCTATATGTCGTATATTGTGCCCGGATTTTTCATTGATTTCAAAGCTCCATAGTAAAATTGAAATATTATCGTTAGCTAGTGACATGGGAATACTATTGCCCGATACGGCCATAGTTGATAAAAAAAATATAGCGGTAATTAATAATATTGATCAAGTTGTTGTTAAAAGAGAGTTTTGTCGATTTGGTGTTGATGTGTTGTTGAATCCTACAGTACAAACTGCCACAGCAATGATTGCCGAACAAGATAGTCGTTTTTTGTTACAAAAAAAATTATCGGTACAGAATATTGCGCTTATGCTATTGCCTGTAATGGTCAGGTATCTACGGTTGTAATTTATAAACCATGTCATCGATTGCGAGTTTCAGCAGGGATATATTTTCAGCCTGTCGTTAATGAATGTATATCATCTTTTATTATTAAATTCTGTAAAAAGTATCAATACTCGGGTCAAATTAGTTTTGATTTTATGCTGACAGTAGATGATGATGTCTATCTTCTGGAATGTAATCCGCGAGCAACCAGTGGTGTACATTTATTACGCTCTATCGATTTATTTAAGGCTTTAATCGGTGAAAAATTACCCGCTAATAAACCGAGTGATCAGCCTGTTATGATCAGTCTGGCGATGCTTTTTATTGGCTTGCCAATAGCTATAAGGAATAACAATATTAAACAGTGGAAAGCTGATTATTGTGCAGCTAATGATATCTTGAGTGTTAAGGGTGATAAGCCTGTATTTTTTTTCTCTTTGTTATCTTTAGCCGAATTGATTTGCATTGCATTGAAAAATCATATCTCTATTAGAGAGGCGTCAACCACTGATATTGAGTGGGATGGAGATGACATACAATAATGGCTATTCACCTTCGCCCCCCTGTTTTAACTAACAGTATTACTGATCAATACGCATTTGAATTTAAAAAAAATAGTAAGGCAATGATCACCAATGTGGAAACAGAAGTAGGGTGTTGCGATATGGGCAATACTACTATTATGCCTTTTACGGTGAATAATACCGAATACGAAAATAGTTATGTGTGCTCTCCCTATACTATGTTGGTGCCTTATTGTATAGAAGAGTTACATAAGCTAGATAACCGTGTGCTTAGTGTAGTCATTAAACAGGTGTTAAGGCTCCTTGATCGTTATGTAAAACATAATAATATTAATCGTATTGTGCACATTAATAACTGGCTGCTGTCAACAAATTTATACCCCTGTGTGGAAAAGCTTACTAATATTGATGTATTACTGAATACTTTTAGTCATCATTATAAATCTCATAGTCTTGTTTTTAGATCGTTAAATACCCACCTTAATAAAGAACTACTCTCAAAACTTACATCGTTAGGGTGTATTGCGGTTCCAACACGACAGGTTTATCTGTACGATAAACAGCTTAAGGATTATAGTAAAACACATAATTATAAAATTGATAAAAAATTATTAGAAAATACACACTATCAATACGTAGCACAGTCAGATATTAAAGAGTCTGACTACAATCGAATTATTGAATTGTATAATATGCTTTATGTTGATAAATATTCAAAATATAACCCTCAGTTTACTTCGCTATATATTACTTCGATTATTAAAAGCCCCTATTTCTTTATAGAAGGATTTCGTAATAAACACGGTATTTTAGATGCTGTTGGTGGCCGTTTTACCATTGGTTCTACAACGAGTTTACCTATTGTTGGTTATGATACAAAAAAGCCAAAACACTTTGGTTTGTATCGCTTAGTACTTATATCTACATTGTTATATGCCGAAAAAAACAATCTCTGTTTTAATGCAAGCTCGGGTGCAGCCCATTTTAAACGTTTAAGAGGTGCTTCTCCCGATATTGAATATTCAATGGTTTATGTAAAACATCTGTCAAATTCTTCGCAACGATTTTGGAAAATAGTAGCCTTTATACTCAATAAAATATTTATTCCTATAATGAAAAAATATAAATTATGACTATTTATTATAATGATGATGTTTGGCTTGTAGTTGCACATGTAAGCGAACTAAAGAAATCACCTTTACGTGTTTTTTATCAAGGTATTCCCATTGTTTTGTTTAAGCACGCTAATAACATCCATGCACTAAAAGACCAATGCCCTCATCGAGGAACCCCCCTTTCTATGGGGTGTGTTAAACAAGGAACTATTGTGTGTCCTTATCATGGTTGGCAGTTTGATAGCGCAGGAAAGCATGTAGCGATGCCTGGCAACCCTGATTTTATTGAGTCAACTAAAACAATTGTGCAATCTTTTGACGTTGCTGAAGACGGAGGGTTAATTTGGGTAAGGCATAAAACAAATAAAAATAATGGAGATATTCGTTATATTCCAAATATCCATATTAGCCACCCTTATATAACTACGAGCAAAACTATTGAAGCTGGTATAGTTGATATTGCTGAAAACTTTCTTGACCCTTTGCATACACATTTTGTTCACCCGGGTATTATTCGTTTTAGTCGTGTACAACGCCACAATTGTACGGTTAGTATTTCTACCGTTGAGCATGGTTATCAAGCAACCTATATCGAAGAGAAACAGCAATCCGGTATTATGAGTAAATTATTTGGCCAACATATAACTAAGAGTGTTGGGCGGATTAGATATCCGGGCATTATTGAAGTTGAATATTATTCAGACCATGCTATTGAGCTTGCTGTCGTTATATATTTAAATCAAGAAAATAATAGCCGTTGTAAATTAATTATGCGTAGTTATATTAAAAAGAAAAAAATACCTTTTTTTATTGTCGCAGCAATATTAACGCCTTTTCAATACTTAACATTTCTACAGGACAAGCATATATTAGAAGCCGTTGAACATTTAAAAAACGAGCTACAACCTTCACCGTTAGTTGTCACTGATTGTGATGTCATGCGACCTTATATAGAAAGAGCACTAAAACAGGATATCGTCGATGTGAGTGTTGAAAAAAATATTTTATTATAAAAGGTGATGATGTTAACTAATATGATACGCGAGATAGAAAGTAAGTAGTAGTAATAAAAAACATAAACTTTGCCAAAATACAAGAGGATTACGTTCTATTAGTGGTGGGCGAGTCATAGTAACAAATGTTTTATTGGGGTGGCGTAAGTCATAAATAAACTCAGATACTTCATCGTAGCGATCTAATGGATAGATACAGACTGACTTTTTAATCGCAACCTCTACCCATTGGGGTACTGATCTTTTATATTCTTGTAATGGATGATAGCGAAGTTTTCGTTGTGCTTTTTTTGTCGTCGCATTACACACGTTAACTCCAAAAGGCAGTTGGCCTGATAGCATTTCATAAACAATAACCCCAAGGGAATAAATATCGGACCTTGGAGTGATGGTTTCATGTAAAAAATATTCAGGTGCTGAATATTGCATAGTACCCACAATGCCATCATTGGTTGATATAATTTCTGTGATTCCTGCTACTTTTACACTACCAAAGTCAATAATTTTCACAGTGTTTGAAGTATCAATCATAATGTTTTGAGGGCGGATATCTTGATGTATCATCTCCTGGCGATGAAATGCTTGCATACCTTTTGCGATTTGCTCAATTATTTTTCGAACTACTTCTAACTCTGGTTTTGGATTATCTAGCATCCATTGAGATAAATTTTGACCATCAATAAACTCGGTCACACTATAAAGATAGTTACGTTTTCGAGTTGCAGGTATTGCTTTTAAAACATGTGGGTTGTTAATTCGTTTAGCAACCCATTCTTCCATGAGAAAGCTTTCTAAATAGTGTACGTCATCACGGCGTTCTACAGACGGTATTTTAATCACTATCTCTTCTTGACTCTCCAAGTCTCTTGCTAAATAGACATGACTACGACTACTCATATAAATTTCACGAATAATTTGATAACCATCAAAAATAGATCGTGGTTGTAGTTGTGGTGGTAATGGTAAAGAGTCTATTTGGTGGTGCACCTCATTAACCTGTGGTGCAGGTAGTTGGTCAATGCGTAGTATTTGTAATGTCACATTGTCGTGACTACCTGCATCAATTGCTTTTTGAGTTATTGTTTGCGCGATTTGGTCGAGGTTCGAGGATCGATTTTGTATGAAAAATGCTATATCTGAATCAGATAAATAGTCATGAACTCCATCAGTGCTGAGTATAAATATATCTCCTTTTTCAACAGGGACACTTTTATAATCGACTTCAGCATTTTCGTGAATCCCTAATGCTTTTGTAAGATAATGTGTATTTTCTGCGGTAGTATGATGGTGGTCTTTAGTGAGGGGCTCAAGTGTATTTTTTGATAAACGACAAATACGAGTATCACCGCAGTGAAAAATATGTGCTGTTCGAGATTTTATAATTAATGCACTGAAGGTGCAAACATAACCTTTATCTTTATCAAAACGATCCGGAGTGCTACGAGTGTATGCATGCAGCCAAGAGTTTGTAGCCTGTAAGACTTTTTGAGCAGATGTCTTAACGGACCAAGCATCAGAGGTGCTGTAATAATCATTTAAAAAACCAGAAACGGCCATTTCACTGGCCACTTGACTGACTGCACTGCTACTAATACCATCTGCAATAACTGCCGCGATCCCTTTGCTGCTCAACAAGGGCTCATTAGGTGTATAAGTACCATGAAAATCTTGATTAATCCTTTTTTTGCCTGCACTACTATATTGGCCTACTGAGATTATTAATGTTTCTTTCACTCTTTTGACCTTTTATTATCACAGGATCAATATAGATTACTTAAGTCTAGGTAATTTATTATCAATAGCTTTTTTACCAGGCATTATATGGTAAGAATTTTCCATTCATCGTAATGATAACACGGTCACCTTTGGGGCTTTCTTCTTTATCGACATCCATGGTGAAATCTATAGCACTCATAATACCATCACCAAACTTCTCTTGGATAACCTCTTTAAGAGTTTCACCATAAACACCTACAACCTCATAAAGGCGATAAATAAGTGGATCAGTAGGTACGGCTTGGTCCCAAATTTTTGTTGGGTATTCAACTAGAGCATTAATAACGGATTCATCTAATGCTAAATATTCAACAATTGCTCGGGCTTTCTCTGGTGATACACTATTCATTCCAAGGCAAGCTGATGCTAGCCAAACGGGAGAAACTGATAAGTGTTGTCCCATTTCTTCCCAGCTTAAACCTTTTTTAGTTTTAGCCGTTACGATTAAATCGGTCATCATTTCTTTATTCATTTTAGCTCCTATTGGCATTAAATTATCTATAGATAGGTTTGCATGATTGGGTTTAAAAGGCACAAAGAGTAAGTCGTTGTGCCTTTGTTGGAATAAATTTTACTTATACTAATTTACGCTCAGGGCTTGTTTTGACGTGAGTGAGATAAAGTGGCAAGCCAACCAGTAAGAACCCACCTACAAGGTTACCTAAAGCTGTAGGGATTTCATTCCATATCAGATAATCCACGACAGTAAAATCGCCACCCATAATCATAGAAAAAGGGAATAAGAACATATTGACGATAGAGTGTTCAAAAGCCATATAAAAGAACAGCATAATAGGCATCCACATTGCGAGCATTTTACTGCTAGCTGATGTTGAAAGCATTGCACCAACCACACCCATTGATACCATCCAGTTACAAAGCATGCCACGAATAAAAATAGTAAACCAACCCGCGATACCATGTTCTTTGTATCCTAGTGTTCTCGATTCACCAATAGTACCTACTTTAGCCGCTAATGCACCCCCGTCTGTATTGTAACCATAGGTAAGAATAAAAGAGGCAAAAAATGCGACAGTTAATGCACCAGCAAAATTACCTAAAAAAACAAGCCCCCAATTTCTAAGAAGTTGTTTTACTGTTGCGCCCGGACGTTTATCTATCACCGCAAGTGGTACGAGAGTAAATACACCTGTTAATAAATCAAACTTCATTAGATACAACATAATAAATCCAACAGGAAATAAAATGGCACCTATTAATGGGTTACCTGTTTTTGTAATAACAGTAATGGCAAAAAAGGCGGCTAACGCTAGTATTGCACCTGCCATGTAAGCTCGTACAAATGTGTCCTTGGTCGACATGTATAATTTTGACTCTCCTGAGTCCACCATCTTAGTTACAAATTCACTGGGTTCGATATAGGCCATAGTATTTTCCTACCTTTATAGGGTTGCTGTTTTATTATTAACCATTAAGCAAATATGGCGCCAATTATATAAAAAGTTAAAAACAGCGGTGTTTAGGCAAAACTGTTGGTGTTAAAGTATTTTCAGGTCGTGGCAGAGCGTTAGGTTTGCGCTATCGTGGTGCAGAAATACTTTCTGTCAACGCGTTATGCTCTAAAATGGTTTTTCAGTTAACTGGAGAAGAGTATAAGATTGAGCACTGTTTGATAAATGCATCATTATTGATCATTAAAATTGCGTTTATATCGAGCAATGTAGTGATATCTAAATTGCATTAACATTTATTACAGTCGTTAGTAGATAGGTATTAATAGTGCTTTATGACGACTAAAATAGGCTTTCGATAGGTATCTTAAATCTGTACAAAGAAAAACAACAAATACATGCCAGATAATAAGGTATCCTAAAGGACGATAGTAAAAAATATTCTGTGATGTTGTTTTTGATGAAAAAGCACTAAAAACTCCCAATGAAAATGAACTGGATTCTGTCTACAATAGCCTTGTTGCTATTCAATGTTAACGCTAGGGTATTCTTATATGAATTCAGTATTTGTTTTTCCTGGGCAAGGTTCTCAGTATTGTGGCATGGGGAAATCTCTTTTTGCTAAATATGCAGGGCTTGTTGATATCGCTAATGAGCAGTTGGGTTATTCAATAGAAGAACTCTGTTTGGAGGATACTAAAAAAATACTGAATTTGACCGAATTTACTCAGCCTGCACTTTATGTTGTTAATGCTCTATATTATCTAGACGCGTGTACAGGAAGTTCCCATGTGCCCACTGTGTTAGCAGGACACAGTTTAGGTGAATATTCAGCTCTTTATGCCGCGGGTGCGTTTGATTTTTTAACTGGGCTTACATTGGTTCAACGACGTGGCCAACTGATGAGTAATGCCCCCGAAGGCGCAATGGTGGCCATTGTCAATATGGATGTTGAGCATATTAAAGATATTATAGCTCAACCTTCTTATGCTGCTATTGATATTGCCAATATTAATTCTCGACAACAAGTAGTTTTGTCTGGCTTAAAAGCCGATCTTTTAACTGACGATATTGAAAAAACATTTGTCGACGCCGGCGCTAAATTTATACCTCTGAATGTGAGTGCGGCGTTTCATTCACGTTATATGAAGCCGGTAGAAGATACGTTTTCTGCGCTTTTGCAAGGTATTGATTTTAGACCACTATCGATCCCTGTGGTATCAAATTATACGGCACGATTTTACCCTAAACAAAATTATACTGATTATTTAGCTAAACAAATATCTCACCCGGTTAAATGGTACGAATCTATATCGTGGTTGCTTAATAATCACTACAAATCCTATAAAGAAATTGGCCCTGGTAGCGTATTAACAAACTTAAATACTATGATTACTAAAGATCCCATGGTAATTTTATCTCAAGCTCCAGCGTTTGATTTGAATGAAAGCAATAATAATATAACGCCGGCTGTATCTCCAACTATTGGCGGTAAAACTATTCCACGCTATGAATCTGGCCTCATTTTTATGTTTGCTGGACAGGGCAGCCAATATTATGGCATGGGTAAAGGGCTATATCAGGATGAAGTCTATTTTCGCAAGCACTTAGAGTATTGTAGTGATATTGTTTCAGCAAAATTAGGGCGCTCTCTTGTCGATGTTATCTTGAGTGATACAAAAAAAGAGTTCGATAATATTATATATAGCCACCCTGCTATTTTTAGTGTGGGTTATAGCCTGGCAAATATGCTTATCCAAAAAGGAATCAAACCAGAAGCCGTGCTTGGGCATAGTTTGGGTGAATATATTGCCGCTGTTATTGCGGGTGTTTTAGATGTTGAAGATGCACTTCATATAATCATTAAGCAAGCGCAATTGCTCCAACAGCATTGTATAGAAGGGCGTATGCTTAGTGTTTTAGCGCCAGAGGCTCTTTTTCGTCAACGTGGCGATATTTTTCAAGGGCTTAGTTTAGGTGGTGTCAATTATTCTGATAATTTTTTCGTATGTGGAGATACGTCTTTAATTGAGCAAACGCAACGCACCTTAGAGGCTGAGGGTATCATTGCGGTTATTTTACCCGTACGTTATGCTTTTCACAGTTCGGCCGTTGAGGTTATCAAAGAAGATTATCTAAATTTTCTTAGCGGTATTACTGTGCATAATCCACAATTGCCGATTTATTCTGCCATGACAGGGAGCCGGCTAAGTTCTAATGATTTGCTTTCTTTTGAGTATTATTTATGGCGCATTATAAGAGAACCGATCTCTTTCCCTAAGCTGTTAACTACATTATCGGAGTCCTATAATAATAATTATCTCATTGATTTAAGCTCAACAGGGACTTTATCAACGTTTTTAACCTATGGGTACCCAGATCAATACAACCACACAGCGGCAATAAATCGTTTCTCCAGCAACGCTAAATCGATCAGCCACCTATACCAAAAGTTAACCATAAACCTCGATAAACAAGCCTTTAGTCCATGTTTTTAATAAGGGTATTTTGGGCGGCTGGCATCTAAAATCACGCAAAGCTAATCAACTTGCTATAATGGCGAAAATAATGCTTATCGCTAATTGTATTGATTGTTGTAATGTAATAGTGTACTGGCTATTTTTAAAATTACGACAGTATAGGTTGCTAAAATGGATAGTAATACTGATGCAGATGGAAATAATAACAGTTCTCCTCAGCCGTTTACGGATCGATATGCGTTAGAATCCCTACGTGTATTTGCAAAAAAGATCCGTAAGGCTAATAATAAGTATGAACTTATTGACACGCTTAAAGACGATATTGTGGCATTCCTTGGATTTTCTACCGTATCTATTTTTCAGTTGGTTGAAGGTAATTGCCGACAAATATGGTACAAAGGCCATAGTTCAAGAAATGCGCTAATGGATGTTGATGTTGAAAATCATCAATGTTTTGATGTGGATGGCGACCCTTGGCTTGAACATATTGTAGCTGCTGATGATGTGGTTTATGCCCATGATATGATGGCTCATCCGTTGACAAATAAAGAGCTTGTAAAAACACTTAAAGTATCTTCAATTATTACCAGACGTATTGAGATCGTTAATCACACGTTAATTATTT
>Ga0193959_1000042_pt1 | contig 55232 bp, 43 predicted proteins | sample FB_2_MG_FD_140333 | JGI IMG/M metagenome (GOLD analysis project Ga0193959, IMG submission 140333) | Microbial mat bacterial communities from the Broadkill River, Lewes, Delaware, United States - FB_2_MG | ecosystem: Environmental > Aquatic > Freshwater > River > Microbial mats | place: USA... | reverse complement strand
GCAGGCACCACACTCGATACAATCCATCAAATGGTAGTTTTGTGCACGCTCATAATCCTCGGCTTGGGCATACCAGTAAAGCTGTTGTGGCAGCAAGCTCGCCGGACAAGCTTCTGCACACATGCCGCAGCGAATACAGGCCTGAGCGGGGGGTTGTGCGGGCAACTCATCGTGTGAGGGCGCCAGAATACAGTTAGTCGTTTTAACCACCGGTGCTTCATCGCTTTGCAGTGCAAAGCCCATCATTGGGCCGCCCATAATAAGCTTTGCCGCTTTAGCACGATTAAATCCATGTGCGTGTAAAATGTGGCTAATAGGTGTGCCAAGCAGCACTTCAATATTGCGTTGTGTTTGCAGTGATTGACCGACTACGGTGGTAATGCGAGAGGTGAGTGGCTCACCAAAGCGCACCGCGCGATAGGCTGCAACGGCGGTACCGATATTTTGTACAACAATACCCAGACTTGCCGGTATATCCTTCGCGGGCACTTCTTGCCCTGTTAGAATTTGCACTAACTGTTTTTCACCGCCAGAAGGGTATTTTGTCGGGAAGGTCGCAATCTCTATGTGTGTACCTTTCGCTGCCGCTTGCATGGCTTTTATAGCGTCGGGTTTATTATCTTCAATACCGATAATCAAGGTGCTGGGTTGTCTTAAGATAAAACTCAACAATAATGCGCCCTGGATAATCTCATCGGCGCGGGTCTGCATCAGGGTGTCGTCGGCAGTAATATACGGTTCGCATTCGGTGCCATTTAAGATCAGGGTGTCAATGGTATGGCTGTCGCTGGGGTTGAGTTTAACCGCTGTCGGAAAGCCTGCGCCTCCTAAACCGGCTATACCTGCTTCGCGAATTTTATCAATTAATTCACGGTGACTTAGCTGTGTGTAATCCTCGCAGGCATCGTAGGCTATCGCCTGATGTTGCCCGTCGCTGTTTAGCACAATACATTTGCCCCAAAGACCTGATGCATGAGGGAGCGGGCGATCTTCAATAGCGGTGATAGTACCAGAGGTCGATGCGTGTACCGGGGCGCTGAAAACCCCGACGGCTTCGGCAATTTTTTGCCCGGCCAATACGGTGTCACCGACTTCAATGATGGGTGTTGCTGGTTGACCTATATGTTGGTTCAGCGGGAATACTAACTCCTGTGGCAGCGGTACATTGCCCAGTGGTTGTTGCATTGATTGCTGTTTGTTTTCCGGTGGGTGTACGCCGCCGGGAATATCCCATATGCGTCTCATGCGGCTTGTCCTTCATCATCACTGGTTGCATTACTATTGCGATCTGTCGCAATAATCGATGAGCCGGGTTTGTCCCAGCGCCAGTCTTTAAGGGTTGTCTCAACGGGCAACATATCAATACAGTCTACAGGGCAGGGTTCGACACAGAGGTCGCACCCTGTGCACTCAGCGGCAATAACTGTATGCATTTGTTTTGCTGCGCCTAAAATGGCATCGACAGGACAAGCCTTAATGCACTTGGTGCAACCAATACATTCATCTTCACGAATAAAGGCGACAGTTTTGGTGTCGGCTTCTTCACCGTGTTCTTCATCCAGTGATGGGGCTTCGATATCGAGCAAGTCGGCAATTGCGTTAATGGTATTTTGGCCACCAGGGGGGCATTTGTTAATGGCTTCGCCATTGGCAATACCTTCGGCATAAGGGCGGCAACCCGGGTGTCCGCACTGGCCACATTGTGTTTGTGGTAGCAGTGCGTCGAGCTGTTCGACGATAGGGTCGCCCTCGACTTTAAAGCGTACGGCAGCAAAGCCCAGTATTGCACCAAACAATAATGCGAGGCTACCGAGAACAATCAGTGCTGTTAACACGGGGTTGTGTAATAAAAAATCTATCATAAATGGTATTGGTACTTAAAATCGATGGTTAAACGAGGCCGGCAAACCCCATAAAGGCGAGCGACATAAGGCCTGCGGTAATCATGCCAATAGCGGCACCTTGAAACGGCTCTGGTACATCGGCAACACTAATGCGCTCACGCATCGCAGAAAATAAAATCAGCACTAATGAAAACCCCAGTGCTGCGCCAAAGCCAAATAAGCTGGACTCAAAGAAAGAGCGTGCTTTAGCGGTATTTTGCAAAGCGACACCCAAAACAGCACAGTTAGTGGTGATGAGTGGTAAAAAGACACCCAGTACGCGATACAATAGCGGGCTCGTTTTTTCAATAAACATTTTGGCAAACTGTACGACAACCGCGATGACTAATATAAATGAAATCGTTTTAAGGTATGTTAATGCAAAGGGTTCAAGTAGATATGTATTGACTAAGTAGCTACAAATTGAAGCCAGTGTTAATACGAAGGTTGTTGCACCACCCATGCCAATGGCAGTCTCTAGTTTATTAGATACACCCATAAAAGGGCAGAGTCCTAAAAACTGAACGAGTACAAAATTATTAACTAATATTGTACTGATTAATATTACGGCAAGCTCGGTCATTAATATCTCTACTATGGTATTGCTATTACAGTTTGTGGGTGGGTATTGGTAGCTTGTGGCCTACATTACGCGCATACCCGGTGTGGCACCACTGTGAGGTTCTAATAAATAGATCTCTTTACCGCCTGGTCCTGCGGCTAACACCATGCCCTCAGACAAACCAAACTTCATTTTTCTGGGTGCGAGATTCGCAACCATAATGGTGAGTTTGCCTTCGAGCTGTTCTGGTTGGTAGGCACTTTTTATACCTGAGAATACCGTGCGTGTCTCACCACCTAAATCCAGTGTAAGTTGCAATAGCTTGTCGGCCCCTTCAACATGTTGCGCCTGAATAATTTTAGCGACTCGCAAATCGGTTTTAGCAAAGGTGGCAAAGTCAATTTCTTCACTCAATGGCTCATCGGCCAAAGGGCCGGTGGCCACAGTTTTAGTTGCCACATCAATAGCGGCCTGATTGGCGGCTATCATGGCGTCTATCTGGTCTTTTTCTACACGTGTCAGTAATGGTTTGAATGGGTTAATACGACTGCCGCCGCGATAACTTATCGGTGTATTCCAGCTGAGGCTTTCATCGAGAAACGCTTCTGCATTTTTGACAAGATCAGGTAGTACGGGTTTCAAATAGGTTAAAATAGCACGAAACATATTGACCCCGAGACTACAGATATCGATTACCTGTTGCTGGTTGGTCGGGTCTTTAGCGAGACTCCATGGTGCTTTGGCCGCGATATATTCATTGGCGGCATCAGCCAGTGCCATGATCTCGCGCATGGCTTTTGCGTACTCGCGTTTCTCATACAGTTCGGCAATCACATCGCCTGCGCTTACGGCTTGCTGCCATAGAGCTGGGTTGTCAATTGTGGTGGATAATTCGCCGCCATTTTTTTGAATAAATTTTGCAGTGCGACTGGCAATATTGACCACTTTACCAACAAGATCAGAGTTGACCCGCTGGAGAAAGTCATCCAGGTTCAGATCGAGATCATCAACGCTTGCAGTCAGTTTAGCGGCAAAATAATAGCGTAGGTACTCAGGGTTCAGGTGATCGAGATAGCTGCGGGCGTTAATAAATGTACCTCGCGATTTGGACATTTTTTTGCCGTTAACCGTTAAAAACCCGTGTACATTAACCGCCGTTGGTGTGCGAAACCCGGCACAACTTAGCATCGCAGGCCAAAAGAGCGCGTGAAAGTTGACGATATCCTTACCGATAAAGTGATAAAGTTCGGTATCACCTTCACTCCCGGCAAGCCAGTAATTGCGCCAATCATCGCCCTTTTGATCACAGAGGTGCTTAAAGCTGGCAATATAACCAATCGGTGCATCTAACCACACGTAAAAATATTTACCCGGCTCACCGGGTATCTCAAAGCCAAAGTAGGGGGCATCGCGAGAAATATCCCACTGCTTTAAGCCGCTGTCTAGCCATTCTGCAAGTTTGTTGGCAACTTCTGTTTGCAGGTGGCCTGCACGAGTCCACTGTTTTAAAAAGTCGCTAAACGCAGGCAGGTTAAAAAAGAAATGTTCGGATTCTTTTTCTATCGGTGTTGCACCTGAAATAACCGATTTAGGGTTAATAAGCTCTGTGGGCGAATAAGTACTACCACAGACTTCACAATTATCACCGTATTGGTCATCACTCTTACATTTAGGGCAGGTGCCTTTAATGTAGCGGTCAGCCAAAAAAAGTGACTTTTCAGGGTCGTAGGGCTGGGTAATATGGCGGCTTTCAATATGCCCCTGCTCTTTTAGGCGATTATAAATAAGTGCTGAGAGTTCCTGATTTTCATCGCTGTGTGTCGAGTGATAGTTGTCAAATTCAATAAAAAAGTCGGCAAAGTCGCGTTCGTGCTCAGCTTTTACCTTGGCAATTTGCTCTTGCGGGGTGATGCTCAACTCTTCGGCTTTGAGCATGATGGCCGTGCCATGGGCGTCGTCGGCACACACATAAGTACACTCGTGGCCTCGCATTTTCTGAAAGCGTACCCAGATATCAGTTTGAATGTATTCCACTAGATGGCCTAAATGAATGGCGCCATTAGCATAGGGAAGTGCACTGGTGACGAGTATCTTGCGAGGGTCCATGGATGGGTACTACCTTTGATCAAGTTAATGTGGTCAGTTATTGTGGGTTAGTCGCAATATTATGCGACTGCCTGTGTTTGTTTTTTAGTCAGCAAGGTGTGCATTAAGGTGTGTGCCAAGCTCACTTATGCCAGTTTGCGTGTATTTGCACATAAAAGTGACCTGTCCGCCCAAAAAGCGCAGAATTATACCATTTCTAGACGTTTGTCGCAGTTGCTTTGATAGATTACCGGATTAAATTCAGCGTCTGCTGGTTTTTTAACACGCACGCACGTGTACTGGTTCTATTCACCGATCACCGGTGCCAGTACGCCATCAATAATGACTGATGGTATGATGTGGTGTCATTGATAATAAAGAGTTTGCTATGTCTAGCTATATTGAAAATACAATTGTGCCGTTGTTATCGACTATTGAGGTACCACTGGTACAAGAAAACCTGCTGAGTTTACAGGCGCTCACTGATATTGCGTATGAGCAGCAGTGTGTGCGCTTAACTCTCAGTATTGGGTTTCCCGGACGGCAGCTTCATCAGCAGTTGAGTGAGACTATCAAACAGCGGCTATTGGCTCTGCCTGAGGTCACTGCTGCAGAGGTCACTGTTCAATGGCGCGCACCGGTGAGTGATAATGTTGAAGGCAAAGAGCCACTTCCCGGTGTGCGTAATGTTATTGCAGTGGCCTCTGGTAAAGGCGGGGTCGGTAAATCGACAACAACCGTTAATGTGGCCTTGGCAATGGCTCAGTTAGGTGCTCGGGTAGGGGTCTTAGATGCTGATATTTATGGCCCTAGTCAGCCGCAAATGTTGGGTGTTGGTGTTAAACGCCCAGAACTTGTCAATCAACAATTGATGGTGCCCCATGAATCCTACGGTGTGCAGTCAATGTCGATGGGTTATTTGGTCAATGAAAATACGCCGATGGTATGGCGTGGACCTATGGCGACAGGTGCGCTACAACAACTGATTTTTCAAACGCAATGGGATGATCTTGATTATTTATTCGTCGATATGCCACCTGGTACAGGTGACATTCAACTAACACTATCGCAAAAAGTCCCGGTGACAGGTGCAGTTATTGTAACAACACCACAAGATATTGCGCTACTGGATGCCATTAAAGCGGTAGAGATGTTTACCCGTGTACATATTCCTATTGTGGGTGTTGTTGAAAATATGGCGACACATATTTGCTCACAGTGTGGTCACGAGGAGCATGTTTTTGGTGAAGGTGGCGGCGAACGTATTGCTAGCGATTATCAAACACAATTGCTCGGTGCGCTGCCGTTATCATTGGCTATTCGCAAAGACGCCGATGGTGGAAAACCCTCTGTAGTCGCCGATCCAGAAGGCGATATTGCTGGGCACTATCGCGATATTGCCCAGCGCGTTGCGGCGGGTTTGTGGCAGCAACAGGTAATGGCACAAGCCATGCCCGATATTGTGGTTAGCGACGATTAGCCCGGGCTCTGTTTTGTACCGATGTTATTGGCGGCGCTGTTGCTTTTGATAGTGGCGCAGCCCATCTTGGCTCACGCTAAACTCACCGGTATTAGAAAATGAAATAAACGTGTGTGGTATTTTCGTTAGTTCTTTAAACAGTTGGGCTGATTGTTGGCGTAGCTGTTGAACTTGTTGCCGCTTACCCTCTTTTTCAAATGCCTGAACAAGTCCGGTAAAAATGATGGGTGTGTCCATTAAAAAGTCATAAGCGCTGTCTTTTTGTGCGGAATCCAGTTCAGCGTAAGCGCTGCCGAGGTCGTCAAAAATATGAACCATATACTTACCTGCCGCGAGAGAGGCCTGTTCGGAGAGCTCTTTATGGCTGGCAAGCTCCCATAAAGTGATAAAGGATAGTGCGTAGGCAACTCCCATATCACCAATGGCAAACTGCTGTTGTTGCAAGTAGCTTTCAACCTCTTTACGCGATTGACTAAAGGCGTCTTTTAGCTGTGATTGCGTCTTGGCTGAACCACCGCTGAGATGGCGTGCAATTTCAGCCGCAGCATTGCCGCGTGCACTTTCGCCGGCGGGTAAGTTGGCAGTAATAATTCCGCCGCGCGCTTTAATCGATTCATTAATGGTTGATTCGTCGAGCGTATCAACGAGAGAATCCAAGTCGACAATATTGGGGAGGTGTTTGGCTGAAATTTCGGCATGCGCCACGGTGCTGCACACTAGCAGCAATAATAAACAGTAAAGGTAGTGCATGGGTAAGCTCCCCTATAATCTATATTGAATGATCCGTATTGCGTGTGGTGTACTACGGTGGTGCTTATATCCGCTTATGCACTGGCTGTTTGATTATGGGCAAGGGTAGCGGTGATTGCAGGCAGTCTCAGATAGCTATAAATAGCAGATGGAGATAGCTATTTTGAGCAATAATAACAGTCAGTGGCTTAGTCGTTACACGCTAGGTTCTAGGTGTTATTACCCTAGTGATATATAACTTGTTTAAAACACTACCGCCTGAAATGCCTGCGCTATAAGCGTACGCATAATGGCATATAAAGGCGGTTTTTCGCAAGCGTATAACGGCTATATTACTTGAGAATAATAGGTGTGATTATTAATAATGAGCAACGGCTCGCGTTTTGATCACTTAGCGAGCTCTGTCTTTTCTTGGGTGCGTTTGTAACCGAGGTGTGCGATATCCGGTGGAAACAACATAGCCCATGTCCACTCCAGAAAAAGGCGTGTTTTACGTGCGATGGTAGGTACTTTTAAAAGATATATTCCGCGCCACATTAACCAGGCAAAAAAGCCAGAGAAGCGCACGCCATAAATCTCAGCAACGGCTTTATTATGGCCAATAGACGCCAGTAGCCCAATGGGTTTGTAGCGAAAGGGTTGTGTTGATTGACCGGCGATATGCGCACTAATATTGCGAGCCAGATGTTTCGCTTGGCGATCGGCAAACTGTGCCGTTGGTGGGCAGAGTTTGTCGTCGTAAGCATTGGGCACCAGCGCGCAATCGCCCAGTGCCCAGACGCCACTCAGGCCTGCGACTGACATATCGGGTTGGGCAATAATTTTGCCGCGCTCTAACGGTAATGGGTCGTGTTGTAAAAACTGGTGAGGTGTTGTACCGATGGTACAGATAATGGTGGCACCTGCAATGACGTCGCCGCTGTCGAGGGTGACCTTTTCATGTTCAATTGTGGCTGCGCAGGCATTTAAGCGCACATCAATACCGCGTTCGGCAAAAATCGCGGCCGTTTTTTGGCCGAGCTTGGCTGATAATTCAGGCAATAACTGATCCATAGCATGCAGTAATATAATTCTACAATCATTGCGCTCGACATTTTTATAGTAGCGCTCAGCTGATTTTAAAAAATCATCAATCTCGCCGGCGGTTTCTACACCACTAAACCCACCGCCGATGATGATAAACGTGGTTAGTTGTTTGCGTCTTTCTTCGCTGGGGTGAATGGTGGATTGTTCAAGCCGTTCAATAATAGTATTGCGAATATGCAGTGCATCACCAACAGTTTTCAGTGGCAGTGTATGCTCAGCTAACCCCTCAAGCATGGTTAAATTAGCTTTAACACCTGCTGCAAATACAATGTGGTCAAAGCTCAACACGCCGGGTTCGTTGTTATGGTAGTGCACTTGTTTTTTTTCAAAGCAAATGCGCTCAACGGTGACCATACGAATGCGCGTGCGCTTTACCATTTGGCGAATCGGTGCTTGCACGTGACTGGGTAATACTGATGCACCCACCACTTCCGGTAACAGCGGGTTGAAGGTGACAAAGTTGGTTTCGCTTAATAAATAAATTTCCCAATCGTCGGGAATTGTGTTTTCTAAGCGCCGTGCGAGTGTGGCACCTGCAAAACCGCCGCCAATAATGACAAGGTTTTTTTTCTCTGGATCATCCTTTAGGTCGTTCATAGTTGCCTCTATATAATATTAATGTAGATAGCGTGTCGCCCAACTGCTGATAATCTCCGATACATAAATAGCATCGTCTTTATTGGTGAGTAGATGATCTGCTTTATCTAGGCTAACAAAACTTTTAGGGTGTTTAGCCGCGGTATAAATTTTTTCGGCTTCTTGCACTAATACGGTGGTGTCAGTGGGCGAGTGGAACACTAATAACGCTTGTTTAAGCTGTTTTATATGTTCGCGTTTACTGGCCTGTTGAAGGTCATCTAAAAATTGTTTTTTGATGGTGAAGTCTCTGCCCGCTAAATTAACGGTGGCCTTACCGTTGGCCTGAATATCATCTATATTACATTGGAATTGTTTGGCAACATGGGCAGGGTCTGCCGGCGAACCAATGGTGACGACGCCTTTAGCCTCGGTGATGGCATGAGCGGCTGCGAGTACGGCTGTGCCGCCTAGACTATGGCCAATAAGTAATTCAGGGGCTTTGATGTGGTTGCGCAAAAAATCGGCCGCTGCAATAAGATCCCCCACATTTGATGAAAAGTTGGTGTTGGCAAAATCACCATCGCTATTGCCCAGGCCTGTAAAGTCAAAACGCAGTACGCCGTAGCCTTTTTCGACGAGGGCTTTAGCAATGCGCGATGCGGCAACAATGTCTTTATTACAGGTAAAACAGTGCGCGAGTAATGCAATGTGTTTTGGCTCAGTGGCTGGCTGTTCTAATAAACCAGCTAGCTCGTGACCTTGTTGGCCTGTAAAGGTGACTTTTTCTCGACGAGGTGGATAGGATGCTGGCACGTGGTCTCCAAATAATAATAGGATCTGTTGTATTTACAGTACAGTGTCTTGTGATGGATGTCGCGTAAATTAGAGGCTTTCTGATGGGTAAAGTTCAATAATCACAGTAGGCGCTTTTAGGCCTGCGGGCACTGACTGGGGCCATTTTTGTATTTACTGCTTTATAGCGGAGTCTAAAACCAGTATTATCAGCCGGATTTTTCGGCTAAGAGCAGTATTTCGTGAAATAAGTGCTGTACTGCTGCCGATTGGCGGTTATCTGTGATGATGTGGAGTGTCTATGAGTATTAAATCCGATAAATGGATGCGCCGAATGGCGGATCAGCACGGCATGATAGAGCCTTTTGAAGCAGAGCAGGTGCGCTATGGTGAACGGGGTGATCGCTTAGTTTCTTACGGGACCTCCAGCTATGGTTATGATGTGCGCTGTGCTGATGAGTTCAAGATTTTTACGAATGTTCACTCAACAATTGTTGACCCTAAGAATTTTGACGAAAACAGCTTTGTCGATATAAAGAGTGATGTCTGTATTATCCCCCCTAATTCCTTTGCGCTGGCGCGCACGGTTGAATACTTTCGTATCCCTCGCAGCATATTGACAGTCTGTTTGGGTAAGTCGACCTATGCGCGTTGTGGGATTATTGTCAATGTGACACCGCTGGAGCCTGAGTGGGAAGGGCACGTAACTCTGGAGTTTTCCAATACGACGCCACTGCCGGCTAAGATCTATGCTAACGAAGGTGTTGCACAGATGCTGTTTTTTGAATCCGACGAAATCTGTGAAACTTCCTATAAAGACCGAGGCGGTAAATACCAAGGGCAAACGGGTGTTACTTTGCCACAGACGTAGTACGACAGTGCCCATTAGTGACATTGTTCGTGGTTTGCACTGACCTAACGGGTATTATGCCTCTTTCAATGAAAGTGTGATGCCCAATATAAGGAAAGCGCTATGTGCAGGTATGTTGTCGTATTTTTACTGTGTTCTGTTATCCCGTGTGCTTGGAGTGTAGCGCTTGATGCCTGTGCGCATACCGATAACGATTGCACATTTATCGCATTTGATGAATCCAATCAACGCTACCATAGGATCAACAACGATAGGGCGAACCGGCCATTTTCACCATTTTCTACCTTTAAAATACCCCATACACTGATTGCACTTAAAACGGGTGCTGCAACGTTTTCGCACCACTATACGATTGATCTTAACCGGTACCCTCAGGAGGCATGGTGGCCTGATAGCTGGCTGGGTAAGCATACATTGCAAACGGCCTTTCAATACTCTGTTGTACCTATTTATCGTGTATTTGCCCAGCAAATCGGTGTATTCAATATGCAGCGTTATCTCGATCACTTTCGCTATGGTAATCAACGCCTAGCGCCAGAGATTGATAACTTCTGGCTCAATGGCCACTTAGCTATTTCAGCTAAAGAGCAAGTCGACTTTTTACGCAAGGCCTATCGGAATGAATTTTCATGGGTGGCAGATTCAAAACAACAACTAAAGACGTTGATGTTGGTAGAATCCACGCCCGAGTATCGCCTGTATGCTAAAACCGGGGCTGGATTTTTGGCACCGGATAAAACTTTAGGGTGGTATGTTGGCTTTGTTGAACGCGATAGCCCTACAGGGGTTAATGTGTATTATTTTGCGCTCAATGTAGAGGGTAATAGTATTGATGCTATTCGCAATCGGCGTATCGATATGGCCATGTTGCATTTAAAACAATTGGGAATCCTGTAACAATTAATAACTGATGATAAGGAATGGTAATGATGAAAAAATGGTGTCTGGTATTATGGATTATGGCAGTGTTAGGGTGTGCAACGGCATCAGGACCACCATTTAGTGAGGCTTCATTTAAGGCGAGTGAAGCGCTGATTTACATTTATCGTGTACCTGTAGTGACCGGTTCGGCAAATCCTTTTGTGCCAGGTGTTAAACTCGACAATACCCCGGTTGGGCCAATTAAAATTGGGGGTTATTATCCTCTTGTAGTAGCGCCAGGTGAGCACCGTTTAGCCATAACAAACTTAACGGGTAAGGTTGTAGCTGAGCATGTGTTTACGCTAGTGGCCGGTGAGGTTAAATACTTTGAATACGCACAAAGTCTGACGAACTTCTCATCGTCTTATAGAAATACAGTGGCCGTAAATAGCCAAGACCATTTCTTAGAAGTGCCCGCGCAGTTTGCAAAAAAACGGTTGTTTAAAACTAAGCTAATGAAGCGCTCATCGCAGTAATGCGATTGAGGGGCTTTCACTACAGTAAGTGAAAGACCCTCTTGCACAGCTTGTGTCTATGGCCTGTGTTTGTGTGTATTACGTTTTAGTTTATATTGTAGTTTAGCGAATATTCATACAGTTCGCGTAGTAGGTGACAGTTGCCGGCCAATCAGAAAATACACCGATCACACCCACATCGCGAGCTAATACATCAAGTACATTCATCATGTCACCATCGTTATTAATAGCATCGAGCACACTTGAATAATAAAACGTATTACCTCCTTGCTTGACGTCTTCTAGTAGGCGGCCTGAGCGTTCGAGAGTCCATGTGATAATATCTAAGCCTGCAACATTGGCTAGTTTGGCATACTCAGAAGGCACGATATTGTTGTGAGCATCTGTTGTGATTAACGCAAATATTGGCGGGGCTATGATGTTAACGCCATTGGCTACCATAGCTTCAAAATCTGCAAGTGTCGGTGTAAAGTCAGGGTCGTCATAGACGCGGCTATCAAGAAAAACAGCCTGTTTACCAAAGCGGGGGTTGTTATCGATCCAGTAGTGCACATCATCCATATTAAAGGACTGTGCCCATACCCTACGAGCAGGAATGCCAGCTTCTTTGTACTCGTTGATCATTTGTTGAGCGTATTCTTGTTGCGTATAGTCACCCTCAAATGGCATAGCGACACTGGGTGCTTTTAACTCGGGTGTGAATTTAACACGTAATTTTTTAAATAGACGAATACTTTCTTTGTGGCTCAGCACGGTGCCGCCTGTTGCGTATAAGTCTGTGCGCCAGTTAGCGGTGCCGCTTAAGTATTGCGCAACGGTGGTGGCGTTGGGGTCACTTGCATCCATTTTCCCTTTGAGTGTTTTAAATTCTTCTAAGGTAATGTCACTTGTACAACAACGTGCACTAGCAGGCTCGCCCGTTAATGGATTGGCGGGTGTGAAAGGAATAGAACACTTGGCGGCAAGTGGTGTGTCTAAAATATTGGTGGTGGTGTGCAAATCGCATTGAGAATGGCGGCAGACTAACTCGCGATCTTTCGTAAAAGTGACATCACACTCAACAATACCAGCGCCCATTTTAGCGGCTGCTTCGTAAGATTCTTTAGTGTGTTCAGGAAATTGCAACGCAGCACCACGGTGGCCAATTGAAAAATCAGTTTTATAAAAAGGCCCATTAGCGCAGCTTTGCAGGCGGCGTTTTAGACGACGCTTTTGACGTGTGTCTTCATCCATATCATTAACAAGATAAGCCGGGCGTGGGCCTAGCTGTACTTTTTGTGTGCTCTTATATTTATGTTGGGGTTTGTAAGAGTAAAACCCATAGTCATCATTGTATTGAAAGAAGTAGGGCGAGGCGAAAGTGCTAGTGCTGTACAGTGCAAAGGCACTTAAACACGCTATAGCTAATTTCAGGGTTAAGTGTCGAGACATAATTGACTCCAGATCAGTGGTATATTGAAATTATATAGATAGTTGGTATAGAGCGTTGGAATTTACCGTGTGAAATAGTGAGTGCTATTTGTGTCGATAAGATGTCAATTTAATGATAACTGCGCATTAAAAAGGTATTTGGTGTAATCTGGATAAATTGTAAACATTGATCGTGTTATTTTTATACATCTTTATTTGGAGGCAATTACACGGGCTGAGCAGCAGGCCATTATATAAGCCATTGGCAACTGCTCTCACCCCATCACGTGTGTTTATTTTCCTCTGGATTCAATACGCCGCTCAATGCCAACGCCTTCCATAATACGTGTTGCCAGCTCTTCAATGGATAGGTGAGTTGAGTTTAAGTGGGGGATTTTATGCCGAGTAAACAATGAGGTTACTTGGCGGGTTTCAAATTCACACTGTACGCTTGAGGCGTAGCGAGAGTTTGCTAAGCGCTCTTGACGAATACTGGCTAAGCGTTTGGGGTCTATCAGTAAGCCAAATAATTTGTCTCTGTAAGGTTGCAGTGCTTTAGGAAGCGAGCGGGTATCGAAATCATCTTCGGTAATGGGGTAGTTAGCGGCCATGAGCCCATAGTGCATACCCAGATATAGGCAGGTGGGTGTTTTGCCGCTGCGACTGACACCGACTAGAATAACATCGGCCTGATGGTAGTTATGGGTACGGCCACCATCATCGTTTTCCAGTGCAAAGTGGATGGCTTTTATCCGGCGGTGATAATCACTTTGATTGATAGTGTAGACACTACCTGCTCGCTGATCGGCATTGCAGCCAAAAAACTGCTCTAGCGGCCCCAGAAAGGCATCGAACATATCGAGGGCAAACCCTTGGGATGATTTGATGATGGCTCGATACTCCGCTGAAACTAGGCTCATCACGACAACAGGCGGTTGATTATGCTTCTGTGCATGCTGATTAATGCGTCTGGCGGCCATTTCGGCTCGTGCTTTCGTATTAATATAAGGCAGCGTAACCTGGTCAAATTCAATGTCACTAAAGCGCGATAGCAGGCTTTGACCGAGTGCCTCAGCAGTAATACCTGTGCCATCAGAGATGAAAAAGGCGGTATATTTCATAAAGCGTCCCTTGGTTGATGGTTTTATGGCCAAAATATGTGACTTTATCGGCCAAAATGATCCTTTAGAGTTTACAGAAACTATTCTCTGACTTCCCCTTGATTTCACTATATAATGCGCCCAATTTTCTTTCAGTGAGTCATGGTTAACTGAGGTGTCATAATGACTAAATATGTGTTGTGGTTTGATGGGCTAGGAATGGATGACGTAGGCCGCGTGGGTGGCAAAAATGCGTCTCTTGGTGAAATGATTAGCCACCTTAAAGGTATGGGGGTTAGCGTACCTAACGGCTTCGCAACCACCGCTGATGCATTTAGGGAATTCCTTCAGCAAAGTGGTCTCAATGACCGTATTCAGAACGTATTATCTGAGCTTGATACTGAGGATGTCAATGCTCTGGCTAAAGCCGGTGCGGATATTCGTCAGTGGGTTATCGATACTCCTTTTCAACCTGAGCTGGAAGAGGCTATACGCGAAGCGTTTGTCACTTTGCAAGATGGCAATGAGAATCTTGCTGTAGCGGTGCGCTCCTCAGCCACTGCTGAAGACTTGCCTGATGCCTCGTTTGCAGGCCAACAAGAAACCATGCTAAATGTTCGTGGCTATGAGCAGGTGTTACACGCAATTAAAGAGGTTTTCGCTTCTTTGTTCAATGATCGCGCTATTAGCTACCGTGTTCACCAAGGGTTTGAGCACGCAGAAGTGGCTCTATCTGCCGGTATTCAGCGCATGGTGCGCAGTGAAACTGGCTCTAGCGGCGTTATGTTCACCCTCGATACTGAATCTGGTTTTCGCGAAACCGTCTTTATTACATCGTCTTATGGCCTAGGTGAAACTGTCGTACAAGGTTCAGTCAATCCCGATGAGTTTTACGTGTACAAAAAGGGGCTGCAAGAGGGTAAACCGGCTATCTTACGGCGTAACCTTGGTAGCAAAGCCATTAAAATGATTTACTCATCAAACCCTGATCAATTAGTCGACACAGTCGATGTGGCTGAAAGCGAGCGCAAACAGTTTTCGATTACTGATGCCGAAGCAGAAGAGTTGTCAAAGCAGGCATTGATCATCGAGCAACACTATGGCCGCCCAATGGATATTGAGTGGGCTAAAGATGGCGATGACCAGCAGCTTTATATTGTTCAGGCACGCCCTGAAACAGTGAAGAGCCAGGAATCCGGCAATGCGATAGACCGTTATAAGCTCAATGAAAAGGGCGATGTGCTGTGCGAAGGCCGCTCAATTGGACAGCGCATCGGGGCGGGTAAAGTTCGCGTTGTTAGTGGTTTATCCGAAATGGATCAGGTGCAGGCAGGCGATGTACTCGTCACCGATATGACAGACCCCGACTGGGAGCCTGTCATGAAACGCGCCAGTGCTATTGTGACTAACCGCGGCGGGCGTACTTGTCACGCGGCTATTATTGCTCGTGAACTAGGTATTCCTGCGGTTGTGGGATGTGGCGATGCAACTGCACTATTATCCACAGGCACACCTGTAACGGTGTCTTGTGCTGAGGGTGATACAGGTTATGTTTATGCCGGCGAACTCGACTTTACCCTATCTCAAGACAAAGTCGATGAGATGCCTGAGCTGCCATTTAAAATTATGATGAATGTTGGTAACCCAGACCGTGCCTTTACCTTTGCAGGCTTACCTCACAGCGGTGTAGGACTTGCTCGCTTAGAGTTTATTATCAACCGCATGATTGGTGTGCACCCTAAAGCGTTGATTAATTTCGATCAATTACCCAGTGACTTACAAGAGACTATCAGTGATCGCATCGCAGGATATGCGAGCCCTGTTGATTACTTTGTCGAGAAAATTGTTGAAGGTGTTGCGACCATCGCGGCGGCATTTGCACCTGAAACGGTTATTGTACGGATGTCTGATTTTAAATCTAACGAATACGCGCATTTAATCGGTGGTTCACTCTATGAACCCGATGAAGAAAACCCTATGTTGGGTTTTCGTGGTGCTTCGCGCTATGTTGCTGATTCTTTCCGTGAGTGTTTTGCTTTGGAGTGTAAAGCATTGCGTAAAGTGCGCGATGAAATGGGTCTGGATAATTTACAGATTATGATTCCGTTTGTGCGCACTGTTGATGAAGCGCGTCAGGTATCTGAACTCTTATCAGAGCATGGCCTAAGACGTGGTGAGAACGGTTTAAAACTGATTATGATGTGTGAGCTGCCGGCTAATGCATTGCTTGCTGAGCAGTTTTTAGAGTATTTTGATGGTTTCTCTATTGGCTCTAATGACCTTACACAGTTAACACTGGGGCTGGATCGAGATTCAGGTCTGGTGGCGCATTTGTTCGATGAGCGCAATGAGGCTGTGAAAGCATTATTAAAACCTGCCATTGCCGCGTGTAAAAAGGCGAATAAGTATATTGGTATTTGTGGTCAAGGGCCTTCTGACCATATCGACTTTGCTCAGTGGCTGATGGAGCAAGGGATTGATTCTGTATCGCTTAACCCCGATTCAGTGTTAGATACTTGGACTTATCTGGGCGAGCACTGTAAGTAAGCCGCTTAGTGATAGTGCTAAAAGGGCATTGGTGGCAACATTGATGCCCTTTTTTATTGCAGTGTTAATGCAGCTGTTATAGATAGAGGATATTATGGAATTAGTCATTGGTAATCAAAATTATTCAACATGGTCTCTGCGCCCTTGGTTGTTATTAACCGCATTTGAAGTGCCTTTTACTGAGATAAAAGAGTCCTTGGCCGCGCCGGATTTAGGTGCGCGATTAGGTGCTTATTCTCCCACGAACCGGGTGCCGGTTTTAATTGATAATCAATTAACCGTATGGGACTCGTTGGCTATTTGTGAATATATATCAGAGCGCAGCCTCGATGGGCAAGGCTGGCCTGCCGACCGAATGGCAAGAGCCCAAGCGCGTGCTATTTGCGCTGAAATGCATTCAGGCTTTAACGCATTGCGCAATGAGTTGCCGATGAATTGTCGAGCAAAACGGTATGTTGATTTGTCTGAGGCTGCCCGGCTAGATGTTGAGCGTATTGATAAAATCTGGTCGTATTATCCACAACAGTACGCTGATCATGGGCCGTGGCTATTTGGCTCGTTCTCTATTGCCGACTGTATGTTTGCACCGGTAGCGCTGCGTTTTATGACCTATGGTATTTCTTTATCGCCGACAAGCCAGGCCTATTTTGAGGCTGTTTTAGCACATCCTGCTATTGTAAAGTGGCTGGCTGCTGCCAGTGAAGAAACAGAGATAGTGCCTATGGATGAAGCTGGCGAAGATATATAATTATAGATCTGGTCAGACATTTCACACAATAGTACCGAGCGTATCCCCGGTGCTATTGGCACTACATAATCCTGTCTTATTGTTCAACACTATTGTTCAACAAAGGCCCTTTCAATAACATAGTGGGCTTTTACGCCTTTCAAGGATTCTTTAAAGCCGGCTTCATCAAGTATAGCGCAAGTATCTTTAAGCATGCTGGGGCTACCACAGACCATAAATCGGTCGTTTTCAGTATCCATTGGTGGTAGTTGAACATCACTGAATAACCGCCCGGTTTTCATTAAATCTGTCAGGCGGCCATTATGGCGATACTTTTCTCGTGTGACAGTAGGGTAGTAGATCAGCTTTTCTTTGACCGCATCGCCAAAAAACTCATTGTTGGGTAGCTCATTGGTAATATATTCTTGATAGGCGAGCTCAGAGATATGGCGAACACCGTGAGTTAAGATAATCTTATCGAAGCGTTCGTAAATCTCGGGGTCGCGAATAATGCTCATAAACGGCGCAAGCCCTGTGCCGGTACTGATCAAATACAGGTGTTTTCCCGGTAGTAAATGATCGGCAATCAATGTTCCTGTCGGTTTAGCACTGACAAGAACCTCATCGCCAACTTTAATATTTTGCAAGCGAGAGGTAAGCGGGCCATCGGGCACTTTAATGCTGAAAAACTCTAGCTCCTCTTCGTAGTTTGCGCTGGCAATGCTGTAGGCTCGCGTTAGTGGTTTTCCATTAACCTCTAGTCCCACCATAACAAAGTGGCCATTTTCAAAGCGCAGGCTGTCACTGCGGCTGGTATTGAAGCTAAATAGAGATTCATTCCAATGATGGACTTGTGTGACTTGCTCTTTAGTAAGTACTGCCATGATATTCCCTTGTGGGGTAAAAAGAAGAGTTACGAGGCATTATACGGGGGTTCTTTATATTGGGGAAATAGGATATTCTTATATTGCTAATCGATTTAGTTAATATGGAAGGGCAACTGCTATGAAGTATAGTTTACGACAGCTAGCTATTTTTCTCGCTGTGGCACATTATGAAAATATAACGCGTGCTGCTGAAAGCCTATTCATGTCTCAATCAGCAGCTAGCAGTGCCCTAAAGGAACTAGAGCAGCAATATGGCATTCAGCTGTTTGATCGTATAGGGAAGCGGTTGCAACTCAATCAGCTAGGCCGCGTATTGCGCCCTAAAGTAGAGGCGTTATTGTCTCAGGCACAAGCCCTAGAAGGGGCCTTTTTACAACACCAAGAACTGGGTAGTTTGCGTGTAGGGGCGACATTGACCATCGGTAACTATATGGCCATTGGCATTATGGCTGCCTATATGGATGAGCAGGCGGGCAGTAAGGTCGCTCTTGATGTTGCTAATACGGCCACAATTGTAGAAAAGGTTGAAAATTTCGAGCTTGATATTGGCCTTATTGAAGGGGAGCTTTCCCATAACGAGCTGGAGATAATACCCTGGCGACAGGATGAGCTGATTGTATTTTGCCACCCTGATCACCCCTTAGCTCGTCAGGCTGTTTTATCCGATGAGGACCTGCTCACCATCGATTGGGTTGTTCGTGAACCTGGTTCGGGTACCCGGCAAGGATTTGAACGCGCAATGACGGGGTTGTTACCCCAATTAACTATCGCATTAGAGTTACAGCATACCGAGGCTATTAAACGCGCAGTTGAGGCTAACTTAGGTGTGGGGTGTTTGTCGGGCATTGCTTTAAACGATGCCATGAAACGTGGCTCATTTGTCCCGCTGGCAGTTCCACATCGGCAGTGGTTGCGACATTTCTATTTTATTTTACACCCGCATAAATATCGTAGCGAAGGTGTTAATCGCTGGATTAGTTTATGCCAAGATGCACATTAGTCAGCGTTTGGCTTCATTTAATGATTTTACGCTACGTTGTCTTGGGTTGTGTCTTCCACGGCTTAAGCTGTATGCAGGGGCCCGTAAATACAATTGTACTTTCTTGGGGGGCTTCACGTGTACTTGTCGCTAATAGTTGCACACTGTTAGCGACTGCCTGCCACTTAGGTTTACTTAATGTCCAGTGTTTCTTAGCGTTATTCGTTACGCCTAAGTAGGTCAGCTGGTGAGTGTCTCTATCTTCTGCCCACAAATGCAATTCGTCAGGTAATGCTGTCGAAGAGGCGTGTTTTGACCACTGGATATGCAGCTGTGATGTTCCTGGTCGCGGGCCTTTATAAGCGCTGATGACGACATCAATACGAGTCGCCTCACGTTGGCTCATAGGGGCTATATAGCTAGCGGATTGTACCGCTAGTGGTCGTTGAAGAGCCTCTTGTGGCCCAGCGGGAAACAGTAAAATCAGTGCCAGCACTATTGCAGCCATAGTGCTGGTGAGTGTCATTGCTTGCCATAGTAGTATGCTTTTCCACCATGATGTGAGTGCCGTGGGTACACCACTGATTGTTTGTTGGGGCTGTTGTGCGCTCACTGAACCTTGATTGATCTGTGTTTCAATACGTTGCCAAAGCTCGGCTGAGGGCTGCTGTTTTAAGGGTAGCTGGTCATTAATGTCTGCTAAAGTGTCAGACCAGCTTGCGAGGGCTTCATTAAGCTCTGGAGAATGTGGTAGTAGTGCTTCCATACGTGAGCGTACACGTGTTGTCATTAGCCCTGCAATGTATTGACCGGCAAGATGTTGGCAAACGCGAGCTTGCCGATAGCGATTGGCCAGCTGGTGTGTCGTTATGTGTCGAGACATTGTCGTAGCTCCTGTAATCCCCGTCTAACCCAAGCTTTTACGGTCCCTAGCGGAGCCGATAGCTGTTGGGCGAGTTCGCTGTGGCTATGGCCTTGTACAAATGCTAACAACACAGCTTGGCGAGGTCGCTCTTTTAATTGCTGTAAACAGCGCTCGACGCCGTAATGGTCTAACACTACATGTGTTTCACTTGTGAGGGTTTCAAGTAGTGATGGTTCTTCTTCAATAGAGAGAGGTTGGTGACCTAAGCTGCGTCGTTTATCGATTGCAGCATTGCGTGCCATAACACATAGCCAGCCCCAAGCACTGCCAGTGCCAGAATATTTATGAGACTGATGCCACAACTTAACAAAGGTGTCTTGCAGAACATCTTCTGCTTCATGTGGGTCGTTTAAAATTCGGATAATAATAGTGAGCAGGCGAGTACTGCATTCGTCATACAGCTGTTTGAGTGCCTGTTTGTCCTGCTGTTGAAGACGGTATATCAATGCAGTAATGGTCTTGTTAAATGCCGTGTTGTTAGGGTTGGCCACTCATTATTCTCGATAGGTCATTTTGGTTATGATACCAATGCGGCGGCTGATTAACCACGCCCGTGCTCATTAAAACTATGCTATTAAAAGCGCAAATCCTTTTGCTCGGCACTTAGGGGTCGCCGTCTCGGTGATTGCGGTGTTTACATTTTAATAATGGCTGCGTGATTGGTTTGACTGTTCAGGTTTGTGTTCAATAATGGCAGCAAACCATATGTTTTTAATACCATGGCCTGATGTATCCCCTTTTTTGCTATCACCGACCCACGTATATAGCGGTTGATTTTTATACGTCCATTGGTGGCTGCCGTCTGCACGTTTAATAATTGCGAAGTCCCCGTGGGGTTTGGCACCGTGAGACGCTGAGTAAGGCGGCCACTTTTGAGCGCAGCCGCCATTGCAATTAGATACCCCCAGGGTATCCTTTTTAAAGGTGTACAGTGTTTTTCCTTCGGTGTCCGTGAGTACCTTACCTAACGCAGTTTGGTAGCTGGGGGTGGCAGTAGCCATACATGCTGAAAGCGTCGCTATAACAGCGGTTAATAGTAAGGGGTGTGTGAATTTCATGGTGGTTTCCTCAATCGCTATAATCATTAGTGCGTTTACGTTTATAAGTAAGACGTATACTCAGTGGCATTTGGATGCATTTAGTGATTAAAAATAAATAAATCCGTGTATTTAGTGTGGTAACACTATAAAAATTGCCGTTTTCAAGTCGATTTTTTTGCTAAATTCTAAAGGTTTGTTCAGCGCCTAATACTATTTGGTGCTATCTTGATGTATATAGGGCACGGTTGTGTGCACGAATTGTCGATATCAACATGAGATCAAATGATGAAGCGTAGACAGGTAGTGACAGGGTTACTGGCAGCAGCAACAATGGGTGTTGTTTCACCAACAGGTGTGCGTCGAGCACAGTGGTTGGCCAGCGCGCCACCGCGTTTAGAGCAACCATTAGTGGCTACATCCGATACTCTTGAAGATGGTGTTGAGATGTCTCCTGCTATCGATGAGCGTGATCCCCCACCGGTTGATCCGTCGCAAGACCGTGAGCAGGCTGTTGCATTGACGGTGGCAGATAAAGGCCGGGAGTTTGCAAAAGACTATCGTGATGATGTCTATGTGAGCACAGAGGATACACCGTTATTACACTCTGTGGTATTGCGCCTAAGTCGAGTACAGCGCTTAATTGGGCATGGTAATTACAATCTGGTGAGCTTCGATGATACGCTGGTGTACGCCAAGCGCTACGCGTCTATAGGCTCCTTTACTGCGGCAGAGTTAGCTTTTATCGAGAAAATGTTTTTTACTCAAGCTGAGGCCTACGGGTTTTATGGTGCAAAAGTAACGACCACGTTAGAAGACCGTATTGCACAATCCAAGGTAATAAAAATTCCACACTCTGGTCACTATTTGTTCAAGGAGGCCGCGTTTGGTTACTACGATAAGCTGTGTAAAGATGTAGGCTCGGGTATTATTTTAACCTCAGGGGTGCGTTCAAATGTTAAACAACTGCATTTGTTTCTCGCCAAAACTATCAGTGTCAAGGGCAATTTATCACGGGCTTCACGCTCTTTAGCCCCGCCTGGACACTCCTATCATGGCATTGGTGATTTTGATGTTGGCAAGGTGGGGTGGGGTAGCAAAAACTTTACGCAGGCGTTTGCTGATACGCGTGAGTTTCAGAAAATGCAGGATCTTGGGTATATCGATATCCGCTATACCGAAGACAATCAGTTAGGTGTCCGCTTTGAACCTTGGCATATTAAAGTTGTTTAATATGATTATGTACGATTTCATTGATGGTGCTTTAGTCACCGCTTAGCAGGTTATGTGAGCGTGTGGCTGTTAAAATCTTCACATCATAGGTACAATTTGCCCCTTTCTAAAAGGGATGATTGGCTGTTAACGTTATGAGTGAAGCTACTGAGATTGTTTTAACATTTAGTTGCGAAGATAAACCGGGTATCGTGGCTGATGTGGCTAACCTATTTACTTTGCAAGGGTTTAATATTCGCGCGTCTTCACAATTTGAAGACATTCATACCCATCGTTTTTTTATGCGTACTGTATTTGAGTCCTGCGAAGGCCACAAATCCATTGAAACGACAAAAACCAGTTTCAGTGCTTTAGCGAATCGCTACGGTATGGATTGGCAAATTCACGATAGTCGCTATAAGCCCCGTGTTATTATCGCTGTTTCTCAATGGGGTCACTGCCTCGATAAATTGCTCAATAGTTGGAAGCGCGGCTCTTTGCCTGTCGATATTGTCGCTGTGGTTTCTAACCATCAAGTGATGAAACCTGTGTGTGAATGGTATCAGGTGCCGTTTCACTACCTACCTGTCACACCTGAAACTAAAGCATCACAAGAGCAACAGATTCTTCAGTTAATGCATGAGCAGCATGTTGATTTACTAGTGCTTGCACGCTATATGCAGATTTTATCCAATAATACCTGTGAACAACTCTGTGGCAGAGCCATTAATATACACCACTCGTTTTTACCGGGCTTTAAAGGTGCAAAGCCCTACCATCAAGCATTTGCACGCGGCGTAAAGCTTATCGGTGCAACGGCCCATTACGTTACCTCTGACTTGGATGAAGGCCCTATCATTGAGCAGTCCGTTGAGCGGGTTACTCATGCTAATAGCCCTGAGGAGCTTGTTGAAATTGGCCGGGATATAGAGGCTGTTGTCCTCAATCGTGCCGTTTCATGGCATGCTGAGCATCGAGTATTGCTAAATGGTGACAAGACGGTTGTATTTAACCGTTAGCAATTTTCTGTGTAATGATGGCACTGACTTAATTATATAACTACAAAGTAGAGTGATGCACTGTTGAACAGTTTGTTCTTACGTATGATTTGCCTGGTTGTTATTGTTGTATTATTTATTTTACAACAAACTACGTCCTTGCCAAATCACTTGCCATTGTTGGGTGCTTTGCATAATTATGCTCACTTCCCTTGGTTTGCCCTGATTACCTGGCTGATGTGCCTTGTTGTCAAACCAAAAAGGCAAGAACAGCTAGTGCACCTAGGAATATTCGTTGTCGTATTATCATCGACCTCTGAAATTCTTCAGCTATTTAGTTACCGAGAGTTTAGTCTGCTTGATATCGTGACCGATATCTGCGGTGGTATCTTTGTGTTGGCTCTGTATTGCATGACAGCTCGTCGCTGGTTATATGCGATATCTGCATTAGTATTAGGGGCGCACCCTTTGATCATAACAGCGCTGGCCTACAGTGAACGCTCGTGGGCAACTCCTGATCTACTTGCCGTCAATGGTATGGCAACAAAACAACTCATCCGCCAAAAAAGCGATATCAGTAAAACGATAATGCCCGATCGCTGCGCACCTCTTAGTGGCAAACCTGCATATGCTGTTACATTCGAAGATAGGCCGTGGCCAGGTATTATGTTGATGGATGTGAAAAGTGACTGGGGGGACTATAAGGCTATTGAAATTGATATCTGCAACCCGGGAACGCGTCCGATTAATATTTGGTTGGCCATTCGCCCCGAAGATAAAACACTTGTATCTCAGGGAATTTACCGAAAATTTATTGTATATCCTGGTGCTAAAACACAAGCCTACTCTTTGGTTGAGCTAATGGGGGAGTCATCTATTGCGGTGCAAGATGTTGTTATTTATGCAACTCAAGAAGAGGCGGGGCATACCATATTGCTGTCATCGATACGGCTAGCGCGGGCGCGGTAATACAATATCCATTAACGGCGTTTGAGTATTGTTGATTACATTGCTTGAATTAAAATTCAAGCGATGTTTTTTTGAGTTTTTCGGTTATAGATTTTGTATTTTTTATAACAATATACTTTTTTATGGCAAAAAAGATCTTTTAGCGTTTATTTTTCAATGATATTTCTAATTGTGGGAGAGGTTTCCTATACTGTATTCTTGAGAGGGCTTAGTGTGGGTGAATCTATGGGGATATCATTAGTGTTATTTTCTATTTACTGTTAATTTCTTAACGGCAGGCATTATGGTGAGGGTGATTGACGTTACATAACCTTAATACTTAATAATTAGACTTGGTTTGTAGTTAATGTTTTGTTCAATAGTATGTAGAGGGATATTGCGAAGCGTATTGTTGTTTTTTGTCGCAATGTTTAGTGTCGTAGCCCAAGGGCAACACATGCTTGATATTGCCGCTTTAGATACTAAAGCTTCACTGTCATTACATTCATGGTTGCGTTATACCACCGATAGCGATTGTAAAATAGCGACCCCGTCTGAAGTATCTTCTTGTAAACGTTTACATCCACTGAATCTGCCTTCCGTTAACTTTGGGTTTTCTAACGAAACCTATTGGTTTGTGGCCACCTTGAAAAACAGTGCCATAAAGGATAAAAATATTTATCTCGATGTAGGTTACAGTATGCTTGATGAGGTGAGCCTTTGGCTGTTCTCGGCATCAGACGAAGAACTTTATCAATTTGATACTGGTGATATGTACCCGTTTTCCCAGCGCCCGGTAGATGCCTCGACATTTGTATTTCCCTTAATTTTTCCGGCTGAACAAACGGTGAAGGTTGTTATTCGCGTACGCTCTACCTCCTCTTTACAGGTGCCTATAAGGCTGTCGAATAAAGAGGTGTTTGTAAAAGAAAAAGTAAGCACAGTGATTTTTGTAGGCTTGTTGCTTGGCGCATTATTGATTATGTCGCTGCATAATATGGTGGTGTACTTCTCATTAAAAGACAAAAGTTATCTGTATTTTTCATTTGCCATCGCATGTGTGTTGATTACATGCAGTATTTTAGCAGGCCTTGCCTATCCTTATTTTTGGCCAAATGCACCACAGTGGAATAACATAAGTCTATTGGTGATGGCCAACCTAGCACTCGTAGGTTTGACAAAATTTACCGTGCACTTCTTAAGTCTACAAGGTAGAACAAGGAAGATTCTCAATGCAACGGCTATTACCTCTATCACTTTAATTGGCTTGAGCCTAGTGCTGGGACATCGTTACTATCATGAGCTGGTAATGATTACAGCGTTGATGGTAATTTGTGCGCCCAGCGTAGCTTATCTTGCCAGTATTATTGTTTGGCTTGAAGGACGCTCTTCGGCGCGTTTTTATGTTGTGGCTTTTACTGGCTATACCATTACCGTCTACTTTTGGGTGTCCAGTAAATTTGGTGTTGTCAATAATGGGTTTTTTATTGATAACTCTATTTATTTGGCTGCATTGGTTGCTATCTTATTATTATCTCTCGCGCTTGCTGATCGTATGAACTACGAGAAGAAGGCTAAACACCTTGCACAATTAAAATCTATTAGTGCGCTGGAGCGCTATCGCGATCTATTTGAAAGCTCTCTAGAGGGTATGTTTCGTATTAATTCTAAAGGCAAAATTCATTCTGTTAATGCAGCCTTTGCGCAGATGTTAGGCTTTGCTGATAAACAAGAGTTGCTCAATAGTATTACCCGGTTAGATAATTTGATCCCGCATTCTTTTCAAGAGGGACGAACGATTAAGCGCGAACTACTAACGAATAAAAAGATACGTAGCTATGATGTGCAATGTTCACGTATTAATGGCGAAATATTCTGGGGGACAGTAAACGCACGGCTAGTGCAATATGTTAACAGTGGTAATTATTTTGTTGAAGGTTCTATTATTGATACCACTGAGCGTAAGCGTGTAGAGCAAGAGCTTAGTTATATGGCAAACCATGATGGTTTGACAGGCTTGGTCAATCGCAGTGCCTTTGAAAATATGCTCACTAAAGAGTTGTTATCTTTAGCTGAGAGCAAAAGCCAGCATGCGATGATATTTATTGATATGGATCGATTTAAGTTGGTGAATGATACTTGTGGTCATATTGCCGGCGATAAATTGCTACAGCAGGTTGCTGAAATATTTGTTAGAAATGTACGGCGCCCCGATGTTGTTGCTCGAATTGGTGGTGATGAATTTGCTATTTTTCTTAAAAATTGCCCAATGGAAAAAGCCGGTGAGGTCGCGTTTTCGATTCGACAAGAATTGGGTGATTTTAAATTTGTATGGCAAGAAAACTATTTCAATTTAAGTGCCAGTATGGGAGTTATTGCTGTTCATGACCCCGGGTTGACTATTAAAGAGCTTTTCAGGCGCTCAGATACGGCTTGTCTTGAGGCAAAAGAATCCGGGCGCAACCGTGTCGTTATGCACAGCGAGCACAGAGACAGTTTAAATCTGCGCAAAAATGACACTCAAATTGTCTCAGTGATACAAGATGCAATTGAACATGATCATTTTTCATTATACCAACATTCTATTTTAGGTATGGGTGAGTCTAAAAATAGCTGTTATGAAGTGCTATTACGTTTGCACCACAACGACAAAATACTGCGTCCGGGGGCCTTTATGTCTGCTGCCGAGCGTTATAATTTAATGGCTCAAATTGATCGCTGGGTTATTTCACATTATTTTAAATGGTTGGCGGCTAATCCCGATGAAATGGCATCGCTGACTATGGCAAGTATTAATATAAGTGCATTTGGTTTGGCCGACAAAAGCCTGCTGGAAGATATTAAACAATGGATACCTCTATATAATATCGATGCCAGTAAAATTTGTTTTGAAATTACAGAAAGTGTTGCCTTGTCTAGTATTGCTGATACGGTTAAGTTTATTGAGACGATGAAAAAGCTCGGTGTCAAGTTTGCGCTGGATGATTTTGGCAGTGGCTATGCAAGTTACAGTTATTTAACAAAATTACCCGTCGACTTTGTTAAGGTTGATGGATCTTTTGTTCACGATGTCGATGTTAACTCAATCAACTACGCGATTGTACGCTCGATTGTCGATGTGGCCCATGTGATGAACTTGAAAGTAATTGCAGAGTTCATCGAAAGTGAAAATGTGTTGGGTAAACTAAAAGAAATCGGTGTTGATTTCTTTCAGGGGTACCATATCGCAGAGCCAGTGCCGCTGATTAAGTCTTAGCGTGTAATAGCAGCGCTTGTAGCGGGTGTGGTATTGATTGCTGGTCAATACGCTTAACCTGACTTCGGCAGGAATAGCCTGTTGCGACCAAACATGTATCGCTGTCTTTCTCCTTGTTTTGCTCGCCAGATTTTTTTATCGCTAAAGCCCACGATAGCGAATAAATATGCTTTGACATCGCAAGGTTAGCTGTTTCATGCCCGTAAGTACCCGCCATACCACAGCAACCCGTATCGATAACCTCCAGTGTTTGTCCCAGTGCGTTAAAGACAGTTTTCCAATCATTGATAGAGGCTGCCGCATTGGTTTTTTCTGTACAGTGAGCCAGTAATTGATAATGCTTTTGTTGAAAATTGTCTTGTAGTACGCTTAAAAAGGGCGCTTGTGTTGCAAGCCACTCTTGAATCAGTACCACTGTTGGCGCGTTGTTACCCAGTATTTTTTGATATTCACTGCGATAGGCCATCGTCATTGAGGGTTCTAAACCCACCATGGGAATGTTAGTGGCCGCAAGTTTATTTAACTGGGCACTGCTTTTATAAACGACTTTTTCAAATTGTTTGCGAAAACCGTGAACATGTAAAGGTTTACCATTGGGGATAAAGGGCATGACTAAAGGCGTGAATCCGAGTGCTTGCAATAAGCGTAGGCTATCAATAACAACAGAGGTTTCAAAGTAGCGGGTAAATGCATCTTGCACAATGATAACGCTGCGCTGGCGTTGCTGCTCGCTAAGCTCTGCAATATTATCGATAGACGCGTAGCGTACTCCTAGGCGTTGCAGTTCAGCGTCGAACTTGAGTGTGTTTAATAGTGGGCTATCACTCAGTCCCGCCCACTTGGCAAGCAGAGTCTGTATGGCAGTAGCACCCATTATGGGGTTGTACAACCACGGTACTTTAGCGGCAATAGGGAGCACATATTCGAGGCTGCCAACAAAATAATCTTTGAGTGGGCGCAAGTAGCGACTGTAGTAAAGTTCTAAAAACTTTGAACGAAACTCTGGCACATCGACTTTAATGGGGCATTGTCCAACGCAGGATTTACACGCCAGACAGCCCATCATTGAATCGTGGACCTCGTGTGAAAAATCATAATCGCCTTGTCGTTTACCCCAAGAGGCTTTAACGCGAGAGAATTGTTGGCGTAGACTTGTACCTAGTGATTGTTCGCGCAGTTGTTTGCTTACCCCAATAGCGTCGATATCTCTTTCGGCGAGTTGGCGAAGCCATTCTCTGATTAGTGAGGCGCGGCCTTTAGGTGTGTGCGTACGCAGGCGGGTTCCTTTCCACGATGGGCACATAGCATCATTAGGATTCCAGTTATGGCAAGCGCCATTACCGTTACAAAACATCCCTTCGCTGTAGCCCTCCCAGCTTTCTACAGCAATGAGCTTGTCTTGCTCCCCACGGGTGGTTACCTCATCAATCTTGAGTAAGGCAATAGTGCTATCTGGGGTGGCAATTTTCCCCGGATTAAGTTGATTGTGGGGGTCGAAGGCGTGCTTGATTCGTTGTAGTTGTGGATAGAGATTGCCAAAAAATGTAGGCGCATATTCAGAGCGAACGCCTTTGCCGTGTTCGCCCCACAGTAGACCGCCATATTTATGAGTGAGGCTGACTACTTGATCGGTAATGGTGCGTACCAATGCTGCCTGTGTACTATCTTTCATATCGAGAATAGGGCGCACGTGTAGCACACCTGCGTCGACATGGCCAAACATGCCATATTCTAACTGGTAACTATCAAGTAGTGCGCGAAACTCTACAATAAAATCAGCAAGATGCTCCGGTGGTACCGCAGTATCCTCTACAAAGGCTATGGGGCGAGCCTCTCCTTGAATGTTACCCAGTAAACCTACGGCTTTTTTTCGCATCGCCCAGATTTTACTGACATCGCTATCCCAGGCGATAGTATAACCATAACTGTTTGAGCTTTGCTCGTGGCTATTTAAGCGATCAAGCAGAGGTTGTAGTTTTTGCTCTAAGACTGTTTTACTGTCGGCGGTATATTCAATGAGGTTTATACCCTCTAATTGACGGCCGTCATCATTGGGGAAAAACGTTGCAACACTGTTCCAGATAATATCGTCTTTTGCAAGGTTGAGTACTTTTGAATCAATGGTTTCAATCGATGTAGGGCCTGCTTCCATGATTATTTTGGCATCTCTTAATGCCGCGTTAAAATCTTCATAACGCAGGTTCACCAAGGCGGTAAATTTTGGAATGGGTAGCAGGTTGAGTTTAGCCTCGGCAATAAAACCTAGAGTTCCTTCACTGCCACACAACACGCTATTGATATCCAGTAAACCCTCGGGTGTACGGATATGTGCGAGGTCATACCCTGTGAGGCAACGGTTGAGAACAGGAAAAGTCGCTTCAATTTGATCGGCGTACTGTGTATGGATATTGTCCAGCAGTTGGTAGATACGTGCTTCACGAGAGTGTTGTTTTTTGAGTGTCTCTAGTGCTGTATCGTTGATAGGTTTTGAATGCAACACGCTACCATCGAGCAATACAGTGTGTAACTCTAAAACGTGATCGCGGGTTTTACCGTAAGCACAAGAACCTTGACCTGAAGCATCGGTATTAATCATGCCGCCGATAGTAGCTCGGTTGCTCGTTGACAATTCAGGAGCAAAAAATAAACCGTGTGGTTTAAGGGCTGCATTGAGCTGGTCCTTAACGACGCCGCATTGCACCCGTACCCAGCGCTCGCGAGTATTGATCTCAAGGATCTGGTTCATATGTTTGGATGTGTCAACAATCAGCCCGTCGGTGAGCGATTGCCCATTTGTACCGGTGCCACCACCACGGGGGCTTAACACAATTTCAGTGAATTGCTGTTGTTGGCTAAGTTCTGTCAATGTGATTAAATCATCGATATCTTGCGGGTAAATAACACCTTGTGGCAGTATTTGGTAAATGGAGTTGTCTGTTGAGAGCACGGTCCGATTACTGTAGTCCAGACACATCTCGCCTTTAAAGCCACAGGTTTTTAAGGTATCGATAAAGCTCAGGTAGTGTTGTTGAACACTGGAGGTATGCTCAATGGCAGGAATCATAGACAACTCATTTACGCTAATATAAGAGGTGCATTTTACCTGCTACAGGAATAATCACCAAGAACCATCTGCATCTTGATAACATTGAGCCTGTACCGTGTCAAATTTGCATAATCATTGCTTATGGTATTTATGGGTAAATGTGAATAGCCTTTTAACCATGGGGCTCTACAATATACGCTCTTTGATAGGTAGGCAGCAGTATATGACTGATTATGACTTTGCAATTATAGGTGGCGGGATCGTCGGTACTTCTACCGCGTGGCAACTACAACAGCGCTACCCTAACAAACGTATAGTATTGCTGGAGAAAGAATCAGCGGTAAGCCGTCATCAAACAGGCCATAACAGTGGTGTTATTCACGCAGGCGTCTACTATGCCCCCGGCAGTCTGAAAGCACGTTTTTGCCGAGAGGGCGCTCAGGCAACGAAAGCCTTTTGTCAGCAGTATGATATCCCCTTTGATGTCTGCGGTAAGCTATTGGTCGCAACCACCGATCTTGAAATGCAACGCATGCATGACTTGTTTCAACGCTGTCAAGATAACGCACTCAATGTCACGTTACTCGATCGTAAGGCACTGCATCAGCGCGAACCAAATATAGCGGGTAAGGGGGCCATTTGGGTCGCTGATACCGGTATTGTGGATTATAGTGCAGTCACCCGGCAAATGGCGGCATGTTTCGAAGCACTCGGTGGCGAGGTGCGTTTACAATCAATGGTGCAGGGTATTGATGAGTCGCCAACAGCTATTACTATTGGGCTGGCGGAGGAGTCTATTCGTGCAAAGCAGTTAATCGTTTGCGCAGGCCTAATGGCCGACCGGCTTGCTCAATTACAGGGGCTTGATATTGATTTTCGCATTATTCCCTTTCGTGGTGAATACTACCGCTTACCCAGCGCGCAACATCAGTTAATTAATCATCTTATTTATCCCATTCCCGATCCCGAATTACCTTTTTTGGGTATTCATTTAACGCGTATGATTGATGGTTCTATCACTGTGGGTCCTAATGCGCTTCAGGGCTGGAAAAAAGAGGGTTATGGGCGGGTTAATATTAGCCTGAAAGAATCGGTGGCAATGATGCGCTTTAGTGGTTTTTGGCGGCTACTGACGCGCTACTGGCGATTTGGCCTTACAGAAATGAGTAACGCCTACTGGAAACCTAATTATTTAAAGCAGGTCAATAAATATTGTCCGTCGCTAACACTCGATGATTTAACCCCTTATCCGGCGGGCATTAGAGCGCAAGCCGTTAAGCGTGATGGTTCTCTGGTGCATGACTTCCTGTTTGCCGAAAGCCCTCGCAGCTTGCATGTGTGCAATGCACCGTCACCGGCTGCAACAGCGGCTATCCCTATCGGGGCTTATATTTGCGATAAAATTGAGCAGAAAAAGCCATCGGGCTTATTAGTCTAAGCATTCGCCTGTTGGCGAATGGCCTTTGGGGTTATACCTACTGTCGTGTGTTAACAAAAGTGCTTTATAGGGAGCTTTATAGGGGTTGTGACCACAGCCAAGCGGTGAGTGTACCTGCAATGATAACACCGATAAGCAGCCTTACTATGCCTACCTTAATAGGCACTGCCGTCGCGTTATGCAAGCGTTTATAGCCATGAATCATAGCGGGGACTAGCGACTCTTGAAATTTCACCTTGTGGATAATAACCGCAACAATATGCACTACCACTAACACGATAAGCACCTCTTCTAACCAGTGGTGAATGGTACCTCCCCACGAGGCAAGCGTCTCAGAAACTAAAGGGTATAATGGCCCGCTCCATATAATATCGTCGGTGGTGATCAGCCCGCTTGAGGCTTGTATACTAAGCCCCAGCAAAAGCAGTACTACCATAATGGCACCTGCAGGGTTGTGTCCGGCATAGTGTGTTGGCTGGCCTTTGAGCATGGCGATAATATAGTGCAGTGTTGCTTTAGGGGAGCGTAAAAAGCTTATAAAGCGTGCGTGGTAGCTGCCTATAAACCCCCAAATGATACGAAAGAGCACAACACCAATCAATAGGTAGCCACTTAGGATATGCCATTGCATCATGTCCTCTAGCCATTTACCGCTGGCAATGAGAAAGCCAAATAGTACTACCATCAGCCAGTGACTGAGGCGCGTGGGTAAATCCCAGACAAGCTGTGTGGTGTTGGTGCTCTTTTGAGTGGTCATTATTTTGCTTTAAAACCCTTATGGCAGCCTTTACAGGTTTTGCCTACCGCACCCATACCTTTGCGTAAATCGGCAAGGCTTTTGCCGGCATTGTCGACCAGTATCTGTGATGCATTTTCCCAGTCTTTTTGTTTTTCGTTAAAGACATCGTATTTTTCCCAAATAGCGGGCAGGGCTTTCGTTTCTTCTGCTAGGGCATGTTGGCCGTTATCTGAGCCTTTTGGCCACATACTGTCGTTGCTCATCAATGCCGCAGCTTGAATGTTCTTAGCGATAGCACTGGCAAGTGTCGGGTCATAATCGCGCTTACCTTTAGCCATAGCACCCAGAATGCCCATATTGTATTGCACAACATGCATAAACGAATGGCGTGCTTCTATTTCGGCTTCAAAGGGTTTATCCGTATTGGATTTATGTGCATGTGCTGTCGTTGACAATAATGTACCAATAAGTACCGCGTGTACTATTTTCATTTGTTCCGCCTCATGATTGGAATTAAACCTGCATATCTAGGGTGTACTTTTTACGTTTGTCGTGGCTGTTTGTAAAGTGGGGGGGTGGCGTCTTTTGTTAAATAAAGGGCATTGGTGTGATGAGGGCACACAATATGGCAGGTTAACGATTGAGTGGGTGATTATCAGGCATAAAGGCAGGCGGTAGAAGAGGGTAGCTATGCGCGATGGATGTTATTGGCTAACACGTGGTGAGCCAATAACATGGCAGTGAGTTATTTGTCTTGAGCAAAGATGGGTTTGAAGTCAACGAAAACAGTGTCTACTTCAGCGTAGTAATTAACATCATCAATCGCAATGACTAATTGTAAATTACTCTGCGCTAGATTTTTGCTGTTCAATGCCGCTAACCACTGGGTGCTTTCTTCATTTTGTGGTTGCATAATTTCAGGTTGGCTATTATCGGCATTGTCTTTACCCGCCAGTGCAATTTGCGCACCTTGTAGAGCGTGTTCTGATTCAAGGGCTAAGGTGATTTTACCACTTTCTTGGGATTGTTTTTGTAGCGTTACTTTAATATCGCCATTCCTGAGGGTGCATTTGCCGCTTTCATAGCGACAGTTTGGGTTGGCTACGAGAGGATAGCTTTCTCCTGCGACTGCCTTGTGAGGGCGTTCACTGACGAGATAATCGGTACCGAAGAAGGCCAGTACGGCAAGAATAGGTGTGACAATAAGCGCGACAGTAAAGTGCTTATTTTTAACGAGGGCATTTAGCATGATTTATACTACCGTAGATAACAACAAACTCCAGAGGATCACTCTGGAGTTTGCGGGGTTTGTAAAAAGAGCCCCGTAAACGGGGCTAACAAAGGTATCTTACTAGTGACCGGTAGGCGCTGCAATACTTCCTTTACCAGTAGTATCAATAGGGATACGAATGTTCTCAACCAGCTCTTGAATGTGTGCTGGTGGCTCTTGAGTCATGCGAGAGACAACCGTTGCAACAATAAAGTTGAAGACTGCACCAATGGCACCAAAGGCGTTAGGCTCAATACCTAGGAACCAGTTCTGAGGTAGATCACCTAAGAACGATGTGCTGGCAACAAACATAATACCCTTATGCTGGAATACATACAGCAAGGTGATACTAAGACCAACAACCATACCCGCGATAGCACCTTCTTTGTTAATACGCTTGCTGAAGATACCCATCATTAGTGCTGGGAAGATTGATGATGCAGCCAGACCAAAGGCGAGGGCTACCGTACCTGCGGCAAAGTCCGGTGGGTTAAACCCGAGGTACCCCGCGACACAAATGGCACCTGCCATGGCAATACGACTCGCCATCAGCTCATTTTTCTCTGAAATATCTGGCATGAGTACGCCTTTCAATAAATCATGGGAAATAGAGGATGCAATAGCCAATAATAAACCAGCGGCTGTCGATAGTGCGGCTGCCAATCCACCGGCGGCTACCAGGGCGATAACCCAGTTAGGTAGTTTTGCGATTTCAGGGTTGGCCAGTACCATAATGTCACGGTCAACTTTAACCATTTCATTGGTGGCTTTATCTGAGGTGTACTGGATTTTACCGTCGTTGTTTTTGTCTTCATATTTCAACAGACCGGTTTTTTCCCAGTTTTTGAACCATACAGGACGGTCATCGTAGGCGAGGTTTTCACCAGCAACAGGTTCAATTGTCGTCATCAGGTTTAGACGAGCCATTGCTGCTACCGCAGGTGCTGTGGTGTAAAGGATTGCGATAAACACAAGTGCCCAACCCGCAGAAGTACGTGCATCACTTACTTTAGGTACTGTGAAGAAACGGATGATAACGTGAGGTAGACCCGCAGTACCAATCATTAACGACAAGGTATACACGAACATATTCAGTGAACTTAAGCGTGATTGTGTCGTATATTGCGCAAATCCGAGTTCGGTCACCACCTGATCTAGCCGATCGAGCAAGTAGGTATCGGTGCCCACCATTGTACTACCCAGACCCAGCTGTGGAATTGGGTTGCCAGTTAGGTTAAGCGAGATGAAAATGGCCGGAATGGTATAAGCAAAAATCAGAATACAATACTGTGCAATCTGAGTATAAGTAATACCTTTCATACCACCGAGTACCGCGTAGACAAACACGATAATCATACCCGTTAACAGACCTGTGTTGTAATCCACTTCAAGGAAGCGAGAGAAAGCAACACCCACACCTTTCATTTGACCGATAACATAGGTTACCGAGGCTACGATCAAACAAATAACAGCAACGATACGGGCTGATTTTGAATAATAACGATCACCAATAAACTCAGGTACAGTGAACTTACCGAACTTACGTAGGTAAGGGGCTAGTAACATAGCGAGAAGTACGTAACCGCCAGTCCAACCCATAAGGAAAACAGAGCCACCATAGCCATAGAATGCGATGAGACCTGCCATTGATATAAATGATGCCGCAGACATCCAGTCAGCAGCGGTTGCCATTCCGTTGGCAACGGGGTGAATACCACCGCCGGCAACGTAGAACTCACTGGTTGAACCTGCGCGAGCCCAAAGTGCAATACCGATATAAATAACGAACGTTATACCGACGACAATAAACGTTAATGTTTGTAGTTCCATAGTATTTTCTCGCCTCTTACTCTTCTTCTAGGCCAAATTCACGATCGATCTGACCGATGCGCTTGGCGTAATAAAAAACGAGTGCTACAAAGATGTACATCGCTCCTTGTTGGGCAAACCAAAAGCCCAGTTTGTATCCACCAATTTGTATTGTGTTGAGCAAATCGACGAAAAGAATACCGCAGCAATAGGCCGAAACGAACCATATTACCAGCAGCTTTAGAACCAGCTTGATATTGGCCTGCCAATAGGCGGCAGCCTGCTCTTTACTGAAAGACATGAAGATTACCTCACTATAGTTATTGTGCGCTTACTGTAACAACCCAAGGGTAGTATTAATGCCAGACTTTGGTCTAACAACCGACTAAGGTCTAAATGGGAAAATGCTGTTTTTTGACGCGTCAAAGCAATGACACTTTGAGGGAGTGTTTTTCGCAGCTACCCCTTGCCGTTAAAAGGTTGTAGCTTTAATCGATAGGCTGTAATCAAGTTCTTCATCGCGCATGACAATCGCAGCGATTAGCCGCTAATTTCAGTCGCTTGATAAGCGCGCACACCGTTATTGAAATGGGGGCGAACGTTGAGGCCAGATACGTTTATTGAGTGGTTTACTTTACTCGTTGTAAATACCACTGTGATGATTATTTTGTTGATGCAAAAGCCACTATAGCTATCTTTGCACTCGATGAATAGTACACCATGGTGGCATATAAGTACGCACTGCTTATGGAATAAGCCGGGCTATAAGATGAATCGTTGTTATGAAATAGAAAAGACAATGTAGATGGTGCAAATAACAGCAAAAATGATAGGTGTCGAAAGCTCTAGCAGCATATATTTGTCTCCGCTGAGGATCATATGAAATGTGCACGGTCTTTTTAATGATTAGTTTTTCGTAGTGCCTACTGTGTCACATCATTTTTTTATTGTTTGTTGTTGTTTATAATATATAAACTAATGGTTCCTTCAACTACCACTTTCGTATGATTTAAGAAGGATTTATGGTTAACTTTTTGATATTATTACATTTTTGGTATTAAAAGGTTGCGTTCGATGACTGATAAGTGGTATTAAATGCCTGTTAAGCGGTTTGCGGCGCCATTCAAGTGCACCACTTTTATTACCTTGTGGCTAAGCTGTCTTTGCAGTAAAGCGGGGTTTACAGTAAAACAAGGTTTACAGTAAATAAGTAAAATAATATAAAAACGGTTTTTATTTGTGTCTCCTTCTATAGTTCTGATTGCAGTATTTGCTTACATCGCCTTGTTGTTTGGTTTAGCTCGCCTGGGGGATCGCCAACAGTTTGTTGAGCACGGTTGGGCTAAGCAGCCGCTGGTTTACGCGCTCGCGCTGGGTGTTTACTGTACATCGTGGACGCTGTATGGCCTTGTGGGAACGGCCTCTGTTTCTGGGTGGAAATACTTACCGATTCTTTTAGGCCCTACATTACTGTTCACGCTCGGCTACCCGATTCTTCATCGAATACTGACTATTTGTCGTCAGGAGCACCTCCATAGTATTGCCGATTTTATTGCATCACGTTACGGCAAACGGCAAGGTCTAGCGGCGACGGTTACGTTGCTAATAATGATTGCAACGATTCCCTATATCGCCCTACAGCTTAAAGCGGTGTCCGATACCTTATTAATCACAGTGGATACACGGTTTTTAGTCAACCAGGATTTAACCCTCGTCACCGCATTGTGCATGATTGCATTTGCATTATTATTTGGTGCTAACAGGCTGGATATATCGGGCTATCACTCAGGTTTAATGACCGCTATTGCATTTGAATCACTGGTTAAGCTCGTGGTGCTAATGTTTGTAGGTTGTTTGGCGCTGGTGTGGTTTGTTGAAATAGATTTTAAGCAAACCAATGCTGCTGCTAGCGCTATGTTTAGTGAGGCTCCATCGCTATGGCGTTTTTTAACGGAATTATTATTATCTGCCTGTGCGATTTTTTGTCTTCCGCGCATGTTTCATGTCACTTTCGTTGAATGCCTTTCGTTTAAGCACCTACAGATGTCGCGCTGGGTGTTCCCTATTTATTTAGTCATGATTGCGTTGTGTATACTGGTGATTGCCTGGGTCGGCAACTTGTTATTTTTTAACGATAGCCAAGTGACCGGCGATATGTACCTTATTGCTTTACCTCTTGCGAAAGATATGCCGTGGTTGGCACTGATTGCTTTTATTGGTGGTTTTTCAGCGGCGACTGCAATGACAATTGTTGCCACTATTACGATGAGCCAGATGCTCAGTAATGATGTGATCTTACCTATCTTACTAAAGCGCAAAGGTGGTCAGGCTATTTTTAATGATTTCTCCACTAGCCTGATATTTGCGCGACGATTAACCGTTATTTTGATTGTTGTGTTGGCGTATCTTTATCAAGTGGTACTGGCCGAACATGAAGCCTTAACCAGTATTGGGTTGATTGCCTTTGCGCTCGTTGTGCAATTGTCACCTGCTATACTGTTTGGTTTATATTGGCGAAGAGGCAATGCCAATGGCGTATACGCCGGTCTGATTGCCGGGTTGTCTTTGTGGTTTTATACCTTAATGTTGCCACTGTTGGTCGATGCAGGTTTAATGGATGGCCACATTTTAGTTGAGGGCTTGTTTGGCTTTACATGGTTGCGACCTGAGTTTTTATTTGGTTTTTCATTTGCCGATGAGTTTACCCGCGGGGTGCTCATTAGTTTATCGGCTAATATCTTTTTGTTTTTATGGTATTCGATGTCTTCTACTGAAGCCTTATCCGATCGCATTCAGGCCATCGCATTTACGTCGATGGAGAAGAGCGCGCAATATAACTATGATGATATTGAACTTAAAGATTTACGTGCATTGCTGTCACAGTTTGTGGGTAAAGCCGCTGTAGAAGCTATTTATGCCAATAGCCATAAGCAAACCAAACAGGACCTGATTGCACAAACCCAGCAGGCGCTATCGGGTGTCGTGGGTATTGCCTCGTCACAGGCAATGATCGAAAGCTTACGCAGTGGTGAAAAGCTTGCGGTTGAAGAAGTTGTCACTATTTTTGAAGAGACCACGCGAGCCTTGCGCTTCAATCAAGACATACTCTCGGCATCGTTTGAAAATATCTCTTCTGCGATCAGTGTCGTTGATGAAAACCTGATGATGATCGCATGGAATAAACGCTATGAAACTATGTTTAATTACCCTGAAGGTATGCTGCGCATAGGGTTGCATGTGTCGGATTTGGTGCGCTTTAACGCCCGGCGAGGATTGCTAGGCCCCGGTGATATTGAAGAACATGTGCGTAAGCGACTTTCTAAAATGGCGCTGGGCGAGTCGTATAGGGTCGTGCGCGACCATCAGGATGAGCCCATTATTGAAATTAAAGGGATGCCTCTGCCCAACGGTGGCTATGTTACGACTTACGATGACATTACCGAATTTATCACGGCGCAAAATGAGTTGGAACGCTCAAATGTCTACCTTGAGCAGCGCGTGAAAGAGCGCACAAAAACTATTGAAAATATTAACCGCAATCTTCGCCAGGAAATCGAAAGGCGTAAATTAGTTGAAGAACAGTTAATTGCGGCCAAGCTAGATGCCGATGAGGCCAACGCGTCTAAAACCCGCTTTTTAGCACTTGCCAGTCACGATATTTTACAGCCTTTAAATGCCGCTAATCTCTATGTCAGCTCGCTATTGGATGTGGGTAAAGACAACCGCCGCGATCTATCGACACTCGATCAAATTAAAAGTGCTATCCACAGTACAGAATCTATTATTTCTACCCTGTTAGAAGTATCGAAACTCGATACCGGGGCGATGCTGCCATCTATCGAGGCATTTGACTTAAATACATTGCTCAATGGGCTGGTCAATGAAAGTCGGGTTCAGCTTGGCGACAGTGTGTCGATGTCATATGTGACGACCTCTGTGGCTGTGCTATCGGATAAGCACTACCTGCGTAGAATTTTGCAAAACTTTATCAGTAATGCTATTAAATATACCGAAAAAGGCAAGATATTAATTGGTTGTCGCTACCGGGGCAAAAAAATAGAAATCTGTGTGTACGATACAGGTGTTGGTATTTCTAAAGTGGATCAGCAGCGTATTTTTGACGATTTTTATCGTGTGTCTGGCTCGCAAAAAGTCGCGGGTGTTGGACTTGGTTTGGCAGTTGCTGCACGCTTTAGTGATTTGCTGGGGTATCGTATCCGCTGCCGCTCTGATGTAGGTCAGGGAAGCTGTTTTTCGATCTCGCTCCCGAGAGCTGAAAAGATTGATATTGCCCCGCCAAAAGCTCCCAGCGAAGTTGACCAAGATGATTTAGTGGGGTTGAGAGTATTTTATGTCGATGATCAAATGCAAAACCTACAGGCAACTCAGCAACTGCTAGAGCGTTGGCAGTGCCATGTTTCTATCGCTGATAGCGCCGGCAGTGCATTTACTTTAGCCGCCAATAGTGCTGCGCCAGATGTATTATTGATGGATTACAATTTGGATAATGACAATACGACCGGAATTGAGCTGGCGACTAAAATGTCACAGTGCTGGAAGCATAAGGTACCGGTGTGTATTGTTTCAGCAGGTGTCGAGGTAGGGCTACCGGCTAAGGTAGCCGATGCCGGTTTTGAGTTCTTGCGTAAGCCCGTGAAGCCTGGTCGCTTACGGGCATTGCTGGCGCAGTTTAAACAGCGCCAATATCGAAAGTAAACCGTACTTTGTCAGGTCTCGCCTTCCAGTGACATCTGGCTTAGCATAATCACTGCCTGGGTACGATTAGTGACACCCAGTTTGCGGAAGATCGCCGTAATGTGCGCTTTGACAGTTGCCTCTGTCACATTGAGCTCAAAGCCAATTTGTTTGTTTAACCACCCCTCTCGAAGATAGCAAAGCACACGGTATTGTTGCGGCGTTAGTGTGGCAATTTTGCTGGCAAGGCTTTTCTCTTCCCTGGAGATGGCCGTGAGTGGTGTTGTCACTATTTCAGGAATCCATTTCTCACCTTCTGCCACTGCTTTAATGGCATTATATAGTGTCTGTGACGATGATGATTTAGGGATATACCCACTGGCACCGTGACCGATAGAGCGATTAATAGTCGATGCCTCTTCACTGGCCGAGACGACAATAACCGGTACTGACGGAAATTTCTCACGCACACTGACCAAGCCAAATAAATCCTGGCTGCCGGGCATATGCAAATCCAGTAGCAGGATATCGATTTCTTTATTGTTTGTTAATGCTTCAATAGTGCTATCTAAGTCAGATGACTCACTGATAGTTGCTTGGGCAAAATGCTGGTGGATGATATCCAGCAGCGCGCTTCTAAACAGTGGGTGATCATCGGCAATATGGAAGTGGTACATAGCCTCTCCGTTATTCGTACTGTATTCAGTTGGGGCACCATAACGCAATTCCATCATTTTTCGAACCCTTCGCGGATAAAAAATTTATTATCTGACAATACTTAGTGATGACCATTAGACATTGGTGTATGTATAATAGAAAAAACAAATTATGGCGCTGATTCTAATAGTATTTGTTGTTTTTGGTGCCCGATAGGAGATCAGTTATGATCCGCTCCCCTAAAAAATTACCTGTTTAAGAGTGCTTAATCTATGTCCGGTGAATCCACAGCGGCTGTTTTGTCGCCTGAACAACTCATTGAAAATGTGAAAAATGACCCAGAATCCCTAGCGTTTGCGGATATTATGGCGACGATAGACACCTATTTTAGTTATACACCAACCCGCTTTACGAATGGCCTTAGTGATCAAGCCGTCAATAATGCCGCTGGCACTAATGAAGGTTCTTGCAAAGTCATTGCCTTTGCACAGCTCAATAATTTTACTCAGGCACAGACATTGGCGTGCTTTGGGCACTACTATCGCGAGCATGTATTGGCTAACCCTGAGGGTGATGATCATCCGAATATTCGTCAGTTTATGCGCGATGGTTGGGCAGGTATTCATTTCTCAGGTACACCGCTGGTACGTCAATAATTTCATGCTGGCATACCGTTACAGTCGTGCCTGATAGCCAGTGCAATCTGGGCTTATGTCAAGGTTTCACCGAGATAGTATTAATCGAGTTTAAAGGTGTAGTTTAAAGATGTGGTTTAAAAATCTTCGTATTTATCGCTTTACAGCACCGTTTAGTCTAAGTGCTGATGATCTGGATACCCAATTAGCCGATGGCGCCTTTGTGCCCTGTGGTAGTCAGGATCTTTCGCGCGTAGGGTGGGTGTCTCCTTTAGGGGGCGATAGCGAACAATTAGTGCATGCCAGTCAGGGCTACCTTATGGTGTGTGCTAAAAAGCAAGAAAAAGTACTACCGGCAGCTGTGGTCAATGAAGCATTAGATGAAAAAGTAGCAGAGATCGCCGAAAAGGAAGGGCGCCCTGTGGGTCGAAAAGAGCGCAGTGAGCTCAAAGACGATGTAATCTTGGCGCTATTGCCAAAAGCGTTTGTACGCTCAAGCCTTCAGTATGCCTATATCGCACCAGAGCAAGGCTACATTGTGGTAAATGCCGCCTCGGCCAATAAAGCCGAATCCATGTTGTCGCTATTGCGTGAAGCACTAGGCAGCCTACCGGTGCATCCGCTAGTCAGTAAACATCTGCCTCACCAAGTGATGACCCGCTGGGTTGCGGATGGGATTGATACTCAGCACTTTACCTTAGGCGGTGAATGTGAGCTGTCAGATCCTAAAGAGTCTACGAGTGTTATTCGCTGTAAACATCAGGATCTATCCTCACCTGAAATTAAAAATCACCTTGAAGCGGGTATGGTTGTAACCAAGCTAGCACTTTGTGGACTACAGGGTGTTGAATTTGTACTCGACGACCAAGTAGCACTTAAGCGGTTAAAATTTGCCGATGAAATTCATGAGAAGGCCGATGCGGTAGATGCTGAAAGTAAAGTCGAGCAGTTCGATATTGAGTTTTCAGTCATGACATTAGAGCTAACAGCAATAATCGCCCAGTTGTTAGAAGCACTTGGCGGTATTAATACACAAACAGATTCTGTCGATAGTATAGTGGCTCAGGCCACTAAAGCGGACACAGGTTTTAGTGGTGTTGATGAAGTTGTATTGGCCTGATTAAAGGGCTGTACTGTTTGAGTGTGCTGGTAGCTTCGCGGCAATGTAGGCACTGGCACCTAACAGTAGCGATGAAATAATTAGGCAGGCACTGAACCCCCACTGTTGATATACAAGCCCTGATAGCAAGGTGCCGGCTAGACGCCCGGCTGCATTGGACATGTAATAAAACCCTACATCGAGAGAAACGCCGGCCTTTTGTGCATAGGCGATAATTAAGTAGGAGTGCAGTGAAGAGTTCACAGCAAATACGGCCCCGAAAATGAATAGCCCAATGACGATGCAATAATTATTGGGGAGTGTTGTCTGTAAGGTAGCCACTAGCAGGAGTGGAATAATACTCAGCGCCAGTGCCCAGTAATAGGCACTGCGCCCGGCAGGGGCTGATGGTGTTTGTGTGTGGGTAATCATGGGGGCTATCGATTGAACAATACCATAACCAATAATCCAGACGGCTAACAAAGAGCCCACCGCACTGTGGCTCCACTGTAACTCGCTTTGCAAAAAAACAGGCAGTGCGATCACAAACCAGATGTCGCGCGCACCAAATAAAAAAAATCGAGCCGCAGAGAGTCGATTAACCTCTGTGCTTTTTGACAATAGATCATTAAATTTGGCTTTATACTCTGTTTTGCCTAAATTATTCGTTAAAAGCCAAAGGCAAGGGATAAAAACAGCCAGTAGCAATAACAGTAATACCGCAATGGCACCGCGAAAATCGAGCGATGCAAGCAATAGCGCACCGATAAAAAACCCTACACCCTTGAGTGCATTTTTAGACCCCGTCAACAGCGCAACCCAACGGTAGAGCTGTTGATTGGCATCGCTTTTTACCAGCAATTTTATACTACTTTTAGCACTCATCTTATTGAGGTCTTTGGCAATACCCGATAATGCTTGGGCGACCATAACGTAGGCGGCCGATAGATAGGTGCTGTCAACCAAGAGTAAGCCAAGCGCGACTATCTGTAGCAGTGCGCCGATTTGCATCGTGCGATTAAGGCCAATGCGGGTTGCTATAAAACCGCCAAATAAATTAGTGACAATGCCAAAAAACTCATAGAATATAAAAAGAAATGCAATGGCTAACGGCGTATAACCCAGTGTATGAAAGTAGAGCACAACCAGCATGCGCAGTGCGCCATCTGTAATGGTAAATACCCAGTAATTCAGTGTTACTAGCGCATATTGGGTAACGGGTGATTGTAGATGTGCCACCGTGTTATGGGGTCGGTAGTGTCTGGGCAATCTTGGCAACTAATTCCGTCATGCGGTGCACATAACCCATCTCGTTGTCATACCATACGAGCAGTTTCACTTGCGTATCATTAATCACCATCGTCGATAAACTATCAACAATGCCTGAATGGGTATTGTTGGTGTAATCTACCGATACTAAAGGAAGTGTGCTGTAGCCAAGAATGCCTTTTAAGCGTGAGTCTGCCGCTTGCGCTAAAGCGTTATTAACGGCCTCGATTGTTGTTGGTGTCTCTACTTCAAATACGCAATCTGTCAGCGAAGCATTGGTCAGTGGTACGCGTACCGCAATGCCGTTTAAGCGCCCTTTAAGTTCAGGGAAAATAGCGGTAATGGCTGTTGCTGAACCTGTAGATGTTGGGATGAGCGATGAGCCACAGGCGCGTGCTCGCCGCCAGTCTTTGTGGTATTCATCCACAATACATTGTGTGTTAGTGACATCGTGGATCGTTGTAATGCAGCCGTGTTTGATGCCAAACTCTCGGTGGATGACATCGACAACTGGCGCAAGGCAATTGGTGGTGCAAGAGGCTGCTGTTACAATATTGTGTTCGGTGGGTAAATAGCAATCCTGATTGACGCCCATCACAATGTTAGGCGCACCTTCACTTTCTTTCATCGGTGCTGAGACCACTACCTTTTTGACTCCGGCGTCAAAGTAGGGGGCCAGTGCAGCTCTGGTTTTAAAGGCACCGGTGCACTCTAGCACTATATCAATATTGAGTTCGCGCCAAGCAGTTGCGGTAATTTCAGTATTGCGTGAGTAGCTAATGCGTTGGTGAGCAACATCAATGTAATCATCGCCGGCATTAATTGATGTGTCCCAGATGCCATGAACGGAGTCGTAGCGTAGCAAGTGTGCGGCTGTTTTTGCATCACCTGCGCACTCATTAATATGTACTACGCTAAACTGTGGGGCGTGTAATGCGGCCCTCAGTGCTAAGCGGCCCATGCGGCCAAAGCCGTTAATTGCAACTCGAATTGACATAGTGCACCTATCATTGCATGAAAATAAGACAATTGATCGCCTGTTGGCAGGCAATTGATCAATAGGTGTTATCCTGATGAATTATTGTGACATTAATATGACAAATGAGTCTGTAATTTGTTATGCCGAGGCGATTGCCCCTTTCGCAATGCCTTCAAAAGCCTTCACTCGGAAGTGATTTTCTGGGTGCTGGGCTTTGAGCGTATTGGCAATGTGCTGTGCGATAAACTCTACGGTTGTATCGGTATCAATAAGATAACAGTTGTTTTGTGGTAGGGTGAGTTCAAAGCAACCTTGTTGTGCTTCGTAGGCAAAGTGATAACTGCGCAAACCACAAATAGTAACGATATCCGTTTTATTGCCTATATAGATATCTTGCCATTGCTGACACCACTGTTGTTCTAGTTCAATATCGCGTTGATCATCTTTATAGATATAAAGACGTGAGCGATGTCCGTGTGCAATACGTTGACAATTGCCCTCGTGTTTTTTTAACCCATGGCTATAGTGGTAGTAAGGCCCATCGATGGGCTCGCAGGCAAAGGATAGGCGAATGTGATCAATACTCTCAGGTAGCAGTGCTCGCAGTTGTTCAATACACCATGTGGCAACGCTTTCAGGGGTAATATGCTGGCTATCTATTAATGTAATAGCGCTGCTGGGTGAGCGGCAGTTTAAGTGTTGGTCGCTGCCGTAGATCCAGTCAATGGTAATTTCATGGGGTGATGATTGGATTTGTATATCGGGTGTGTCGCTGGGCACTAGAAGGCAGTGATCGATATGTTGATCCAGCCATTGTCGAAGCTGTTTTTTAACAATGCCAAAATCACACACCATACCTTGTTCGTCAAGCGCACCCTCTAACACAATACTGGCAAGCCATGTCTCACCGACCAAGCCTCGTTTTGAGTCTAAATAGCTAAAATCTACATTGGTTAAATTGTCGACAAATAAATGCATAGTATATCTAAGAGGTCGTTGGTGGTGAGTTAATGCTCGCATGATATAGCAGTTGTGCGTATTCTAACAGGGCGGCGTATAATCGCCAGCGACCTCTTTATTGGCGAATTGCCGCCAATAAATTCTATTTCATTACGCTATCTATTTGATTATAAAAGTTTTTTCTAGTTGGCGCGAAAATTGCTTATATGTCATGCCCTGCTTTATAAAGAGGGGTAATAAATATAATGCTAACAAAATAATTATTCAGGTGAGCTCTCTTGTGTGAAATAAAGCGACACAGGTAGGGTAATCAAGTAATCACCGAGATGGTTTTACCATATTAGAACTAAAAAAATGCGGGAGTTTTCAATGCGTTTCTTAGCCGATTTAGAAGAAAATATTATCGCTCTGCTACTTGTGAGTATGACACTGTTTGTGTTTTACGAAACAATGATGCGGTCCATAGGGGGGCATAGTTTCCTGTGGGCAGAAGAGCTTACCCTTCACCTGTCAGCCTGGATGGTTTTACTCGGAGCATCCTGGGCGCTAAAAAAGCGCGCTCATATCGGGGTTGATGCCTTTGTTAAATTGTTTCCCGAATCAGTACAGCGCTTTTTCGGCATTATTTCTGTCATAGGTGTATTGATTTATTGTGGCCTAATTGGCTATGGATCGTGGATTTACCTCGATACGTTACACATGATTGAGGTTGAACTTGAAGATATTCCCATGCAGAAATGGATAGCTCATTCTGTGTTGGTTATTGGTATGGGCTTATTGGCAATTCGTGTATTTCAACTGTTTATTAAGATTTTAAAGGGCCAAGAATTGGGGTTCTCTCATCATGATGAAAGTCACGATGCCATGGAGAACGAATCCTACCAACAACAAAACCTTGATAAGAGCTGATTATAACATGACTATTGCTGCTTTATTTTTAACATTACTAGTGTGTATGTTAATGGGTATGCCCGTTGCTATGGCACTTGGGCTTTCCTCGACATTAACCATACTGTTTTTCTCTGATGATTCACTGGCAAGTGTGGCGTTAAAGTTTTTTGAAAACTTTTCAGAGCACTACACGCTTCTGGCTATTCCTTTCTTTATTTTATCGTCATCTTTTTTATCCGGTGGTGGTGTCGCCCGACGCATGATTAACTTCGCCATTAATATGGTAGGTCATGTAAAAGGTGGTTTGGCGATGGCCTCGGTGCTGGCCTGTATGTTCTTTGCCGCAGTATCGGGTTCATCTCCGGCAACAGTTGCTGCCATTGGCTCTATCGTGATTGTGGGGATGGTAAAGGCAGGTTATCCAAAAGAATTTGGTGCAGGTGTGATTTGTAATGCCGGCACCTTAGGCATTTTGATACCACCATCGATTGTCATGCTTGTATATGCCGCGGCTACCGAAGTATCGGCTGCGCGTATGTTTATGGCAGGCTTTATCCCCGGTATTGGTATGGGGTTAATGTTGATGTTGGCTATTTATGTTGTCGCACGGGTTAAAAACCTACCGTCACAGCCTCGTGCTAGCACCAAAGATCGATTGCTGTCTCTGTGGTCTGCCTCAGGTGGTATGTTTTTGATTTTTATTGTGCTGTTTGTTATCTATGGTGGTATTGCAAGCCCTACAGAAGCAGCTGCCGTTTCTGCTGTTTATGCTTTTTGGGTGGCGTGTTTTGGCTATCGCGATATCGGGCCGATGAAAAATATTCCGTGGCGTGAAGAGGGTGAAGCACTGCCTGCTATGATGATGCGTAATATCATGCAAATGTCGATTTCGCTCCCGCGTTGTGTTGTCGATAAAGAAGTGCGGGCAACCGTGCTTGATGCCGCTAAAGTCAGTGTGATGTTGCTGTTTATTATTGCCAATGCAATGTTGTTTGCCCATGTGTTAACAACCGAGCGTATTCCGCATCAAATTGCTGAAAGCATCGTAGCTTGGGGGCTGCCTGCATGGGGGTTCTTGCTGGTAATGAACTTGCTGCTATTGGCCGCAGGAAACTTTATGGAGCCTTCTGCTATATTATTGATTATGGCGCCTATTTTATTTCCTATTGCTACTCAGCTAGGTATTGATCCTATTCACTTAGGTATCATTATGGTGGTGAATATGGAGATCGGTTTGATTACACCGCCTGTCGGCCTTAATTTGTTTGTCACCGCCGGGATTGCCAACGAAAAACTACAGTGGGCGGTTAAGGCTGCACTACCGTGGTTGAGTATTTTGTTGGTATTTCTCATGTTGATCACTTATATTCCACAGATATCTTTGTTTTTACCTGAATATATTGATCATCTTAAAGGGTATAAATAAATACCACTGTGGTGTTGGTTGGCCTGCTGTTATTTATTCGCAGTAGGCCAATGATGATAAGAAATAAATAATAAGTCATGTGTATGCTAGATATTAATAAAGTTCTATTTGTTGACGATGAAGCTTATATTCTCGATGCTGGCGCTCAAGCATTGACGGTGGCTGGTTACGATGTGACGACAAAACAGTCCGCTGAAGATGCACTGGGTTATGTCGATAGAGAATGGCCCGGTGTTATTATTTCTGATGTAAAAATGCCAGGCTTATCCGGGCTAGACTTTTTGCGTAAAATTAAGCATGTTGACCCTGATATTCCTGTTATTTTGATTACTGGCCATGGTGATATCGCCATGGCCGTTGAAGCAATGCAAGACGGTGCCTACGACTTTGTTGAAAAACCCTTTAATAGTAAGCAGCTGCTAGATAGTGTGCGCCGCTCTATTGAAAAACGTCGCTTAGTTATTGAAAATCGACTGTTAAAGCATAAGCTTGAGCGCCAAGTGCAGGAGTTTTCAATTTTGGGCTCATCAAACAGTATCAATACTATTCGCGAACAGATCATGAATATTGCCGATGTCAATGCAGATGTGTTGATTCACGGTGAGACGGGTACCGGTAAAGATCTCGTTGCACGGACATTGCATGATAATAGCTCGCGTGCTGACAACCCTTTTGTCGCACTAAATTGTGGTGCGATTCCCGAAACCATCATGGAGAATGAACTGTTTGGCCATGAGGCAGGTGCTTTTACGGGTGCGTCTAATCGACAAATGGGTAAAATTGAATACGCTAATGGCGGTACACTGTTTCTTGATGAAATTGAAAGTATGCCGTTATCGCTAGGTATTAAATTGCTGCGTACACTGCAAGAACGCACCATTGAGCGTCTAGGCTCCACGAAGACTATTCCTGTTGATATCCGTGTAATTGCTGCGACTAAGGCAGACCTTAAAGAGCTTAGTGCAGAGAATAAATTTCGCCAAGACTTATATTATCGCATTGCTGTTGTCGAAATTAAAATTCCACCGCTGCGTGAACGTAAAGAGGACATATCACTGCTATTTCGCCATTTCACAGAAAAGGCCGCTAAGCGATTTAATCGCGAAATGCCATCGTTACCGCCACATGTGATTAATCGGCTACTGCAACATGGCTGGCCTGGGAATGTACGAGAGCTACAACATGCCGCTGATCGTTTTGTTTTAGGGTTAGAGGATGATGTTATCCCTCATGGTGAAAGTGATAGCTTGCTCAATGACGGTATGACATTACCTGAAATGGTGTCGAGTTACGAAAAAGAGCTTATTGTCAGTTATATGACCCGCTGTAATGGCAATGTTAAAGAAGTGTATGAAATGTTGGGCCTGCCTCGAAAAACACTAGAAGATAAAATGCGTAAGCACGGTATTGACCGAAAGAAATACCGCGCACCGCGCTAACTATTACTATCGAGTAATTGCTGGTAGGCCTCGCTATTGCAGGTAACAGCGGCCTCGATATTATGCTTGCCAATAATGTTTTCGAAGTGAGCCCAAGTAGGCTTGAGTGCTTTTATCCAAGCATTAGTTTCATCGGGTGATAGCGAGATGACCTCAACATGTTCTAGTCGTTTCAGCTCTTGCATTTTTTCTTGTGTTTCCTTTTTAGTTAACTCAAGCCATTGTGCTGAAGCAATGTGAATAAGCTCAGAGAGTTTATTCTGATCTACCTTAGGTAAGTTATTCCAGAAGTCTGTACTGGTGATAAGCGCATAGCCCTGTAGGTCGTGATTAAGTTGTGTAATATAAGGGAAGTGGCGGTGTGCATCTGATGTATACAGGTTCGGCCAGCTGTTTTCCCACGCATCGATAACTCCGAATTTAATCGAATTCAATGCCTCTTCCCAGGTGGTTTTCATCGGTAGCCCACCGAGAATCTCTATATTGTTAAAAAATACATTTGAGGATTCAATACGATACTTTTTATGTTTAATATCGCCTGGGGTTTTGATGGGGGTTTTTGATGAAATTTGACGCATGCCATTAGGCCAGATGGCGAGTATTTTAAAGCCTTTTTTTTCAAAACTGGCAAAAAGATTTTTATCGCTGGCCTTTTTAGAAAAACACAGCGCTGCATCTATATCTTCAAAAATAAACGGCAAATCATAAATGAGAAATTTGTCCGTATGGCGCCCAAATTTAGAGAGCGATGGTGCGGCAAAATGAATATCCCCTAATTGTAGCGCTTTAAAAACTGCCTTATCATCGTATAGGTCTGAGTTTGGATAAACCGTCAGCTTGTATTTATCCCCCATCTGCTGGGCAATTAATTCACTCAATACTGTTGCCGTTTTGCCTTTAGGTGTGAGTTCACTGACCACATGTGAAAAACGCAATGCAGTAGGTGTTGCACTGCTGGTGTGTGTGGCCAATAGAGCCGTTGTGATAACCAATCCACTAAGTAGTATTTTCATTATTAGACTCATTTTTATTATGGTATAACGGAATCGTAATAGTAAATATAGCGCCACCTGTAGGGGCATTGCTTGCGACTAGTTCACCATTGAAGCTCTTGATTATCTGGTGTGAAATCGACAACCCAAGCCCCAACCCAAGACCTTGTTTTTTACTGGTGACAAAGGGTTCAAAGATAGTGTGTTTTTTTTCATCGCTAATGCCTTCGCCACTGTCCTCTATAGTGATAATAGCATTCTCGCCAGCACTCGTATCTTTAATCGTAATTATTTTTTGCGCACTCTCATCAATAGCATCAATAGCGTTGCTGATTATATTAAGCAAAACTTGCTCTAAGCGGACCAGGTTGGCCATAACAATAAGTTCTGTTGTATGCTGTTTGTACTCAATAACAATATCGGATTCTCTCAGTTTCATGCGAATAATCGATAGCGTATTGTGTATGGCCAGGTTAACCAGTACGGGCGATGTTTTTTCTCGGGAATCATAGGCAAATGTTTTTAGCATACGAGTAATACTTGCCATACGCTCAGCTAATTGAGTCATCGAACTGAGGTTTTTCGTGATCAGCGGGCTATTATTACCTTGTTCGGTTAATATTAACGTGTTTTCAGCATAAGTCATTAAAGCGGTTAGCGGCTGATTAAGCTCGTGAGTAATGCTCGTAGCCAGCTGACCTAATACCGCCATTTTTCCGGTTTGTATTAAGCCATCTTGTGTATCTCTTAGGGTGGTTTCTACTTTTTTCTTTTCTCGAATTTCATTTTTAAGATGTTTAATAGCGGCAGATAATTCTGCGGTACGATGCTTTACGCGGCCTTCTAGTTCGTGAATATGATGGCGGCGTTGCATGAGGTAGAGTGTTGTCAGTAGTAAAACAATAGAGATTAACCCAGAAATAATAAACGCAAAAATTAAGCGGTATTTGATAAAAGACGTATCTTGATAAACCTGTAGAATCCATTCGGATTTTGGAATGACCGATGATTTTACCATATACTGTAATGCAGGGGTTCCTGCGAAAGTAACATGATTAATGTTTTGGCTGTAGGGGGATTCTTTAATAAAATCTATATTGGTTACTTTTTTAATATTATAATAGCGCGCCAACTCTTTTGCTGTGTTGGACTCATCGATATTTTCTGTTGCGCTAAAACGCCACTGAGGTTGGCTTGAAATAAAAATAATACCCTCTAAATCGGTAATGAAAACAAGCTCGTTGGCCGAGCGCCAGTTAGCCTCAAAGTCATCGAGCTTTGCGTTGACAACGCTGACACCTGCGACCTCGCCACTTTTATCCCTGATGGGTGAAAAGAAAAATATACCAGGCTCGTTAGTGCGCGGGTCTACCCAGAAGCGTCTGGTTTTTAAGCCGGCGACTGCGCGGGCAAAATAAGGACGTATCTGGTTGTCGTAACTCAGTACTGGCACTGGCGGTGCATTATTTCCCGATAATAATGTATTGCCTTTGCTGTCGAGCAGATAGACACTTTCAACCCCGGCTGTTTGTGCGAATTGATTTAAATAATAGCCTGCATTTAACCGTAGTGCACCATCTTGTGGATGGCTGATATAGTCGCTCACGGCTGGGTGGTTAGCGAGTACTTCAGGTAAATAATCGTGAGTTTCCAAGAGGCTTTGAAAGTTAGACATATGTAAATTAAGGCGTTCTTGTAACATGCGCGCAACTTCAGCTTTCGAATAACCGTTGACGGCTCGATAACTGCCATAAAGGCTTATTGCTAACAATAATAAACTTAAAACGTAAGGAAAAACTCGATTTTTTAACATGGGTAAGTACACGTATTATGTCAGGCCCAACTATAAAGTAGTTAGTTATTGTGGTACACGTTTATTATTTGGCACTAAATAATTATTTTCTATTGTGAGTGGATCACTGGCGCTTAAATAACAATACTTTTACAGGATTTTATATTGCCTGTTGTTGGCGGTTGGTCGCCATTTGCGTGTGTTTTTTCTGCGATATCGCCATTTGTGTGCAGGTAAATTTTTTATCTTGTTGATTTTAATGGTAATTTTTTTTGGCACAAGAGTTGCTTTTTGTCTTCGCACTGTTGTTGCGCAGGACTTTAAAGACAAGTTGTCTATGTAAGCGCATGCGATATATGATAGCGTATCGAGCTTCCTTAATGGATCAAGGAGTACGTGGCGCCACTATTGCCAAGCCGATTATTTTTTGTGCAGAGTTGGTTGCTTTTCAAAAACAACAGTTCTAATAAATACAACCGATGAGGATATAAATATGACATTAAAGAGTACTATCATTTCTGCCGTTGTGGGTGTGTCTATTGCTACATTATCTACGCTATCTGTAGCTGCACCACTGAAAATAAAGTTTTCTCATGTGGTTGCTGAAAATACACCCAAAGGGCAAATGGCACGTAAATTCGAAGAAATAGTCGAATCAAAACTTGCGGGTAAAGTTGAGGTTGAAGTATATCCCAACTCACAATTGTTTGGTGATAATAAAGTATTGGAAGCTTTGTTGTTAGGTGATGTACATATAGCAGCACCTGCATTGTCTAAGTTTAAAAAGTATACCAAATCACTGCAGTTATTTGATCTGCCGCTTCTGTTTAAAGATATCGAGTCAATTGATCGCTTTATGATGAGTGATGAAGGTAAAAGTCTACTGACTTCTACGCAGAAAAAAGGGTTGCTGGGTCTTGGTTTCTTGCACAATGGTATGAAGCAGATGTCGGCCAGCTCGAAACTGCGCGTTCCTGAAGATGCTAAAGGTCTTAAGTTTCGTATCATGAGCTCTGATGTACTGGCAGCACAGTATCAAGCTGTTGATGCAAGCCCTCTGAAAAAACCATTTTCTGAGGTGTTTACTTTGTTGCAGACGCGCGCTATCGATGGCCAAGAGAATACTTGGTCTAATATTTACTCGAAAAAATTCTTCGAAGTTCAAGACTATATTACCAGTTCTGACCATGGTTATTTAGGTTATATGGTGGTGACATCGGCAGCATTTTGGAAAAAACTGCCAAGTGATATTCGCCCCATTGTTGAACAAGCACTGGTTGATGCGATTAAGCACGGCAACAAAATTGCCATGGAGAAAAGTATTTCGGATAAGCAAGCTATCATCGAGTCAAAACGTTCAGAAGTCATTGAGTTGACCGATGCCGAGCGTCAGCAGTGGGTCGATATTATGAAGCCTGTATGGAATAAGTTTGAATCAGAAATTGGCCAAAACTTGGTCAAGGCGGCAATTGATTCTAACCAGTAATACAACATAATCGCGAGTTGCTGTTTATATAGGCAAAAGCGGTGAGTGTTTCTGTCAAAAAGGCTGCCTTATGGCGGCCTTTTTTATCAATAATACAATGTTGTAATGTTTAGTGCTTGCAACTAGGGTTAAAAGCACCGATAATCCCGCCCCTGTTATGGAGGCCTCAGTTGGTCCCCCCGCAATGACTATCTGTAAACCCCGCCAGGCCCGGAAGGGAGCAACGGTAGCAGTGACGTTATGTGCCGGGGTGTGGCTGGCTGAGGTCGCCACCTTATAGGCCTTCATAACCTCTTTGGCAGTTGCTGTTAGCTATCTTCCCTGACTATCGTTATAATCCGAGTTACAATACTAATCGACAAACGTCAGTTTACCCATACATGAGTTATCAAGTTCTCGCCCGTAAGTGGCGGCCTCGTATCTTTCGAGAAATGGTAGGGCAGGAACATGTCTTACAGGCATTGATCAATGCCCTCGATCACAACCGTTTGCATCACGCCTACCTTTTTACGGGTACACGAGGTGTCGGCAAGACGACTATCGCGCGTATTTTGGCGAAGTGCCTGAACTGCGAAATAGGGGTCAGTTCTGAGCCTTGCGATCAATGCAGTGCGTGTGTAGAAATTAACGAAGGTCGTTTTGTCGATTTAATTGAAGTCGATGCGGCGTCTCGCACCAAAGTTGAAGATACTCGCGAGCTGTTAGAAAATGTTCAGTACGCTCCGTCTCGTGGGCGTTATAAAGTGTATCTTATCGATGAGGTACACATGCTCTCCAACAGCAGTTTTAATGCGTTACTGAAAACGCTCGAAGAACCACCACCACATGTGAAATTTTTGCTGGCCACGACCGATCCGCAAAAACTGCCGGTAACGATCTTATCTCGCTGTTTGCAATTTAATCTTAAAAATATGAACCCGGAGCGAATCGTAGGGCACCTTAACTATGTGCTCGAAAAGGAAATGATTCCCTTTGAAGAAGATGCCTTGTGGCAACTGGGGCGCTCTGCCGATGGCAGTATGCGCGATGCCCTCAGCTTGACTGATCAGGCGATTGCCTTTGGTGGCGGTAAGGTAAGTGATGCCGATGTACGCACTAT
>Ga0193959_1000041_pt1 | contig 55414 bp, 55 predicted proteins | sample FB_2_MG_FD_140333 | JGI IMG/M metagenome (GOLD analysis project Ga0193959, IMG submission 140333) | Microbial mat bacterial communities from the Broadkill River, Lewes, Delaware, United States - FB_2_MG | ecosystem: Environmental > Aquatic > Freshwater > River > Microbial mats | place: USA... | reverse complement strand
TAATGAATAAAGAGCTAGTGCCTTAAACATAATTATAAGGGGCCTGTGGCGACTATTATTAGCTTAATTATTGTATCGAGCATAATAGTTGTTTAGGCCACCACTTTAGCAAACGCAGCATTTAATTTAAAAACCACCTGTAATAGCTTTTAACTAAATAAAGAGGAGCAGCCATCGTTCGCGTTCAATTCTAAGCGTAACTTAATTGGGCAGTCATTCTTGTATCCTTGCCGAGGAGAAGGATTCTACTCTCCTGTGAGCATCATATCCAGAGTTATCCACAAAAAATTTAAATTTTTTATTCAATTTTTACCTTTTAAAAATATATCAATAAAATCAATACCCTAGATTAAAAAAAATCATATCACTTGCAATAACTGAAGCGGCTTTAATTATTTTTTACGCAGCAACCTGTGGATAAATCTGTTGACAACAAAGGTATAAACACTGTAAAAACTGGCCATAAGATGGGTATATATAGCTACAGGTATTATAATAAAAGGGATAGTTAAAATAATGCAGCCTTTCGACATAAAACTGTTATTTTTGATTGATTTTAAAGCTTTAATTCTTTAGAATCGCGCCTCTTCTGCTGGTGACGCTATTCACGCAGTAGAATGTAACTATTAAAGCTTCCTCTATTTGGCAGGTACCCGATGAAAAGAACCTTTCAACCCAGTGTTTTAAAGCGTAAACGTACTCATGGTTTTCGTGCCAGAATGGCCACCAAAGGTGGACGTAAAATACTTGCTCGTCGTCGAGCCAAAGGTCGCAGAGTACTAGCAGCCTAATTGAGTTCTTCTCTAAATAAGGTCGCTGGAGTGATCTGTTTACCATTTGGTAAGTCTCAGCGCTTGCTTAACTCCAGCGACTTTACTTCGGTGTTCACAGATCCCCCTTTTCGTGCATCTCACAAGCACCTGCTTATTCTTGCAAAACCGACAAATAATGCCTCAGGCAGGCTGGGTTTAGTCATTGCTAAGAAGAATATACGCAAGGCTGTCGATCGAAACCGCATAAAGCGTTTAATTCGCGAAAGTTTTCGCCATCAGCAGCACTATCTTGCAGGAATAGATGCTATAGTGCTGGCCCGTAGAGACCTTGATAAACTCGATAACCAACAACTATTTGCGACCCTGAATCAACAATGGCTAAAAATTCAGAAAAAGGCTCGCCAGCACCAAGAAGTATAGCTGGCAGAGCGGCCATCATACTGATACGACTGTATCGTTACTTGGCTAGCCCTTGGATAGGCCACCAGTGTCGCTTTTACCCTACCTGTTCGCACTACACCGAAGAAGCAATTATTCGATTTGGCTTTATTAAAGGAAGCTATCTCGGCGTCTGCCGCCTATTAAAATGTCACCCATGGCACAAAGGCGGCATTGATGAAGTGCCTGAAAAAACAACACGTCGTAAACCCAACAATAAATGGCTGTACTAAATATGGATTGGCAAAGAACCCTTTTTATCACTGCGATTCTCGCACTTTCATTTACATTGCTCATTGAATGGAATGCCTTTCAAGAGAAGCATACCGCTAGTATTGTGGAAGAAACAACTATTGCTGATGAGCGTGCAACACTGCCAACACTCGCAGCAACTCCAGCATCAACAGGTGATATAGCATCACCAACGGCACAGGCCAGCAACGATATCCCAACGGCTAGTACACCAGAACAGACCGTACCCAGTATTAATACTGCATCAAAACAAAGCAGCTCTCTTATTCAAGTGACAACCGATGTTTTAGAAATCCTGATTGACCCTTATGGCGGCGATATTGTAAAAGTGGCACTACCCCAGCATCAACAAGTATTAGGTGCTACCAATAAGCCCTATATTTTATTAAATAAAACAGCATCAACCACTTATGTTGCACAAAGTGGCTTAATTGGCACTAACGGAACAGATACCGCAGAAGGTAGACCTGTATTTAGTAGTGCGCAACAGCAATACACATTAAGTGATAGTGAAGATGAGTTAGTGATTGATCTACAGCTACAACAAGGTGAAGCACTCATTACTAAACGTTTTACTTTTGCTCGCGGTGATCACTTAATCGATGTTCGCTATCTGGTCGATAATAAAAGTAGTGAGCCCTGGAGTGCCAGCTTGTTTGGGCAAATAAAAAGAGATAGTCATCAACCACTCGCTGCTGGTGACTCAGGTCTAGGGGTTAACCCATACCTTGGTGCGGCAATAACGACCAGTGAAGAAAACTATAAAAAATTAAACTTTGATGACATTAGAGAAGAAACAACAAAAACGACACTTGAAGGCGGTTGGGTTGCTATGGTGCAACATTACTTTTTAAGTGCCTGGATACCTAATGGTGAACAAAAGAACGAATACACCTTGCGAAAACTTAACAGCCAGGATATTTATTTATTGAGCTTTACAGGGCCGGCTGTAACGATTGCCCCCAATAGCCAGGGAAGTTTAGGCGCTAAGTTTTATGTTGGGCCTAAAGATATCGACCGCTTAGAAGCTATTTCGGAACACCTTGATCTCACTATTGATTTTGGGTGGTTGTGGTGGATTGCGAAACCACTGTTTCATGTACTGAAATGGATACACAGCTTTTTAGGGAATTGGGGCTGGGCAATCATTGTATTAACCATGCTTATAAAAGCGGGCTTTTTCCACTTATCCGCAACCAGTTATCGTTCAATGGCTAACATGCGTAAGATCGGCCCTAAGATGCAAGAGCTTAAAGAGCGCTTCGGGGATGACCGCCAACGCTTATCTCAAGAAATGATGAAACTTTATAAGACAGAAAAAGTGAACCCAATGAGTGGTTGTTTACCTATCATTGTGCAAATGCCTGTCTTTATATCACTGTATTGGGTGCTAATGGAAAGTGTTGAGCTTCGCCATGCACCGTTTGCATTATGGATTGCTGACTTATCGGTAAAAGACCCTTATTTTATATTGCCGCTATTAATGGGCGCGACCATGTTTATCCAACAAAAATTGAACCCAACGCCTCCCGACCCCATGCAGGCTAAAATTATGCAGTGGATGCCCGTTGGTTTTACAGTAATGTTTTTGTGGTTTCCAGCTGGACTAGTATTGTACTGGGTTGTGAATAACAGCTTATCTATTTTGCAGCAATATATTATCACTCGTAACATTGAGAAAGCAGACTAAGGGCTAATGGGAAGTACTCAGCCAGCAACTATTGCCGCTATTGCGACACCACCAGGTCGCGGCGGCGTTGGCATTGTACGTGTCTCGGGCCCTAACGCTGCTTTCATCGCCAGACATATTACCGGACAAACCTTATCTCCTCGCTACGCACATTACGGCCCATTTTACGGATGCCACACAGAACAACCTACAATCATTGATCAAGGTATTGCACTGTTTTTCTCAGGCCCTCATTCATTCACCGGTGAAGATATACTGGAGTTGCAAGGCCATGGTGGACCGGTTGTTTTAGACCAGCTGCTACAAACAACAATCGCTCTTGGTGCTGTAATAGCCAAACCCGGTGAATTTTCTGAACGCGCATTTTTAAACGATAAAATAGATCTCGCACAGGCAGAGGCCATTGCAGATCTCATTGATGCAACCTCCGAGCAGGCTGCACGCAATGCGGTTAATTCACTGCAGGGAGTGTTTTCAGAAAAGATCAATGAACTTGTCTTTCAACTGACCCAATTGCGTATTTATGTTGAAGCCGCGATAGATTTTCCAGAAGAAGAAATAGACTTTCTCAATGATGGTAAAGTCGGCCAACAACTCAGTACTATTCAACAGCAACTCCAACAAGTGTTTGCGACAGCTAAACAGGGTGTGATTACAACGGAAGGGATGAAAGTCGTCATCGCAGGAAAACCCAACGCCGGAAAGTCTAGCCTGCTCAATGCACTCTCAGGAAGAGACAGCGCCATAGTCACAGATATAGCAGGCACCACACGCGATGTGCTGCGTGAGCATATTCATATCGATGGCCTGCCTTTACATATTATTGATACTGCCGGTCTGCGTGAAAGTCCAGATACAGTAGAGAAAATAGGTATCGAGAGAGCATTAACAGAAATACAACAGGCGGATCGAATATTACTGATTATCGATAGTCACGAGTTAAGCGCATATGAACGCTCAGACAGCCGTACTCAACCACTGTGGCAAACACTGTTGCCAGCAACCAGCCTGGAGCATATCGACTACTCTCGGCTATCCGTTATTTATAACAAAATTGACCAACAACAACTTGAGCCACATATAGCGCTTGAGGACAATATCCCAACACTCTATCTATCGGCAAAAACAGGCGAAGGGCTGGACATTCTATGCCAGCACCTAACAACATCGATAGGCTATGAGGGCACAAATGAAGGTGGATTTACGGCTCGTAGACGTCACCTTGATGCACTAAGCAACGCTGAACACTCACTACAACAAGCTAACGAGCAGCTCTTGTGCGGTGCTGGCGAACTACTAGCTGATGACCTGCGACAGTGTCAGGGCTACCTCGGGCAAATTACAGGCCAGCTCTCGGCAGATGATTTATTAGGTAAGATATTTTCCAGCTTCTGTATTGGTAAATAGCGCCCACTTCATAATGGTAAACCTCTTCGCTTTAACGGATAAACCCGCTATTGTCTCCCTCGATCTCACTAAATATCACAGCGATAAATGTATCACACGCCTTGCGAGGAGTATTATTTAGTACTTTTCGCCATAAACCCTACCTCAAATAACACCAAAACCCTTATTTCGATATTTTTTTACATTATTTTTTCCCTTAATTTTAACTTTTTATGGCCCCGCGGGAAAAATAGTTCACCAATAAATAAAGGCTTACCCCTTGAAAACCCCCAACTTATCCACAGACTTACCCCTTTACAAGTCGCCATAATAGCCAGCGGTGACACTTATCCACATTTACCCACAGGTTAAACCCAAAAAATTGACTTTTTCATACATTAAGAGGGACGAATTTAATTCAACTGAATAAACATGTGGATTACTATTACAAAAAGCTATGAATAAGATGGGGTTAAAATAGTGGTTAATTTTCACACTAATTCTATCCACAATCCCTCCAACGGTTATAAGAGGCTTACTGAGGCGTTAAACAGCGGTAAACGCTATGCTTACTATTACTATAAGTTATTGATATTTAAAATTTTTATTGGCTTATCAACAGAAATAGAGCTGCTTAATAATAACATCAATAATAAATATACTATCTTTAAAAAAAACATATTAATTAATTATCTATTTATGTGATTAAAGAACAAAAATAAAGCTCTGAACAACTTTTGCCCAAACGCAATAACATCCCTATAATGATCGCCCTTTTCCTGTAATACGGTTCTTTGAAGGCTAAACTATGGATTATCCCCATCGTTATGATGTGATTGTGATTGGCGGAGGTCATGCAGGTACAGAAGCATGCTTGGCCGCAGCCCGTATGGGCTGTCGAACGCTATTGCTGACGCATAATATTGAAACGTTGGGGCAGATGTCGTGTAACCCCGCAATTGGCGGTATTGGCAAAAGCCACCTCGTTAAAGAGATCGATGCCCTCGGTGGTGCTATGGCCATAGCGACAGATAAAGCGGGGATTCAATTTAGAACACTCAACGCACGTAAAGGCCCCGCCGTAAGAGCAACCCGTGCTCAGGCAGACCGCGCACTTTACAAAGCAGCAGTACGTGAAATACTTGAAAATCAACCTGATTTACATATTTTTCAACAGTCTGTAGATGACCTTATCGTTGAGGGTGATACTGCTACAGGCGTAGTTACTCAAATGGGGCTCAAGTTTTATGCTTCCAGCATTGTGCTGACAGTAGGCACTTTTTTGGGGGGCAAAATTCACATAGGACTTGAAAATCACTCTGGTGGGCGAGCCGGAGACCCTCCTTCCATTGCGCTTGCACACCGATTACGTGAGCTGCCTTTGCGTGTTGACCGGCTTAAAACGGGAACCCCTCCGCGTATTGATGCAAAAAGTGTCGATTTTAGTGTGATGCAAGAGCAGTGGGGAGATACTCCATTGCCTGTGATGTCCTACCTTGGGTCGGTGCAAGAGCACCCCGAACAAGTGTGCTGCTGGATTACTCACACTAATCAGCAAACACACGATATTATTCGTAGTGGCATGGATCGCTCACCAATGTATACCGGTGTTATTGAAGGTGTTGGGCCACGTTATTGCCCATCGGTTGAAGACAAAGTGAATCGGTTTGCTGATAAGGATTCGCATCAAATCTTTGTTGAACCCGAGGGGCTTAATACTCACGAGCTTTACCCTAATGGCATCTCAACCAGTTTGCCATTTGATGTACAGCTGGATTTGGTACGCTCCATCAAAGGGTTTGAAAATGCCCATATAACACGGCCTGGGTATGCTATCGAATACGACTATTTTAATCCGCAAGATTTAAAACCCAGCCTTGAAACGCGCTGCATTAACGGGCTGTTTTTTGCCGGTCAAATCAATGGCACTACTGGTTATGAAGAGGCCGGTGCACAAGGCTTATTGGCTGGGCTCAATGCGGGCAGGCTTGCCAAAGAAGAGTCCCCTTGGACTCCTCTTCGTGATCAAGCCTATACCGGGGTGTTGGTTGATGATCTCATAACACTGGGAACTCAAGAGCCTTATCGAATGTTCACTAGCCGTGCTGAATATCGATTGCTGCTGCGTGAAGATAATGCAGATATGCGGTTGACTGAAATTGGGCGAAAATTAGGTTTGGTGGATGATAAGCGCTGGCAACATTTCAGTGAAAAGCGAGAGTCAGTCGCAATTGAAGAACAGCGCATGCGCAATACGTGGGTGCAGGCAAATAGCCGAGAAGCCGAGATACTAGCCACAACGCTAAAGTCCCCACTAACGCGCGAATATAGCCACTACGATTTACTCAAGCGCCCTGAAATTAATTATAATGATCTTCTGGCCTTGTCGCCTGAACATAATATCACCGCCTCTGTTGCTGAGCAGGTTGAAATAAGTGCTAAATATGCCGGTTATATCAGTCGGCAAGAGGAAGATGTTAAACGGCTACGCGATCATGAACAAACGCCTATACCGGAAGCTTTTGATTATTCTACAGTTGAAGGGCTATCGAACGAGATGAAGCAAAAGCTTCAGGCGCTGCGCCCTGACAATTTAGGCCGGGCAGCGCGAATTCCTGGCGTTACTCCAGCGGCAATATCTCTGCTGTTGATTTATTTAAAAAAGCGCGGCATGCTCAAAAAGCAGCGGATAAGCATTTAGTGAATATACAAAACGCCTGTGAAACATTACTGGTCGATGGTCTTAAAGCCATGAAGATCAGTCTCGATCCCCGTGCAATCGAGCAACTTATCATTTATTTAATGGAATTGAATAAATGGAATAAAGCGTACAATTTATCAGCCATAAGGGATCCTTTAGCAATGGTTGGTCGGCATTTGCTCGATAGCTTGGCGCTATTGCCTATGCTCAGACAAGCCAACGCAGAGAATGCATCACTAACAATGGTCGATGTAGGCACTGGTGCAGGGCTCCCAGGGCTTCCGCTGGCTATCTGCTGTCCTGATATCCCGGTCACATTACTCGATAGCAACGGTAAAAAAACCCGATTTTTATTTCAAGTGAAAACGGCATTAGCGCTTGATAATGTTACGATTGAACACTGCCGTGCGGAACAATTCTATCCTGCTGATGCATTTTCTATTGTCGTCAGCCGAGCGTTTGCCAGTATTGGCGACATGATTAGTTATACTGAACATCTCTGTCAGCCTAATGGACGGTTTTGGGCTATGAAGGGGATTTATCCTAAAGACGAGTTGAGCGAAGTAGCAAAACACTATATTGTCGACAACAGTTACCCGTTATCAATCCCTAAATGCGATGGTGAGCGTCATCTATTGGTCATTGCTCGAGCAACCAATGCTTAGTATGGTGATCACTATTAAAGCCCATATAATTTATAAGGTTGCAGTCCGATTAAAATAAAGCATCTAGAAGGAAACCCTTGTGAGTAAAATCTACGCAGTGACCAATCAAAAAGGCGGAGTGGGCAAAACTACTACCTGTGTAAATTTGGCCGCATCACTTGTGGCAACTAAAAAAAAGGTGCTATTGATTGATCTTGATCCGCAAGGTAATGCCACTATGGGCAGTGGTGTTGATAAGTCTAATTTAGCGCACTCTATCTACGATGTATTGGTTGGGGAATGTACCCCATCTCAAGCCCTGCATTTTTCTGACAGCGGTAAATACCACGTATTGCCCGCTAATGGTGATTTAACCGCTGCCGAGGTTCAGTTGTTAGAACTGGATAACAAAGAATCCCGCCTGCGGGTAGCACTTGATAGTCTGAGCGCTGATTATGACTACTGCTTAATCGATTGCCCGCCGTCACTCAATATGCTCACTGTGAATGCACTTGTAGCTTGCCATGGCGTTATTATTCCGATGCAATGTGAGTATTATGCCCTAGAGGGACTCTCTGCGCTGGTCAATACCATTACACAGATTCAGCAACATTTAAATCCGACTCTTATTATTGAGGGTATTCTGCGTACTATGTATGACCCGCGCAGTAGTTTAACAACAGAAGTATCACAACAATTAGCCGAGCATTTTGGTGATCGCTTATTTCGAACGTGTATACCTCGCAATGTGCGCTTGGCTGAAGCTCCAAGCTTTGGGCAACCCGCATTAATTTATGATCGCCAATCGAAAGGGGCGATTGCTTATCTAGCATTGGCTGGTGAATTTATACGCCGTGGTGAGCTACAAGAACAACATGTTGCTCAAGTGTAGGTGCGTGCCTAACCCGTATTCAGTGCCAATTTACGCGAAAAATATCAGGTAGAGACATTACTATTATGGCAACAAAACGCAAAGGTTTAGGTCGGGGTCTCGATGCATTGTTGGGCGCAAATACGGCCGTTAATAATACGCCTACAAGCAATGATGATGGGAGTGCTAATAACGAGCAACTAAAGCATGTTCCCGTTGAGTTTATTCAGCGTGGAAAATACCAGCCCCGACGTGATATGCACCCAGAAGCCCTAGAAGAGCTCGCGGAGTCCATTAAGGCTCAAGGCGTTATGCAGCCTATTGTCATTCGACCTATTGCGGCTGATAAGTATGAAATTATTGCGGGAGAGCGCCGCTGGCGCGCGACACAATTAGCCGGTCTTGATAGTATTCCTGCGGTTATTCGCGATGTGCCTGATGAGGCAGCAATCGCGATGGCACTGATTGAGAATATTCAGCGTGAAGACCTCAACCCCATAGAAGAGGCTGTTGCCTTAAAGCGATTACAAGATGAGTTTGAATTAACACATCAAGAAGTTGCCGCTGCGGTAGGAAAGTCCCGTACAGCTGTCACTAATCTTCTGCGTTTAATATCGTTAGATGAGGATGTTAAAAAACTACTTGAGCACGGCGATCTGGAGATGGGGCATGCCCGTGCGCTTCTGAGCTTAACTGTCAGCGAACAGCGCTCGACAGCTCGCCAAGTGGTTGCTAAAAATCTATCAGTGAGACAAACCGAAGCGTTGGTGCGCCGTTTGCAACAGCAGCAAACAGAGGTTGTTACAGAGAATAAAGTAGATCCAGACTTAAAGAAACTCGAAGAGGGGTTGTCTGAAAAAGTAGGTGTACCCGTCGCGCTTCAACATGGAGCAAAAGGCAAAGGGAGACTAGTGTTAAAATATAATAGCTTAGATGAGCTGGATGGTATTTTAAGCCATTTAGGTTACAAGCAGTAACTCGGTATTACTTTGGGGAGTATTGGGAGTAGTTGAATAGCTGTCTCTACAGTGCAGTAGCTGAGAGTTTACCGTATTTGCTATTGCCTATCCCTTTAAAAAATACACGTGTCGTTTATTATTGTCTCAAACGGTCTCGGTGTTAATTGCATGTACTTTAGTCTTTGCCCCTTGGTGGATTCACTTGCCCCTCTTTTTTATCGATTAAACCCTTAGCGCAAAGGCTATCGTAAATTTATAAGCACAGCGACTTTGTGGCTATAGCAATAAACTCGGTAGCTAAAATGGTGGCTTGCTAAAGATCTCTTGAGTCGAGGTATAGTATCTTGCTAGCCACTACTGCCCAGTTAATCCTACCAACATATTCGTTAACTTTTTCATTATATATCAGATATTATCACTAAAATTGCTTAATTAAGCGACAAAAAACTATCGGTTGCTCATAGCTCGCAATACTCGTTGACTCCAGAGTAAAGCCATATATAATTGAGTTAGCTTGAAAGTACGTCCTATATTTATGTTGCCTTATCGAAGTTCGATTTTTGCAACTCGTCCGGTTTTTCATAAGTAATAGCAACACTTCCAGCAAACCAGGCCTTACGAGGGCTTCAATTACTCTTGAATAAATAGGATATGACTATGTCTAAGAAAACCGGCACCGTTAAATGGTTTAATGAATCTAAAGGTTTTGGCTTTATTGAACAAGAAGAAGGTCCAGATGTATTTGCGCACTTCAGTGCAATCGTTGGCGAAGGCTTCAAAACACTTACTGAGGGCCAAAAAGTTGAGTTCAATGTAACTCAAGGACAAAAAGGTCCACAAGCAGAAGATATTGTTGCTGTCTAAAACACACTTTAGCCGTTGTTAACTACAGTCTAGGTATTACTGAATCCTGAATAGATATCTTCTATAGAGATTATCTATAAAGTTTAAGTAGCTAGTAGTTTTAGTGTGCAAAAGCAATATAAAAAAGGGCAAGGCCATAGGTCTTGCCTTTTTTTATATGTGATTGATTAAGTTTATTAGAAACTGGTAATCTTGTTTTTGAAAAATCATTAAAAGAGTTGGTGATATAGTCAAATGAAAATATGGGTTGATGCTGATGCATGCCCCGTGGTGATTAAAGATATTCTCTATCGGGCAGCTGAGCGCACCCAGGTAGCGCTAACTCTTGTCGCTAATCAGCCACTGCGGGTCCCTTCGTTACCGACAGTTTCTTTTCTGCAAGTAGCCAGTGGTTTTGATGTTGCTGATAATGAAATTGTGGCGCGGGTAAACAGTGGTGACTTAGTTATTACCAGCGATATTCCACTCGCGGCAGAAGTGATTGAAAAGGGCGGGTTGGCATTGAGCCCCCGTGGTGAACGCTATACGAAAGATAATATTAAAGCGCGCCTTAATATGCGTGATTTTCTAGATACACTTCGCTCAAGTGGTGTTAATACTGGAGGCCCGTCGGCACTGTCACAAAGTGATCGCCAAGTATTTGCCAATAGCCTTGATAAGCTACTGGCAAAACATTTAAAAAGCCGTTCCTAATTTATTTATTCGTTCTAATCCATTATGAAATATAAAGAGATTGCGGTAAATTAACCCTGGTTTTAATAAGAGTTATTTTGAGTCTCTCTCGTGCATCCAAACACAGGGGCTTTTAATATGAGTAGTAATGCAGCCTTGCTTATTATTGATGTTCAACAGGGGTTTGATGACCCTTGCTGGGGACAGCGAAATAATATTGGCGCAGAAAATAATATTGGGCAATTGTTACATCATTGGCGAGCTCACTCTCGTTCAATTATTCATATACAGCACAGTTCTACAGAAAAAGGCTCGCCCTTAGAAAGAGGGCAACCTGGATTTGAATATAAAGAAATAGCACAACCCACTTCAGATGAACCTTGCTTTTGTAAAAGTACCAACAGTGCCTTTGTGGGAACAGGGTTAAAAGATTACTTAAAACGGCAAAAAATAGAGTCGTTAGTGATTGCAGGGCTAACAACAGATCACTGTGTTTCGACAACGGTTAGGGTTGCTGCCAACAATGGGTTGAATGTCATATTGGCAGAGGACGCAACCGCAACCTTTGGTCGCACAGATCACAATGGCATTTATTATAGTGCACAGACTATACATGCAGTTAATGTGGCTAGCCTACAGGGAGAGTTTTGTCGTGTATCAACGACTGCAGAGCTATTACTGGTGTAGCTACTGCTATCCACAAGCAGTAGTTAGAAAATTAGGCTATTAATTTATTGTTGTAGGGATGAGTTTACTGTGTTTGCCGGCAAGAGCGGATAGACGTTATGCACTAAACGGGGCCTTTTATCGCCGGTGTGGGCACATAAGGTAGAAAAAGATTATATTTATAGAGCTATTAGTGAAAAAGTATTTAAAATACGCAAAATTCGGTAAAAAACACCAAATAACAACCTAAAATCTATTTAGTAATAAAAAATAACGATAAATACTAGAAAATAAGCTGTGGTCGCTAAGTGTCAGTATTCAATGAGTTTTGTGATGTACCGTGGTCTACGTAAAGGTATGACCAATATTGTTTCGGTATTATACCTTAGCCTTATACTAGAGTAGGTATTGAATCATTATCGGCTTAACTCTATAATCCTGCTCGCCCAGTTGGCCACTTAGAAGCCAACAGTGGCGGGAGTTAAGAGCAGATAGAGCAAACTTACCTATGCTAGAGGTCAAAAATAGAGTGTTAGCGGGTAAGCAGGGTTAATCAATTGATAGTTAAACCGGTATTACGGTTATGGTTACTTCAGCTTGGTGTTGTAGTTGTTATTGCAACACTGCTTTGGTGGTTTAACCACACCGTAGCCTATTCAGTACTTTTTGGCGGTTTAATCTACATAGTCCCCAATGTCTATTTTGCGCTTTATGCATTTCGTTATCGTGGCGCACGTTCGGCCTCGTTGATGGTAAATGGTTTTTACCGTGGCGAAAAAGGCAAATTCCTCCTGTCATGCATTGGTTTTGCGGTAGTGTTTACATGGGTAAACCCCCTTAACCCGGCTGCTTTGTTTATTACTTATTTAAGTTTAACTGTCTTACAGTGGGTGGTTTTATCTAAGGTTGTTTAATGTTCAGCTTTAGAAATAGCTGCCGGTGCGCTGGTGTCTTAATAGAGATACAAGAGAGTTAACTACTGTTTTAAGGGTAGATTAACAAAACGGTCAACCGCGTGTGTTTTATTGGTTTATTGATAGTAAAGGTATCTCAATTGATATTGAGTATCCCTATCAGTAAATAAACTTGTAACTTGTTAAGTAACGTAATAAAAGTCTGCAACAGTACTTAGTAAAAAGGGCGCTTAAACAGTATGGCTGGTTCACAAACATCAACCGAATATATACAGCATCACCTTCAGAATTGGACCTATGGTAAATTGCCTGCCGGTTATACTCGCGACACTGGCGAGGTATTAACAGCAGATACCTGGACCTCAGCACACACCGCTCAAGAAGCGGCCGATATGGGTTTTTCAGCAGTACATGTTGACACCCTTGGGTGGTCTATTTTCCTAGGTGCACTATTTTGTTTTTTCTTTTCGCGCATGGCTAACAGGGCCTCTGCGGAAGTTCCTAAAGGCTTTCAGAGCTTTGTCGAGCTAGTCGTCAGCTTTGTTGATACCACCGTAAAAGATACCTTTCATTACTCTAACCGACTGATAGCACCGATGGCGTTGACTATATTTTGTTGGGTATTTTTGATGAACCTCATGGATTTAATACCTGTAGACTGGTTGCCGCTTGCAGCGCAGAGCGTCGCAGGTGATTCACACTTCTTCTTTAAAGTTGTACCCACTACAGATCCTAATGCAACGCTAGGCATGGCCATTGGGGTTTTCTTGTTGATGATATTTTTCAGTATTCAGCAAAAAGGGTTTATTGGTTTTATTAAAGAGTTAACATTTCACCCCTTTGCACCACCGACTAAAGGTGTCGCAATATTACTAGCGCCAATAATGATAGCGATTAACTTTATTTTAGAGTTCGTCTCTCTTATTGCTAAACCTATATCGTTAGGCCTGCGTTTATTCGGTAACTTGTATGCTGGTGAAATGATCTTTATTTTGATTGCACTAATGTTTAGCGCTGGCCTCATCATGGGTATATTTGGCGGTGTTTTACAGTGGGCTTGGGCAGTGTTTCATATTCTTGTTATTGCTCTGCAAGCATTTGTATTCATGGTGTTATCGACTGTATATATGGCGATGGCGCACGATGTTCACGACGAACATTAATTTGATAACGATTTACTTTTTTAATTTACTTTTTAACTTTTAAAACTCTAGGAGAAGATAATGGCGGCAAGTTTAATTTACATCGCGAGCGCTTTGTTAATTGGTTTAGGTGCATTAGGTACTGCAATTGGTTTTGGTACTTTAGGTGGTAAGCTACTCGAAGGTGCTGCGCGTCAGCCAGAGCAAGCACCAGCACTTCAAGGTAAAATGTTCTTAATGGCTGGTCTACTCGATGCGGTTCCAATGATCGGTGTAGGTATCGGTATGTACTTGATCTTCGTTGTTGCACCTGGTGCTTAATAGGAAGCAATTCTGCTTTATTTTATTAACTATTAAGCAAGAGGTGTTGGTATGAATATCAACCTAACGTTAATCGGTCAAACGATTACTTTTTTCATTTTTGTATTGTTTTGTAAAAAGTATGTGTGGCCCGCGCTGATCGCTGTAATGGAAGCGCGCGAAAAGAAAATTGCTGAGGGTCTTGAGGCTGCTGAACGTGCCGATAAGGATCTAGAGCTAGCCCAACAAAAAGTGGGCGAGCAACTGCGTGAAGCAAAAGAGCAGGCGGCGACTATTCTTGAGTCTGCTAACAAACGTGCTGCTCAGATTGTTGACGAAGCAAAAGAGCAGGCCCGTGTAGAAGGCGAGCGTATTTTAACAGCGGCAAAAGCAGATATTGAGCAAGAAGCCAATCGAGCTAAAGAAGAGTTGCGTGGAAAAGTTGCAACACTGGCCTTAGCAGGTGCTGAAAAAGTATTGGGCTCTTCTATTGATGCTAATGCTCACAACGACCTAGTCACTAAATTAGCGGCTGAACTTTAAGCGAGGATACTATGGCTGAATTAACCACCCTCGCGCGTCCCTATGCGAAAGCGGCGTTTGAGTATGCGCGTTCGTCGACGCAAGAGCTAAAGTCATGGTCAGAGGCGCTTGCGCTAATGGCGCAAGTTTGTGAGCAGTCTGTGGTAAAAAAAGTACTCGCATCACCGAAACTAACCTCAGCTGAAAAAGCAGATGCGTTAATCGGTGTGTGTGGCGATAAGCTTAACGATAATATTAAGCAGTTTGTCAATGTACTGGCAGAGAATAAGCGCTTAGGTCTTCTCGATGAAATCTATCGTGTGTATGAAGATTTAAAATCACAACTGGAAAAGTTTGTCGATATCGATGTACAGACCGCTTTTGAACTACCTGCTGATATCCAAAAAAATCTAGCTGAAAAGTTAGGCCAAAAACTCAGCAGTGAAGTTTCTTTGCAAACAACCATAGATAAGTCTCTTCTTGGCGGTATTGTTATACGCGCCGGAGATACCGTAATTGATGGTTCTGTCCGTGGCCGCTTGGCCAAACTCGCCGAAACAATAGGCATGTAATGTTTACTATAAACATACATTGTCGGATAGGACACAAATAGATACCTTAAAAAGGGTAGGAACAGAGCATGCAGCAACTGAATCCTTCAGAAATCAGTGAAATTATAAAACAGCGCATCGACTCGCTCGATGTCAGCAGCGAAGCCCAAAACGAAGGCACCGTTGTTTCAGTAACCGACGGTATTATACGTATCCACGGTCTTGCCGATGTAATGTACGGTGAGATGATCGAGTTTGATGGTGGCGTTTATGGTATGGCGCTTAACCTTGAACGCGACTCCGTTGGTGCGGTTATTCTTGGTGATTACTATGGTGTTGCCGAAGGGCAAACCTGTAAGTGTACAGGCCGTATTCTAGAAGTACCCGTTGGCCCTGAGTTACAAGGTCGAGTGGTCGATGCCTTAGGCACGCCTATCGATGGAAAAGGCCCTGTCGGTACTAAGATGACCGATGCAATCGAAAAAATTGCACCCGGTGTAATTGCCCGTCAATCAGTTGATCAACCCGTACAATTAGGCTTGAAAGCAATTGATGCAATGGTACCTATTGGTCGTGGACAGCGTGAGCTAATTATTGGTGACCGCCAGACAGGTAAAACAGCAATTGCAGTTGATGCGATCATCAACCAAAAAGATAAAGGCATTAAGTGTATTTATGTTGCCGTAGGTCAAAAGGCTTCTTCAATTGCGGCAGTTGTGCGTAAGTTAGAAGAGCACGGTGCGATGGATCATACCATTGTTGTTGCCGCTGCTGCCTCAGACCCTGCCGCGATGCAGTTTTTAGCACCGTTTGCCGGTTGTACTATGGGCGAATACTACCGCGACCGCGGTGAAGATGCGTTAATTATCTATGATGATTTAACCAAGCAAGCAATTGCTTACCGTCAAATCTCATTGTTACTACGCCGCCCACCCGGTCGTGAAGCTTATCCTGGTGATGTTTTCTATTTGCATTCTCGTCTGCTTGAGCGCGCGTCTCGTGTTAGCGCTAAGTATGTTGAAGACTTCACTAAAGGTGAAGTAAAAGGCCAAACGGGATCATTAACAGCACTACCTGTTATTGAAACACAAGCCGGCGATGTATCAGCGTTTGTTCCAACGAACGTTATCTCAATTACCGATGGTCAGATCTTCCTCGATACTGATTTATTTAAATCAGGTATTCGTCCTTCAATGGATGCTGGTATTTCTGTATCGCGTGTTGGTGGTGCTGCTCAGACTAAAGTTGTTAAGAAACTCTCTGGTGGTATTCGTACCGCATTAGCGCAGTATCGAGAGCTGGCGGCATTCTCACAGTTTGCGTCTGATCTCGATGATGCAACAAAAGCGCAGCTTGATCACGGTGAACGTGTAACCGAATTGATGAAGCAAAAACAATATGCACCACTGTCTGTTGCCGAAATGGGCGTTATTCTTTTCGCTGCTAACGAAGGCTTTTTGAAAGACGTTGAAGTGGAAAAAATTGGTGACTTTGAAGCGGCATTACTTTCTTATATGAGTAATGAGCACGGTGAACTAATGCAGAAAATCAATGATACCGGCGATTATAACGGTGATATTGAAAAGACCTTTAAGTCTGCAATGGAAACCTTCAAGTCAACCCAGACTTGGTAGTGACGCTATGAGCTGGGTGAAAAATTTCCCCAGCTAATTATTCATCAGAAAATATTCGAGGGCCTTATGGCAGTCGGAAAAGAAATACGTACTAAGATCACGAGTATTAAAAGTACGCAAAAAATTACTAGCGCAATGGAAATGGTTGCTGCGAGTAAAATGCGTAAAGCTCAAGATCGAATGGAATTAGGCAAACCCTATGCACAGCGTATTCGCAGTGTTGTTGGGCATATTGCCAGCGCTAACCCTGAATACCATCATCTGTACTTACAAGAGCGTGAAATAAAACGTGTTGGTTTTATTATCGTTTCTTCTGATCGTGGTTTGTGTGGTGGTTTAAATACGAATGTATTTAAAGCCGCTGTACAATCAATGAAAGAGTGGTCAGATAAGGATATTGGTATCGATTTATGCCTGATTGGTGCTAAAGCCGGTGGCTTTTTTGCCAGCCATGGCGGCAATGTTTTAGGCTCTGTTCGCGATATTGGCGAAGCGCCATCACTATCTGACCTCATTGGTTCAGTTAAAGTGATGTTGGATGCTTATAGCGAAGGCAAAGTCGATCGTCTGTTCCTGGTTAGTAATGATTTTGTTAACACGATGACCCAAACCCCAGTCATTAATCAGCTCTTGCCCTTGCAACCTGATAGTGACGACAAACTGAAGCACTCTTGGGATTATTTGTACGAGCCAGATGCTAAAGCCATTCTCGATGGCCTTTTAGTTCGCTACATTGAATCACAAGTGTATCAAGCTGTTGTCGAAAACGCAGCCTGTGAACAGGCCGCGCGGATGTTGGCGATGAAAAATGCCACTGACAATGCGGGTGATATTATTGATGAGTTGCAACTGGTTTATAACAAAGCTCGTCAAGCGGCAATTACTCAAGAGCTTTCAGAAATTGTGAGTGGTGCAGCAGCTGTATAACAGTATTAGCTGCCGTGTTAAAAGAATTTTAATCGTTTTTAAATTTTAGTTTTTTAGAGGAACCGGAAATGAGTAGCGGACGTATCGTACAAATTATTGGTGCCGTTATCGACGTGGAATTTCCCCGTGATTCAGTGCCTAAAGTCTATGATGCCCTTGTCGTTGGTGACAAAGGTTTAACCCTGGAAGTACAGCAACAGTTAGGCGATGGCGTTGTGCGCACAATCGCGATGGGTTCTTCTGAAGGCGTTAAGCGTGGATTGAATGTCGATAATACCAAAGCACCTGTCTCTGTGCCTGTAGGTAAAGAAACCCTCGGTCGCATTATGGATGTTTTAGGTAATCCTATTGACGAATGTGGTCCTATTGGCGGGCCAGATCAAGAACATATGCCTATTCACCGTAAAGCACCGGCTTATGATGAGTTGTCAGCATCAGATGAGTTGCTTGAAACAGGCATTAAAGTTATCGATTTAGTATGCCCATTTGCCAAGGGTGGTAAAGTGGGTTTGTTCGGTGGTGCGGGTGTTGGTAAAACCGTTAACATGATGGAATTGATTAACAATATTGCCTTGCAACACAGTGGTTTATCTGTGTTTGCGGGTGTGGGTGAACGTACTCGTGAAGGTAATGACTTCTATCACGAAATGCAGGAATCCGGCGTTGTTAACGTTGAGAACTTTACCGAATCTAAAGTAGCCATGGTTTATGGTCAGATGAATGAGCCACCCGGTAACCGTCTACGTGTTGCCCTAACAGGTCTGACTATGGCGGAGAAATTCCGTGATGAAGGTCGTGATGTACTATTATTCGTCGATAACATTTATCGTTATACCTTGGCGGGTACTGAAGTATCAGCACTGCTAGGCCGTATGCCATCAGCGGTGGGTTATCAGCCAACACTGGCTGAGGAAATGGGTGTACTACAAGAACGCATTACCTCAACAAAAGTAGGTTCTATTACCTCTGTACAGGCAGTATATGTACCTGCCGATGACTTAACCGATCCATCACCTGCAACAACCTTCGCACATTTGGATTCTACCGTTGTATTGAGTCGTGATATTGCCGCTAAAGGTATTTACCCTGCGGTTGATCCATTGGATTCAACATCGCGTCAGCTCGATCCATTGATCATCGGTAACGAGCACTACAACACTGCCCGTGGTGTACAGGCTGTATTGCAGCGCTATAAAGAACTTAAAGATATTATTGCTATCTTGGGTATGGATGAATTATCAGAAGACGATAAGCAAGTGGTTAGTCGCGCACGTAAAATTGAGCGCTTCTTGTCACAGCCTTTCCATGTAGCAGAAATCTTTACCGGTTCACCGGGTAAGTATGTTTCGCTTAAAGAAACAATCAGTGGTTTCCAAGGTATTCTCAATGGTGAGTATGACCATATGCCAGAACAGGCATTTTACATGGTAGGTACTATTGAAGAAGCCATCGAAAAAGCGAAAACCATGTAATACTCATGGGGCTTCAGTGATCGTTGCTTGAAGCCCTGTGATCTGTAGATCAGGTAGAAGTATTTGATCCACTGGGTAAAGTGAGGGTAAATTATGACGATGACCGTTCATTGCGACATCGTAAGTGCAGAACAACAAATCTTTTCTGGCCTTGCCGAAATGGTAATAGCTGCCGGCAGCGAAGGTGATTTGGGTATTGCTTATGGCCATGCACCGTTACTGACAGGTTTAAAACCTGGTCCTATTCGTATTGTTAAGCAAGGTGGAGAAGAAGAGATTTATTATATCTCTGGTGGTTATGCTGAGATTCAGCCTTATCATATCACTGTGCTTGCCGATACTGCCCTACGGGCTGACGACATGGATGAAACAGCTGCCTTACAAGCAAAAACAGAAGCTGAACAAAATATGGCTGATCGTGGTGGTGAGTTTGATTATTCCTCTGCGGCGGTACAATTAGCAGAAGCAACGGCACAGCTGCGCACATTACAAGCGATTCGTAAGAAGATGGGCAAATAAAAATGACCGCTGATTAACCGCTGTAATGATAAATACTATAAAAAAGGGTAGCATAGGCTACCCTTTTTTTATGATGGCATAATAATGGGCCAGGAAGAGCCTCTCCTTGCGGAAGACTCTATCGGTGAGAATAAGCCCAGAGGCACTCAACAGCATGATAAATATCCTTATTCTTGCAGCGGGTAAAGGTACCCGAATGCAGTCTGAGCGACCCAAAGTACTTCATACCCTAGCGGGAAAACCACTCCTCCAGCATGTACTGGATACAGCCGCGACACTAACATCAACCCTCCCTACCGTTATTGTTGGTCATGGTGCTGAGGCAGTTAAAGCCACGCTTGCAGAGAATAGCGCTAATTTTGTAACCCAAGAGCAACAACTCGGTACTGGCCATGCGGTAGCTCAAGCGCTGCCTTATGTGGATGATGAGGCACCGGTATTGATTCTGTGTGGTGATGTTCCGCTAATTCAAGCCACTACCTTGCAGAGTCTGATGAAGCTGGTGAGTGATACACAAATGGGGCTGTTAACTATCAATCTTGAGAACCCAGATGGTTATGGTCGTATACTGCGTGATCAAAATAATCGCGTAGTTAGTATTGTTGAGCAAAAGGATGCGACACAAGAGCAATGCAGTATTACAGAAATCAACACGGGTATTATGGCGATTAAAGGCGAGCACCTTAAACGCTGGATACCTAAATTAAGTAACGATAATGCACAACAAGAATATTATTTAACCGATATTATTGCTCTCGCTCAAGAGGATAATATTGCCGTTGCCAGTGAAAGTGCGACAACGCTTTGGGAAGTCCAGGGCGTTAATAATCGCCAGCAGCAAGCCGAGCTTGAACGTTATTACCAACACTACCTCGCTGAACAACTGATGGCCAGAGGTGTCACGCTTTACGACCCTGCTCGTATTGATTGCAGAGGTGAGCTGACTGTAGGTAGTGATGTTGTTATTGATATCAACTGTGTCTTTGAAGGTGCAGTTAGCCTGGGGAGCGGCGTTGTTATTGGTCCTAACTGTACAATCAAAGATGCAACTATAGGCGACAATACTCAAATACATGCCAATAGTGTTATTGATAGTAGTATTGTTGACGCAAACTGCAATATAGGGCCTTTTGCACGCCTAAGGCCTGGCACCCAGTTAGCACAAGGCGTAAAAGTAGGTAATTTTGTTGAAACCAAGAAAGCAATTGTTGGCTTGGGCAGTAAAATAAACCACTTAAGCTACATAGGTGATGCACTGATAGGTGAAGATGTTAATATTGGAGCAGGTACCATCACATGCAATTACGATGGCGTTAACAAATTTACCACCACCATTAAAGATCATGTCTTTGTTGGCTCAAATAGCGCATTAGTTGCCCCGGTTGTCATCAATGAAGGCGCGACCATTGGTGCTGGTTCAACCATTAACACTGATGTTGATAACGATGCACTGGCGTTGGCGAGAGTTCGACAACGCCAAGTAAAAGGTTGGCAACGACCTCAAAAGAAAAAGTAGGAGTTAGAAACTATGTGCGGAATTGTAGGAGCAATCGCGCAGCGCAATGTGTTGGGTATTTTAGTTGAAGGCCTTCGCCGACTGGAGTACAGAGGCTATGATTCAGCGGGTGTTGCACTCATTGACAACAATGCCCTGGAAGTCCGTAAAGCACAAGGAAAGGTGATTAACCTTGAAGCTGCTATCGATGCTAATCCAACAACGGGTAGTGCTGGCATAGCACATACTCGCTGGGCAACACACGGTAAACCTAGCCAGGCTAATGCGCATCCGCATACCTCAGGTAACATTGCTATTGTGCATAATGGCATCATTGAAAACCACGACAGCCTGCGTAAACAATTGCAAGATAAAGGTTATATTTTTAACTCGCAAACAGATACCGAAGTTGTTGCCCACTTGATTAATGACTATATCAAGCAAGGTGAAACGCTATTACAGGCAGTAAAAAACACAATTGCTGAGTGTGAGGGTGCTTATGCCCTAGGGGTTATTCATAGCGAAGAGCCTAAAAAGCTAGTTGCAGCACGCAGCGGTAGCCCGTTGGTGATTGGCTTAGGTATTGAAGAGAATTTTATTGCCTCTGATCAATTGGCATTGCGCCAGGTAACGGATCGTTTTATTTATCTCGACGAGGGTGATATTACAGAGCTGACTGCTGATGTTATTAATATCTTTGATAAAGATGGTAATAGCGTTGAGCGTGAGTGCGTTAAATTAACCGGCGCAGAGCAATCAGCAGATCGCGGTGAGTACCGTCATTATATGCTGAAAGAAATTTACGAGCAGCCAAGCGTATTGCAGCAAACACTCAATGGCCGCATCGGCAAAGAAAAAATACTAGAACACGCTTTTGGTGTTGAAGCTGATGGAATATTTGATCAGGTTAAGCACGTACAAATTATTGCCTGCGGCACTAGCTATCATGCAGGCCTAGTGGCTAAATACTGGTTAGAAGATTGGGCTAACCTCTCTTGTAGTATTGAAGTAGCTAGCGAATATCGCTACCGTCGAGTATTTGTGCAACCCAATACACTGTTTGTTACTATTTCCCAGTCTGGTGAAACTGCCGATACACTTGCTGCCTTGCGTAAAGGGCGAGAGGCGGGATATTTAGCTGCCGTCACCATTTGTAATGTACCCAATAGCTCATTGGTACGCGAATCAGATCTTGCGCTAATGACTGAGGCTGGTCCAGAGATTGGTGTTGCATCAACGAAAGCATTTACAACACAGCTAGTGGCATTACAATTGCTGACGATTGCACTGGGGCGCCGTCATGGTTTAACGCCAGAAACAGAAGCCGAGTTAGTTGGCGCCATGCATCAACTGCCGCAGTTGTGTAAAAAAGTACTTGAGCTGGATAAAGCGATAGAACAGCTTAGCGAAAGCTTTATTGAAAAACACCACGCGCTCTTTTTAGGACGCGGTGTTCAGTATCCTGTTGCCTTAGAAGGCGCACTAAAACTAAAAGAAATTTCCTATATTCACGCGGAGGCTTATCCCGCTGGTGAGCTTAAACATGGCCCGCTTGCTTTAGTCGATAGCGACATGCCTATCATTGCCGTTGCGCCCAATGATGAGCTATTGGATAAGCTGAAGTCTAATCTTGAAGAAGTTCAGGCTCGTGGCGGACAACTGTTTGTCTTCACCGCGTACGATACAGGCTTTATTCATAGCGAAGAGTGCAAAGTGATTACCTTGCCACAGGTGCCTGAATCCTTGGCACCTTTAGTGTACACCTTGCCGCTACAGTTACTGTCCTATCATGTGGCCGTACTAAAAGGAACCGATGTTGATCAACCGCGAAACCTTGCTAAATCAGTGACAGTCGAATAATTTAGCGAGTAATATTGACAGCAAGTACATCGCAATCAGCCTTATGGAAGAGGCTGTTTGTTACAGACCCCAACAATAAGCCAATACCATGGCGACCATGCGAACCTGTAAGAATAACATCGCAGTCGTGCTTGTCGGCATAGTGGCTGATTTTGCTCGATACATTGCCAACGAGCACCTGGCTTTTAGTATCGCCTAAATCGTAAACAGACTTAAGTTGTTTAAATTGCCATTGTGCCTTTTCGATCAATTGTTTCTTATAACTATCTGATGGTATATCAAATCCTAGAGGACCATCGACAACATAAACCATTTCTATGGTTGCATTGTTTGCTTGCGCAAGTGTTTGCGCTTGTTTTATAACAGGTTCTATCTCGGGTATAAAATCAATAGCCAGTAATATTTTTTTATAAGGCGCCACAATAGAGCCTTCACTATCGTTTTGTGTTCTTGTCATTAAAATATCAGTATTAGCATGGTGTAAAATGCTGTTAGCATTAGAGCCAAAGTAAGATCCTATACCGTCTTTTTTATGTGCACCGAGAACTAATAAATCGATATTATAATTTTCACTGTAGGTTTTAATTTCTTGTGCTATACGACCATTTAAAATGGCAATATTATCGTGTTCAATCGCCAAATCACTGGCAAGTTCATTGAGTGATTTACGAATATTCTGTTGATGCTTTTTTTCATATTCTTGAATAATATCGTAACCATATAACTCGGATGAGCTTGGGTAATAGCGATCCTCAATAACATGAACCAAACAAACATCAGCATCATTTTGTTGTGCGAGCTGTTTAGCTCGGGCGGCAACCTGTTTAGAGTGGCTGGTTTCATCGATGGCCGCAGCAACTTGATTGTATGTCATAAATAATACCTCGCTATGGTTAATCGTTATAGAGCAATTTGCTAGTATTCAATCATGCTATAGGTTACAGCTACTATTTATGAGTCACTGTTTCTCCTATAGTGTGATACTACCCGCCATCAAGAGGCGACATTTTGACCTATATCAAGATAAATTGAGTATTTCTACACTATAGTCACACTCCCCTGAAAGCCAAAAATAGTGAAATTATGAATAAAGCAGTTAATGCTATTGATGCATCAGATAATATCTACAATGAAATGATAGGTTTAATTAAAAAAGCCTTTATTGATGCAAAAAATATGCGTGTCAGTGATTATAATACGACGAGTCTTGCAACGGTTAGTAGCGATGGTAATAAGCCAAGTGTACGAACTATTACCATTAGTGATATTGGCGACACTGGGCTACTTTTTTTTGCCAACAACCTCAGTGCTAAGGCACAGAGCATAAAGCAGAACCCACACGTTGGATTATGTTTTTACTGGCCAGAATTACGTTTGCAAATTATTGCTCAGGGTGTAGTAAAAGAAATGTCAAGAGAAGAGGCGGCAAAATGGTGGGGTAAGCGCGATAGAAATTTTCAGCTAACTGCTTGGTTGTCTGATGTAAGATATACCACACAGACAACCGATGAAGCTCAACAAAAACGCATTTCTATTAAACAATCTTTTGTTGATGAGCGCATTCCACTACCTGCCAATTGGTCTGCTTATCGCATAGCATTAACGCAGGTAGAATTTTGGCGTGCTAACTGGAAAAGCGCAAGTGAGCGCTATAGCTACCAGTTAAATAACAATCAGTGGTCTAAACATATATTAGTGACGTAGCGTTTTATTTAATCGTATGTTTAAAACATTGAATATTGTACACAAAAACAGATAACACTTTTCTACAAAGCTAAATTGCACGGTTACCGGTGCCGCGGTAAATTACTCATCGCTACATTTTATTAATAAAACAGTTATAATTATAAAAACACATAATAGAGTAAGAGTACATTGCCGTGGTCGATACATATCGAGCTGATATATTACTGGTCGAGCAACAACTTAGTAGTTCTCGCACGCATGCACAATCATTAATTCGTGCAGGCTGTGTTTATTGCCTTGATAGTGGTGCAAGAGTACTTATTAAAAAAGCCAGCCAGTTATTACATAGTGATAGTCACTTAGTTGTTGAGCAGGATGAGCAACATCGCTATGTCTCTCGTGGTGGATTAAAACTGGCCTATATGCTTGAGCGCGCTAATATATCGGTGGCAAAGAAAATAGCATTAGATGTAGGACAATCGACAGGCGGTTTTTCTGATTGTTTATTGCAGGCAGGCGCGGGGTTGGTAGTTGGTGTTGATGTTGGGCATGGGCAATTAGCCACAATACTGCGTGAACGGGAGAATCTAATTTGTCTTGAAGGTATTAATGCGAGGTCGCTACCGGCTACACAGCTGCTGGATTACACGAATGCGTTAGGTTTTGATCTGGCGGTAATGGATGTATCCTTTATTTCTCAATCACTAATATTACCTAACCTGATACCTTTAATAAAACCTGGCGGTTATTTAATATCACTGGTGAAACCTCAGTTCGAAGTTGGCAAGGCCGGTATTGGAAAAAATGGGCTCGTTAAAAATACAGCACTTTATCAAGAGGTTGAACAGCGGCTTAAATCGTTGTGTGTTGATGGTCAGCTAAGTGTTGAGTACTATTGTGAAAGTCCAATTACCGGTGGCGATGGCAATAGAGAGTTTTTATTATGTGCGCGCCGCCTATGAGGTGCCATCATCCTGGCATGTCTAAACACGCAAATTCTTAAGGCCCTGCTTTAGTTTATATAGGTGAGAGTTAAGGCTGGCGCCTTTGCGTTGTGCAACCCCAACACCCAGTACATCGATGACAACCAAGTGTGCAATGCGAGAGCAAAGCGGGGTATAAATTTCGGTATCTTCTTGAACATCAACGGCAATTGGAATGGTCGACTGTTGAGTCACCGGTGAGTTCTCTGGTGCTATGCCAATCACGATACCCCCGGACTCTTTCACAAGCTCCATAGAGTGCAGCAGTGCCGAGGTACGCCCACTTTGGGAAATAGCAACGACAACGTCTCCAGGTTGCATTGACATAGCAGACATATTTTGGATATGGTGATCAGAGTGTGCCGCTGTGGCCAATTGTAGGCGGAAAAACTTATGCTGCGCATCAGCAGCAACCGCACCTGATGCGCCAAACCCATAAAACTCTACTCGATTGGCATTACAAAGTGCACTGACAGCACTATCAACACGATCAACATCAAGCTGATCTCTTACTTTCAACATAGAGTCAATGGTGGAGTCGAAAACCTTGTGGCAAAAATCAGCGGTAGAATCACTATCTGTAACAGCGATTTGCCCAAAGCTGGGACTTGAGGCAAGTTGTTGTGCGAGGGCTAATTTAAAGCCCTGGAAGCCATCGTAGCCAACTGCTCGACAAAAGCGAATAACCGTAGGCTCACTGACCCCAGATTGGCTGGCAAGATCAATGACTCGCATATGCAAAACATCTTGTAAGTTCTGCAATACATATTCTGCAACCTTGCGTTCAGACTTACGCATTTGCTCAAGAGTCTGCGCAATATGCTGTGAAAGCAGTGCTGGTTTCACGGTTATTCCTATTATTTTGTGGCGCTTACTGCCTATAATAAGCAAATTTTGTAGTAATAACAGTCTTTTTTGTAAATTTACTACAAAAGAATGAGATGAATACACCTATGGCGACTATCAATTTATAAATAAGTTTCACCAATAAAGGAACCCCAAGAGTAAATAATAGGTCAGAGCCTATAACCTCCCAATAAGCCACCCATAGCGGTCTTAGATTGATGAAAACGCCTCACGTATTGATTATTGAAGATGAAGAAGATATTGCAGAGTTGCTGGTTCTGCACTTGCAAGACATGGGTATCGAGATCACAGTTGCCCATAGTGGTGAGCAGGGGCTCCAGGCCTGTGAGCAGAAATCGCCCGATCTTATTTTGCTGGATTTACGCCTACCCGGGATGGGTGGGTTGGATGTCTGCCGAAAATTACGCAGTCAGGGGGCTAAAGCATCCATAGTGATGTTGACGTCAAAATCATCAGAGCTGGATCGAGTTCTGGGGCTTGAGGTTGGTGCTGATGATTATATTGTTAAACCCTTTAGTGTGATGGAGGTCATGGCGAGAGTCAGGGCACAGTTGCGTCGTCTCGATATGGGTAAAACCTCTAGCGAAGAAATGGAGGTTATTGTGGCAGGGCAGCTTGTTATTGATATTAAAAAGCGAGAAGTGTTGCTAGAGCAGCAATCGCTAGAACTGACAGCCAAAGAATTTGATTTGTTGGTATTTTTTGCAACACACCCTGGCCATGTCTATAGTCGAACACAACTACTGGATCAGGTTTGGGGTTACGGATATGCAGGCTATGAGCACACGGTTAACTCCCATATCAATCGACTGCGCGCCAAAATCCAAAGTGATCAACAGGCGACACAATATATCAATACCGTTTGGGGCGTTGGTTATAAATTTATTCAACCGGCTTAACACGATAAATGAGAAAAATAATGACGATTAATCAACGCTTAATGCTGGCATTGGTCAGTTTACTACTGGTGATTACAGTTGTTATTGCCTATGCAAGTCGCTATGTTGCGGAAAAATATGTGCAGGAAATTAATCAACAACTCAATGCTAGCTTAGCGATGTATGTTGTCGATCGATTATCATTAATGGATGCACAGGGGCGTGTTAATACCGATGAAATGAAAACTCTGGCCGCACAGGCAATGACCATTAACCCTAGTGCAGAGGTCTATTTGCTCGATACAGAAGGCCAAATTATTGCACACGGTTTGCCAGAAAATAGTATTCAAAAAACGACCGTCGATTTAGTGCCCGTTCAACACTATTTGCAGCAGACTAAAGCCTTTCCTATTGCAGGTACAGACCCTCGTACGCTTGGAACTCAAAAAGCGTTTTCAGTTGCTCCTATCATTGCTGAAGATAAATTGTTGGGATATTTATACGTTGTTTTAGGCGGGAAGCGTTTCGATAGTATCACCTCAATGATTGAAGGCAGTTATGTATTGCGTTTGACGGCGATCTGTATTCTAGCGCTGGTTATTTCTGGTTTGCTTGTGGGGGCTATTTTATTTAGAAAAATCACAGCACCACTAGAGGCGCTTACACAACAAGTGTCTGAATTTACTCAAAGCCATTTCCATTCAGAGTCATTGCAACATAATACAACGCTACATAATACAAAAGAGGTTAAAGCACTCGATGATGCCTTTGTGGTGATGGCTACAAAAATACACACACAATTAGAGCAGCTGCAAGAAAATGATCAGCTACGTAGAGAACTTGTGGCTAATGTATCGCATGATCTACGAACACCATTGGCCAATATGCAAGGCTATATAGAAACCCTATTAATAAAAGACAGTACTATAGATACCGAAAAGCGTCGGCAGTATTTAGCGATCGCTCACAAGCATACCAAGCGGCTCAATCAGTTAATTAGTGCTTTATTTGAACTCTCAAAACTAGATGCAGGTGTTGTACAACCTAATTTTGAACGTTTTTCTTTAACTGAGTTATTGCAAGATACCATTCAAGAATTTGAACTGATTGCGCAAGAAAAACAGATCAATATTAGCCTTAATGACACACATGAAGATGTTAGTGTCGTTGCTGATATAGGTCTTATTCAGCGAGTGCTAGAAAATCTCCTGCACAATGCGTTGCGGCATACACCGAGTAAAGGCCGGATACGGCTCACTATTGGTAGGCATAATCACGAACAGATTTCAGTCAGTGTGGCTGACACAGGTAGTGGCATTGGCTCTGATGAATTAGAGGGCATTTTTGATCGATTTGCCAGAGGCAAGGAGGCTAAACAAGACAATTATTCAATGGGGCTTGGGTTGGCTATTGTAAAACGTATTCTAGAGCTGCACGGTACGCAAATACATGTGACGAGTGAAATGCACCATGGCAGCGAATTTTCTTTTATCTTGCCTCAGAAAGCAGCTTAATAATACGGCGGTTTACTTTAGTCGCCTATTTAAGTGAATTAAGCAATCAGGTTTATCGATACAGCCATTGTATTTATTGGTACAATATCGTGATGGACGTATCCCCAATTCTCGATAACCTCAATGAAGCCCAGCGCGAAGCAGTATCAGCACCTGCTGATAACCAGCTTGTTCTGGCCGGTGCCGGCAGTGGTAAAACACGTGTGCTGGTGCATCGTATTGCTTGGCTAATACAAGTAGAGCGTGTGTCGCCCTACTCAATCATGGCCGTTACTTTTACCAATAAAGCCGCGCGCGAAATGCGTGGTCGACTTGAGCAATTATTAGGCGACACGCTAGCTGGTCGCACTCGCTCCATGTGGGTTGGCACCTTTCATGGCATTGCTCATCGCCTGCTTAAAGCACACTGGCAGGTATTAAAATTACCGCAAAATTTTCAAATCTTAGATAGCGATGATCAACTGCGATTAATAAAGCGTATTAGCCAAGGTTTGCAACTTGACGAAACACGCTGGCCACCACGCCAAGCGCAGTGGTTTATCAACGCTCAAAAAGACGAAGGCCTGCGGCCTGATTATATTCAAGAAACCGGTGATCCTCATCAGGCAACGATGCTGGCGATTTATCGCGGCTATGAAGAGGCATGTCGTCGAGGTGGTTTAGTGGATTTTGGTGAGCTGTTGCTGCGCGCACATGAGTTGTTACTCAATAACCCCGATATTCTTGCACACTATCAACAACGCTTTCCCTTTTTGCTAGTGGACGAATTTCAAGATACGAATACGATACAGTATGCCTGGCTGCGGGTACTGGCAGGTGCCACGGGAAAAGTATCAGCTGTAGGTGATGATGACCAATCAATTTACGGTTGGCGCGGTGCTAAAATTGAAAATATACAACGCTTTCAACACGACTTTGGCAATGTACAAACAATCCGCTTGGAGCAAAATTACCGCTCTACAGGACTGATCTTAAAAGCGGCTAACCATGTGATTGCCAACAATACCGGTCGCTTAGGCAAAGAGCTGTGGACAGACGGTAAAGACGGTGACCCTATTGCACTTTATGCGGCCTTCAACGAACAGGATGAAGCACGTTTTATAGTTGATAATATTAATCGCTGGGTTGATGAGGGTAACAGTTTTAATAGCTGCGCTATTTTGTATCGCTCCAATGCGCAATCACGTGTGCTTGAAGAGGCGTTGCTGAGAGAAAATATGGCCTATCGTATCTATGGTGGCCAGCGCTTTTATGATCGTCTTGAAATTAAAAATGCCCTAGCTTATATGCGGCTATTGGTTAACAGAGATGATGATACGGCTATCGAGCGTGTGATTAATACCCCTACTCGGGGCATCGGCAATAAAACCATAGAGACTATTCGCTTATTTGCGCGCGAACAGGGTTGCTCGCTTTGGCAGGCCGCACAAAATATGGTAAACAGCAGCCACCTTAGCGCGCGGGCAGCGAATGCAGTCGGTGCCTTTATTGCTTTAATTAATGCCCTCGATGAAGCCTGTACTGACCAAACGCTACCGGATATTGCCGATACAACACTTAAGCAAACAGCGTTGCTTGAATTTCACCGTAATGAGAAAGGCGAGAAAGGCCAGGCGCGGGTTGAAAACCTTGAAGAGCTAGTGAATGCTTGTCGAGCATTTGATCCCAATAATCTTGCAACACCTGCTGATACTGATACCGGGGAAACTTCTCTGCTCGTGCAGTTTTTAGATAATGCATCGCTAGATGCTGGTGAATCTCAGGCTGATGAGTTCGATGATGCGGTTCAGTTAATGACATTGCATTCGGCAAAGGGCCTGGAGTTTCCTCGGGTATTTATGGCCGGTGTGGAAGAAAATTTATTTCCCCACAAAATGACGCTCGAAGATCCCTCTCAATTAGAAGAAGAGCGCCGCCTTTGTTATGTGGGTATTACACGTGCAATGGTACAGCTAACGATTAGTTATGCAGAATCGCGGCGGATGTATGGCAATGAAAATCACAATCGTATCTCTCGCTTTGTGCGTGAAATTCCCAGCGAATGCATACAAGAGGTGCGTTTAAAAACGGATGTTCAGCGCCCTGCTGGCTTTGCAACGCGCACTAACGGTTCTTTGCAGGACCAAGGGGAGGGAACAGGGCTTGATCTTGGGCAACGAGTTATCCACTCTATTTTTGGCGAAGGCGTTATCATTCATTTTGAAGGCCAAGGCAACAGTGCCCGTGTTCAGGTAAATTTTGACAACGAAGGTAGTAAATGGCTGGTGTTACAGTACGCTAATCTGACACCAGCTTAATATGTATCGCACTTAACGGGGGGGTTAGGCATCACCGCCTGTGTCTGTGGGGTCGATAGTGGGAGGCTCTGGTGATAGCTCAGGCTCATTGTGTAGCCAGTGATTCAGCGTTTTAATCAGGTCGTTAATGCCCTCTTTTTTAGTCGCTGAAAACACTTGTGCTGATACTAGATCATCGACATTTGCCTGTGCTAAGTGCTTACGCACACTAAACAGTGTGCTTTGTGCAGGGCCTCTTTTAAGCTTATCGGACTTGGTCAGCAGAATATGTACAGGCATTTCTACCTCAACGGCCCAGTTGATCATCATCGTATCGAAGTCCTGCATAGGGTGGCGAATATCCATTAACAGGATTAAACCCCGCAGGCACTCACGTTTTTGTAAGTATTCGGAGAGATTTTTATCCCACTCGCGCTTCATTGAGAGTGGAACCTTCGCATAGCCATAACCGGGTAAATCCACTAAACGGCGATTTTCATCTACACTAAAGAAATTGATAAGCTGTGTTCGGCCCGGTGTTTTACTGGTTCGAGCCAGCTTTTTATTGGCTGTTAGTGCATTGATAGCACTGGATTTACCCGCATTAGAGCGCCCAGCAAAAGCGACTTCACCGCCTTCTTCGGGAGGGCACTGAGCCAATTTAGGTGCACTTTGTAGATATTGTGTACAGGTATAAGGGTTTTGCACTAAGGTATATCCTTAATAATAGTGTGTTCTAACCGGTTTAGTATATAATCCCCGGTCATGTAAATCAGGTATTTTAGCCTTCTACTAGCCTTAAGCGAATAAAAAGTAAAAAGCCAACTTATTCAGAGCAATAATGGACTCAAAAATGATAGAAAAAAGCCGTTTCCTCAAAGCTGTAATTAAAACCGGAATTATTATTGTCGGTGCTATCACGTGTACTCAAACTATGGCAGCCAAAGTGGGTGATGCCAAAGCTGGTGCGAATAAAGTCATCGTTTGTGCAGGCTGCCATGGCACTGATGGTAACAGCCCTGCACCTGCTTTTCCTAAAATTGCAGGCTTGGGTGAAAACTATTTATACAAACAATTGATTGATATTCAATCAAAGCGCCGCAATGTCATACAAATGACAGGCCTGCTTGATGGCATGAGCAATCAAGACTTACGTGATATCGCTGCATTTTTTAACAGTCAAAAAATGCAAATTTCAGGTGCCAAGCCACAAGAAGTCTTAGTTAACGCTGGTATTAAAGTCGATGGCCTCAAACTCGGCGAAAAACTATTTCGTGGCGGTAATCATACCACGGGTATTCCGGCTTGTACGGGTTGTCACTCGCCAAGAGGTCTCGGCAATGGCCCCGCGGCATACCCGCGTATCAGTGGGCAATATGCCGAGTACATTGTCACCCAGCTTAAGGCGTTCCGTGAGGGGTCGAGAACCAACGATGGCGACTCCAGAATTATGCGTCAAGTGGCTGAGCATATGAGCAATGCTGAAATTGAGGCCGTTGCTAATTATATCTCTGGTCTAAATTAACCTCTATTTGTTTAAGCCCCGCCATGGTGTTGCGTGATATTTGCACACTTCACGGGGCTTTTTCTTGTCAGCTTACATTCATTCAATCTACAGTATACTGTTAACCAGTGAGTATTAATGCTCAGGCAATGCAATACTTCTGAGTGTTTAATCGTCATATGATATCCAGTACTGCTTAATTGGTTCTAATGAGTGGTCAAATTACTGGTTTAAGGGAACTTCTCCCAATAGAAGAGTCCAAACTAAGTCGATCTATATACAGCTAGGAGTTTTATTATGCGCGCCACCATGCCTATTTTGATGGCCCTATTGGCAATTTTTATGACTACGACCGCACATGCACAGGATGCAGCTAGTAAATCCTATGTTGCGGGCAAAGACTATGTGGTACTGAATACGCCAGTACGGACTTCAAACCCCGAAAAGATAGAGGTGACCGAAGTATTCTGGTACGGTTGCCCACACTGTTACCAGTTCAAACCCGTATTGCAGCAATGGCGCAAAACACTCTCTGATGATGTTAGTTACGTAGAGTCACCAGCTATGTGGAATGCGGCAATGGAAGTTCATGCGCGTATTTTTTATACAGCAAAGGTGCTGAATGTTCTTGAAAAGATGCATAAAGAAGTTTTTGATGCCATGCATATTAATAAACAACGCCTGCGTAAAGAATCTGAAATTAAAGCCCTGTTTGCTAAGCACGGCATTGATGAGGCTGCATTTAAGAAAACATTCTCATCATTTGGGGTTAACAGCATGATTCGCCAAGCCAACGCTCGTGCGCGTAGCTATGGTATTAGCGGCACTCCCGAGATAGTTGTTGATGGTAAATATCGCATTACTTCTCAGCTGGCTGGTGGTCAAGCTAACATGTTAAAAGTCGCTTCCTTTTTAATTGCAAAACTGCGTTCAGAGCGCAGTAGCTGAGTCTTTAAAATCGCAGTACCCGTTACAGGCCCGCTCGGGCCTGTTTTCTTATTTAGTGCGCCCATTTGTTCAAGCTCTTCTATACTTAACGCATAAAAACTAACTTTACCGTGTAATTTTGCAGGCAAGCTACAGGTTTGCTAGCTGCTTAAGTAATAGGTTTTCAACTATGGCTAGAGCCAGTACTGATAATTGGCGAGATAAATACCGTTTGGCATTGATGCAGCAAGAAAAGCTGGAGCAGACGCTAGAGCAACAGCAAAGCTTATTTCAACGGACAATCATCCAGTTAAGTGATGCAGCCCAAGGACATGATTCCAAACTGGATGAGCGTCTAAAAGCCATTAGAGCAAGTACTCGCAATGGTGATCTTGCAGGGCTTGAGCGAATGGTTAAGTCACTACAGCGCATTATGGATGAGGCGGCTGAGCGCGAACAAAAAAGCTGGAAAGAGGCTACCCAAGGGTTAGCAATGCTAGCGACACAGCTGCAAAAGTCCACACTGGGTCAGACGGTAAAGCCTCAGTTAAAGCAATTTAAGAAGCAGCTACCCATCGGGCCCATTATGCCATCAAGCTTAACCCGACAGCTCACTCAGCTGGGTAAGCTACAGCAGCAGGCCTTGGCTTCTGAGCCTAAAGGGTCCAACGGATTGCTGAGTAAACTATTTGGCGATAAAGGTGATAAAAGCTCTGAGGCTGGTGTAGAAAGTGTTGAGCCTGTATTGCTAGATGATAGCCTTGAGGCACACAGCAATGATGACGAAGCGGTTGTTCTTGAGGCTGAACTTGTTGATGAAGACAATAACCCCGTTGTTATTAATACCGGTGATAATGCTGCTGACACAGCAACATCACAGCCAGAAGCCACATTCCAGCGGCCTACCCATGAGCCCGCATTTACTCGTATTTCGGGTAAAGTTACACGTGTGTTGACAGAGCTACTCGATTACTTTGACCCGATCGAATGTGTAACACAAAAGGCCGACAATGCCCGTGAGCGCATTGATAAAGGGCTCAACTGGTACGAACTGGTCCCCACGCTAGAAGATATACGTGACCTTGTAACGCAGGCCTACCTCAGTAGCGATAGTCACTACCGTGCTTATCTCAACAATATTAATGGCGAATTAAGCCAAATCTGTAATGCTTTGGGTATTGCCGTGGCCTCTGAAGCGACGATTAAAACGGCCGCAGAGAGTATGCATACGTATGTTAACGATAATATCCAGGGTATTGGTCAAGCACTAGCCCATCATGACGATATTAATGAGCTTAAAGGGGCTGTTAATCACCATTTAGCCCATATTCACGGTGCACTTGACCAATTTAGTGCCAAGACGACCACTCAGGGGCCTAGCCTATCAACACAGTTAGATCAGCTCGTGGCTCAAGTGCGCAGTATGGAGGCCGAAGCGGCTCAGACACAGCTGCGCTTAGAAGAGGAAAAAACGCGAGCCGTAACCGATAGTTTGACCGGCCTGCCAAATCGTGAAGCTTACAGCGAGCGGGCTCATCATGAGCTACAGCGCTGGAAACGCTACGATCACCCGCTAACGCTCGCGGTACTTGATATTGACCACTTTAAACGCATTAATGATAACTACGGGCATCAAGCCGGTGATAAAGTCTTAAAGGTGATTGCTAAGGCCGTTGCTAAGCGGCTACGAGAAGTTGATTTTATGGCCCGCTATGGGGGTGAAGAGTTTGTGATATTGCTGCCTGAAACTGATGCTGATAATACCTTGGCCATGCTTGATAAAATTCGCTCGGCACTGGCAAAGGCCCCGTTTCGTTTTAAAGATGAACCTGTCACGGTGACGGTATCAATGGGCATTGCCACCTTTATAGAAAACGATACAGTAGAAAGTGTTTTTGCGCGTGCAGATCAGGCGTTGTATCAAGCAAAAGATGAGGGGCGTAACCGCTGTTTATTGGGATAGCCCCAGATCCCCTAAGGCTCCAGCCTTTGTGCGTGCTTGGCTATACAAACACCTTCACCCTCCTCAGGGACACGCCACCCTTGCAGTTGCTCATCAATTAACTGAGTTAATGCCTCTATATGTACAGCTTGGGCATTGAGTGCAGGAATATATTCATAGCGCTCACCACCAGCACTGGTAAAGTACTCTCGATTCTCTTCATCGATTTCTTCAATAGTCTCTAAGCAGTCGGCACTAAATCCTGGGCAAATAACTTGTACTGATCGCGTGCCGCTAGCGGCCAACTCTTTTAACGTGTGATCAGTATAAGGTGTTAGCCACTCTTCACGCCCAAAGCGAGACTGAAAGGTGGTGATATAATCCGCCGGAGTTAAACCCAGCTTTTCGGCCAACAGGCGCGAGGTTTTATAGCACTCGCAGTGATAGGGGTCACCCTGAGTGAGGTAGCGTTTAGGAATACCGTGAAATGACATCAATAGTTTTTCTGCCCGACCGTACTGTGCCCAATGTGACGTTACGGTACTGGCTAGTGCGTCAATATAGGCAGGGTAGTCGTGGTAATGGCTAATAAAACGTAGATCAGGTAACCAGCGTCTTTGTGTAAAGCTCTTCGCAATTGCATCAAATGTAGAGCCACTAGTTGATGCAGAATACTGTGGATAAAGAGGCAGGACGATTAATTTGCGTACACCATTGTCGAGCATATCTTTAAGGGTTGCATCGATAGATGGCCGGCCATAGCGCATAGCAAAACGGACATCGATACGCCCCTTAAAGCGTGCCTGATACACCTGTGATAATGCTTCACATTGTGCTTTTGTATGTACCAATAACGGTGATCCGGTATCCATCCATACTGAGCGGTAGGCCTTAGCCGAACGGCTCGGGCGAATGCGCAAAATAACACCGTGTAGTATGCACCGCCATAAAAAGCGGGGAAACTCAACAACGCGAGGGTCTGCTAGAAATTCGCCAAGGTATTTGCGCAATGCAGATGTTGTTGGGGCATCGGGTGTGCCTAGGTTGGTGATTAATAAACCAATTTTAGGCTGTTGGGTGTGGCTGAAGTTATCTTGGCCAATATATTTCATAGTTCAATGCGTTAGTGGCTAAAAAGCGTTAATATTTAATGGTATTGGAGTATACATCCTTTTACGTATAGATCAGCAAGGTAGATGTTACGATGCTTGAAACGATTACTATTGGCTGCCCTTATTGCGGTGAGCAGGTGTCAGTTGTCTGTGATTGTTCGGTTGATGAGCAAGAGTATATCGAAGATTGCTTTGTCTGCTGCCGGCCAATGGTATTGCGCGTTAGTGTTGATAATACCGGTTGGCCCAGTGTTATAGCGCAACCAGAAGACGACGCATAAATGGCTATTCCACTAGTGACTAACCCTTTCTACAGCTATTCATTTGCGCATAGTCACCGTTTTCCGATGGAAAAGTTCGCTCTGCTGGTTCGTTATTTGAATGAAAAAAATATGCTTACTAAAGCATCTTGTTTTCGCCCCGGGCGTGTACGTATGGATATTTTGGCGCTTGGGCACTGTAGCGAATACATTCATCGTTTTGTTAATAATCAGCAAGATGCTAAAGAGATTCGCCGCATGGGATTACCATGGAGTCGAGGGCTGGTTAAGCGAACATTAATCTCCCCTAATGGTACATTGCTAACGGCGCACTTAGCACTTAAGTATGGTGTCGCCTGTCACTTAGCTGGTGGTACACATCATGCTCATTATCACTTTGCCTCCGGCTTTTGTATTTTTAATGATTTAGCAATAACCGCACGGGCTTTAATACAGCAGAAAAAAGTGAATCGAGTACTGATATTTGATTGCGATGTTCACCAGGGTGATGGCACAGCGACCATCTTAGCGAATGAGCCGGCGGCATTTACATGCTCACTACACTGCGAGAAAAACTTTCCTGTGCGTAAAGCCAATAGTGACCTCGATGTTAATTTGCCCACTGCCATGGGTGATATGGATTACCTTGTCGCGGTTGAAAAGGCACTGCACGACGCTATTGAGGCAGCGAGGCCTGATATTGTGCTCTACGATGCCGGTGTCGATGTGTATCGCGGTGACCCTTTAGGGCTATTAAATATTAGCCTTAATGGCATTCGTGAGCGCGAGCGGTTAGTGTTGTCGACTTGTCGAGACCGAGGTCTCCCGGTCGCAACAGTGATTGGTGGGGGGTATGATGATGATCGATACGCACTTGCGCAGCGTCATGCAATGGTTGTTGAGCAAGCCTTCGAGGTGTATCAAAATTGATCACTATGAAGGCATTTTTGAATATGTCGTATTAATAGCAGGAAAAATAATTAACACTCTTTTGTAAGTATTGGTAACTACGGCACTTTCTGTGCAAGTGGTTGTCAAAAAACTCCACAATTGACGTGCCCGCAACAGGACTTTGTTATACCATTGGCGGCCATGCGTAGGATTGGTATCCCTCTAAAGTGTCATTACAGAAGAGATGCTAATCCAATAAGCTATCCCGGTGAATGTCTTGTGCCTTGCATAAGAGCTTACAGGGCAATCATGGCTTCCATGTAGCGAATCAACGGTACAGTCAATTATAAAAGGCAAGTAATAACATAGGGTATACACATGAAATTAAAAACCATAGCCACATTGGCTTCTGCAATGGTACTAGTAGTGAGTTGTGGCGGTAAGGGTGGTGAGCAGCAAGTCGTCGCACAGGCAGAAGCCGCGGTTGAAAAGCCAGCAGCGCTGGAGAGTATTGATCAAAAAGTGAGCTATATTTTTGGTTTGAATGTAGGCCGCCAATTCAAGCAAGATGGTATCGAGCTTGATATAGATTCCCTGATACTTGCACTGGAAGATGTCAAACAAGAGCGTGAATTTCGTCTAACAGATGAACAGATTCAACAAACAATGACAGAGTTTCAAGCCGCTCAGCAAGCAAAACAAAAGGCAGCGCTTGATAAAATTACAGAAGATAACAAAAAGCAGGGCGAAGCCTTTTTAGCCGAAAATGGTGCTAAAGAAGGTGTTGTGACAACCGAGAGTGGTTTGCAGTACCGCGAAGTCACCAATGGTGAAGGCGACAACCCGAAAGCTGAAGATACTGTCACTGTTCACTATAAAGGTACATTGATCGACGGTACTGTTTTTGATAGCTCTTATGATCGCGGCGAGCCGGTATCATTTCCGCTATCAGGTGTTATTCCCGGTTGGACTGAAGCGCTTCAATTAATGCAAGTCGGTGATAAGTGGGAGCTTGCTATTCCCTCTGAGCTCGCTTATGGCCCCGGTGGCACTGGCCGAGAGATTGGTCCATATGCAACACTGATCTTTGAAGTTGAATTATTAAAAATCAACTAATTGACACATAACAATAAGACGGCTTAGCCCATTCGAGGCAAATAATGAGCCGTCTTATTTTATTCCCCTTCCTTATTTTTGTGACAACCACTGCTCGCTATCTTAGTACGTGAATAAACCCATTAGATGCAATGGTGTAGTAGCGCCCAGATTTAGTGCTAAACGCTACCGCACTAGCGCCTGCACTGGTGGGCCGCCAACGGTGACGTTTAGGTAGCTCCCACTGTTTCACTAATGTCAACTTAGGAATACGCCATAGCTGCACACGTTGATCAGGCAGGCCCGTCAAAAGATAACGCTTATCGCTACTAAAACGCGCACTGGTTAAACGCAAGCCGCGCTTTAGTTTTTGGGCGGCTAGTGGAATACTCCCTATCGCCGATTTTTTAGTGACATTCCACAGGGTGGCCTTGTCGTATTTGGCGGCCGATAGCGCCAGCTTGCCATCATCACTGAGCGCAACTAGCTGCACCTCTTCACTGTGCTTAATCGTATGAATGGGCTTACCGCTGCGCACATCCCAGACGACGGCTGTATTATCCTCAGAGCCTGTCATTGCAACCTGACCATCGGCGCTAAACGCCACGCTGCGCACACGATTTTGGTGAGTGAACGTGCGTACAATGCCGCCGCGTTTAACATCAAAAATAACCGCAGAGTGGTCCTCTAGACCTAAGAGCGCATAGTTGCCATTGGGGCCTAATGCAACATCCAGCACCTCACCTGGTGCGGTCCAAAATCTCGCCGCTTCGCCACTGGCGACATTCCACAGCACTAATGTATGGGCCTCAGCGGTGAGCGCCCAACGTCCATCGGGGGATATACTGGCAGATAAGATAGTACTGGGTTCACCTTGGTTGTGATTCCAGTTAAACAGGCGCTCTGCATCACTCGTGCGCCATAAACTGGCCCCGTGATTGACTGAGCCGACAATGGCCGCTTTACCGTCTGCCGAAAAGGCCGCCCCTAATACCCCTCGGCTTGCTACCTCGATTGATAGGGCGGGAGCCTCTCCCTTTGAGCAGCTTAATATCATTAAAAGACAGCCAATTAACGCTAAATAACGCGATTGACGTAAAAAAATAGCCATACTAACTCTCTTCAATCGATGGTGATGCATACCTGTAAATCACTATAATTTTGACTACATCGCTACAGACAAGCTTCTTTTTATAAGCTTAGTAGACCTTAGTAAAGAATGCAGGGTGAAGTGGTTTTTTATAGAAATCATTGGTTTAGCCGTAATAATGCCTATAAGCGATCACTACAGGAGCTATCGGAAGACAAACAGGTAATTGCCACCTATATTTGCTACTGCCATGCTCTGGGTTTCAGGGTGTTGACAGCGTTAATTCACTAAAATAGTTTCTACAGGTAAATGTTTAAGGTTATGCTAATGCAAATTCAGGTATTTTGTAGCCATTCATTAAACACACGACAGAGTAATTTAGGTGTCTTCTAACATTTTTTATAACCTAGTACTGACTACTGTTCTAGCGGTATTTTCAGTAAAGGTGTTAAGTCTAGATAGTATCTGCTATGGCACTACCTCTAGCGGGGCTTTAAAAAATGGGGTTAAGCTTCCGCAATCCGGTAATAATTATATTACCTATAGCAGTCTCGCTTCTGGTTTAGGCCGTACCTATGTTCACACAGCGGTCAGTGACATTATTGTTAATGCCTATAAAAAGTTAGAGGTAGAACAGCCAAACAAAGTGTTTAAGTATGCTGAAACGGGATTCAAGGAAGGCGGGCGATTTAAACCACATAAAACTCACCAAAATGGTTTATCTGTTGATTTTATGACACCAGTGGTCAACCAAAAAAATGAATCCGTGCATCTACCGACTAATGCGCTCAATAAATTTGGCTACAATATAGAGTTTAATGATCTAGGTGAGCATGAAAACTATCGCATAGATTATGAGGCTATGGCAGCTCATATAGTAATGCTGCATAAAGAGGCAAGGTTATTGGGTTATGAGATATGGCGGGTTATCTTTGATCCAAAACTGCAAAGTGGGCTATTTAAAACACGCTATAAAAATTATTTGAAATCAAATATTACTTTCTCTAAAAAGCGATCATGGGTTCGGCATGATGAGCACTACCATATCGATTTTTCAATTCCCTGTAAGCAACGGTAATAGCAATATTTAAAGAATACCAGAGAGTTTAACTAATCTTAGTCGATAAAACTTTGCACTCTCCGGTATTTTTCTGCTTATTTTTATTGAATCAATGCTTGTACATACTCCGGTAAATCCCTGATGTCAGCTGCAATGGGAGTAGGGCCACTAATATCGATGACTTCAATATTATTACTGTTATTGGCATCTAGCTCCCGTGTGGTACATACAACAAATTCAATTCCCTTGAGTGTTAAGGCAATACGTAAACCGTCATCATCGTTGCGTTGGCCCGCGTCAAACTGATTGGCAATATTGCGTATTGAAAAGCGAACAATATGATCAATGTTAAGTTGCTCGAAAATATCTTGGTTCGCTACAGCATCTTCAAAGGAGCAAAACCCCGGCGAGTCTGATACGCTAACGATAGGCTGATTGTTGCTATCAAGATGAATGCCATCGAAATCTTGACTACCTTCGGTATTAGGTGGGCTTACCGCAAAAAAAGGTGCACCATTAGTGTTGCCTTGAGCATCTTTTGCCTCTCCTATTACACCCAATATGACCACATCGGTGCCTGTACCACCATGGACAATATCACTACCGTCTCCCGGTGCCCAAATAAAGGTGTCGTCACCGGCTTGCCCAAATGCACGGTCGCGATTATCGGCACCTTTAGCATCGCCATCGACATTGCTATTAAAATCTTCGGTACCACCAATCATGATATCGTCGCCGTCACCTCCTTGGATAATATCAACACCAAGGCCACCAATAATAATATTATCTTGCGCGTTACCTGTTAGAACATCACCAGAGCGCAGGCTTTGGTTAAACGAGCTACCAGGGCCGCCGGGGTTAGCTGACAATAGCGGATGGGTTAGGTTATTGTTATCCTTGCCTTGTATAAGTTCAAATACTTTTGCAGGAGCCGGTGGTGTTTGATCAATAATAGGGTCATCATTGCCTTTGCTGGAACCACCACCGCCACAAGCGGTTAATGCAAACATTAAACCTGCTGTGAACAGTGCCATTGGTAGGCGTTGGCTGAGCAAAAAATGCTGGCGAGTATTGTGAGTGATTATTGATGTGTGTTGTTGATGTGTGCTCATGAGATAAAATTCCTGTGTTGGTATAATTAATAAGGGCATGCTAAATGGCATTATTGTGCTGTTTGATTACCTAGCGATTTCTATGATGATCGGTCTTGCGCGATGTTGGACGAGTTCGGCCGCACGAGCAGGCAGGTTAGAGGCATCAATTTCTTGAGCGGGAACCTGTGTTAAATCAAAAATACGGGGTTCATTGTTGACGGTTTCATCGGAACATACGAGATATTCAACATTGTTAAGGTGAAGTGCGATACGTAAGCCATCATCGAGTATTTCTGGTGCAATATGACGGTCGGGATTGGCAAGAAAGTTAGCGCGAGGTCCGCGTAATATAAAACGCACTAAATGGTCTAAACCTAACTCATCGAGACCGGCTTTATTGTGTATATCGCGCTCGACAATTTCACAAAACCCAGGGGATGAAAAGAAGTTAACAATAGGCGTACCTGGAGTGACCTCATGAATGCCATCAAAATCTTGCGACCCTTTAGTACCCGGCGGATTAACCGCAAAAAAGGGCGCACGTTTAGTATCGCCTTTAGCATTTTTAGACTCACCAATCAGTGATAGAAACACCACATCAAGGCCTGGCCCACCATCAAAAAAGTCATTGCCATCACCTGGTGCCCATAAAAAGATATCCTCACCTTCTTGTCCAAATGCCCGGTCGCGATTAAAACTGTTAAAGTCTTCGGTACCGCCAATAATAATATCGTCACCCTCTTTGCCAAAGAGAACATCGATACCTAGGCCACCGATCAATAAGTCGTTGTGTGCAGTGCCTTCAATAATATCGCCAAATTGCAGACTTTGATCGCCACCGCCATTAGTGCCGCGATTAGCTGAATAAATATCGGCAATACGCGCGTTAGTGCTATCGGCACTATTTAGATCGTTACCAGTAATCACTTCGGCCTGTGCTTGGCTAAGTACCAGACTGCCAATAATAAGTGTTTGGGTTAATAACTGTATCGCTGTTTTTTTGTTCATGATTGCCTCTGCTGTCATTGATTAAAGTGAATAGCTAAAAACGTTTCGGTTAATCCGTAATGAGCAATACGTCGATGGTTTAAAAAAGTTGCGCTTATTAAAAAATAATGTATTTTTTTAATAAAAAAATAGGCAAACGTTAATTGGCTATCTACATTGCTATATGTGCAGAGGCAGATCACCCGCTATGGTTATAGACAAAGGGTAAGTGAAGTGTATTATTGAGGCCTTTATATAAAATAGAGGGCTTTGGCAACTTTTTGGATATTGGCAACGTATAATAAATAACCACATGATGTAATGATTTATCCACCATGACCCATAACGACTATTATTAATATGACCGAACCACAACAACTTGAGCAATTACTTGCTCAGTGCGCACTAGGTAACCAAAAGGCATTCTCAGAACTCTATCAGTTGGTATCGAGCAAACTGAATGGTATTGCTTACCGCATTTTAAATAATACCGAATCGGCGAACGAGGTATTACAAGAAGCCTTTATTCAGGTTTGGCATAAGGCGGCTGAATACCGTGCCGATAAAGCTGAACCAATGACATGGATGGCATCGATTGTACGTTACCGCGCCTATGATAGAATTCGTTTTGAGCAGCGTCGTATTGAAGGTGCGCAGATACAGCTGGAGTTAGAGAGCTTAAATACACTCGTGGATGAAACGCAAGATAAAAAGCACACCTGTGAGCTGGGCCAACAGCTAGAAGATTGTTTGTCGACACTGGAGATGAATCACCAACATTCGATTCTAATGGCTTACTATTATGGTTTTAGTCGGCAAGAAATTTCTGCACACTTTAAAACACCAGTAAACACCATCAAATCTTGGTTGCGACGGGGTATAGTGAGGTTACAACAATGTCTAGAAAGCTAATACCTAGAAAATTAAAACTATCAGAACTATCTCGCTATCACTTGCCTGAAGTTATCGATCATTTAGCGGCTAACTATGTGATGGGTACGTTGAGCCCTCGGGTGAGAAACCGAATCGACGGTATGAGAAGCGATGCTGATTATCAGTCACTGGATGAGCGTATTTTTTATTGGCAGAAAAAATTATCACCACTTGATAATCAAACACCTGAGCGGCCACCCATGTCTGATACATGGCAGAACATCCAACAGCAATTGGGTATGAATGTGCAGGTGACTAATGAGGTTGCTGAGCATAAGCGCTCTTGGTTGGGCTGGGCATCGCTCTCTTTGCATCGATGGGTCACAGTATGTTCATTGGTATTGGCGATCACCTTCGGTGTTGTCATGATGCAAAACACAACAGTAGGGGCGGTGAGCTATGTGGCTGTATTAACTGATGATAATCAAACCCCTCAAGTAGTGGCAACCAGTTATGCTGATAATCGAGATTTAAGGTTAAATGTGTTGTCACTACCGGATATTGATAATAACCAAACCTATGAGCTATGGGTTACCTCTAAAACCGATGGGCAAGCTCGCAGCTTAGGCGCTATTCCATTATCGAGCTCGACCTTTAATCGCACCTTAACAAAAGCAGAGTGGGGTTTAATTAAAGACTCCGATAAGCTGCTAATTACTATTGAAGCACAGGGCGGGTCGGTAAGCGGTCAACCAAGCCAGCAAATTGTATCGAGTGGTTTATGTATTCGCTTAGCGCCTTGGAAGGCTAAAACTGGCTAAAGGAGGCCGTACCTATGCGCCAAAGCGTAACTGTAGTGCTGGCAGGGAGCGGTAAAGTTATTTAATTTTATCTTAGCTATTACCCTTGTTGTCGTTATCGTCGTCTTCAAATACCTTTTGGGGATTATCTGCCATATTATTTATATACTTATTTAAGTTTTCTTCCCCAAAAAATAGCTAAAATAATACTCGACCATCCGGTCCAATGTAACAATAAACTTAAAAACTTAGAAAGTTGATCTATAAAGGTAATCGTTGATTGAGCATAACTTTCGCCATTAGACAGGAGCCAATATGTGTAAATTATACTTGTCATTGAAGCTAAAGCTAAAATAAAGAAGCCTATTAAAGAAAGTACTGATACTTTCGGATGGTTTTTAAAACGTATAACGCTTATGGTAATCCCAATTAAATACACTATAAGAATAGAAAAATCTGGCCAATATATTGACAAAGCTGTATTTAAGGCTTCCTCTTTAATCATTGATATTTTCACCGTGGCTTCATAGTAAGTCATATAACCAAGCTGTAAAAACCGTCACTAAGAGACTATTTTTTCTACAGCAATTAATTTTTATTTCATACCGATACTAAGGTAAATAAACCTTAATATCGACAAAAATCCCCATTTTCAGTCAATCTGTGCGTCAATCAGGAATGTAATACATTACTCGGCACTCTATTGCGCTTTTTGGGTGTAATAAGGTGCCATGCTTAAATAGATCCTTACTTAAGCTTTCTTTGATCTTTCTCATTCGGTATTGTCGAACAAGACCAACCAATGACTCGCGCTTATACGGATCAGTTACAACCGTGAGATGGAGCCAGCGTTGGCCTGACTGACTCGCTTAACCTGTAGCCGGTGATGTGCCTTATAAAACACGTTAGGTATTATTGGTTCGTTACAATGGTGATGTAACAATACATTACAGTGGCGCAAAGCTACAGGAATTGATCGATACGGCTGGACTTGAACCACCGACCCCAGCATTATAAAGACTGCAATCTAAGCTATTTATTGGTGCGTACTTTTTTGTTACTCTCTTAAGCTTGTAAAGCTGATATAGATCATCCACTAAGGGATACCTGTTATGAGAGAATCTAAAGATTACTTAGAAATGACATTTCGCTCGATTAATTGTTTTGCCGATGATGGCACATTAGAGGCGGGTGAGCTCGCGAAGCTATTTGACATTGCTAAGCGAGATGGCGTTGTTGATGATAACGAAAAGCGTGTACTCATCAACATTATTAAAAAGATCAAACCATCAGAGCTCGATGACGCAATGCTACAACAGCTAGAAGAGATTAAAGCGCACATCTCATTGTAGTAATACGGCGGGCAACGATGGATGACTAGAGGTATATAATATGCAACAAATACTGGTTTATTCCGATAGTTTAAGTTGGGGCATTATACCCGATAGCCGTCAGCGATTGCCGTTTGACCAACGTTGGCCGGGGGTGCTTGAACACTCGCTAAATTCTTCAGGTTATAAGGTGCGTGTGCTTGAAAACTGCCTCAATGGTCGTCGAACGGTATGGGAGGACCCCTTCAAGCCCGGCCGTAATGGCGCTTGCGGGTTAGGACAGGTGATTGAAATGCACTCGCCACTGTCACTGGTGATTGTAATGTTAGGGAGTAACGATTTTCAATGTACACATAATAACAATGCTTGGTTGTCTGCCCAAGGTATGGCAACATTGATCACAACTATTCGCCAGGCACCGATTGAGCCTGGTATGCCAATACCGGATATTCTCGTGGTGGCCCCGCCTACTATTGTGGAGCCTAAGGGCGCTGTCGCGTATAAATTTGATAAGGCTGAAACGCGTTGTACGGGCTTAGTTGAAGCACTTGAGGATATAGCGTCTCAATATCATGTTGCGTTTTTTGATGCTAACCGGGTGACTGGGCCAAGCGTTGTGGACGGCATTCACCTCGATCAAGATCAACACCAGACTCTGGGGCGTATGCTAACCCCCGATGTTATCGATGCGCTGCAACACCGTCACTAGCAGCCCGTCATCATTTCTATGGAGAGCATGCAATGAAAGTACTTGCCTTTGCGGCCAGTAATAGTCGTCAGTCAATTAATAAGGCGTTAGTGTCTTACGCTGTGACTTTGTTAGAGACGACAGAGGTTGAAATTTTAGATCTTAATGATTATGAGCTGCCTTTATTTAGTATCGATACAGAGGCAGAGCTTGGGCAGCCTGTACCGGCAAAAAACTTTATGAGCAAAATTGCCGATTGTGATGCGCTAGTGATAGCTTTTGCTGAACACAATGGTTACTACAGTGCAGCCTATAAAAATTTGTTTGATTGGTGCTCTCGTATCGATAAAAATCTCTATCAGAACAAGCCTGCGATTTTATTATCGACGTCTCCTGGTGCCCGTGGCGGCGCTACCGTTTTAGCGGCGGCGCTGGAGGCCTCACCGCGCTTTGGTGCTAATATCAAAGGCAGTCTGGCTATTCCTAGTTTTTATGACAATTTTGATCAGGCCTCAGGCAAGCTTAGCAACGTAGAATTACAGCAGCAGCTCACAGCACTAATGGCTGATTTGCAAGCCTAACGGCTGTACTTGCTGTCGTAGTGCACTATTTATAGTGCTACAGTTGTAGCACTATGTTGATCATGAGACCTAACTTATACGCTTTCGAGCTGTGTTAGTGCGATTGCTGGCTCTTTTTCCCTGTGTATTTTTGTTGTTGGGCTGTTGTTTTTTATGTGGTGTGCGCTGGCCATCGCGGTGGTCGACATTGGGGTTCTTTTTCGGCTTTTTAGCACGCACAGGGTGATGTGTTGCCCGTGACGGTGGTAAGTCATGTATAGGCTCAAAGCCGTCGATCAGCTTTCTCTCAAGCAGGTTTTTAATCACACGCTCAATATCGGATAGTTGCTTGAATTCATCAGCACTGACTAACGAGATGGCTTGCCCAGTTGCGCCTGCACGCCCAGTTCTACCAATGCGGTGTACGTAATCCTCGGGGACATTGGGTAAATCAAAATTAACAACCTGTGGTAATTGGTCGATATCTAAACCGCGAGCAGCGATATCGGTGGCAACGAGGGCGCGTACCTTTCCTTGTTTAAATGCAGCCAGCGCTTTAGTGCGCGCGCCTTGGCTTTTATTGCCATGAATCGCTGCCGCTGTAATACCTTCTGCATCAAGGTAGTGGCTTAAGCGATTAGCGCCGTGCTTAGTTTTTGTAAATATCAGGACTTGTTCCCATTGTTGCTCATGAATGAGCGAGCATAGCAGTGCCGGTTTGCGTTTTTTATCAACGGGGCATATCCACTGCTCGACACTTTTTGCCGTTGTATTGGCAGGGCTAACAGAAACCTCAACCGGATCGTTAACCAGCCCTTTAGCGAGCTTGCGAATATCATCAGAAAAAGTGGCAGAAAATAATAAATTCTGGCGTGTTTTAGGTAGGACTTTTAAAATTCGGCGAATGTCGTGAATAAAGCCCATGTCTAACATGCGATCGGCTTCGTCTAGCACGAGTACTTCTAGCTGCTTAAAGGTAATAGCATTTTGGTTGTATAAATCCAACAAGCGCCCTGGTGTTGCCACTAAAACATCAACGCCTCTTCGCAACTTCATCATTTGCGGATTAATCTTAACGCCACCAAATACGACCGTTGATCGCAGCGGGAGCTCTCGCCCGTAGGTACTGACACTTTCACCGACTTGTGCTGCTAGCTCTCGGGTGGGTGTTAGTATGAGTGCACGCACTTGATTGGCTTGCGCAGGCTTACCTCGTGACAGCCGTTCAAGGATCGGCAGGGTAAATCCAGCCGTTTTGCCCGTGCCGGTTTGTGCTGCTGCCATAATATCTCGGCCTTCTAATATGGCGGGTATGGCTTTAGCCTGGATCGGTGACGGTGTTTGATAGCCTTTAGCGGTTACCGCCTCAAGAATCGAATTACATAGGCCTAGGGAGGCAAAACTCATAGGGTAAATCTCGTGTTGTTATATGGCTTATTGTATATAAGGCATATCAATGGTTGCTGGCGGTATTGAGTAGAGAGTAGATATTCAATAGTGTGGCTGACGTAAATAACACGATATTATCAATTCGCAGAGGCTTATATGTAATGCTAGTTGCGGGCATTAATGCGATAAGTTCATGGGGGCTGTTGATTAAAGCAGCCATTACTTTATTTACGGTGGCATATAAAAAGGGCAAGCTCATTGAGCTTACCCTTTTTAGTTAACTTATTGCGATGCAAGTTTTTTGCACCGTGATAAATTTAAACAGTAGTGATGTTCTCAGCTTGAGGACCTTTTTGGCCTTGAGTAATAGTAAACTCAACTTGTTGGCCTTCTGCTAATGTTTTAAAGCCTGAACTTTCAATGGCACTGAAATGGGCGAATACATCTGGGCCTGATTCTTGTTCAATAAAACCAAAACCTTTAGATTCGTTAAACCATTTTACAGTTCCGCTGACTTTGTTAGACATAATAATATCCTGAAAATTAAGTAATAAGTGTGCCTTCAATGAGGCTTGGATAGCAAAAAATGAGACTTGCGCTTAGAAACTACAGGACGAAGAGGTACATCTAACAACGAAATGGAGAGTATTAACAAGAGACTTTTTCTAGCTAAATGCAGTTTATAGCGTTTATAGCAGATGTCAAACGGTTATCGTATTATTATGTGTTGATAAGTGCCTAGTTCGTGAAAGTGGTGACCATACCCTGTATAGTTCACAGGCTCTTGATCAGGTGATAACACTATGAAGCTATTGATACGAAACCTTGCCCGCACGGTCACTGAAAATGACCTGAAGCGTTTATTTGAACCTTACGGAAAGATACAGTCATGCACATTAGTGCTTGATGAGCAGACAGGTGGGTCGAAAGGTTTTGGTTTTATTGAGATGCCCAAAGTAGGCGAGGCAAAGGCTGCAATGAAGATGCTCAATGGCAGAGAGCTTGACGGTAATAAGATTCGTGTTAAAAAAGCCGAGCTAAAGAGTGATGATAAAAGTGACGATCAAGCATAATATGATCCATTAATTCGTATTTCCCAAGACTCTGTAAGTAACTTAGGTCATACACCGGGACAATATGAGTCTTGATAGCTTAAGGCGCGGCGTAGGGAGTGGTATTCCTGTTGGCTGCGTGCAGTGTGTGATATTGAGAACTCATGGCATTTTATAAGCAGGTGCTTATAGCCAGTTTAAATCAGCTCCCCAGTTTAATTACCCTAGCCTTTTAATCTTGCGTTCGAGTGGAGGTGAATACTTACTCACCCCCACTGGCTTAATGGTTAAATACTTTTAGGCCACTAGGTTTTTGTGCGAGACATGCAGCACAGCAATCATCTCGTCTTCTGCCTCAAAGCGTGTTTCCAATAATTGGCCGATATCCGAAAGGTCTGGCGTTAATGTCGACATGTCGTCGGTTTCTTGATATTTGTCATTAAAATCAAGCAGAGCTTCGGTGGTATTGTCGATGACTTTAAACAGGGTTGCCCCTTTTTCCAGCCCTTCACTGTCATCAAAATCACGGCCTTCTTTGAGGAGTTGGTCGTAGACCTCAAAATGGCCTGCCGAGACGTAATCGACCATAATCTGGCACAGGCGTTTAAGCTTGTTGCCGTGTTCTTCGTCATTTTCATCGAAGCTGTCTACGGATGAAAGGCTACAGTATTCAACAAGCATTTGCTGCCGCTCTTGTAACCAACGATCAATAATTTCATTGACCCCACCCCATCGTTCTTGTGCTGATTGACAGTTCTCTAGCATATCCAGGTCCTTACAAAGTGTATATGGGTATTAATCAATTGAGTGCCGTACAGGCTGTAATTAACACCGAAAGCGAAGACAATATGATTATCTTAAAGCGCTTTATTTTTATCAATAGATAGTGGTTTCTCCCCATTATAGCGGGAAGTATGTTTCAAGATAGGTGATAGCGGCTGCATTCGCAAGTGATAATCGCCGCCGGTAATGACCACTGGTCAGGGATCAAACCGGGGCGCTTATTTTTTATACTGATTAACGGCTACTGTGCTTCCAGCGATTGCACCTTGGGGCGAAAGCATTGCCATAGATTGCCCGCGGTCAGTCCAAAAAAAGCAATGAGTGTCCATCCGGGTATGGTAATACCCAATAGTGACCACACCTCTTCGGCGCAGTTGCCATCGCCTTTTAATAAAAGGGATATTGCTTCTTGTAGAGGGAATGCGTCCAGTAAATAGCCTAAGCTTGGCCCACAGGCTGGCACCATGCTCTCTGGTAGGCTTTGTAACCACAGGTGCCGCATGGAGAAAGCGCCGCCAATAGCACACAGCAAAATACCTGTAATCGCATAGGCTTTGTTCCCCCAGCCTTTAGGGTGATGAATCCAGGCAACTAATGCGACCAGACCTACAGCAATAATAAATACGCGTTGGGTAATACATAGCGCACAGGGGATAAGCTCCATTTGATGTTGCATGTACAAAGCGATACATAACATGGTTGCGCAGGCGAGAAATATCAGTAAATACAATGGCCGTTGGCCGGGTAATAATCTAAGCACAAAGGCTCCTTAGGTGGTGTTATCCAAGGTTGTGAGAGTACGTCTTCAAAGTTTATCTGGCAAATATTTCTGAGGTTCTATACTTATCTAAGAGGCCCTTACAATTAAAGGGTTCCGTGTATAGATAATGATAGGGTGGTGCAATTGAAACTAACAATGGGTCTGGTGTTATCAATCGTGATGGCCGCATTACTGACTATAATGGCCGGGTCGGTTTATGCTGCTGATGAAGAAGAGGCCGACAGCTCTGAACCAGCGGTGCTGGATCGTCCCATTTACGTGCCGTTAAAGCCGGCGTTTGTGGTCAACTATGGTGGTCAGGGTAAGCTTAAGTATCTCAAGGTAGAAATGTCTGTGCGGCTAAAAGACACAGAAGCGGCTAATGCAGTACGCCACCATATGCCCTTGGTGCGCAATAGCTTGGTGATGTTACTCAGTAAACAAACTGATACCAGTATTGATACTCAGGAGTCGAAGGAGCTGCTACGTCAAACAGCGCTTGCAGATATTCAAGCGCTGCTTTCCGAAGAAGATGGTAAACACGGTGTTGTCGACTTGTTTTTTAATAACTTTGTAGTGCAGCGATAAGCGAGGCTGTGTTATCCGCTGGCCGCTTTTTGTGAGCGCTTGCGCTCCCTTGTCGCTTTGCAGGCTTCGTACTGTTTATAATACTGCTCGACATACTGATCAAAGGGTAGTTGGTCTGTGTGTTCAATGTGCCGCTGCTTCGCATGGGATTCTTTCGCTAATGCTTGAAAGGCTAATTGTTGTTCCTCAGCGATTGTTTGTGCTCGAAATGCTTGCCTATGTTGCTGCGATAAATTCATCGATAAACGATAAAAGGTGATTTGCTGCGCATGCATATCGGCTAAAATTCTAGCAGACGGAGTTAGTGAGTCATCACTTATTTTGAGCTGTTCCTCATCAAGTGCCTGCTGGTGAGCGGTTGTTTGGCTACCGCGATCAAGCAGTTTTGCGATTTGCCCCATTGAGTTGATAAGCTCATCTCCCCACTGCCTGATATTTCTCTGCTGACCCCTATCATAGAGTGTTAGGTCGGGGTCACGGCCTTGGTACACCATTTTGCGCTGATTTTCTTGAATTTGTCGATATTCGGTATCATTGGACTCAGGGCTGTCCTCCAGCAAGCAATACAGTAAAAATGTATCTAAAAACCGCATTTGATTTTCGCTAATACCAACTGGCTCGTAAGGGTTTAAATCCAGGCAGCGTACTTCAATATATTCGACACCACCGGATGAAAGTGCGTTAAGAGCAGTTTCGCCACTTTGGGCGGTGCGTTTTGGCCGAATAACACTGTAAAACTCATTTTCGATCTGCAACAGGTTGGTATTTAGCTGCAAATAGTCGCCATCTTTACCTTTTATACCTAACTGTTGGTAGTCATCATGTGTGTGGGTAATGGCTTGGCACAGGGTTTGTGTGTAGGTATCTAAGCAGTTGTAGTTGATGACAAGCGATTCTTGAGCAGCACTTTGATAGCCTAAATCGCCCATGCGCAATGATGTGCCCAATGGCGCATGAAGACTGTGGTGATCATTGTTAAACGGTACTAGCTCGTGCTGGCGATTTCCGATAAAGGTTCTACAAATAGCCGGTGCTGCACCAAATAAATACAACAGCAGCCAAAAGTAGCGCCGAAAGTTGCGAATCAGCCGAAAGTACCCTTGGGTTTTAAACTCTGCCATAGGCAGCGCACTGTGCTCTTGTGTATGCAAAAATTGCCAAAAGTCATCAGATACAGAGAAGTTATAGTGAATGCCGGCAATTGTTTGCATTAACCGCCCATAGCGATAACCGAGACCAACCCGGTAGACACTTTTCATTTTTCCGCTATTGGATGAGCCATATTGAGCAACAGGGATGTCGTCATCACTGCCGAGCATGCACGGCATACTACTGCCCCAAAGTGCCTCATCACCAATATGTTGATAGGTGAACTGGTGGATATCATTGAGCCTTTTCAGTACCGAAGGAATATCTGTATGGGGTTCAGTGATAAACTCCAGCAGTGCTTCGCTGTAGTCTGTTGTAATGGATGGGTGTGTAAGTGCAGCACCCAGTGCCTGGGGGTGAGGTGTGCTGGCAAGAGTGCCGTCAGGGGTGACTCTCAAGCTTTCTTTCTCGACACCTCGGCGCAAGTTATTGATATCACTTTGCTTAAGGTTGGCACTAATTGCTGCTATTTTTTCAGCAAATAGAGGCGATAATGGCTGTTTAGGTGTTGGCAAAACCAATGCTCCTTAGACAATACAACGATTGGATTGCCGCTAGGGTGGATGAGTCGCAAATAGCATTAATTAAAGATAGTATCAGGAATTAATGACGACAGTGGTACAAATATCGACATAATGGGGGTGAGGGCTCAATCAGTGCCCTGTGTCTCCAATATGTCTTGCTCGAGTATGGCTGACGCCTCGCTCATCGTATGTTCTTGTGATTGACTACTGACAACATCTACCTCGTTAGGTGCATTTTTTTCGTCATTGTCATTTATTTGTGACGTTTCCTCGTTATCGTCGCACACCATGGCGAGTGGTGGCAGAATATCGTCTGGTACGAGTGGGCGCCCCTTAGGGTCTATGTCACAGGCGATAACCTGTATGCGTAAAGTGACATCACGGCTGTTGGCCTCGAAGAGCTGGTTCAGTGCTTCGTCTTTGTGGGCTGTTTTAAAGAGCGCGTTATTGTCGCGTCCATCAACCCAAGATTTATCCTTGCCAAAAAAATAGTGGTCTTGGTTTTGTAAAATATAGTAACAACTCATAGGAATAACATTTATCCTTAGCCCTGCAAAAGTGGGATGTTCAAAAATAGATGATTATTTCAGTGAACGTAATGGCTATTTAGCCCTCTTATAGAATGATTTGATCCGCATGTGGTTCAGCATGGGTCATCTACACTTGATGTTCGAGGGCTATTTTATAACAACATATAGTGTTTGCTAGTGGTTTATCATTTTTAATCCGGCTAAATGCTGACACTTCGCTTTCATTTGTTGCGCTATGTCACTATTATGCAAGGAAATACTAATAAAATGATGAAATGCCATGTATCTTCTTATAGGCGTGAAATACACTACCGTGCTGATGGCTCCACCTATTAGTTAGATGGGCCGAACAGTTTTAACCATAAAGTAATATAAAGTAAATGGAGAGTAATTGGTAAATGGCAAAGGGCATTCACTTAGTGTCGGCACTGAACAACGGTGATTGGTTGCCCAAGCATTGGGATACAGCCCGTGCTTTGCTATGGTTTCGGTGGCTGTTAATTGCTCTGCTCGTACTTTGGTTGTGCCACAGCTTAGCACGTCTATTTTGGGTAGCATCCCCTGAGCCCGATTTACTACCATTGCAACCTAGCGTTGCGCAACCTTTTACATCGGTAGCTTCTGACAACTCTCTTAGCGCAGTCGATATTCAAGCACTTAAAGCGTTAAAACTTTTTGGTGAACCGCCCAAGGTGGAAATTAAAACCGAAGTTGAAGAGGTTGCCCCCCCTCCTGAGGTTGCGGTTGAAACCCGCCTTAATCTTGAGCTACAAGGAGTGCTTGCCAGCAATGAGCAAGAAAAAGCGCACGCCATTATTGCTCAGGGCAGTAAACAATCGCTGTACCGCGTCGGTGATGAAATTGCCGGTGAGCGAGGGGTAAAATTATCCAAAGTGTTAGCTGATCGCGTTATTTTAGATAACAATGGCCGTTTCGAGTCATTACTCTTATATCCAGAAGGTGTAGCCT
>Ga0193959_1000040_pt1 | contig 55858 bp, 108 predicted proteins | sample FB_2_MG_FD_140333 | JGI IMG/M metagenome (GOLD analysis project Ga0193959, IMG submission 140333) | Microbial mat bacterial communities from the Broadkill River, Lewes, Delaware, United States - FB_2_MG | ecosystem: Environmental > Aquatic > Freshwater > River > Microbial mats | place: USA... | reverse complement strand
TGGAGTTTGAATTATGAAAAGTTTAGCTGTTAATACCGGGTCAATTGAACTGCCAATGATTGAAGGTGAGTTCCCTATGATTGAGTTTGATCTTAATACGTTTAAAGGTTTGCCAGAGAAGTTTCTAGGCATTGCAAAAGACATGATGCAAGGCATAAAGCATGAAGGTGGTAAGGCTTACTTCACTATGCATGGAAAGAAGCTTAAAAAGGGCGAAACTCTGCGCAGAGGCGGGGCGCACATAGATGGTAATTATGAACCCCACGTGATGAGCTTTGGCGGCGGCGGCTGGAAGGTAGGCGAAGAAGGCAGAGAGCCTGGACACCCGATACATGAGCGACAGTTCACAAAGGAAACTGGAGGCATTGTACTAGCCTCAAATTACAGGGCTTGCAACGGCTGGATTGGTGAATATGAGGGCGTACCTCAGAAAGGCGGAGACTGTACGCACTTTGATTTGGATGAGCCTTTTGAATTACAGCCAGATCAAGTTTATTACGGGAACAATCACTTTATTCACGAATCACTACCGATGAAGGATGATGTGCACAGGGTTTTTGCTCGAATAACAATGCCTGAGGATCACCGCTATACAGGCAGTGCGTTATAACAGAGAAATACATAGCCGAAGGTCTATGTTATTGAGGTGTTATTTATGATTAAAGAAATACTTATGATCTACGTTTTTATTCCGGCAATGATAACAATCGTACTAAACGAAGACCCTGTTATCAGGGGTTTTTGTTCTGCTGTTTGTTTTGGCGCTGGAATGCTAGCAATGAGATTTATAGTCATCGGGGTGAGAAATGATAACCAAGCAAAATAAAGAGTACCGTCCAGCATATGAGCTTGCAATGCTAAGCGCAAAGTTAATGCAGAAGCACCAGGAGAAGAAGGCGGATGGCAAAGAAAAGCAAAACCAAAGCTGAATCCGATCACATGAACGCTGTAGCTGAGATTGGCTGTATTGCATGCCTGAACCAAGGCATTGACCATTCACCCGCTGAGCTGCATCACGTTAACGCTCACGGAATGGGGTTGCGCTCTGACAATTACAGCGTGATACCTCTTTGCCATTTTCATCACCGGACAGGCGGTTACGGCCACTCGGTTCACTCGGGCAAATCAACTTGGGAGCGTCGTTTTGGCACTGAGGTTGAACTACTTGAACAGGTTAAGGAGATATTGAATGCCTGAAGTTATTTACGACATCACACCGATGCGAAAACCGCGCATGACCCAGCGTGATAAGTGGCATAAAAGAAAGGCTACATCTGATTATTGGGCCTTTAAAGCTGAAGTTAAGCTAAAGCGCGTAATAGTCCCTGAAAGCGGATCTCACGTTACTTTTGTTATGCCTATGCCTAAGTCGTGGTCAAAGAAAAAAAAGGCAGAGATGAAAGGAGAGCCGCACCAGCAGACGCCAGATATCGACAACCTGACTAAGGCGCTACTTGACGCCATATATGACGATGATTCTGGTATATGGGATATCAGGACAACAAAGATATGGGGCGATACCGGCCAGATAAAGATAGCTACCAAGGTCTAATACCGCACCATTATAATTAGGCGCACAATAAGAAAAAACGGAGGGTCGAACATGCGCAGGCAATCAGCAGTAACATCGGTTATCAGGCATAAGATAAAAGACCATCAAAAACTGGCGGATGCGGAAGTGTCAGCTATTCACTATTTAAAGCTCGGGGATACAGCTCATAGGGCGATTAAAAAGGCGCTTAATCTATGAAAGCTCACATGCATGACGCTAGCATATCGTCAAGCTCTGTCTCTGAATCTCGAAACAGGGCGTACAGCTGTATAACGCTAACAGATAGTACGGGGTCAGAGCTGGAGTTATTTATGCACGATCCTGACGCAATGAAAGAGATTGCGATAAAGATTAATGCGGAGGCCGAAAAGCTGAAGCGTAAGATTGAGGATATGGAGCAATCAGAGCATGAGTAATGCAATTGTTATAGAAAAGTGCATTGGTGACAGAGGTAAACACTATGCAGAGCAATATCTTATTGCAAAAGGGCTTGCAGTTGCCTCTGCAATGTATAACGGGCTCTGGTTTATTGTTGGGTCGGACGCTATAGAAACGTCTGATCAGATCATAAAAGCTGTAGTTACATGTGAGGCTTTTAATCAGTCCGATGATAAAAACATGACTGATAAGACCGAGGATTTTACCAGAGCTATCGATACTTACAGCACTCTAACAGTGCTGCAGTTTTCAGAGATAGGGGCTTAATGCCCCTTATGTCACCCTAGCAAATCAGACAGCTCTGCCTCGATCATCATTCTGACCTGCTTTTTACCTGCCCTAACAAAAGCTGCGGGGGATTCTTTTCTAACCGCCTCAATGGCCCCTTTCATTTTGTCCGCACCGTTTTTATCTGCGCCTTCCTGATTCGACACCGCTTTAACAACGGCGGCACGAAGGTTTTTATCTGTCGCTGCTTTGAATGCGATTTTCAATAAAAGCTTAACAATCCACGACTTCATTTAAATATCCTCTAACAATTCAAAATGCGGCATATCCTGCCAGTCCCAAAGTCCGCCCCAGCTCAACTTATACCCGAGCATTGCGGCGGCCTGGAGCATTGCGGCGGCAACCATGGCCAAGTGATACTCTCGCCAGCTTGCGGCACCGTTAACATATGCGTAAACGTCCAAAGCTAAACCTGACTGGTGATTGCTTGGCTTGTTGTAGCCGTCACATTTAGATTTGCCATCTCTGAATAATTCGTATTGCTCGCCAGCGGTACGGATTCCGCCGTGCTCGGGGATGCCAAAATCAAACTTTGTTAGCTTTAGCGCAAGATTGGCAATCTCTATTAAACGGGGATCGACTCCGGCCATTCGCTCTAATGATGTACTGCTGAATTTAAAACTACTCATAAATATCTTGTCCATCCAAAAGCCCGAACACCGGCATAAATCGGCCTAACATGTCGCATCTCAACCCCTTCGTCAATCATGCAGAGCTTGAACTGCTTATCCGCATCGGCTCTGTCATGTTTGATATGATAGAGATAATCGTGCAAAAGCGCGGCACATCTTGTACGCCCTTTAAGCCATGCGTGTATACCCGGTATTGGCGGAATACTGTCAAGATTCGACTTGAAACCTTTCGGCACAATAAATCCGCGCCATTCCCAATCTTCCAGCACTAACCATAAGTCAGAGCCTGGTATCGGTTGAAGTTTTGGCCCTATCATAACGCTGCCATCAATAGTATTACCAGTTTCATGTTAATTTCCTTTTGGCTAGTACGTCCCTGTACTTGGTTCCCTTTTTATACAGAACCACCATAAACAGGCAGCTCAGCAAGCAGCCCATCTACAGTAGGCATAGTGCGATTACCTGCTACAACATCAGTCTGGATAGTACGTGCAGCTTCCCACACATCTGTCTGCCAAACGATTACATCATTACAGAACTGATAGTGGGTGTAGGTGGGCGTATTCAGATACTTAGCACAAGCATCTACGTTCTTGAACAATACACCTTGAGCTTCATTATAAGTATCAACCCGAGCTTGTATTAATGTTTCGATAGCTGTAACCATAGCATCAAGAGCCTGCTTATTAGCCTCAGCCTGTAAGTTAGCTAAGTGAGTAGCTTCTTGTGCAGCTTTAGTTACTAAAAAATCATTCTCGTCTGTGTAATCGCTGAACTTATCAACTACTAACCAAGCCTCAACCCAGTTACCTTGCAAGTCCTGCTCTACACCGTTTGGCTGTACGACTTGCAACTCTGTAATAGCTGGTTTAGGTGTGGGTAGAACAGGGTCAGCACCTACAGCATTAAAAGTGTTTTCTGTCCAGATCTTAGGTAAAACCATTGATCCGTTCAAAGACTTGATCAGTCTTTTTTGTGTAGTAATACTACCGTCAATTCGCATTCTAATCTTCATATCAACCCCTTACGCTGTAACGTCCGCACCAGCTGTAATTGTTCCGGTTTCCGTGTAGTCGGTACCCGCTTTATTGAATCCGAAATCTCCGGTATCTGAGAAATCCAGCGCAAGAACGGCACTCGGATTGTCAGCTAAAACTTGATCCATATCTTTCGGAAACCCTAACTGATCTGTGAATCTATTTTTATTCTCTTCTAGCGCCCAGTTGATATTTTCAGATGTTCCAAAATAGTACGCTACGACACCATTGTCGGTACCGTTGCCAATATTGGTCACAGTTACAGCGTTAGCATATGTTGGTGTCCAAGTTACGCCAGAGTCAACAGACAGCCATTTTACTAACGATTGGCAGAATATAGACCCTGTTAGATAGTTAGTACCGTCAACAACTGCACCTCTGGCAATATACTCACTCATTGACCTCGCTCCTGTAAGTGCCATATTAAACCTCCTCTGGATAAGGTACATGTTTCCATGTTCTCATCCTTGCTTTACGACTTACTGCTAAATCTAAACTGTTCTTGCTTATTCCATATTCTACAGCCATGTCTTTAGTCCTTTCGCCATTCTTGTGACGCTTTCTAATATCTATTACATCTTGCTCAGTAAGCTTTGAATGTATGCACTTCTCGCCTTGATAATTTCCATTTACATTGCTTTTATGAGCCTTGTTAAGCCCTGTGTCAAAGGCGTGTCTTTGGTTCTCAGATGAAGTACACCACTCTAAGTTACTTGATACGTTGTTAGTCTTGTTGCCATCTACATGATTAACCTCTGGTTTATTATCTGCATTATCTACAAAAGCCATAGCAACCAACCTATGTACTTGCATGAATTTACGCTTGCCGTCTTTATTTGTTATACCTATTTGCATATATCCGAACTTATTAAGCCTTTGAGACATCTCTTTAGGCTTACCTGTGTTGTTATAGTTAAGGCTTATAACCTTACCATCTTGTGTAATATCGTACTTTGGGAATTCTTCTAAAATCATTTCTACTCCTTTTATATTACACATTATACCATAAACTCCGTCAACCTCTAGCTTGCTCTAACCATTAACAGTAAAGTCCCCACTAGTACCGTAGTTCTTACCGGGATTATCAGCAGAGATAGGCATAGCGATTAGAGGTGTATTACCAGTCTCTTCAAGCACCTGACGTATAGGTTTAGGCTTGTTGGTATTGTAGTCCCAGAATGGGTTATCGGCTGATAGGTCAGTGTAGGTTGTGTCGAAATAGAGTTCACCTAATGTACCTCCGTTAAACACATTGCCTGTTGAAAAATAAGACCCAACATACGTCAACGCCGATGTGTCTGAAAATTCAATATCCGCATTAAAATCATCTTGTATGACTATATCACCAGAAACATCAACACCGTTGACAAACATATTTATTACAGTTGTAGCGGACACATCCACAGAGCACGACACGCTATATGAGATATTGGTACTCTGGCTGGGTAGCGTGTAATAAAATCTAACAACGTTGCTACCCCCTCCAACCCCTACAGCAGCAATCTGAATTCGTCCACTATTTAGATTGACGCTAAGCCGGGATAACCCAAATATATAGTCTCCAGAAAAATTATCGCTTTCAAAAATACAGCTAAAAGTAAATTGCTTTCCGTCCGGCGCGGTGACACTAGACCTGCTCAAATAATCATTACTACCATCAAACTCAGACGCAACGCAGTTATTTTGATTTGGCCCTCTCTGAGCGTCATCCAGAACACCGTTAACAACGAAGTCACCGCCAGTTCCTAGGTTAACACCTGCTGTATCAGCGTCTTTCATTGGCATATCAACAGATGAATCTAGCGTGATATTGGCGAGCCTACCTTTGAAATTCAAACCTATGTTTTCTACTGTATAACTACCTGATACTGATACGCGAATCCACGTATTTTTAGCTGTTACAGGCACTCCAAATGGCATAGTACCACTGACATAATAAACATCGAATTCTAGGTTTGTCCCTACAAATGACTGACCGTTCAGAAAGTCACTAACACCATCAAAACTAACGCCCTCGGCAACAGGTTCACCGCCACCTCCGGCTGAACCACTGGCAGCCATCAGTAATTTATTAGCGTTACTCATTACGCAGGCACTGCCATGTTCTGACCTGGAGTGAAACCGTCAGACGTAGTAAAACCATCATCAGTACTAAACACTAGAACGTCGCGGGCATCTGCTGTAGAGGTTAACGTAGGGGCGGTCAGATTATCCCAGCTAACACCAGAATGCAGGGTCAACACAAAGCCGCTAGCGCCAGCATCCTGAATAATATCTAATCGAAACGAGTATTCGACACCGTTAGCAGGAGGGTTTATAAAGCTCAAGGTTGTGTTTTCTGTCAGCACATGGGTAAATTTATTACCTAGGCTGCAATCAATAACAAGAGAGTTTGCAGTAGATGTAACCGTAGATCCGGCTTCATTAATGGCGGCGCTGAAGGTGTTGACTCCGGTAAAAGTGTTATCTGTATCGGATTTAACGCTAGTTATATCAGTCCAATCCGCTGTAACACCGGGCTCTGACAGCGTTACGTCTGCCAAATTGTTCTCAAGTCGCCAAGTTTTAGAGTTATGATCTACAGATGCAGGTTTACTTAATGCACCTGTCAGCGCTGACCACTCGCCTTTATAGTTTGCTATCGCCTCTGCCGATGCCGCAGCATCTTGAGCCGCCACAGCAGAGGATGCTGCGTTAGTTTCGCTTAAAGCCGCCGCTGTAGCATCATCGTTTACTTCAACGGCCAGCGCGTTGGCCTCTGTTGACCACGGGTTGTATTTCCCCATAGTGTCAAACGCTTTAGTGTCAAAAGTTGCATCATCATCAGACACTAACGGAGGGTTAAAAACTGTGGTAATAGCCATTATTGAAAACCTTTTATCTTAATTTGGGCCGGTGACGAAATAACAGGCTTGGCGGCAAGTATGGGCGTGTAGTCATCAAGCCATCCGTAAGTTGTCGCTATAGAGTACACCCCAAAAACCCACACTGCAGACTTAGACTCAAACTCTTTTAGCGTGTTGAACACAAGGTCTTGTCTTGATGTATCTATCTGAACAGATACAGATAAACGTACAGCTGGCAGTCTTGGAACTAGTATCGGGTATCCGAAATTTGTATCAAACTTTTTAACACTAAACGACTTTATTCTAGGCCTAACACCTGCATGCGTCTGGCCTATCAAAAACTCGTTACCGGGAACTATTAATCCTACACCGGAATATCCTGTGAACGTAATAGTAAGGATGGTGTCGTCAAATTTAGGCAGACCTGTAAACTCTATGTTTCTTACAGGCCTGCGCTCTCCAGACCTAAAGAAATTAGCCCAGCCGCCTCCTCTGTATCCGCCCGTATTTACTGTTTTACTATAGTCGTAATCAACGCCACCAGTTACCGTGGTAGCTGTAACCGTAACCTCTGTTGCATCAATGTTTTGCACGGACAGCGAGTTGTATCTAGTGCCTGTGGTTATTTCCCAAAACACAGAGCCAGAACCCACAGACTGATTACCTATAATCTCATCAAACGGCGCCATTAGATTGGTTGCACCAATGTCTGTCCAGCTCTCATTTCCTGATGCATTATTGGTTAGGTTTGCTGGAGGAGAATCACCTGTATTCGCTATAACGCACCTATACCTGCGCCCCTCAGCGGCAATGGATACAGTGCCATTAATAACGTAAGGAGTGGATACATTCCACTCCGGGTAGTCTGGCAGCTCTGGCTCTGGTATATCGGTATCGGTGATCATTGCCGGTGTAATGGCCACCGGCTTGATCATATAGGCTCTACTCATACTTGATTCACCGATACAGGCTCGTCATCTGTATTTATCCTGATTCCATCAACCTGGAAGTCGTCTAGTATATTTGCGGACTCATTGGATGAAATGCTTATTGATGTTAGCAATCCAGACATAGTTGCCTCCAGTCCTGAGATTTTATTTACAATACTACTAACGTCTATTGTAACAGGCTGACGGTATAAGTCAGCAGGGTTCATCATTGCCGATGTTTCTGCAGCGTTGAATATACGGCTAGGGCCGGTATTAACTATTTCTGCGCCATTCTCACCGACGAGCATAGGGCCGCCGGAGTGATCACCGCCAGATGCAAATGCAGGAAGACCCAATACTGCCGCTATCTCAGCAGGCGTCAAGTCAACACCGCTTGCTTGAGCTGACGCCGTTTCTAGCGGCTGATTGAATGCGCCTGTATCAATAACACCAATCGATCCTGATGGGTCTTGAAATACTGTTGAAACGCCTGATCCGCTACCAACCTGACTTATGATCTTGCTTTCAGAAAATGACCCGACAGATTGCGACGCCTGTAATTGAGATATTGAATTAGATAGAGCAACTAATGCATCAGCAACAGACATAACTGAATCATCAATACCCAGCAGTGCGTCAAGCTGGGCTTGATTTGCGGCGATAGCATTATCACGCTCTTCTATTAGCAGCTCTATTTGCCGGTCTGCCGATTCGTTCGCTTCAGTCCTGCCATCCTCTAGCTCCAGCAGGGTTTTTTCTTCAACCGATAATTGCTCCACTGTTTTTTGTTCTAGCGCTTTAATCTGATTTGCTGCCACGGCTTGAGCAAATGCAAAATCTTCCTGCGTTCTAAATTGGTCTTCAGATATATTGGTTAGATCCCCAAGCAATGATTCCAGCTCATCACTACCCGGCAGCGTACCACCTGCGATAATAGCCCCAATCCTTGAGCTGGCCGCTTGCTGCCTTGCCATATCTATTTCTAAAGATGACGCACGGACAGCTGAGGCAGATGACTTAAGCAGGCGCTGGATATCCTTCAGGTTTGATATCGTGCTTCTTGCTGCGTCTTTTCGCTGATCGGAAAGATCCTCTTCCGCTTCCTGCGTACCTCTAATCGCGTCAATCTGATCTTGATAGCTATCAGTCAATCTATCCGATTCAGCTGCAACGGCACGCTCTGCATCTGATGTAGCTCTATCAACCTGTGCAGCAAAGTCGAATAATTCAACGGCGGTTTCTTTCACTGCTTCAGCGATGGTTTCAACGCTATCAACAAACTCGTTTACAGATAATCCAAGGCCATCTGCAAGTGCTGCTAGGTTTTCAGGAGTCTGTCCAATCCCGCCAATAACACTAAGAAATTCATCAATACCATCAGCGGTTAAATTCAAGTTTTCAAGCGCCCGGTCTTGCTCAGAAACACCACGCAGAGTGTCGAGCAGGTCACGTAACCGGCCTAAATCACGCTCACTTAAACCGATATCGGCAACTGACGTTATTATATCAACTACATCCTGAACCGGCTCAACTGGCGGCGGCGGTAGTTTTGCAATAGCGTCATATGCGTTGAACGCACCTAGGAGCCCGTCGAATCGGTCTTTAAGCTTGGCTTCATCTGACGTTGTGACGAGATCAAAGAATTGCTGGAACGATAACGCTCCACTCTCAAGTTCGCTTTTCCAGAAATCTAAGCCGCCCTGGTCTGGCAATCGACCCAAAACATCTTGGTAAACCTGTGCTATCTGGATCCCCGTGTCACTCAGAGGCTCGACCAGCGTTAAGCCTGCGGTTGTAGCAGAATTATAGGCCGCCTCAAGCTCTTCGGCAGACACTCTCATGCCGCCGATAAAATTAATAACACCACGAAACTCGTCTTTAATACCGGCCATGATCCCCGGTAAATCCTGCCCCGACTGAGCGCCTTCTACTGTCACGCTTGAGGTGTCTATTGTTTCCTCAAGTTTTGCCAATGATGATTCTATAATACTGTTTGAATCTTCTATTGCGTTTGCTTCGGCTTTTAGCAAATTTGCTTGATCAGTAACGGACTCTGAGTAAACAGATAGCGCGCTGGCCGCCGCAAGATATCGCGCCAAACCTTCTGGCGTGAATGTGTCAGAGTCTTTGAATCTCTCGATTGAATCTCGCAGAGTTTCAAAACTAGTCTCGGTTGTAACGCCTATACTACTGAATTTCTCAAGATCAATAACTGCCGACTCAATTGCAGACTCTACCTGTTCCGAAGCTGAAAAAAAGTTTTCCGAGTAATTTGCTGTAAGTCTATTTAACTCTGCCCCTGCGCTCTCTATCCCAACCCCTGTTAAATCGTCAACCACCGAAAGGAGGGATTGAGTAAATCCGGAGACAGCCTCAACGTCTGCAGTGTTGAACCTGGATGTGAACTCGGCCAGCTCATCATCTAGCGCCGCCGCCTCTTTGAACAGTGATCTCAACTCGCCTTTAATGCTTTTAATCGCGCGGCCAGCAATAGCACCATCAAGCCCCTCAAGCTCTGACTTTAACGCTTGGTCTAGTACGGCAATCTCTTCTCTTCTGGAAAACAATACCTCAAACTGATCGGTGTATATCTGTTTGAATTCCTGCGTCTGCGCCTCTATATCCCCTGCTCCGTCGATAGTAAGATCTATAGCGGAAAGCGCATCACCGACCAACTCCGCATCACTAGCAAGCCGTCCGAAAGTTTGAACTGATTGCTCGCCGATTAGCCTGAAATCCTCAAGCGCCCCAAAAGCGGCCTCAACAGATTGATTTGAAAACTCAGATATTGCGGCATTCAAGTCTCCATTTTTTATTTTTATCTCTCCGGTAAAGGAGCCTATTCCTGCGCCGAGAGATTTTGCTGTATCAGACAACCCGTCAGAAACGGCATCGAATGTATTCTGTATAACGCCAATTGTCGCGTCATCGACAGCCTTTCTGTATGTGGTTGTCCTCTTATTCCATAAGCTTGTCTTTTTTATCGTCTTTGTACTGAACGCTTCTGCGATGGTGTTGCTAACAATATTTACATCAAATCCTTCTCCGATCTTTTGCTTTGATGTGGTTAATAGGCCGCCAATAGCGCTACCTGCCTGCGCCCCTTGAGTGGCCCCTTTAGCGCCACCGAAATAAGCACCTATTGCTGTACCGATTACCGTCCCCGCCTTCTGCAAATCGCTTTGGCTGTCGCTGGCAAGAGATCCAATTACCGCGCCGATAGCAGAGCCAACTTCACCACCTATCTGTTCACCTATCATCGCGCCAACAGATGTAAAATCTTGACGCTCAAGAGAACTGCTTAACGCCTCTGCAAACTCAAACCCGGTTTTCTCTCCGGCACCTCCGGCTTCGTCGCTTAGCCCTCCAAGCTCTGCAGCAATACCGCCTAGGCGCTTTTTGGTTGCCTTAAAATCTTCTTCTGATAACAACCCTTTATCGAAAAGTCGTTTTGCCTCTTCATATTCGCGTATAACGGCGCGAACAGGTCTAACAAGATCTTTAAATCTTTCAGCTGCATCTTTGTTTTTAGCTGCGAGCTTTTTAGCTTCTTCAGCAGCTTTAGCCTTGGCTTTTGCCTCTGCGTCTATCTCTGCTGCGGTTTTCTCGGTTTGCGTGGCCAGGCCTAGTGATTCTTTTCTGGCCTTCTCGTCAGCAACCGCTTTGGCTTCTATCTCTTTTCGGATGGCCTTTAGATTGGCTTTAAACTGTTCAGAGTAAGCGGGGGAATTTGCAAGATCATCAAGCGCTTGAATTTGCTCTTGTAATGATTTGTTTACAGCCTCATTGGCATCTTTTATGTCGCCAGATGTTACCGTGAAATTTGCAACCTGATCACTAAATGATGCAAGCGACTCTGAAGCAGATCTGAACCCGTCTGACACTGTGCCTGGTGTTATGTCAGCTAAAGCCCCCGTGATAATACTCCAGCCCTCTGCAACGTTCTCCAGCACAACCAAAAGTGGCTTAAGAGCAAAGTTAACAAGCCCCGCAACTGCATCAGCAGACTCTGCCATAGCGCCAGTGGCAGCAGCAGCAATTCTAGTCCACGACACGGCAGACAGTCTCATAGCCATCTCATAAGTCTGGATCACATCAAGAAGTACGCCAATAGCATCGACGCCAAACTCAACAAATGACTCAATATCGTCTTTGTCGAATGCTGCTATCATCTGCTCAACTTTTTCTTGCACCAGAATAACAGCAGGGGACATTTCAGCGGCAAGCAAACGAGATGCACCGCTAATAGCATTGCCCATATCCTCAAAACCTTCTGAGGCTTGGATTAGAGCTGTATTGTCGAACGATGATAGGGCGGCACCTGTTTCTAGCGATTTATCCAGCAGGCGGTCTAACTCTTCTGTGTTATCTGTTAGCAGCGGGAGTAAAAGTTTTGCATCAGAACCAAGGGATTCAAGAAAAAATATCTGTTCTGATCTACTTTCCACGTCTTGTAGGGCTTTACCTATAGCTCTAAGTTGGTCAGCAGGGTCTAGGTTCTGTAGGTCTTTGGCACTAACGGCGAGATTCTCGAAAATATCCTCAGCTTCACCGCCATCATTTGTTAGGAAATCACCGATTTTTTCAGATGCATCACTTAAAATGCCGCCCATATCCTCTGCAGTAAGTCCGACAGTTTTTGCGACTGCTTGGAATTGCTGTAGTTTTGTCGTGCTTATCCCTAAAGACTTGGCCAGATCATCGTTTTCTTTTACCTGTTCACCAACAACGGCAACAAGGCCAGCTGCAGCGGTAGCGGCTGCCGCCATTGCTGCTGCAATCTTTAATGCGCCATTTGCTACGGCTGGAAGGTTTGATGATAGATCTACGGTTCTTTTTGCACCCTCTTTTACCTCCTCAGAGTAAGTGCCTGCAGCAATCGCCGCCTCTCTCATCCCCTTAACAAATTGTCCATTTTTCTCTCGCATCTTGCCGGATTTATCGATAAACCGGCCCATCTCTTTGTCGGCATCGGTAAGCGCATTACCGAACCTGTCAACTTCAGCAGATGCCTTTTCGGATGCCTTCCCTACACTATCAGTTGACTGCTCAAGCTTTCTGGAGCTATCCGCCATCTGATCTAAATCTTTAGTGGCTTTCTTTACGCCAGAGGAATCAATTCTAATACCTAGCTCTGCAATATCTACCATATCGGCACCTCTAATCAATTGGTCTAATTGTAGCATTGTTGTTTATGATGTTGCAGACGTAAAAAAGCCCGGTCATTCCGGGCTAATCATCGAAAGCTCTATCAAAAGCGTCGTCAATTGCATCAGACAATGCAGCTTGATCTATCTCGCTATGTTTATATGTAGGATCTCTTTGGGCCGGATTTGATGACTTGTTATACCATGAAACATACTCCCGGCTAATCGCCATTATCAGCCTAACCTCATCAGGTGTTGGATCTATCTGCAGATTATCAATTGCTGCCCTTACCTCTTGATGGGTCAACGGAGACATTCCCATACCGCCAGACATGCACAAACCGATATCATTCAGCCATGCATCAATATGTCCATAACCTTCTACGACTGGCGGCTTGTCGCCTGGTCTTCTGTCGCCTCTTGTTTTTTGGCGCGGCTTCCACTTGTCGTCCGTTGTCGCTTGGAGCCAGGCGAGTTTTTGGTATTTCTGGATGATACCGAGCTGATCGCTCTTGCCTGCTTTTTTCCGGCAAAACTCAAAATCTGATTTAACAGCTCAAAGTTAGGGTCACTTAAAAGCATGTCTGATAATTTCTTTTTATCAGAGATATCCAGAGGGCTTTCGCCAACCTGAAGACACCCGGTATAACTGGTCACGGCATAGGCTGCTTGCAATGCGTGTTTCTGATCATCGGAAAGGACGTTACCCTCTGATTCCAGCCGATTTATTTCGACAACTGATTCTCTTAGCTCTTTTGATCCTGCGCCAACAATCATAAAGACTATGGCGTCTCCATTTTCGTCTTTTGCAGGCTCTCCAGTAATATGATCAATAAAAGGCATTGACTCGGGCTCTGAAGCGCGAACCATTGACGATAATTCATTAAACTGCATTGCTATTACCCTCAAAGCAATCACCCTGAAAAATGACTGGAGCGGCGCAGGGTGTGACGCCTTCGGTGATCAACCTATCCAGTCATAATTAGATTAAGGGGTTGGAAGAACCTTAAATGGCTTTTTCTCCAGCTCAACCGTAAAGTTAGCCATGGTAACATCATCAACGCCGCCGATGGTGGTCTGTAAAGACATTACCTTGCCGACAAAATAGCGCTTTGCACCAGACTGTGTTTGTGCGTAGAAAGAGAAGGATTCGTCTGAATCTTCTGCAGCTTCTAGAATAGGGATGCTTACATCGTCTTCAACCAACGCAAGCGAGATATCAATGGTGCCGTTATCACGCGAACCTTTGATTTTTACAACATCGATATCTTTCAAAGGATTGAAAGTAACCGTGTTACGGCTTGCGCCAAATTGCGGGATCTGGTCTACATTACCAACAATCTGATAAGTACCGGCCTCATACCCTGACTGATCGAAAGTGGCCGGGATAAACGGCGCGGTAGTCAATGCAAAACATGATCCTGCAGATGAGCGGATTTGATCAGTCATATTAGAATTCCTCCAATGTTGCGACCAGTGTTGCGCCGCCAGCTAGCGTTACGGCACCAACAAGCCGATTTTCAATCGTATTTAATTTAACAGATACTTGCTCACCTGCTGGCAGAGAGGCGTGAAGCTGCAGAGGAACTGTATTATCGACAGTCTGATCTGAGCCTGGTACTGGGAACGTCGCACTATTTGCGTCACCAGTAATGGTTACAGGGCCGACAGCACCAACGGTAGGGTTGAAAATTGTTAAAACCTGGTTTTTTGACGGATCAAAGACAACTGTATCTGTCGAGCCGTCAAGCGTAATTTGCGTCGGAGTAAATACCCCTGACTGATTTAGCGTTGTACCTGTAACTGCAGGCATGGTAATTACCTCTAATAAGTCAATATCGACATTGGTATTATATGATAACACGGTAACGAATTCTAACGGGGTACATCCACCAGGCACCATTATCTTCCGCAGGGCCTATGCTTGGCATCCTGTCGATTCTTACTCTTGATGTGCTTTCTGTAAGCTCAGTGCCTCTTGAGAACTGGCTTTTTATTTTTCCAGCCTCTTCCATCGCTGCGGGAGCACCATAACCATCCGGAACAAATACGGATACCTGATAAATACCTAGGTACTCGTTAGGGTCGTTGTCTCCGAGTGATACCGGGGCGGTTTCTGCAGGTAGGATAAACTCCTGAATAAAAACTTGGCCATTAACAGGCTTAACCGTTCTGCCAGCCTCCCATGATGTTACGGTAGGTAGCCCTGGAGTGTTAAACAGATGCTTTGACAGCGCTATTCTTATATCTCTATCGACGCTCATCTATCACCGCCTGTCTGACTGCCCGTTTAAATTCTGTCACTGTCACACCTACCATTCCCGCAGGAGCCTGAGCGCTGAACCCGTTAACCGTTTTCTCCGTACCGGGCTGAGGGTATCCGCCGTATTCTAGTTTGCGGATGTAGGGCAGACCGTTTGTTAGAGTGAATGAATCACCTAATTCTAACTGAGCGGCTTTCTGCTCAACTACCTGCATTGCTGCCTGCTCTGTTTTTGACTCGCTCACAGATCCGTCTAGTTCATTAATTGCAGCATTCCAGTTGCCACGCGCTCGACCGGTCTTTACCGGAGTTCTCTGGATAACGCTGGCGAATATTTGAATTCCAGCGGCCGCAACAATATCACGACTAGGCCGCTCGACTTTATTATCAATAAAGTCCTGCATCTGTTGAGCAAATGATCTGGCCATTAGATTCTCACCTGTAAAGTATAAATTACAGTGGTTCCGGCTGGCTCCAACGGCATAACATCCATGACTCTGAACGTTTTACCCTGAATCGGAACCGTCATTTCAATCTCTGGTGCATCGTTAGTAGCCTCAAGAATTAACTTCTGATCACCCATTACGATGTTAGTACCATCAATTTCAGACCGCTTATACTCAAGCGCAACGCCTTTACCGGTAACTGTTAGCTCAGTAGTACCGGGCAACGGATCGCCAAATTGATCCTGTCCGCCTGAAACACTGGCCTTGGTAAATGTTAAATCCTGGCCGAAGTTGGTTAGTAGCTTTCGAGCTGTAGCGGCTGATTTAGTGTAATTAAAGGCCATTAGGCGCGTACCACGCTGATTTGATTGCCGCCACCTGATCCGGTAACTAGCTTGGAATATGCCCGGTTGATCTCAGGGTTGTAAGAGCTAGAACTTGCCCCGTCTTGATACTCAACCTCTAGCACATCAACTTTTTCCCGTTTAACCGCAGGCTCAACTGTTGCCAATGGATCAAGGCCAGCATCAATAGATAAAGCCGTAACGTACTGGGCCGTAATCATCTCAATAGCAATAGAGTCAGAAGGCACGCTGTAACCGTCAATTACCAGGCCTGATCTAGGGTGCTGTAGAGGCTGTACACCGGGCTGAACTTTCGACCCCTTGTAATCTAGTGTTTCTGCGTAATCCATCGCTCTAATGAGCAACTGAGATAGATCACCGGCAATTACAGTGCCCCGTGCATCTGCATAATCCTGCAATCCAACCTCGTCACCATAGCTATTAGCCAGAGGGTTATCACCGCTTCCCGTTTCAACAATTACAGCCATCAATCAAGCTCCCAATACTTTGGTCTAATTGTAGCACGACTGCCATCAAAGGTAAGCTGTGGGAAATTTTACAATATGGTGCCATATGAAACTGATAAACGGCGATTGCATAGATTCAATGATCGGGATACCTGATAAGTCAGTCGATTTAATATTAACAGACCCCCCTTACGGTACCACTAAGTGCAAATGGGATTCAGTGGTACCGCTTGATTTAATGTGGATACAGTTAAAAAGGATAATAAAACCTGGTGGCGCGATAGTCTTAACAGCTAGCCAGCCATTCACTAGCGCCCTAGTTATGAGCTGTCCAGAATGGTACCGATATGATTGGGTATGGGAGAAAGGTAATGCGACAGGATTCTTTAACGCAAAGAAGATGCCTTTAAGGGCTCACGAATCAGTTCTTGTATTTTACGATAGCCTGCCTACATATAACCCGCAGAAAACAAAAGACCACAAAAGAAGTACGGCAAAGAAAAAAGTTGTTGAATCCGAATGCTACGGGAAGGATGTATCTAAGAGTCTTTACGACTCGACAGAACGGTACCCAAGAAGCGTTCAATTCTTTTCCAGCGATAAACAGAAGGGGAATTTCCATCCCACCCAAAAACCAGTGGCTCTAATGGAGTATCTGATAAAAACCTACACAAACGAAGGCGAAACGGTTTTGGACTTTACAATGGGCAGCGGTACCACCGGTGTTGCCTGTGTAAATACAGGCCGTGAATTTATAGGGATAGAAAAAGACATTAATTATTTCAAGACGGCAGAATATAGAATCAATAACAATTCATAGCCGTACCGTACCACTGGTAAAACTCTACCCCGTTAACAGTTAAAAGGTAATTAACCATGGCTAGATTAGCTAAAATTTGGACAAATGAATTCGACAACAAAAAAGAGATCCGCATTGACTGGGATAACGACAGGCACCAAAGCCTGCAATTGGTAGACGGCAGCCCTGAAGAAGTTATCATTAAATTAAAAGAGATGGCGCGCCTGCTAGAGCGTGAGCTTGAGGTTGGTAACCTTAATTCATAGCAATCTCATAGAACTGCACCCAAGGCACCCCGTTAACCTCTTCTACAACAATGTTCGGCAGTGATGGCTTCTTTTTAAACCCGCTGCCGTACATCTCCAGCCAGTCCGATATAAACTGGTAGTGATCATCCATACCAACATCAATCATTAAATTCTCGCAGGTTTCCCACTCTTCCAGTCTTAGCTTGCATACCGTTAACCTTTCACCCTGCTCTTTCAGCTCAACCATTGCCGATGTTATTGCATGACAATGTTCAAATGATTCAGGACATAATTCAGAGATTGAATATTCATCAACGTGGTTAACGTTGTCTGAAATGTTTACTTTGTTCTCTCTGTACTTTGTTTCTTCTTTACTTTGTTGTGTTGGATCCACCGTTGACGGTTCAACCGTATACGGCAAATCCGTAAACGGTACAATGCAGACCTGAATATCAATACCTGTAAACTTACCCCTGGTTCTTTCCTGCTTAGTTTTCTGAATGTAACCGTTCTGCTCAAGCTCCTTTAATATGGCCCTGCAAGAGTCTCTGCGGGAATGTTTTCGGGATCCTTCAGTCTGATTAACCAGATCGGAAAGACACACCTCCCAGTCTTCAGGCTTGGAATAGAGGTACAAGAGCATTCCTCTTGCTTCCCATGACAGATTGGTATCGGTGGCGGTTTTATTGGGCACAACAGAATAGGCAGACTTGATGTCTGTGATTTTGCGGACAGTCATTGTATAATTCACTCACATATCTAATGTTTAACCCGCTAGGAGTTGGCGCTCCTTTGATGCGGGTTTTCTTTTTCCTGTCTATTCTACCATATCTTATTAGACCTTCGTATACGTGAAATTACATCAAAGCTTACTTGAAATAATATAATGGAGCGGTTATTATAAGATTTCACACGAAGGAGATTGTTTTTATATGAGCAACCATACTTTATCGGTAGATTTCTTTGGCAATACAGTCAGAGCTCAAACCGACGGAAGCCGGGTATGTCTTAATGATTTGTTCATGGCTGGCAACGCTTACCGGCTATCAAACAGCAAGCCCGCGCTACAGATGAGCTCGTTTCTTGGCTCAAAGTCTTTAATTGAATATAAGGAAGCCGCTGCAGAAGAGTGGAACATCCCGAAAGAAGACTTTATCAAGAAAGAGGGCAAAGGGGCCAAGACAAGAACTTACGCCCATATAAGCATTGCCATGCTTGCGGCCGAATCTATCAGCCCACGATTTCATGCCCACGTACACCGGGTATTTGTAGAGGGTAAGCTATTAGAATTCCGTGAGCGGGGCGGTACTGAGTTTATGAAGCTTAATGCAGCTATCGACCAGTATCTTCCCGGCCGTGACGGCAAAGATAACAAGGGCGTATTTATCCAGACCGCCAAACAGTTGCGCGGCCGTATTATTAGCCATGACTCAAAAGCGGGCGACTGGGATTTTGCCTCGGTTGATCAAACGCATATGCGCTATGACTGGGAGCACAAATTATGCGAGATGCTGCGCCTTAGCCTTATCCGTAACTACGACCATCTGAAAGAAATCATTAGCAAACTGTGAGGTGCGGCATGACGACAATAAAGGCAAAGTTAATTCAGGCAGATGTGGCTAGAATCAATTTCCATGTAAATCTTGACACCAGAGGCTCTACTGGATTTGAAACAGACGTAACCCTTGAGAATAAATACGGGAATGGATGGACGGCTGAAATGATGTTTTGCGATATGCCGGCACAGGAAACGCCAGAGGAAGCTATCGACAGAATGGGCCTTTACCTTCGATCTATGGCCAAAGCAATGAAGGGGCGGAATATCAAGCACCTTAACATTGACGAGTTATTTAAACCGGTTCACAAGTAGCAAGGCTTAAGGCAAATCAGTATGCAGATGCGGTACGAATTCCAATGATAGGGGAAGGATAGAATGGTTATTACAACACCGGAAGAAAGAGCGCGCTCAGCCAATGATGTTAACGAGGTTCAAGAGGGTGATATTTTAGATATCGCAAAGTTTAACGCACTTCCAGGCCCTGTGACCGCAAAGATGTGCGGCGGAAGTGAGCTATGGATTGAATCGCTGTGTGTTAAAACCGGTTTAATGAGGCTAGATGTTTGCGGAAAAATTGATCGCTGTCACTTTAGCGAGGTAATTGAGCTAATAGATATCAATAACTGCAAGCATGATCCTGATGATTTCTGGATTGAATCCAATCAAAGCGACTAAACCCCGCAACCCGGCACGCGCCGGGCTTGCGACCAACAATTATTCCGATGATAACAACAGAGTGAATATAGCAATGAGTGACGAGCAGCGAATAGAATATTTTGGCGCCCAAGACGTGATAGATCCTGAAAACGAAGATATAACTCTTATATCAAGCCTTCCAGGGAATAATGAAGGGTTTCTGTATATAGCAGAGCAAAAAGGTCGGTATTTCTGGTCTATTAGTTATTGCGGCGAAATGGATTGGCAGGAGATAAGCCGGGATCTTTACAGCGAAATTAAAAAGCACCAAGAACCCAAGGGGTAGGAATATGAATGTATTAAGCTACGGAGCAGGCACAAACAGTGTTGCAATGCTGGTAGGGTTTAAGCAAAAAGGAATTAAGCCTGATGTTATTTTATTTGCTGATACCGGCGGGGAAAAGCCGGAAACCTACGCGCATTTAGAAATTATGCAGAAATGGTGCAAGGATAACGGGTTTCCCGAAATATCAATTTGCTCAGAAAAGCAGACTTTAGAGCAAGATTGCCTGAACAGAAACGCACTGCCTGGGCTTGCTTACGGGTTTAAAAGTTGCAGCGAACACTTCAAAATCAGACCGCAAAAAAGATGGTTAAAGCAGCAAGGTATTAAGGTTGATGTGTTTTTTGTCGGTATAGATGCAGATGAAAGCCATCGAGTCAAAGACGACAGCAAAACGGAGTTCCCGCTTTATGACTGGGGGTGGGGGCGAAAAAAGTGCATAGAAGCAATAAGGGCTGAAGGTTTGCCGCTGCCAGGAAAGAGCAGCTGTTTTTTCTGCCCGGCAATGAAGGCGCATGAGATTAGAGCCCTTTCAGTACAGCACCCAGATTTAATGGATCGTGCAATAGCAATGGAGAAAAACGCAGACTTAACAGTTAACAAGGGGCTTGGACGGACTTATGCATGGTCTTCACTTATAGCTACAGATGACATGTTCCCAGATATGTATTTGGAAACGGATATAATTTGCGGGTGCTATGACGGCTAGCCAAAGAGCAGGTTAGCGTTTATGCGGAAGCGGTTAGGGTTCCGAGGATAGGGGAGTAAACATGAGTAATTCAAATAATTCCGATGCAATTGCTTTAACTGTAAAAGCACTCGAATTTTACGCAGAACAAGAGCATGAGCAATTATTTAGCAATGACTGTAACGCTGAAAGATTTACAGAAAAAAATCCAGCATACCAGGTTCATAAAAAAGGCTGGACAGAAGATGGCGCCGTCTGCGTAGAGGATGGCTCTGTTGCCAGTGAGGCGCTTGAGGCTTTGCATCAGATGCTAGATGGCGATTCTTAGCAATAAACCAAAGTCGAATGTCTAGCGAATGTCTAAAGGGTGATAATGGCTAGGCTTTTAAAGGGGTGGCCAGTGATCTATATCGATTCTTTATTAAGGCAAATGATCCGAGCTAGCTTTTACATGGCGGCATGGATATAAATAATTAACGAGCAAGAAGATAAAATTAAGGGTGATTTATGTATTTAGTTAAATATCAAGACGGAATGTTTATCGATGCAAAAGAAATAGATTGGCTGGAAATTAAGCCGGGAAGCGTGAAGTTCAGCATTAAATCAGATCCCGGTGGCCGATATAACGTAGCCGAACAGTATCATGTTTCATTTTTAAACAAAATGCAGTTGATAAACGCGAATGGATCTTGTGATCTTATGGCAGAGTACAGTGAAAAGGAGGCAGGAGATGAGCGAGACTAAATTTACACCGGGGCCGTGGGTGACAAAACAAAATGGCCGTTATATTGATTGTGACGGCTGGCATGCTGAAGATGCAAACTCAAGCATGTCTGGATTCGTTGGAGTTTCAGACGAATATGGTAATGTAGCGGCACTGGTAGTTGAATCAATTGGTGGTGTGCAAGAAGAGCAGCAAGAGGCAAACGCCAGCCTGATTGCCGCTGCTCCTGAGATGTATGCAGCACTAAAGGAAGTGGCAGACCTAATTGTCGAATCCGGGATGGATTTGACTTTTGATCTAGATTCTATTCAAGAGGCGCTGGCCAAAGCAAGGGGTGAATCATGAGCGGATGGAAAAACTTACTCTGGGAAGATCCAGAAGAGGGTAGAGTTTATGATGTTTGGATTAATACAGGTCGCAGAGCTTTAAATATGACGTTTAAAAATGGTGAGTTCTACAATTGCCATGGCCACAAATATAAAGTGTCTGGCGTAACAGTAACCCACTACATGCTGTCGCCCGGTGCGCCAGAGGATTAAAAGAAGCCCCGTTAAGGGGCTTTTTCTATAACGCTAAATAGATTCAAGGCTCAGCGTTTCAATCCAAGTTAGATAGACAAGAAAGTCTGTCGCCTGATTTGAACGGTTGAACGCTTCAAGCACAAACACGGTATCAACCGGCTGAATACGCAAATCCTCGCCGCCAAGAAGGCCGCCTGGAGCTGATGCACCACTACCAGATGTTGGTATCTCGGTATAATCAAGCTCTACGCCATTGGCAACAAGATCTGAAGGCAGTGAAATTCGATCCCATCCAACCAGTGCATTGCCTGAAATATAAACAGGGCCCCCGGTCGAATTGATATCTGTCACGCCACCGTAAACCCGGTATTCAATACCTCCAATATCAAAGCTAGATAAAGTGCGGCTAAGTAATGCTGAAATAGTCGGATCAGAAGGAATTGAGATAGCCCAGTAAGCCTTCCCGCCAGCCGAAATATTTACCCGATCATAACCCCTGCGAAAGGTGCCGTCACGGTTAGCCTTTTCTGACAAAGATGCACAATAGGTCTTTAGCCTGCGGTCTCCCTCCGCACCTGTGGCTAGCTGGCTATTAAACCAGCTATTCTGGTAGTCCTCTGCCATATTTAGAACTCCTTGCCAGAGAATATAGCCCTGACACTCTGGTTTGACGATGTAGGCATATAAGCTAAAACATACTCATCTGAATTGCCGTCAATGTCAGCACCGATAAACGAAAGGAAGTTGTTCTCAAGATCAGTGGCAATACCTGTTTCAGCGGCAGGTGCAGCAGCAATAGGATCGCCAGAAGTGACAAGTTGCGTACCATCGCCAACCCCGGCTTGAACATTACCAGAATCTGAATAGCTAAGGGCAGATGACAAGACGGGGTTCCGGTAAACCATTACGATCCCAAAATCATTGCCTGTTGTATTCACAATCGAAGCGCTTGAAATTTTGATCGGGATATTTTCCCGGCCAGATCTAATTTTCATACCTTTCAAGGCGTAAATAGTACCGACAGAGTTTGTTGTCACTGCATCAGTTATCGGTAGAGTGAAAGACTTGCCTATCTGCTCTATTGCACCCTCTGTGGCCACCTGAGAGCAAATTGCATTCATCTGACCAGTACCTGTCGTGCTTCTTATCTCGTAGCGTACCGAGTGACACGGAGAGTCAATAAAAGTACCTTGCGCATTACCGGCCCACGGCTCCTCATGAGCAAGAATAAATCCCATATCCGTCTTAATGAAAAGTCTAAGGCCTGTACCGCCAAGCCAAAGGAAGTCGAAAAAACCAACCGTGAAGTTAGACCAATTGTAATCTTGAAGCAGACCGTAATTAGTCCAGTCTTCAAAATTAATCGACATCGTCGGAGTGCCGCTTCTGAATGCCTTGATAGCTATTTGACCGCCATTATTCTCCAGCCAGAAGCCATCATAATTAGAATCGTAAGGCGCAACATTGACGGAAGAAAAATACCCGACCATATTTAAAAAGCCCGGATCAGCATCAATATTGTCAGCGGTAAATTCAACAATAGTCGGCTTGCCTGATGCGTAAGGGCACTTATAACGCCCCCTGCGTACAAGGTATTCCCCAATAGCTACTGACAGGGCGGTTTGATTAGTAGAGAATACGGCGGTTCCGGTGCCCACATTCTCCCAGATACGATCATCATCAACGTCAAGCGTCTTTCCATCAAACAAGGTTGTCAGCTGAGATACGCGCGCCCTACCTCCTGGGTCAATACCTTCAACCGCCGCAGATGTTGACGACGTGCCAGAATTGACCGTCCTTAATGCCCCGGTGATAGGGTCTACAAGCCCAGAGTTAAACCAGGAATTTTGATAATCTTCAGCCATATAAACACCAAAAAGCCCCCGAAGGGGCCTTCCATTTACTCAGCAGATGCCGGGCGGGTTTTCTTTTCAGCTTCAACCCCAGAGACTTTTTTTAGCAGCTCAATTTCTGCCTTGTCCTCTGTGTCGTAGCTGCCCTGGCGGAACTTAATAACCTTGCCGCCAAACATCACCATCTTGTCTGGCTTGACCGATGTAAACCTCATAGCTCAACCCCTTATGCCGGTGCAATGTTATAAAGACGAGCCATATTGTTTTTGCTCTGGCGAATCTCCATAGCGAAATCGCCAACAATACGGACGCTTTCGCCATCCTGACCTTTTTGGGTTGAATCCAGTGTACGCCAGTTTCCGCCGTTTTCACCGTTGCCAGCACCCATAGGGATAATGTTAATAGAGCCTGAATCAAAGATCATCAACTCATCATCTGACAGGTTAGTATCAACTACAATGCGGTTAACATTACCCACCAAAGGCAAGTCGGTTGGCAGCTGCAGAACAGAACCCTCATCGGCCTGCCACTCACCTAGGCGCTGGGAGCTGTAGTTAGCAGATACCAAGGCGTTCAGCTTACGAGCCTGGCCAATACCAACAGCAACAGTGTCAGCCATGCCACCAGTAGCCACAATCTGAGCGTTCAGTGTGTTAATTTGATCCAGTGTTAGAGCAGCGGCAGCGTTATCAACAGTGATAGCACCAGGTTGATCGGTAAAGAATCGCATACCACCAGTATAAGTATGTTCTTTGCCGCCAATAGTTGCAGTGGCACGACGACCGCGAACCAGCGCCCGATCCATCTGGATTGTCAGCTGCCGAATACGCTCTGAAATCTGGAATGCAAGATCATTTGTTGCGCCAAATTGCGCCGTTGCTAATGCACGGCGGGAGAATTCAACGGCGGTATCCATGGTCTGAAAGTAATTTTCGACCTTATCAGGTTGGAAAATACCGTCATTCTCTGCTGTAGAGTTCTCTTCGCGCGACGTAGAGTCAATGGTCAGCGTAACGTTATCAGCGATATCTGCAGCTGTAGTACCACCAAACCCGCGAACGACCGTCAAGTCATTGCCGGTCACGGCAGTAACAAGAATTACCTCATCAGAACCAGCGGCACCGATAATCATGCCGGGACGGAACTTGGCACCATCATCAACCGTAAGCGTGACATCTGCAGCCAGTTTTGCGCCGTCAAGATCAGAGCTGGTTGCATCGATCTGGAAATCAAGCCAGCTCATCTTATAGCCATCAAAAGGCGATCTAGCAGCACCAAAGCCACCAATAACACTTAAAATGCCGGTACGGTTTGACCGGGCTATATCAAACGCTGCGTTAACAACTTCATCGTTTAGTGCTGCGGCCAAAATACCGCTTGTTTGTTCGTTAGCCATGGGGCTTCCTCGTTAACTAAAATTGAGCCTTAATAAAGCCTGTTAGGTCGCCGTTTGCTTTTGCATCAGCGCCTTTTTGTGTCGCAGCAGCACCACCGCCACGATTACCAGCAGCCCCGCCGCCGTTAGAACCTAAGCCGTCAATCAAAAATGGATATTTTGCTTTCAAGTGCTCAGATACTTTTTCTTCTGTAACTTCTACGCCGCCGATTTCGTACTTAATTCCATCTTCGGTGTGTTTTGCGAATTTCTCAGCCTTTTCTGCAAGGATCTCTGCCCTACCTGGATCTGTCTTTGCCAGCTTTGAGCCGATAGCACTTGCAGCAGACTTAACCTTTCCTTCTTCACGCTCTCTTTCAAGGGCGGCTACTCTTTCGTTTGCATCGGCAGCTTTTTTCAATGCTTCTTTGGTATTGGCTTGCTCCAGCTCATAAAGCGACTGAAATTGCTGATTGCTTTCAAGATCGCTTTTTTCTTGATCTCTCTTCTGCTGCTCAAGCGCCGTTAACCGTTCGGAAACTTTGACCTTCTCACCTTTCAGCTCATCGTTTTTCGACTTTAAACCGGAGATCATCGCTTGGACTTCATCTTCAGTGTAAGTTTTCTGCTCTTTCGGCTGCTCGGTTTGCTGTTGGCCTGTATCGGTATTAGCCGTCTGCTGTTCGGTGTTATCTGTATCTGTACCGCTCATCATTCACCCCTGGTGTTAGATGTTTGAGCCTCTGGCTCGGTTATTGAAAGTATAGCACTGTAAATAATTATTTACTAAATAGGCGGCTGATGCTCAATCATAACGCCAAGAGTTTCATCATCGATCCCATTTAATAGATCAGAAGACTCTCGAAGATAATTGTAAATAACCTGACGAGGGATATCCCCAAGAGCAGCCAAAGAAGAAAGCTGCTGCAATAACTGAGGGTCTAGCCGAACAGGGAAAAAGTTTCTGTTCAGCTCAAATTCAACTTTATCAGGATCGCCACCCATAAACATGGCGCACCACTTCAAGACCTGCGTAAAACCATCGGAAACATTCTGAGCAATCACGTTCATGACAGCAGCATCGGAAGCAGCCCTGATTATTGCTGCTTCTGCTGTCTCTGTGCCTTTCTGAGCGCCGCCTGAATTAACACCTAGATCATACAGGGTGTTTTTAATATCCTGCGTCAGAGCTCTAGCGATAGTGTTCTCTTTCTGGGTGAATATTTCTGCATTGCCGCCCTGGGTAATAATTGCATTGCGATTACCGACTTTGATCATAGGGTTTGCAGCTGAAAAATCAGCTGCATTAGTCAGCCCGGAATCTATATGCATAGTACCCTGACCTCCAACAAATCCGTTTTCAGCGCAAATGGCAAACATTTGATAGTCAGCAATATTATTAGCGCAGATATCAGATGCTGGGGCAAAGTCGCAATCAGGGTTGTTATCTTCAGATCCGACAAGAACAACCGGGATTTCTTCAGCGGGAACGCCGTTAAAGATTATCTCTTTAGGATCGCCTAAAGCGGTTGTTTCTCGGTAAACTTGGAACGTTACTCTCTTGCGCCCGTCAGACTCGACCAGCCTATAAACACGAAACATATTTATAGCTGTTCGCGTGAACTCGTCCGTCATGTCGTAGTCAATTTCATGCAGGACAACCATGGTCAATTGGCCATTAACATCACGCCAATTTCTAACCGATAAGGCTGGATATGTTGCGATATAAGCCTGAAGACCCTCTGACTGTTCGGCGGTTAATGCAACAGGGTTCCCGTCCTCATTTAAAGGCATTTCAATATCAGGGAATGTTGCAACCAAAGCATAACGACCATTAAGCCAGACGTTGCCAACAGCTCTTTGACCCATTGTTTCAAGGGTCACATTACCGTTATCGGCTTTCTGTTTGATGTACTCAAGCTCAGGAGGAAGCGTTACAACAGGAGGCCTCCTGAATACCTTGCCAACTAAATCACGACGCTTGGTTCCAGTGTAGTTAGTGAACAGCGCAGACGTTAGAAAGTCTTTGTATCGCTCTTCGTTATCCTTCTCCGGCATGGGCAAATACTTATCCTTGCCTTTCTTGATCGCAATATCTCCAGCATCACAATCATTGTTGCGCTGCCATTCGTCTTTCTTCTCTGTATATTGCGGGTGTTCTGCGTTGACTGGCATTTTATATCCGTCAATTAGACTTTCGGATATTGTAGCATATAGCAGGTGTAAAAAAACCCGGACAGTGCCGGGTCTTTGTGTTCGCTATTAGTCAGGGTAATTAAGCGGCATCCAGTGAGTTACTTTCGTTGACTCAGATCGAACAAAATCACCCGATCTTTACCAATACGCCCCTTGAATTGCCAGCCTGAAAACATCACCGGAATCAGTCAGTGCGATAACATCCCTAGACCATTCGCCTTTCTTTGATTCAGGCAGTCTATCATTACAATCAATCCAGCCGTCCATCACACCACTCCTTTAGCCATCAGGTAGCACTCTGCCATTCCTCGACATGTATTTTCTGACTCTGACTGAAAGTCTGCCTCCTCTCCAAATATACCTGTGCCTTGGCTGTCGATAACGATCATAAATCCGCTATCTTTAAGATCAGCCATCAGATGTCCTGCGTCTGCCCAGTTGTTGCACCAGTCTGAATACCTATCTACTCCGTCTTTATCTGTGTATGAAATTGCCCCATATCTAACCTGGCCGTCATAATCTTCTGATCCATGTAGAATAGCTATTTGCTCGTTTATATCAAAATCCGACACCTCAGATAAATTACTCATCTATCACCCTCACAATTAAACTATTCGATAACATCTATAGCTCTACAAACGCACCGTCTAAGCCGTACCTGCACCCATCGTGCGCGCAATAAGCTTTAAATGGATCGTTAGGGCGTAACACTTTATCTACAATATTCCAGCACCGGCTTCCTGGATCATTCTCACGCCACCCCGGATACCAAATGGCAGCGCCAACAATAATATCCTCTGGCACAGCCTCTCTTAGATTTCCCGGTAGCTGTGCAAGCTCAGCGTCTCTCTCTGCGGCGCTTTCAATATCGTTTGCCTTTTCTCGTAATTCGTCGGCTTTCTGTCTTGCATCCACGTACTTTTTTACAAAACTCATATCAAATCCTCAATATTTATAACACTGCATTATCACCACACCATACCATCACGCCGGTTTATTGGTATTCGACGTTAGTTGTGCTTTGTACAGTACGGCCATCTCACACAGCCGGTTGAATCGCTTCGTATGGTTTTGAGACATCCGTTTTAATGAGTCAACGCTAAACATGGTTATCTCTGATAGCTCGGCAAGACTTTTCAGTCCTGCCTGCTTTGCTATTACCGCTGGAGTCATAGCGCCTCGCAATAACGTTTAATTTTATCTAGCACCTGCTGATTAGCAGTCCTGTTTGGCACTCTATTACCCCAATCACCAGAGCTAACACTACCTACCAACTGAGGAGCACCGGACACGCCTCCATAATGAGTAATTTTAAAAAAACCTCCCCGATCTACCTTTTTAAACCTTCCTTGCACGCCTTCTACTGTGTAATTACCGAATGATTCTTTGATATTCATACCGACACCTTTTTACTGTATTCAATTGAAGCACCATCAACCGCATTATCATCCCAGCTAGAGATAAGAAATACACCTCTCATTTCAATAGCTAGCTCTGCGTCTGCGTGATCGGAGAATATAAATTCAATAACAGCCTTAACACGGTCAACTTTTTTCATAGCAAGATTAACAAATCTATCTATCTCGCCATTAGACTCATCCAGATAATGCTCTACCTCGTCCTCATATCTTTTAAGCTGGTCTTTGGCAACTTTATTCCATCTAGCTTGGCCGTCTTTGATAATATCTTCTGCCCATGCAATCTGTTTTTCCGAACCTTTCATATTGCCACCTTTTTTGATAACCCATGCCATGCGTAATGCTTCAGCGAAGAATTCAGAAGCCTTGCCGCCGAACTTAATGACTGCTTCTTTTGCGATTTCCCAAGCTTTAGTAAATACGTTCATGGCTGCGTTTCCGTTGTTGTTTGTCGTTGGTATGGATATATAATAGTGCGGATAGACCTAAGAATCAATAGAAAAAGTGCAGATAGGCCGATTATTTTAATTAAACAAAGGTGGCGGGCATAAAAAAGCCCCAATTAAGGGGCTTAATGTTAAATACCGTGCTTTCTAAGCAGCCGGTTTAGGCCGAGATAGGAGTGTTTTGGCGTTATTGTTGAATGTTTTTAACCATAAAATAACCGTGATCAACCCAGTTAGAGTAACGATCGCCAGAAATCACACCGTAAATCAAACACAAAAAAGTCATCATAACTACTGTAAACGGCCTATCATTTATATCCAGCAATGCCTTTAAGGATACCAACAAACTGATAATCGACCCCGAAACAAAAAACCAGTCGGCAAAAATATAATCACTCATAGCATCACCGCCTTGTCGTAGAAATAATTAGCAACCTCAGATGTCAAAAATGACAATAATAACAGGGCTAGAGAGGTAGGAAGGTTGATAACAGCCCGTTCAAACAATCTTACTCCCTCATGGAAAAGTATCTCCACGGAAAAAATAACCCCTAACGCCGATATCAGGGCGGAAATATTAGCAAGGGCAAAAAATACAATAGATTCCATAATCAACCCTGCAGACCTAAATGCTCATTCATCGAGCAAAGCACTTCACGGCGCGTATCACGATCAACGCCACGAGCAAGCAATACGGCGTTACGTGATTCCATTTTTGCCAGTAGGTCTAACTCGCTACCACTCAGAGATTCACGCTCAATGCTTTTGTATTCGCCTTTTAGTGCAAAGTTAACTAGCTTAGCTTCATTGGCATAATGGAAATGGCTGGTATCTTTACCAGCATCCTGCCTTATTAGCTGTAAGACTTGATTCTGAACTTTATTTGATGACTTGGCAGCATGACGCATTGCTTTCCAGTCTATTGAATCAGCCTCACCATGAATGATTTTTTCTATCTGCTCATCACACCACACGGCAAACTCTGCCGAAACATAACGGGCAAACATAACCGCAAGCTTTGGGTGCAACCAAGTTCCGCCATTACGACCCTTTTTAGCCTGAATTAAACTCCCCAAATTTCGGGTATTTAAAACATCGATATAATCTTTGGTTTCTTTGCTTGAAAGGAAGTGATCTAAACGCTTTCCGTGCTGCTCTGCAATCTTGGTGGCATTAAACCAGCCGGAATCATTGAACTGAATTTGCTGACCGTTAAAATCAGCTTTTATTAGCTTAACCATAAATACCTCGTCATTGGTATTGTCGTCTGTGAAGTGAAGCGGCAAGCCTGTCAGACGTAACGGGTTTTCGGGTTGCATGCCCTAGCCGCCAATACAGTGTATCAGATTAAAAAACCTGATATCCAGCAATATAGAATCCTGTGAAAACGCCAGCTAAAACTCCTAACGCAAACATACGGCCATACTCTATCATCAACTCTTTATTACTGAAGCTATGCTTTGATTCGCTTTCTTTCCTAACGCTATCTTCAGGTTCGCTCTCTGGAGCCAGGTCTATCATAGCCGGTTCTTCGGTGACAACTTCAGCGTCTAAAAAAAGATCTTCACCTTTTATGAGCCAGTATTCACCAGTCCATTTTCCGACAAACTCCTTGACCTTATTGCCACACTCAGGGCAAGGGTTAGCCGAGTGCATGTCCTCATATTTTGCCCTTCGCCCACATGACTTGCATACATTTACATTGCACCATACTTTGTATTCACGCGCCCTCTGAACAAACCATGAAGGCGGCATTGATTTTTCTTTCTTTGTTTTATTATCACAATTAAAAAACGGGATGGAAGGCATATACAGACCTCGTAGTTAGTCGGCGTAGAAGAAATGTAGCGGCAACACGGTCTACGTTCCGTGCTTTCTCCCCGTCGGGATAGCCGCCAATACATTATACACTAAACTCCGGCAGATGCCTCAAGCTCTTCAGCGGTCAAAGGTCGCCCGAACGGGTCGGTCAATCGCTTCAAATCAATCTTTCCGGCTCTCCATAACTTAGCAACGTCACGGCCTAAAACCTCGTCCTGAAACTCTACAGGCTGCATGCGAAGGAATCCGGCATAAGTGGTATTGGCACCGATCACACCAGGGCCATCGGCACCAACTGCGGGGCGCTCACCTTCAAAGCCGGGTAATTGGTATTCATCGGCAAGCACGGACACCCTGAGACTACGACAATTATAATGCTGGGGCGCTTTAGGCCCAACACCGACAGGGTATATGCCGTCACCGTTTACACCGCCTTGACCAGCCTCAATGCAAAGTTTAGTCGTGCGAATATCTAAGGTGTTAAGAAACCGTTCGCCCTTCAGGAATTCAGAATTCTGCTTATTGAATTCCTCTTTTGCCACGTTTGCAGATGCATTGGCAGCAGTCCTAACCAGTGATTCAGCCCTTTGTTTTTGCAACGGAATGATGGCCTGAACATCTTTGGAGATCTCTGCATTAGTCTTCTGCTGAACAATACCGTCACGAATCGTCTGCATTGTCATATCAACAATCTGGCGGTCGTACTGGTCTAACGCACTCCTTAGACTAACTTCTTGCCCTTTCGTCTGTATCGACGGGCTAAACTCTACAGCCTGGGCCAACTGAACCGCCGCAGGAGCAGCGAAATCAACGGTAGCAACACCATTCAATAAGGTTTGCTGAAATCCTGCCTCATAAGCAGCCAGCTCAAGCGACTCTTGCAACAGCTCATCAGACCAGTCAGAAGTAGCGGCCAACAAGAAAGCTTCGATCTCCTGAATCATCGCCCTCTGTCGTGCCAGCTGATCGGGAGTGGTCGCAATGTCACCGGCAACTTTCCGCAATATCTCCTGAATCACGGGAACCAGATCTTTAGCCATTCCTCCGCCGCGACGCAACAGGAATATTTGGTGCCTGACTTGAGATTCAATTAGGTGCTGGTTAGCCGACATTGTTTAATTCTCGATTGATAGCGCTTGCTTGAATAAGTGCTGCGTTAAATATGCCCTTGTTTCTGTGTTTTCAGCGGAATGGTCAACACCAAGATCCATAAAAACATAATCAACAGCGTGAACTATCTCGTGCAAAAGAATATCAATACTCGTCCCTTTTGGGCAGAAAATAAACGATATATAAAGACCGTCATCGCATTCTATTTGTGAAAAATAAGCATCCACCTTGCTTGTATCGCCCAAATCCGAAACGGAGAACCCTTCTTTTTTTGCGCACTTGTATAGCGCTTTTTCTGATCCGATTAGATGTATATTTACCGGAAAAAAGCCGCAGTCCAGTTTAAACCAGTTCTTTTTGATCTTCTTCATTATCTCGCCCACTCCACGTTTATGCTGGTCAATGGTTTATGTATCGGCCACTCGACATCAATACAGTAACCTATTGCCGTTGTAATATGCTGATAGTCGTTCTTTTGGTCTTCTTGAAACGTCGAACCCTCTTGAAGCTGAACCGTTGCCAAGCCTTCATGTGACCATGGCGCAGTCTTAGGGTTTACGTACAAAGAAACGCTACCGTCAGCCGTCTTGATCTTAGCTCTGACTGCGTTTTGACGGTCTTTGATAGACGGGTGAGACATCTTAACCTTCCGGCTATACGTCCAACCGTTATCTTTAAGAACATCCTCTATTTCGGTGTAGTCAGATGCGTGACCATGTTTTTCTCCGGCACGGCCAGCAGGATCACCATAAACCAGAACATGCTTGTTTTTGTGATCCTTGAACTTGTCGACAAACTCCATTGCAGACTGACGACTAATAGCGGAAAGCAAAACAATTTCATCAAGCAAATAAAGATCATCGCCACGGCGAACACCAACAGATGATGATAGTGGCGTGTAGTTCTGATCATGCATCCACATTAACTGCTCATGAGGTTGTATTTCTTCCGATGTTAAGTTGTGATCTCCGAAGTCTTCATAAATACGACCTGAGGCGGTTTCAAATGCCGCCCTGAATTCCTGATTGTATTGTTTTTCAGACATCACCTTTCTGGCCTCTGCGGCCATTTCAGGAAATATCTCTTCAGTCATCCAGTGAAATACTTTCATACCGGAATCAGGGTCAGATTTAGCCTTTTGACACAGCTTGTAATAGTGATTCAAGCCATCAGGAACGCCAAGCAGCCAACACCAAGCGCGGTAATCGGGTCTAGTTGGATTAACCGTATTCAAGGCAGGATAAATATTGGCCTCCCATGACTGTCCTTTGATATCAGCAAACTCATCAATGCCGCCACCCGTCCAGGGAATCCCTTCTATCCGCTGCGGCTTATCCAGCCCGATAACATGAATCTCTGAACCGTTATTCATAAAGATAATGCGGTTTGATTCAGATGGCTGCTTAGAGTGGGTGACAGATAGCGATAACGCCTTTAAATCATCCCAGAATATTTTCTTTGCCTGGTCATGGGTAGGTGCTGCAGCAAAGTAAATACCAGGTGTACGATTAGCCTGCTTAACCAGGAACCGTTTGAACCGTTCGGTTTTACCAGATCTACGGCCGGCGGGAACAAGAGGGAATCTAAGGCCGTCAAGAACGGATTGAATCAAGGCAAGCTGAACAGGATGGTCTTTTAATTCATACCACCTAGCAAGCTGCCTATCTAACGCGAAATTCCCAGTCTCCAAAGCACTCATGAAGGAAGCTTATCTATCAGCTTACAAACTACTTCTGCAAGATCATCACCGCCTTCTGAATTAGGCTTGTCACGCCAGTTATCAGGGTCTCGATTCTTAAGCCAGAAGATCATAGAGGTAGGATCTGGAGGGAAATGCTTAATAACATCATGAGTGACTATCTCACCCTGATTATTGAATACCTTGGTTTCAACGCAGTCATACCCGGTGGCCCTTTGATACAAAGACCGCTCAACATTAGCATTAGCAAAAACCTTGTATTCATTTAAGGACTCGCGAAACTCTGGATATCTGTGCTTCCATCTGTTAATAGTTGCCAAGTGAACTTCAAAGAAATCAGCTAAATCAATATCTGTAGCACCAAGCTTACATAGCTTCTTGGCTTGCTCAGCAAACTCTTCTTTATAGCTCGAAGGTCTTCCGGTGGTCATACACACTCACTGCCCTGCAGTTTATGTTTTGCGCCCTGCGCGTTAGTCTTTAGTTTAACACAAAACAATCAGACGTAAAAAAGCCCCGGTTATCCGAGGCATGTTATAGTGTAACTTTTACCACCGCTTACGACCGTATGTCTTATGTCGGATAAAGTCGTCTCGCATCTTGTTATGGGAATCTTGCTTAAAATCAAACCCGTGATCGAATTTATCTAAATCCTTCATCAACACGCCCAATATACCCGCGCTGTCAGCTTCATTCATCTCACCAGTATCTTCAAACCCGTATTCTATTAGCGCATCCTTCAGCTTCTGGCCTTCGCAGCAGTTAAGCTCTCCGACTACCTCAATCTCGATACCATCCATAATCAATCCTCCGGGTCAGGGTGAGGGTAGCGCCAGTGTGTTGGGTTAGACAAACTACCGTAACGGCTATTAGGATTCCATTGCCACCACCCATCATCATTATCACACCCACCTATCACCTGCTCACCATCTACAAACAAATATAGGTAACTAGAATCCTCTCCAGGCATCGGACACCCTTCCTGAATCTTTACCCACTCTTTGCGGGGGTCTGGAATCCAGATACGGTATTTTGATATAGGATAATTCTTTTTACTCGCACATTCTTTTGACCAGTCGATGTTACTGGCATGAAACGCTATACGAATAGCCCCAGTGTTTTCGATAGCGTCAACCTTTACATCACAATCAACTGGAGGCAGCCCGCCTTCCCAGTCTATCCATTCGCTACTCATACCATCACCCTCAGTTAAAGCTAGATTATGCCGCATAGCGCAGAAATGTAGAATACGACGAAAGTTGAAGATGTTGTTATGGAGTAAACAATCCGCCTTGACCAATCAAAATCTTTCATTACCGGCAACATAGATATTGGTATCAAAGCAACAAATCCGGCCAAGCCAAATACCCATAACAAAAAGTCACCCAAGCCATAAACGGTATCATCTATACCGAAAACCAAAGCGAACAATACCAAAAGTATCAAGCCAAAAATAACAAACATGGAATACATGCCAGCAAAGTTAATCAGCTGCTCTAGCGTAGGGTATGGGATAGATAGGGTTAGAGTGTTCATTTTGATTGCTCAAGTCCTTCGTTTAGCACCTGAATAGCAATTCTCTTGCCTTCCCTGTATGCCTTTTGCTCTGGAGTGTCATCTCTATAAATCAGTTGATCAACAGCATGCTGAAGGCCGTACTCTAGGCGATCTATCCTTTTCTTATACCGGCTTAGCGTTTCGGATTCTAGGTCTTCACGGATATTATCCAGAGCTTCAGCAAGAACAAAAGATGCGGACATCTCATCGCCCATTGGATTATGATCAAGGTCGTAATCATCAAGGCCTGAGTTTTCTATCTGGAAGTTATAATCAAGGTCGTCACACTCTTGATCGCTAAGAACCGATAGCGGGGAAACGTCATCGCCAGCGCTCCAGTCTTGGCAGATGCGATCACCTGCAATCTCTGCATGCATCCGTAAAATAGTTGACGCCAACTGTAATACTTTTAACTCTGTCTCACGGGAAATATTGCGCTTTTTCATCTTTGAATCCTCGAACTAGGTGAACTGAAAGGATGCGGCTGGTAGGCGTTCAACTCTACCGGGGCTTGCAATCCCCTGCCGCACATTTATTATATCACGCTTCTCTTTTCTTTGGCTCGAATTTAGTAACTTTTCCCATCATTTCCCCCAAGGCAACAGGGTCAATGTCCTTTTTTGACAGAACGCTGATCTCCTCCATTAGCTCATGCTTTCTCTCTGACTCAACGCGCTTTGCTTTTTCTTTTGCTGCAGCCTCTTCTAATATTTTTATCTGCTTTTGGTGTAGCTCTTCTTTCCTCTCTTCCTCCCTATCCCTGACCTCTTTTTCGTAAGCATCTCTGGCCTTCTGCCGTTTTCGATTGCTGAAAAAAGCCCAGATAGTTAGGCATGTTGCGAATATAGACAGGAATAGCAATAGATCTGGTGCAGCAGAGTTAATAGATTCCCATAGTGTTGCTATCCATCCAGTACCGGCAGCACCACCCATGGTTTTAGGGTTGGCTATTATCTCCCTAATAGTATCGGCAGCATCAGACATAAACCCTATAACCTCAGGCAACATAAAATAAATAGAGATGGCGATGACTGTAGATTTTAGCTTTCTAACGATCCGTGTTTTATATAGCACCCACATAGCCACACCCCGCGCGTTACCTGCATTGTAGCATCAAATAGTAGGCATTAAAAAACCCGCTTCCGTAAGGGGTCGGTAGCGGGTTTCAACATGTCACATCAACAACAAAGGAGTAAGATATCAAGCGAGAGAGTGATTTATAGTCTTACTTTACCTTTTATTTTACGATACGGCAACCTTGGTCGAATAATTTACCAGCCAGAACCTCTGCATCAAAATACTCCTCGCTTGCCATCACATCCATAATCATAGTGAATAATTCTGACTTTTTATCTCTGATGACATCTTCTTCGATAGCATCAAGATACATTTGGCCAAAGTTAAAATTCGTCGGATAAATAGACCCATCTTTTACCGTGCAGAACCGGCTGTCATTATCCGTCAGCCAAATACGCGAATGCTGTTTTTTACTTCCAGACCATGAGCTAAGAACAGACATTTTAACAGGCTTTAGATTGTTCTTTTTACCACGCAGAACAACTAACTTCTCACCAATAGGCGGCATATCACCGTTACGGAACCAGTCATTATTACGCTCAAGATAATCATCAGCCCCGTCAAACTCTATGCTAATCGTATTCTGATCAATACCTATATCACCGATAGAGCCCTCGGAAACAACAGTCAGTCCCGCTATATCCGCCTCTGCCTGCTCGATACTCCCACCGCTGGCCATGGAGCCAAAGTTTTCCTCATAAGCTTCTTTCATAGACTGCCCCGGCTTGATTGGCGCTTTCTTCTCACCACCAAAAGCAATACGTTCGCGCTCCAAGGCTTCTTCTCGGGTAATGACAATGCAAAACCCATCCATTTTTTCACCTTGACCGTAAAATACGTTCTCGTGCCTATCTTCATCATACGAAAGCCACTCACCATTAGCTGTATATCTAATTTCACGAGTATTATTATTCCATCTATCAACCTTCGGCCTTCCGGTCATATGCATCAAGCAGCGCTCGTATTCTGGGCGACTGTAATATTCGACATAGCCACGCTTACAAACCTCCTCTTCTGGCAGCCATTCAACGACGCTTACACCAAGCCACAATAAACACACCTCTTTAGAGTCGTCTGCCCAAACCCCTTTAGTATCCCGTACAATCTGCTTTAACTCTTCGCTGAACCGGTTCATTCCATCACCCCTATACTGATTTAATTTATCCGCTTTACGCTGCTTTTGAATGCGGGAGAACAATCTCTTGGCCTCCCAGTCCCAGTTGTTAATATTTGATTTCAACGTTACGAACTTCACCGGCATTAATCTTTAATACAATGGCCTTAGCGATTTCTTCCGTCACACCAGCAATCTGCATTAGATCCTCTTTTGCCGCTTTGCGAATAGAGCCTACATGGCGTTTATTTGCTTCTCGCTGCTCCTGCTCCTGCTTGACCCGTGCAGCTTCTGCATTCTGCCGGTCGATTTCGTCTTGCTTAGCTTTTTCTGCAGCAATCGCCTGATCACGCTTAGCCTTTGCCTCAGCCTCAATTCTGGCTTTTTCTACTCGCTCAGCCTCTTCTTTTCTTCGCTGCTCTGCTAATTCCGCTTGAGCTTTAGCCCGTTCTTCTGCAGCTATACGGTTACGCTCAGCTTGCGCGGCTTGCTCTTCTGCGCGAACTTTTGCTTGCTCAGCCTCTTGTTTTTCACGTTCAATGCGGTCTTTTTCTTCTTTGGCCTTACGTTCAGCTTCAAGACGTGCGTTTTCAGCAGCTTCTTTCTTTAATCGTTCTTCACGCTCAGTCTTTTCCTTAGCTTCACGTTCAATGCGCAGACGCTCAGACTCGGCAGCTTCTTTGCGCGACTCTTCGGCAAGACGATCATGCTCTTTGTTCGTCAAATCACCAAGCTCATGATCTCGGTCAATTTGTTCTTTGCGCTCAGCTTCAAGACGCTCAGCTTCTTCTTTGGCCTTTATTTCTTTCTGCTCTTCTTCCCAGTCAGTTAGAGGCTTTCTGGCCTCCCGCTTTAACTCGTCAAGCTCGTCACGCATCGCCTTTCGGTTAGAGTCAACAGCCTTTTTACGTGCTGCTAGATCTGCAACAGAAGCCTTGCCCATGTTGTCGAGCTGAACCTTCAGCTTGGCAACTTTATTAGCCAGTGAAGCTGTACGCTTACGCCCTGCATCGGTCAAAAGGTCATGCTCAAAACTGTTTACAACATCTTTTGCCTGATTGATTACGTACTCCAGTCCGTCGTCTTGGCTAAATACTGCTAATACGTTTTTCTGCTCGATTACTACCAATTGATTTTCCATTATTCACCCCTTAGTGCTACTTGCTATTGTTGATTTAACTTCCGCTTCTTCGCGGCCTTTCGACTTTTCCAGCGCATCAAGTAGAGCGTCCGCGTACTTTACTGCGGTAACGGCCATTTCTTGCACGGTTACAAAATGGTCTTCCTCTAAACCTGAAAAACCCTGCATAGCCAGACCTGCAAAGTGCTCGCGCTTTGTTAGGCCAGTGTAGTACTGATCCCTGTCCTTACTGCTTGAAATCGCCGCATCCATATCTTCTGTTAACGGCATTGCTGGCTTATCTGCGTTTTTCATAACCTACCCCTTAAAATTTCACGCTTAACCGTTAATAGCTCGCTCTGCCGCACCTTGACCATTATCGCGATCAAAACCAGATACACTAAGCTCATCACCCTCAAGATTTACCTTCATTACACGACCCTTGAGGTAGTCAAACCGAAGCCCTTCCTTATCGATAATTTCTTGGGCCTGATCTACCGTCATCTCTGAAGGATCAAAGTGAAGCACGCCCATACCTAAAGGCTTACTTGCGTTATAAAGTTTCGCTAGAACTTCAGCTTTATTCTTTCCTGCGATATTTAATTTCGACATCGTTGTTACCCCTTAAAATGAATCCCCAGCTTATCACCGTGGTTGCGTTTTGGTATTAGACGTTAGTCTTTGGCATTAGGGTTAGATATTTCATACCAGCTTTTCACGCCTAAAATCTCCTCTCTTGCGCCAGCGCTATCCGGCCTGCCTCCATCGTCACGACCAAGCGTCAGAGAATGAGTCCAATAAGTATATCCGTCACTGTTTGTACAAAAGTAGGCATAACACAAGCCAAAGCCCTCAACATCTACAGGGTAAGGCAAAGATGTTCTCCAGCAATTATCGTGTATCACAGGAACCCTTGATTTCACGCTTATCCACTCACTCATGTCTCTAATTCCTTCTCTCGCTTAAACTCAGTGCAAATTACAATATTGCTTTTGACCATGCCCACCTTGTAGCTGCAGTAAATCGGCATCTCATCAAACTTTAAACCGCTACAGTCTTTGTGCTTATTGGCGCAGACGGCGCACATGCCGCCCTTTGGCTGATGATTCATTCTAACCCTCCAGGTAATTGCTTTCGTGCTTAGACATGCTTTGTTTTTATGATCGCCTTGCTTACGGCCGTGCCAATGTTCGGGCACATATCCGCTATCAAGGCCACTGCGCTTTGAATACTGTCACGTTTATCAAGCTGCACCTGAGATGCTTTCTCCCACCGGCCGGAACCGTTTCCCACTCGACACTCGGCCGCAATAGTGTTGGCCACCTCTGCCATTTTCAAAGGCGTGAATTCTTTGGTGAAAGACTGCTTTAGAGCAGACGCCATTTTCTTGTAGCTATCACCGGAGTTATCACGAACATCAAGCAGGCCATCCATTACCCACTTCAGGATTTTTACTTTTAGCTCAGGGCTGTACCACATGGCCATATCGGCAAATAAAATAGGGTGAACCCATGTTCCGCCGTACTTGCCGCGAGTAGATTTCTTAACGTCGTCTGATGAAAGGTTTTCAATGATGCAGATCTGATTGATCAACTCCTTAGTTGAATCCAGATTAAAATAAGAAGCCGCCTGCTTTTGAGTCAACCCGGCTTGCTTTCTCAGGTCATTACCAACCAAGTGAAGATCGTTTGCATTGAACATTCGCGTCTTGTGATTCTGCCTGACCACCTTTCCGCAAAGCTTCCGCTCCATTACCACTGCCGTTTTCATAAGATTAACCCTTATTTAATAACCTTGAGTATAATAATAAGGAATCTAAATAATAAGGTCAAGCTTAGTTTGATAATGGATCAATAAACATTTAAGGAGGGATTTTAACGCTGGAACGAGGCGGAACCACCTTTGCAGGCTCTGAGGCTTCAGATTTAAGGATGCCTTGTAGAGATTTAATTATATCACCGACCAATCAGCAGGCTTAATAGATAAAACCGATTGATCACCGGTTATTGATCGGTTTTACCGTAACAACCCCCTTCAGTTTTCTCGTGTAAATGGCGTCACCTCGATTTGTAACCCTGATAGGATCAGGATAATAAACCACAACACCGCGATCCGTGTCAGCTGTGCTCGGGTACTTAACTAGGTTCCCGTTAACAAATACATCAACAGGCACTCCTATTGCGTTAGTGTTATTTACCGTGTAAATCATCACTCTACCCCTTAATTACTCTGAACCCACCGGATAGCGGGTGTTAATCTTCCAGCTCTACCGGCCCGTAGAATTTACCTTTCAATCTTGCACGCTCCCAGCAATCACCCCATTCATCAATCGTATTTGGATCATCATTGTTAACCCATACAACCCTTGGCTCTCCGTCGGGCGTGCTCCATATATACATTTTACCCGGCTCTAACTGGTCTTTCTGTACTCTTGGCAGCTTCATATCTTTAACCCTATATGACTATTGGTGGCTCGAAGTATCGGCAATATTGCTATCGTATTCAGATTTAAAAGCCATCACCTGATCATAAATTTTATCAATGGTCTTGACGTTCATAAACTCAAACCACCCTTGGCCGTGGCAATCGTAAACCCTTGCAACAACAGCTCCCTCTGCTGTAAGTGACCACATAGATTCGCAGTCGGCAGACCATCCGCCCCATGAAAGACTGTCTGACGAATACCTGTAAGAAGTACTTTTGACCCCTCCCTTCCATCCGTTATCACTATCAGACTTTATTTTTGATATAACCCTGCCTATCTCTAAAACCTTTTTTCTTAGCTGATCTACCTCAACTGGATAATCAAGCCTTTCCTCTCCCTTTCTTAGGTAGTGGCGGTATTCGTGTTTATTCATCTCTACACCTATATGCTCTGAACTGGTTTCTGGGTTCTGACAGGCATAACAACTCTAAGCCCTACAGGTGTAAGGTTTAGTTGTTACACCCTATGCTCGTCACAGTACATCTTGGGACGTTAGGCAGTCTATTCGATCATGGTCTAATAGACTTAGGTCAGTATGGTCAATGAACCACCAGAGTCATGCGCTAGACCTACACCCGTTAAGGCAACTCTTAGGCGCTCCCGCTTGCTCTCTGTGCCATGTAGCGGGATTGTCACCAGTACGCACCGGTTTTAACCGACATACTGGTCTAGCTGATTACGTGGGATTGCTCGGAGTAATCCCTTTAACCGTTTCTGGCTTCGGGACGTGGGGCGGGAACTTACATAAAAAAAGGGCTTACAGTGTGATTCTGGTGGTATATCAGAGCTGGGGAGCCTGATCAGAAAACACACTATAAACCCTTTCGCCTACTTGGATACCACCCCAATCAGCACTGACAATTATACTTTATGCTTAAATTTAATCAAGCTCCTCCGGGTCTTCTGTTTCTGAGCACTCAAAATGAGCAGCGCCAAACATCTTTTCTACGCGCTCATCGCTAGGAACGATCTCTTCTCCGCAATAAATGCAATATTCAATCATAACAACCCTTTATTTATGCTTAGACTTTGGCAATGTCTTTTTGCAGCTACACCCTACCTCAGACGGGAATAACCCTTGATACTGAGCCCATGCATCACACTTTGCGCATCTTTTTTCACTCACAATACACCCCTTATTTATACTCATACTTTGGCAAGCTACATTGTAAAACCGTTTATCCGCTCAAGATCCTTCTGTATCCTGTTTCGAGTTGCCACGACATCGTTTACCTCTCCCTGGTCTGGCGCGTACTCTTCGTATTTGATCAGTAGGTCAGCCATTCGCACAAGGTTTTTTAGCCATAATATTTTTAATCGCCTTAGCATTTTACACCCCTTATTTATGCTTAGCTGTCGTCAACCCTTTTGGCAACGTCATCACCAACGTTTACCTTCAGCTTACCGTCAACCAGGTTAACCGATATATGGTGCTCGTAGGCATTAAGCTTTTCTTCGTCGGTCATATCGTCTTCAGCTTCACCAGCCATCTGTTTTGCCAGCGCCAACATAGGAGCAACGCTAGCCGTCCATTCATCGAAATCAGGCTGTGTTAGCAGGCTTTCACCGCACTTAGGGCATGCTTTACCGACTAATGATTGTTCGATCTTCTCAATAAGCTCAACGTGGCCGCAGCCATCCGCATCACACCGTAAAAACTCAGTTAACTCTGACATACCCTACCCCTTAATCCAGCTTGTAACGATTACTTACAGGTTCAGCTGTCAACTTTTAGTTGGCAGTTGAACCAGAATGATCACTTGTGCATAATCTGCTCATTCAGCGAGAATACCACTTCGGCATCTTTCCAGTGTTCAAAATCATATTCTTCCTTGTGCGATTTTTTAGGGAAAGTATAAACTCTTAATTGATCACCTTTCTTTCTTATCTCAATATACTGAAACCCAGTAAACAGAGTTGTGCATAACCCAGAAAACCCAGCCTTGCTTATATCTATAAAGTTATCTGCTTTACCGTAACCGCCATCGACCCTAACCCTGTCGCCTTGATTTATTTTTAATTCCATCATTATCACCCGTTCGTTTATTTAGATCTCGAATACTACCGTTATTAGTATTTATTGGTATTCGACTTTAGCCTTTGCCTTCTTTGATCACCACGACCGTTGGCGCTGGAGGCTCAGGCTTAGCTTTAAACATGAAGTACAGCACTAAGTTAATCAGGATCAAGGGGGGGAATACTAACAATTCCATCAGCCCTGTGAAAACTAACAACAAATTCCATAAAATACGCATCACTCTCCCCCGTGATTTTCTGGATTTACATGCTTTCTAGCTCTTGGCAGATGCCTATCTACAGCATCCATCCATCTTTCGCCAATAATACCAATTATCGACATGACCACGGCTGGAGCTATCAATACAGCTCTAGCCAGAAACCAAAAAGGAACCACTTTTTTCATAATCACACCTATTCACATTTTGCCGTGCTTGTTACTGACTCAACACCTGGAAGCTTCGACACATCAACAGAAGGCCCGTATAGGAAGTTATTCGCTACCCTTTGGCATTCATCAAGATCATCGTAATACGTCCGGCTAACGGACGGTGTGTTTTCGTAGCTGATGAAATTAAGGGTTAGCGTTATGGTTAGAACTACCATGCTCAGCTCTCAATAAAAACTCTTCTTTAGAGATGCGTTGATATTTCAGCTCGAAATCACTAAACCGCCACGGATGACTTAACCCTACGCCAAGCTCTTTGCGCCACTCTGGAGCCGTTCTTAAACCCTGATATGACACTACCTGTTTAATCTTCTGCTCCAACCAATATTTATCAGCCTTAACTGGCTTGTCATCGCAGATGTTGCAGTCTTTGCATCCCGGTCGCGCCTGACAGTAGTCAAGCACAACCTTCGGAATAATCGGTTTAAACATTCATCACCTGTAAAAGTAAACGCCCTGCCGCAGGAATCCGGGCCAGACCATGAAAGGGAAAATAGAACCCTGCCTACTTGCATATTTATTCGGCCTTGCGTGCTCTTCTGTAAGGTCTGCCAAGAAGGAAACATGTAAACCTTATTGACAGCAGCGTCATAGCTACACAAGGCTAATTATCGCGGGCATAATGCCAGATCCGCGCCCTGATGTAGGGTATTAGCAAGAAATTGCAATGCGCTCTGACGCTCCCAATTTACATAAATCAACTAAAAATCAACTAACTGGAACTATTGACTCTTTTGTTAATATTAGTTATTGGCAAAGCGCACTAGTAATAACTCTCGTCGAAAGCCATTACTGATGACCCATAACCGGGATCGAACCGGGACCGTTACAAATCAGCCAAACTGATTACAGATGATGGTGCTCGTACACCACGAAATAACGGCACAACCAGAGAATAAATTGATAAATATGCTAATTTTTCAGACGAGCATATTAAAAAACAATCAATCGAAAACTCTATAATGTTAGGGCCTTAATGGTGCTGAAGGCCGGATTCGAACCGACGCAATACCAATGCGAACAAAGGCGGGTTTTCCAGTTTCCCCACTTCAGCTTAAATTCGCCCACGCTTCACAGAGTTGACTTGCCGGTTACGAACCCGACCGCTTAACGTTGATCACCTCCTTGCTTTCGCTGGATGGCGAACAATACAGCTACTTTGCTCCACTTTGATATTCAAAGCTTCACAGCATTCTTTCGCTGTACTGGTATAGCTGTCTTACGATGTTGGTGTGAAGTTAATTCAAATAACAGAGCGTTAATTCACCCAGCCTTTATAACGGATTCATTTTCGTTTCATCCGTACCAACATATCTATCGAAAAACAGCTATCCAATACACACCGCTTAGCCGGTGAATCTGTGCATTAAAAATCAAGCTGAAGACCAAATTCCCAACCGATGATCGCGTCCACCTAATGACGCCTACTCAAGCTGCAGCCTGCTTATAGCCCGCCCCGTCGACCAGGAGGGTGCCAGCGCCATGTATACTCACAACACTTAAAACAGCTTGATTTTTAATGCACACTGGTTACGCCAGTGACTCGGCTTTTTAACTCTCTGCTGAGCTGTCGATCAAGTCCCGCCGCGATGGCGTAAAACAAATATAGCAAATTAACTTGCAGGAGTGTTATTAGACGATGGTCTTAATCAAGCTTTGCACCCTCTACCGACGAACCAGTTGATAGCGCTACATACCAGATTATCCTCCCACCAGTTTTCCAGCTCTCTATTCATCGCCTTGTCCACGTATACTACCGGGCCGCAATGCTCGTGCCACTCGATAAAAACTCTGCGACCATCAGAAATCCTCAGTTTATAGTGATTTGTATTTGTGCAAATAACACCGCCAAAAACAATGGTGCAAGTCATACCTAACCCCTCACGCTATGATTTACCGTGCCATAAGAAATTTACAAATAGCCTATTTTCGTCAATAGCCTCATTTATATCACTTGTAATCAACCAGATCATAGGAAAGGCTACAGCAAAGAACGCAGGTATACACCACCATCCAATAAGAGCCCTAAGCATAAAAATACGAACACTCATAATCACCTCACGTTATACTCTTCAAATACCCGTAGCGCAGGCTCTGACCACGGTACTTTATGCTCTGCGCCAAATGCGTACAGAAACGCTATAAAATCGCCAGCCTCGGCTTTTCTGAATTGCGTAGTGCTAGGGCTCAGCGTTATGGCCCTTTTACCGTCTAGGCTTATCACAGTCCTACTAGGATGGCTTAGCTTCTCACCTTGGCTGTTCAGCTCCATTTCAAACTGATCAACCAGCAACCGCTTCCAGGCTTCAGCTGAATACTCAACACCTCCAGGCTTCACGCTCTTAACAACATCACGAATCATTGCATGGTATTTTTTTTCCATGATCCGCGACTTACTGGGCATCCTGATCAATATCTCAAGCGGGCCACCCTGAATTATCGTACTGACCACTTGCCAGCAGTACTTCATTTTAGCCCTAAGCTGACCGGCGTTTTCAATGATAATCATCACATCGTTTTTAGCCATATAGCACCCGTTTTATCTCCAGCTCCTATAATTTATAACATCGTCTACAGACTGAACCGCTATACTTTCAATCGCAGCCCCTAAGCTTTTTATTTTTCCTGCCTTATAACCGTTATCGCTCAAAATCCGCATCATCTCAGCATGCTCTGCTGTTATTTTTGAATTACGATGGCTCTCTCCGTTTTTCTTTGTTGCTATCCCCATCTTGTACCGCTTACCACTTACCGATGCCTCTGTCCTTTCCAATCTGTCAGCCATATCTTTTCCGCTCATCATCGGGTAGTCAGACAGGAATTTCTTTTCTAATAAAGACCAGGCTCTCCCCCTCATGCAACCCCCTTATTATCCTGGCATTCACCGCACTGTAATCCGAACTCGCCACTCTCATTAAACGATTTCAGAGATATCAATGCGTACTTTCCGCACTCGCAACGTGCAACCCATTTCTTGCGGTAATATTTAGCCAGCCCGACTAAGTGAAGCCTTCCGCGCCATCGTCCGATGTTTCCCCATGCGTTTTGCTGGCACCGAATAACGTCCGGCATTTTGTTAAATGTTTGTCGCATAACCGCCCCCTTATAGCTATCTCCAGGATCTGTACTGAGCAATATCTCTGATCGCCTCAAACGACATCCGGGCAGCTACATCTGCAAAGCGCTTGATTATCCGCTCACCATAACCATTATCTTTCAGCACCCTCACCATCTCCGCTATCTCATGGTCAGCCTTACCTCTAGGGCCGCTCTTTCCCATAGCAACACCAAGATTACTCAACTTAGTTCTTACAGCTGACGCGGTTCTAGGATATTCCTTGCTTAACTCTAGGCTCATCTCTTCGCCCGTCATGGTTAGCGCGTTGGATTTTATATAACCCAGCTCCTTATCGCTCCATTGCCTCGACATAAATCACCCCTTATTTTCCGCCTTCCTTGGCTTGTTGTTAATTAGACTTATCGCTTAATTTTCTGGATACAGGCCATAATCTTGGCAAATCTTATCCAGATCAATACGAGCCCTAAACACCGAAAACTCACCATCATATTTACCCGATGTTTTCGTGTACTTTGACCCTTTTAATATTTTGCAGCCTTCTTTCTTTGCATCCTGAATTACCCGCCAGTCTTCAGGCTTGTAATCCAGCTCATCGAGCCCAGCGTTGCAAATCCAATCCCATGCGCCGCACGGATATTCTTTTCTCGCTACAGGCGTTGTTGTTTCCGCTAAATCCCACATAAATCACCCTTTTATGCTAATTAGACTTTTGCCCTACTGTTAGCATTGACTGAAATGCAAACAAAGAATCAGGATGCATCTCGCTCAACTCTTTATCGACTTCTTTTAACCGCTGCTGATACACAGCGTAAGAATTAGAGCTAATTGAGGTTTTCCATATCAATTCACCAAGACGCTTTTGTTCTTTTTTTAAAGCCTTCCGTCGCTTGATTGTATTTTTGGCCTGATTGCTATTCATACATCACCCTCTTGATTGATACACTCTTCAACGTAACGCTGGATAATCCATCGCTTCTCACCATCTTTCCGCCTGACCTGATTTTTTGTCATGCTGAAGCCTCTATAAATACATTCCGGCATCCTGTCTGATCGACCGCTTTCTGTGGCACCAATTAAATCAACCTCAAGGAATCCTTGGTGATCTCGGATAATATCGCCAACTTTCACCGTATTCCTACTGAATGCGTACTGCTTACGAATCTTTTTTTCTTCTGACTTAAAAGAATTTGTCAGCTTCATCATTTTTTCGTGGAACTCTGAATCTTCCATATATCACCCCTTATCACCAACTTCTTTTACCTGTACATCTCGCCATGTAAGCGGATTCCAAAACCTCCTGTTATCGACAACCTCAACCGTTACATCTACCCAGCAACCCTTTCCAGCGCCACAATTGCCGCAAATATACTTTCCAAATGAGTTGTAGAACTCTGCGCTATGAAATCTTCTTTCGATAAACTTGCACGATTTGCACTTAACAGCATTTTCATACACACATCACCCCTTACCCTTTAACATTTCTTTCATTCGATCAATGGCAGCTTGACCCTTGATTCCGGTAAAACCCTGCTCATCTGCCTGCTTATTACCGTCACGGATCATTTTATCGGCCATAGCGCGCCCCTGATTGTGCTGTGCGTCGTTTTCGATCAACTGATGACCGTTAGCCATAGCTTTTGCTAAATCGTTATAGCAGGACGCAAACACATCTTTTAAACGTTTCTGCTCAGCCTTACTTGTTGCTCTGGATATATCCCAGTTGCCTGTTTCTTTGGCGGCTTGCTTAATTGCCAGATGCGACCACTTACCATGAAAAGGATCTGCGGAATATCTCTGAGCCTCCAGCCAAGCGACTTCAAGAGATGGCAATCCGAGTTCTTCAGCGTCAACCTCGCAGAACTTACGAAACTTTGGCAGAGTAGGCGGCCAATCAGGATCGTTATCAACCGCCTTGGTAATAGCTATCCGAATCCTGCTCAGGTCGTAGGTCGATAACGCTTTGATCCATATCTCTGTTGGCGTCTCCCCTTCCTGCTTCGACCACTTGCCCTGTGGGTAAAGCTGATTCATCCGATCCCATAGGTACGCCATCGATTTCATTGAGTCCGTTCTCTTTGTACCACTCGCTAAGCTTGTCGCGCTGGCGGTCTGCGTATGACCTGCCGTCTTTGACTTGGCTATTTGCGCTCTGGCTAATTCCTGTGCTGATTTCATTTTTCTGCGCCTCTATTGGTGTCAACCAGATTCTTTGTTCAATAAATTTAGGAATGCCTAGCCTGTACTGTGACTCTCTCCAGCCTGGTATAGCGTTGGCCTTAAGTATCCAGGACAAAGCAAGACTGGCATCACCTTCTGTTAGCTTCTCTTGCTTCCATTTCTTCCATGCATACGAATCTGTACCGCCCTTCCTGTGATCTGGGTATTGCTCAAAGAACTGCTTAAATGATTCCGGCTTAACAGTAGTTTTTTTATCTGGTTTATTATCTGTGTTTATATCTGGTATAGGTTCAGCCGTTTGGCTGGATGCATTCAGCGGATCGGCTGAATACATTACGCCATTTGGCTGAATGGCATACGCTGGCATTGTGTACCACTTCGTTCTGTCGTACCCCTTCTTGTTGAATTCACCTGTAATAATTACACCGTCAATCTCCATCTTCTTCAGGAGCTTTTGCAGCTTATTGCTAGACCAATACGGAAATAGCTCGGCAAACGCCTTAGCGCTATTATAAGTCCAGTAATAACCATCGTGAACATTAGTCTTATTAGCCTTGTTATGGTCTAGCCAGAATCTCATATTGCCAAGAATGATAGCCTGGTCAACCCCGTAAACCTTTGCATCTCCGATATCAAAAAAATGATTACTCATTGCTACTCTTCCCCAGATACAAGCGCTAGACCGTACCCTTCGTTAAGCTTTTCAAGCATAAGTATTGCTGCGTTATTATTCTCTCGGTTATTACAAAAATTCTCACGATAAGAGAAATCAATACCGTTAATCCCAAGGCTGAATGTTATAAAATCAACCTTATCTCCGATAGAGTCCATTAAGTAACAAGAATCGCTTGCTGTATATTTTGTCTCAGGAACAACAAGCGCCCCTCTAACCTCAACCCCTTCAAGTTTTCTTTCAAAATACGACATGTATCTGGCAAGCTGACCAACATCTTTTTCTTGCACTGGTTGATTTTTTAACTCAAGGACAAGAAGGCTAGGAAGAATACCTCCGTGTATAGTTTCTCCTGGGTTTATAGCTATCAAATCAGGTATTCCAACGCCCTCTATTTTCATTTGCGAATACAGGTACATCCAGCTCTCATCGTGAGTTATCAGCTCCCCTGTTTTTTTATGATGATCAATAATAAATTTTTCAAAATGCGCTTCAGATTCAAACTTAATCATATATAATTACCCGTGTGTATTTATGCCCGGTTCGCCGGGTTTCTTTTTTATGCAACGCAAATATCTTCAATAAATCCAGATAATCGCTTCATTTCAAGGCCAGTCTTCAGTTTATAATAAATCACAGTTGACTCCCTTCGAGTCTCCACCATATCCGAGTCACGAAACACTTTTAAGTGCTGAGACAGGGCGCTCTGTGATAGCGATGGAACCAGCTTGTTTATATCTCCCGCTGAAATCTCACCTGCATTTTTAATGGCAATAAAGATCTGTCTGCGCGACTTGTTCGACATACACCCGAACATTTTTGATACGTTCATAATAACCTCTCTTGTGTTTAAATATACTTTACTAAATATTAATCTATGCGTCAAACAAAAAGCCGAACTCAATCGGCTTGGGGTTTATGCGGTGATATACAGCCCTTGATCATCTCTTTTAGGATTAAAGCTAGAAGGGTGATCTGTTGGCAGTATATAGTTTTTCAGCGTGTTATTACCTACGCCATGAGACACCACGGCTTCCTTTTTGCCCGTCGGAACACCTTTGGTCAATACATCTGTCTGACAGGTTATCAGGTATATTTTTGTATCTTTCATCACATCACCACTCTTGTTGATTAAAATACACTCAAACTTTATCTGTCATTTTTAGTGACGACATAAGCGAATCAAACGACTCTCCCGGCTTGTGCTTTTTGCGTAGGGACTTTTGACCCCACGGAGCGCAGCAGTTATTTCCAGAAGGGATGTTCAAAAAATAACCCGCCCTTTGTCTTGCTCCTAGAATTAAACGCCCAGATTCTCCGCAGTGAGGGCATTTGTAATCGTCTCCTGGTGCTACGGGGAAAATAATAGTGCAGTCACCGTTTTTTTCTGGCTGATTATCGCTTTTAAGGATAGCCTCTTCACCCACCTTAAAATAAAACTCACTCATAAATCACCCATCTAACCCTTGCATGTGTTTTTATCTCGATTGCTTACCAGCTCTTTTACTGCCTTATCCCAATCATCCCTATCAACCCAAACAACAACACCCATCTTTCCAGATTGCGTGTAATGGTCATTGCATGTTGTCTCTCTGGTCGCAAAAGTAACATCGGTATCTTTCGTTTGACTCTTATCTTTTACGTTTACGGTGCTGTTATCAAGATACTGAAATACAATATTATCATCACCAATAATCTCTAAAGCCTTACTTAAACTCATAAATCACCACAGTTTCAATTGTTCTTCCCGGTAGCCGGGCTGTTTGTTTTTCTTTGGTACCCTTACAGGTGAGGGCACCAAATCAGGATCAGCGCCACGCATCCAGTCACGGAACGCGCGGCGTTTCTGCTCAAGACTTCGCGAATTCAATCTAGAAGCCCTCGCTCTCTTCTCGATTCATGCCAGCCAGCAAGCCACCAGTGGCGTTTGCATAGCTGGGACTTTTCGCGCAAATAAGCGCCGTCTCCGACTTTTGAAACCTGATCACCGAACGGGCAAGACTTGATTCCTGCGCCGTCTTCACTGGCACTGTGACCTTTGTAGTACGGCTCTGGATATTCTCGTTCACAGGATTGCATATTGTTCGCGCTCCAGTTTTTTTAATTCAGCCAGTGCTTTCATATCGTCAATCATCAAGCGCTTAGCATACTGCGTCTCAGGCTTGAATGGGCGACTTGCTTTCTTTGTACAGCTAACACAATCATCAGTGTCAGAGTGCTTTAGGATCGCGCCACATTCAGTGCACGGTTGACCGATATAGGTGCCACGAACGCCAGTAAATGTTGCTGCTTTGCGGCCTGAAACTGTTTTTTTAATACTCGCCATTGTCGTCACCTTGAAGTTTAATGTTGTTGATTGCCATTTGAAAGATTAACACCATGGTCGGTGCCAAGCCGTATACCGTAAAGTGCAGCTTAATTTCTGCGTTAAACCCTTCATTTCCGAAAGATGCTAGGCAGTAGATGAATGTTAATACCAGCAAAACAGATGGAATAATTAGCTCAATCATTAGAACTCCGCCTTAATTTTCTGACTGTATCGGACGTTCGCGTCTCTCATGCCGTTCACTGTGTAATAAACGTTAAACACAGTAAGTCTTACTTCATCTGATTTTTTTGGTGTCGGGCCTTCAAAAGAGTCTGAAGACGTAATATCTCTAATATCACCGCCAACGCTATAAACCCATCGGCGCATTCTCTCTTTCTTCGCCGCCTTCCAGCCTTCCAGCTCAGCGCTTTCCTTTTCCAGGTTAACCCCTCTATCTGGCCAACGCTCCTTAAATACCCTTAAGCGATCAACTTTTATAGGAACCATTCTTTTCATTTTATACCCCATATCTTCGTTGCCGATGGATATAAAGTTACACCATAAAAACGATTGACGCAATAGTGTTTTACATTTACTATGCAGTTATCGAATCAAGGAGAGCGAAATGGAAAAGAAGAAAATATCGTCTGTTTACATGACGGATAAGCAGAAAGAAAAACTATCAAAGGCTGCGTCTGATGCGGGAATGAGCCTTTCTTCTTACATGGTTTCATCTTCACTAGAAAAGGCGGGTAAAAAATGAAGACAGCAACAGATCATTTATTGGAGGAGGCAGCTCAACGCGCTGGCAGCACGGTTAAACAAGTGCTGTCAGATGCTGGCAAGGAATTCCCGAAACACACACCGCTTGCAACAGTGATTAATCATGTTGCTGGCAATGAATACGAACAACAGCAGAAGGATTTAGCACAATGCGGTTAATGGCAATTGATACGGAAACAACGGGCTTACAGGGTAAGGTCTGCGAGATTGGGGCGGCGGTATTCAACCCTGAAAACCCTGCTTTCAATCTGCATATTGAAGATCTGGTTTATCCAGGCGAAGGAATAGAGCCGTCTGCAAGTGCAGTCCATCACCTGGTTGATTCTGATCTACATGGAAAGCCAGTGCTTCATGACGTATGGGGCAAGTACACTGGCAAGGCTGATATTTTCGTTGCTCATAATGCAAAGTTTGACCGCAGCATGCTGCCAGAAACCGATAAGCCATGGATCTGCACCTTGAAGCTGGCGAAACACTTTTACCCTGGATCGCCTAACCACAAGCTCCAAGTGTTGCGGTACTGGATAAAGCTGGAGGTTGATACTCCCGAGCACCTTCATCCACACCGGGCGCTTTATGATGCTATTTGCTGTGCTGAGCTGTACAAACACATGCAAAAGCAGTTTGGATTCACTGATCAAGAGGCCATAGAAATTAGCAACGCTCCATTACTGCTAAAAACAATGCCTTTCGGCAAGTACAAAGGTAGACCAATGTCTGATGTTATCGCTGATACAGGTTATGTGAACTGGATTTTTGATCAGTCAGATATGGGTGAGGATATTATCTATTCAATTCAGTATTGGCAGAGGGTGGAAAAGTGAGTTTTCACAAAAAACTTTCAGAGGTTCAATCGAATCTTAATGCGCCAAAGAATCAGAAAAACACCTTCGGTAAATACAATTACCGTAGCTGTGAAGATATTGTTCAAGCGGTCAAGCCATTGCTTGCTGATCGCGATCTTTATCTTTTAATGTCAGACGAGATCGTGCAGATTGGCGATCGGGTATACCTGAAGGCCACCGCAAAAATAACTGATGGCGAAACCTCGGTTGAAACTGTAGGCATGGCAAGGGAAGCTGCAACAAAAAAAGGTATGGATGATAGCCAGATCACAGGATCAACATCAAGCTACGCACGAAAGTACGCCTTGAATGGACTACTGGCAATTGACGACTCAAAGGACGCTGACACAAACGAGCAGCGTCAGCAGCAGGACAACAGTCCAGCACAAGCGATCACAAAGACTCAGGCAGCTCAACTTCAAGAGCTGATTGTAAGCCGGGGGTACGCGGTGCCCGATGCGTGCAATTCGCTGCAAATACAGAGTTTATCAGCAATACCTTTTAATCAATTCGATCAAATTAAACAAATCATTAACGGATGGGGTAAGTAATGTCTCGCGGAATAAATAAAGTAATTATTGCCGTATAATCGTTTTTTCGTTACTATATTTAACATATAGAAGGGGCTTATATGGATGAATATGATTTATATAACAACGGAAAAAGCATACCAGAGGTAAGCGATGAGACAGGGATACCAAGATCAACACTGAGATTCAGGTTTAAAAAAGCAGGAATATTAAGGTCTAGGGCTGATGGCATTAAAAACGCATCAAAAAACGGTCGATTAGGTTCAGGTCTTAGAGGTAAGAAAAGGGTTTTCACAGAAGAGTGGAAGAATAATATTTCAAAAGGAAAAACCGGAAAGGGGCTTGGTGTATCTGTAAAGCCTAGTGGATATATAGAGATAACGATGGGAGAAAACAAGGGTAGGTTGGAGCATGTTGTAATAATGGAGTTGATAATAGGAAGAAGGCTTGCGTCAAACGAGTGCGTTCATCATAAAGATGAAAACAGGGCCAACAACGACCCTGAAAACCTTCAGTTAATGACAAGAAGCGAGCATGCATCTTTGCATGCTAAGCAAAATATAAGCAAAAGAAATAGAGATAAGAGAGGTCGTCTTTGTGGCTAACGATTTAAATCAGTGTCAATTTATTGGACGTTTAGGGAAAGACCCTGAAACAAAATTTCTTCCAAACGGCGGGCAGGTTACTAACATATCGATAGCCTGCGGAAGCTCTTGGACTGACAAATCGTCTGGCCAGAAGCAAGAGAAAACCGATTGGATACCAGTGGTTTTTTTTGGAAAACTTGCAGAAATAGCAGGCCAGTACTTAACGAAGGGGTCAAAAATATTTGTATCCGGTAATTTTAAAACACGCAAATGGCAGGATCAATCTGGCCAGGATCGCTACACAACAGAGATCGTTGTCGATGGCTTTAGCGGTGTAATGCAGATGTTGGATAGCAAGGGTGACGGCCAAGGACAACAGCAATCACAGCAACAGGGCTATCAGCAGCCTGCGCCACAACCTCAGCAACAATACCAGCAGCCTCAGCAACAATACCAGCAGCCGATGCAGCAGCAAGCACCGGCTCCAGCTAACCGGCAAAACCCTAACAACGCCTTGCCGCCTGCAGACCAGTACAACCAGCAACACCCGCACGGCCAGCAGCAAATGCCGCCGGGTAGTTTCAATGAAGACCAGAACATACCCTTTTAGCAACAACAGCCCGGCTTAGGTCGGGCTGTAACCCAGAGCTTTGCTGTGTGAGTCACAGCTAGCATCTGACAACAGCGAATTGTTATTCGGATTTAAAACTAAGAAGGTGAGATTATGAAACCAAGTTTACTGATCGGAACATCGAGCGACCAAGTTTTTATGGCTACTTATGGAGTTCCTACCATACAGCTGGGTGACGGTGAGACAGTCATTAGTGATGTAACTACAGATGAAGGGTTTTGTGGTATCTGCTTTAGTCAAGCAGAAGTTAACCTTGGTGTTGGTGGCGATCAAACTGAAAACGTAGGGGGCAGAAAGGTTGATGAGATTGGAGCATATCTTCAGATTTTGACAAAAAACCCAGCCTCTTTAGACGTTCTGATCAAACAGTGCCAGAAGGCCAAGGCCGCTCTATTAAGTAAAGCCGAATAACCCTTAAATTTGCGGTGTGAGCCGCAGCGAACAATCCGACAACATTTTGTTGTTATAGCCGCACACGCATGGAGTTTGAATTATGAAAAGTTTAGCTGTTAATACCGGGTCAATTGAACTGCCAATGATTGAAGGTGAGTTCCCTATGATTGAGTTTGATCTTAATACGTTTAAAGGTTTGCCAGAGAAGTT